>ERZ869909.2983-NODE-2983-length-10321-cov-13.181374_pt1 | contig 10321 bp, 9 predicted proteins | sample MGYA00520892_ERZ869909 | MGnify/ENA primary metagenome ERZ869909 (study PRJEB32215, sample SAMEA104723947) | bioreactor metagenome | biome: bioreactor; feature: anaerobic bioreactor; material: water | place: China | collected 2015-03-12 ... | reverse complement strand
TCCGGTAACGTGGCAAGCGAAGACGTGGTCTACCTGCTCAACGGCCTCGGCATCGAGACCGGCATCGACCTCGACGCCTTGGCCGCCACCGGCACCTGGATCACCCAGGCCATCGGCCGGCCCAACCGCTCCAAGGTAGGGGTGGCGTTGGCCGCCAAGTAATCGCAACGCCCACAAACAAAGCCCCGAGCCAGGTGACTGACTCGGGGCTTTGTTTGTGGGCGGTTTAACGCTCAAATCAGCGGCGAAGCCTCTGGCGAGTCCGCTGGATTTGCTTGTTAAATGCGCCTTCCTGAACACCGAAATATAGATTAGTACCGGTGACAAACTTAAACACGGACAAACGGTATAAATCTCGGAGTAACTTTGGTGCCTCGGTTTGATTCTGGTCAAGATCCCGTACTATCTCGTTGTAAAGTTTCATCAGTTTTTGTTGGCTTTTTAGGCTAGCTTCAACGAGGTCGCAGCTCTTGGCCACAAATTCCGAATTTGAAATTTCTTTCGCGCTCTCTGCTTGGGAAAGTCGCTGTAACTCCTGCAATAGATGCTTGCTCTCGACCTTTTCCGGTTCAGAGTGAGCAATACCAGTAGTTCCAGACTCTATGTATGTATAAGCGTTGTGGCCACGAAGCTTGTTAGGCTGGCAAAAATTAGATCTTTGGATAAAAGATCTGTTCTTGTGAGCGTGCCAGAACTCCTCTTTTGTATGGAAGGCTGGACTAGCGTATGTCACGACGCCTTGGTCTCCAATACTTGACTCCAGATTCTCAAGTGTCTTTTGTTGGTGCTCTAAAACTTTATAGCGATAGTAATCCCGCCCCCAAGACTGCCATTCAGACGCGGTCTCCTTAACCATTCGCTCTGGCCGTTTATGTTGAATGAAGGCATTGAATTTGAATTGAGGAAGATCATTATCAAAAGCTTCTTCTAACTCAAAAGCATCTTTAGGAAAATATAGGCCATTCAAATAATTTCTGAAGAACCGCCTATACCACGGATAGCCACCCAAAAAATGGCGCCAAAATGCCTTATTTCGTGTAAACAATGCCGCGTCAAACCCCAAAACATTCTCTAAATGCTGACCAGGCGGAAAGATAAGATTACTTCCTTGAAGCAACTCGATATTTAAATGTTGCTCGTACTGCTTCTCTTCAAACTCTGCGAGCAAGCTCGATACTCCCTTTCATTTAACGCCGACCATCACCGGTGGCAAAGCCGCAGCGGAGCGGAGGTTTTGCCATCCGGTGCATGGCTTGGTTATGCGATATTCCAGCTCTGGGTGCTGGGTTCCCACGCGTAATCATATGATCGCTCAACTATTTTTCCTAAAGACCGAACACTGTACCCAACTCGCAGCCTATATTTTTCGAGGTTCTGCACTACAGCATTTGGAATGCCATTGTCTAGAAGGTACCTCTCCGTAGGAAAATCTCTTACTCGCGAATCACCAATTTGGAGATCGATCGGCTCATTGAACAACCTGGGAATTTCTAGCACTTCGTTATTACCGACTAGTTGGGCGAACAGAGAAAAATTTTCTGCTTCAACACTACCAACATTTCGATAACAGATCCGAGTTTGGTGAACGTCTTTACCTGTTGAAATTAGAGTGGCTTGGGCATTTTCCACGAAAACCAATAGTTTAGGCTTATTTGCTTCTGCGAAGGCACGAACATTCAGTAGGTACCCATAAACCACGAATGTCGCAGATATCAGCGCACCAGCGCTAGCCCAAGCACTGATAGCCAAACTGAGAAAATCTTTTTCATTAAGGGCAAGCCGATCCATCCAGTATGTAAGAATAGAAACAATGATGATTATCAGTACTGATATAAATCCCGGGACGAACATCAATTTTCCTTACGTATAACGCATTATGCGACTCTTTCACCAGGAATAATTGTCTGAAGCCTAGCATGAGATCTCACCATACTGGTCACTATACATGTAGACTGAACATCGTCGTTCTACGACAGAGAGCTCTGACCCACGGCAATCGATCTCTCCATTTGGCCATGAGTAGATATAGGCTTCGCAGCGCCGCGCTAATACACGCGTATCTCCACTACACTCTAGTTCACCATACGGACTACTGTACAAGTAGACTTCACACCGTCGTTCGACGTCAGACAGAGTAAATTCGTATCCATCAATGCGAATCGGCTCTGATCGTTGTCTTGCCCTCATGATGGCAATCATCCGGAGCTGTTCCTCCTTTTCTGCCGCGGCCATCTCTTGGCATCCGGACCCAACTCGCTTGTAGCCGATGTTGCAGGACCATCCTCCTCCGTAAGTGGCTGTGGCATTTTGAGGCACCTGTACTCTCTCGCAGTGATCGCCAACTCGCCGATACCCCAAGTTGCAGACCCAGCCACCGCCGAAGGTTGCCGTCGCATTCTGCGGAACGTCCACCTTGTCACAACGATCGCCAGCATGCCGATACCCAAGATTACAGGTCCACCCACCTCCGAAGGTGGCGCTGGCATTGGGAGGCACTTCCACCCTTTCACAACGCTCACCAGCGCGCCTGTACCCAAGATTGCACGTCCAGCCTCCGCCAAACGTTGGACTAGCATTCGATGGAACATCAACCTTCTCACAACGGTCAGCTACTCTTCTGTAACCTAAGTTACACGTCCAGCCGCCTCCAAATGTTGACGTCGCATTGTCAGGGACAGTCGATTGAGCCATTGCATAGTTGGATGGCAGAAACAGGCCCAGGCTCGCCAATAGGATTAATACGATAACGGGTAGTTTTTTCATAGTGGTTGCATAACGCCGCGCTCTGCGGCAAATTTGTAGCGCAGCGGAAAACTTGTCCGACAGCAGCGCTTTGTTATACGGAACTTGAACGAGCCTCACGCTGCCCTCATTCGGCCGGAAGCGGTCATTCACTAAATTTCCCAGAACATCATAATTCTGCTGATCACATTCGTTCCTATTAACTCTTAAGTGAGAAACTCAATATTAAATACGGTTTCAACGGTGACTTTATAACTTGATAATTTCACCTTCTCGCGCTAATTTTTTTCCCATAAGACTTTCCTTTACCTTAGTCACATCGGAAGTATAAATCACATGAGCAAGGCTATTCTTCGCACGAGTAGATGTGACATAAAATAATCGTCGGGTTCGATCCAAACCAGTTTCTTCACCTGCATCCCGTTTTTTTTGGCTTGCTTGAGAAAGCTCCTTCGCGCCAAAATACTGCTCGTAGGAAAATAAGAACCCGCCAGCTTCATCATCATCCATGACAACCATTACACGCTCGAATTCGTTACCCTTCACGCCTTGGTGGGTTCGAAAAATTGAATTCTCATCGATGTAGTCTTTATAGTTTTTAATCTGGAAGAAACCAGTCTCCAAGGCTTCAGCCCAAGCAGCAATTTCGCTGTCATCCCGCTCCTTAGGTTCTGGTTCACCCTCCGGGCCAGCTCCCGTTTGGCCTGACTCTGATTCAGTCTCTGCTTCTTCTAAATCCGCCACAAACGACTGCAATTTTTCTGGGATTCTAAGTAGCTTGTGCTCAGCAAGTACTTCTAGAACTTCACGAAAGCTGACCTTATCATTTGAAACCACATCTCTAAATGCATGTTCCGCGGCTCGGGCAAGCGCGAGCGGATCCTCCTTGTTTGCATCAAGCACAATGGCTTCCAACAACGGTGACTTGTTTTCTCTCAAGATATACATCAATTCGGCTCGTCTTTCCTTCCGGCTCGCCTCAGCCAAAGGAAAAACAATGCTAGAGAAGAAGTTAAGTTCGGTATTTTCACCTTCAGCAATCCGATCTTTAATTTTGTCTGATCTTGAAAGCGTGTCCCAAAGCTCACCAAAGCCAAGTCGACGTCCAGCCATTTTATGTTCCAAAAGTAAGATAGCGGTTTCTTTGGATTGAGTATCTGTCCAGTCCGTGTCACCCGTAATTTCCGCCATAGTCTCACGAATTTTCTCTTCGACTTGGTCTTTGTCTGAAACACCGTGCGACAATAAAAAATATCGAACATAACCTTCTGCGGCTCCATCTCGGGCAAACTGGTTACGTTTATCATCCTCACTACGAACTTGATTCCCCAAACCAACGATGCGCCGTGCTGATCGATGATTCATTTTCTTGTCGAAAGTAGTCCAACCACTGGGCTTAGTCTTACCCAGCTCAGGTTCTCCCCCGCCAAAGATACGCTGCATCGTATCCCCAAACAGGCCGATAACAACTTTATCCGATTTGGCTTTTTGCAGCTCAAAGAATGCACTAACTACGTCTTTATTAGTATCTTGGCTTTCGTCGATGAATATGAACGGGAATTTATTTACTATGACTTCCGCCATCATCGGTTTGGTGGTCAATAAATTAGAGAAAATCTTCAAAACATCCGCGTGCGAAAGGGCATTTGGGGAGGAGTTTATGCCGTTTGGATCGTAATCGAATGAGCGAGGTTGCGCTAACCATTCCATTTTCTTAGCCAGGCGGGTGATATCCCTTTTTCGGGCATCGGATGCCTTGCCTGCACGGCCTTTATCTTCTTTTTCCTTGAGATCTTCTAAATCGGTGGGAATTTTTTCCAAGTACCACTTGCGAATGTCCTCATTGAAGCCGCCAATTGCATCCCAGCAAAAGCTATGAATCGTGGAAACCGCGAAGATCGGGTTTTGCTCGATTCGGTCCTTGATTTCATCTGCAGCGTTGTTAGTAAAGGTTACAACGGCAATTTGCTTTCCTCGCCGAGAAAAGTCGTCAGAGTGTTGATTTTTCAGGAAATCCAGAGCATTTTTTAGAGAGAAGGTTTTTCCTGATCCCGCTCCAGCGAAGGTAATAAAGCTTTTTCCTGACCCTATGCGCAGGCACGCCTTAATAGCTTCATCAACATCACTGTCATGATCTATGGCTTTGGTTTCCGCCAAGTAGAATTCTTCTGACATAACTTCCCCCCTATTCTTTTGGTGAAAGCTGAGCTGCCAGCCATTTAAGGCCATCGCTCATGTATTCAGGGGGATTGAAGCTATTCGACTCTTTATCCGCGAGATGGAATAGGCAATCGAAGGCAAAGTCGCCCTTTTTTAAACCTTGCACATATTCATAAAGTGACTCTGACAACGACTTACTGCCATCTTCATGGGCCGATTTTGCAGTTTCGAGTTTGGGTTTCTTCTGAAAATACTCTTGGTCAAAATTAGCCAAAATCAAAGCATCTTCAAATGTTCGGGATAAAACCTCCTTCTCAGAAATCTGGGTCGGCTTCTGAAAAGCAACGTAAAGCGGCGCACCTTCGCTTGTTGTCATATGTTCCGTTTTGGGCAAATCTACTAACTCATCCAACGTTTCTTTCTGTGGATGCCAGATCTTCAAAGTATCATTGTTGCTCTTTTGATCAGAGTTTCTTTGCGGAAAACAAGACTTCCCGTTGTTATCAACAGAGTCAAGATCCGTCAGCACTAGAGTCGTGACCCCAAGCTTCTCGACTAACGCTTTGTATTTGTGCGTGTGAGCACCGTTCACCTCGAGCATCGAGATGTACCGATTAGATAAATCCGGGAAGCTATTGGAAATGAACTCTGGTACCAGAAGACGCTCTGCTTGCCCCTCGACGAATATAACGCCGTCGGCAAAGAAGATGTCACAATGAGTGAGCTTCAAGTGTTTACTTACAAACAAAAGCTCATCTTTCGCATTCGCAAAAAGCTCTGACATGTTTGCAATTGTTGTATGGTCCATTGCGATGGACGTATTTGCATCATTCCGCCGGAAGTAACGTAAATTTTTGAAGTCAATATCATTAATAATATGACTGGAGTGGGTGCTAATCACGAGCTGTGTCTGGTAATCAGACTTATCTTTTTTGGTATTCTTGTCGCGCAAATCGGGATGATTCCGCAAAGTATCGTAAGCTTTAGATACAAAAACACGCTGAACTTGCGCGTGAAGATTAACTTCCGGTTCTTCAAGTAAGACCAGGTGAATTGGCTCAATCTGCTCTTCGACATTGTCCCCTGAAGAAGCCGATTTACCAACACGCATCCATTTGTCGCGGAATTCTAGAAGCCTAAAGGTCAGATAGATGAGATTCTGGTAGCCAAGCCCCAGGTAGCTTTCGGGAAGAAACTCTTCATCTTTTTTATCAAAACGGTATCGTACCGATGACGATTTTTGCAACGCATCCGTTCCGCTAATTTGCGCGGAAATTTCAACAGTTGGATTACCACCGATACCAGGATAACCCATACTTTTCAACTCTTCGAAAGGAGCCTCAAACTGATCGTTCAATCTTTTGGTGAAGTCATTTTCTAAACTTTGCTGTTGCCCCAAGACTTTGAGGTCGTCAGCCCCTGGGTAATCTTCTGGGTTCAAAATACGCTCATAATAGTCTCGAAGTAACTTGTTGAGCCGCTGCTTTTCTGAATATGGCCCTTTTTGATCTGCGTTATCTTCAGCACCTAGCCCTCGCTGCTCGGATATAACGTCTACTCGAATTAACTTTTTCAAAGCTTCAGATTTTAGCGGCTGTAAAATTTCGTTCGAACTAGGCTCAGCCTCTTTGCTCAAAACGTAGTGCTTTTGCTTTATGAACTTACTGAAGTTCCGGCCTTTCTCTAAGAAATCACAAAGATCTTTAGGCCATAGGCTTACCTCACCTTGATGCTTGGATACTACCACTCTCGTATCAACAAACTCACTAAATAGTTTGGAGACATCAATCACTTCATAATTTATGCGAACGGATAGAGCACCACCTTTCCACTCTAGGTCTGGTAGGATGTCACGAACCTTATATGCTTCACTCGCTTCCGCTGTTATCTCGATATCTAAACTAGGCAATAACCTGATAAGAGCATCGGATAGCTCCTGCATTTTCTCGATGGAGGGAAACTCTTCTTCGACTTCTTTACCCAGATTTTGGATGCGCTTCCAATTCTTCTTAGATATATCTCTAACCTTTAGATTGTCCGGACTTTTTAGAAATGTATGTAGAGCACCAATGCAAGACGTTTTTCCACTATTGTTAGCACCTACAAGAACCGCTGCTTTATCATCAAGCACTAAGGTTACATCGGCTAGCCGCCGGTAATTCTTTAAAGCGAAGGAAGTGATTTTCATGTATCAAAACCTTAAAAAACGGGCCAAAGACACGGGGACTTACATTTAATATTATTTCTTTTTGCTACTTTTCGACCAATGCCCGCTTACGGTAGAAAACGCACACTCGAGCGATGCCGTATAACGCTTTGCTCACCGGAAAATGACGAGTGCCAGCGAGTTATTTTTCCGAGTGCAGCAATTTGTTATGTCCATTACATATGCTCGGCAAATTCTTTGAAGCTAAACCATGATGAAAAGAACAGAAAAAAGGAATTTACCAGAAAGAAAATCCCAACAAGGGAGACCGCCGATGAATACCGATACTTAATATTTGATTGACCAATCTCAAATGTTAAAGAGTCAGGAAGAAACAGAACAATGAGAAAAATTAGGCAAACAAGCAACAACGAACCCATCGTTAGGTGGAGTTTATTTACCAATTTGGGAAGGTGGCCTGTCAATGTTGTATTTTTTACCAATGTATTATCTTTGGCTGATGCAAATAGCGTTATTGACGCCATAACGAAGCCAAATAAAACACCTGATATTGTCGAAACGGCTGATGCAATTGGTTGTATTTCTTTTGCGGAGAGTGCAGCCACAGCTGGCCAAACGCTATAGCAAACTACTAGCGATACAAGTGGAACTAAATACTTTGAATATTTCTTAATTAGTTTCACACAACACCTTATGCTAATCTTTCACCGTTTAAATCACCAAAATAGTTTACGAGCTCTGCTTCACGCTCAAATCTTGCCTCACTCAATGCCCCCCACATCTCAAATATCGGTGGATAGCGACCCTCAACATTGACTTCTTTGTCAAAGAACAGCCTGTCAGCTACTAAATCTATGGGGTGGGTTATAAAATTATCTTGGTTCTCCAAAAGAATCTTACACTTTCTGACATCAAATGTAGATTGCATTTCCCTGATAGCCCGCTTCAATGAGGAATCTAAATATCTTTCTTCAGGATCTCTTGAATGTGCATTACCACGCAGAGATAAATTGATGTTTGCCGCTCTTGATCCGCTTAATGTCGATATTATTGAATTGTTGAAATTGTGTTCAATATTCTGAAATAACTCTGGATTCCTTGGCCTTGCAATCGCAACCTGGATATTCCTTACTTGAATATTATCCCTCATTAACCATTGAAGATCAGCTGTTTCAATGACAGGGTTAAGCGTAGTTACGTAGCCTTGCTCTGAAAGATGTTTACCTAAGTTATTGCTACTTACGCAAAAATGATTTCTTTGGAGTATCAGAACTTGATAGTCTTCATAAAAATGAAAATGTGCTTTTTCAAGTAGGTTTTCATTTGGAGCAAGCTCGATTTCCCTTTCATCCCCATCGATTATGGCTGCATGAGGGAGATCATTTTCTCTATGCTTTCCGATTATTCCTCTATAGCCAAAATCAGTTTGTTCTAATGTTCTAAATTCATAATTTCTACCCGCAATCTCCTTGACGGTACTATGCCCTGAAGACTTGCGCTCGAATGCAATTCTAAGCATGTCGGATGTTGATCTTAGCTCTGCATTAGCATTTGAATTTCTAGTGACGCACTCATAAAAATCAAAATAATATGTTCTATTGGCCATTCGAAAGTCTCTTTATCTATCCGTATTCCAGTGAGTTACCAGGTGACATAACGCCGCAAACAGCGGCGAGCGTTAGCGAGTCCGGCGGCGATAGCCGCGAACTGCTTTGCTTTGTTATGTGCTTGTACGCTCATGACTTTTCTCTGAGAATGTTTTTTAGTTCATCTACTGCCATTGGTGGATGAGTTCTATGAATGATTGCATGACAATTAGGACAAAGTGGCTTTAGGTCATTTACCGGGTCAACGACATACTCTTTCTTCAGTGAAGATAAAGCGACTTCATGATGGACATGTATATACCTTCTTCCAATAGCGCCATAAAACCTTTCAAAATCAAAGCCACAAATGAAACACTTAAACCCATAATGCTCAATGCAGGCCATACGCGCTTTTGGGTTTCTTTCGTAGGCATTAACCGATATTACTGATGTAGCCCCTTCAATGTATGTTTCAGGCGCTAAAACTTCTTCTGCGATTGCAGTTTTCTCTGAACCATTATCACTAACTGCGTACCAACGACCACTTCCTTTGACCAAATTCTTGTCTATAAGAACTGGCTCAAAGCTTTTTATTTTCGCACGCCCCTCTTCAGTTCTAGTGTACACCATCGGAAAAACTTTTAATTGATAGCCTTTTTCTAAAACAAGTCTAATGTGTTCGATAGACTGACCTTTTCCTGGCCCAGACCAATCTTCGTCCAAAATCAAGCCATCTTGATGAACATCCCACAAACCGAAAACAATGAACTTTTCTTCGTGATTTACAAAAGACCAGCTCCAATTCCAGTTTTTACAAGTCGCTCCGACAGACTCAATGAATTGCTTTCTATTCATCATTAGCACTCACTTTCTACATTCACATAACGCCAATATTAAGCGGCGCCCGACTAGGGCGTCCGGTGGACGGCCGCCAGGCCGGGAACGAACTTGAATGACTGGTTATGTGCTACCCGAAGAAACAGCCATTCTCGTCGGCATTTACGATAGCAAAAAATTCCTCGATGGAGCGTGACTCAGGTTCTGGCGTGTACGAATGCCACTTTAAATCGCTACGCATCCAGTAGATTTTCCAGCGTTGAGATTTTTTGACGTAGGTAGCTTTTGCCACCGGCGACTCAATGATCGTGGCCGGCTCGCGGAAATGCGGGCGAATCTCGACAATCTGCACGCTTTGGCCAGAAACTCGAACGTCTAGATCTAACTTGGGTCGGATCTCGACTGGCGGCCTCCGGGCTTCAAGAAATTCAGAAGCGGCCCGCTCAATTTTCTTTGCTTCGAACTCACTGAATGTCATATGGATTCTCTATGGGAACGCCCACATAACAGGTATTAGACAGCGTGCTCGTTTATTGACTTGAACAAGCATGCGCGTTCAACAATCTTATCAGCGCACCCTTTCCTCAGCTAACCCTGTGATTTCATTACTCCCAAAGGAAACCTTGGCCACCTATGCAAAATTCGCGCGCTTGCGCATTTTGCCAATGCCAATAATACTGTATGGACATCCATGCATCGGGAGGACGGGAGTATGGATACGCACAGCAAACCGCCGAAGCTGATGGACCGGGTCAGGGCCACCCTGCGGGTGAAACGTTACAGCCCGCGTACCGAAAAGACCTACTGCTACTGGATACGCTACTTCATT
>ERZ869909.2982-NODE-2982-length-10324-cov-6.213819_pt1 | contig 10324 bp, 7 predicted proteins | sample MGYA00520892_ERZ869909 | MGnify/ENA primary metagenome ERZ869909 (study PRJEB32215, sample SAMEA104723947) | bioreactor metagenome | biome: bioreactor; feature: anaerobic bioreactor; material: water | place: China | collected 2015-03-12 ... | reverse complement strand
AAACGCTCGGCTCCACCTCCGTGATCTGCTCCGACAAGACCGGCACGCTGACGCGCAACGAGATGACCGCGCGCCGCGTCATCACCGCCGACCACGAGCTCGTCGTCGAAGGCGTGGGCTACGAGCCCGTCGGCTCGTTCCTCGTCGGCGAGGAAAAGATCGAAACGCCACCACCCGTCGCGAGCCACCTCGTCCGCTGCGCGGTGCTTTGCAACGACGCGCGCTTGCTCGAAAAGAGCGGCCAATGGCACGTCGAAGGCGACCCGATGGAAGGCGCGCTCGTAGCGCTCGCCATGAAAGCCGGCGTCGGCCCAGACGAGCACCGCCGCGACTGGGAACGCATCGACGAAATCCCCTTCGACGCCGAGCACCGCTTCATGGCGTCCCTCCATCGCGTGCCGGAGGAAGACCACATCATCTTCGTGAAGGGCGCGCCCGAGCGTCTGCTCGAAATGTGCGACCGCGAAGCCAGGCACGACGGCGACGCGCCGCTCGACAAAGCCTACTGGACGGATCGTATCGCGGAAGCCGCATCTCACGGCGAGCGTGTGTTGGGCTTCGCGTCGAAACCTGCAACCGCGGGCGATCTCGAATTCGGCCACGTGGAAAACGGCCTCGTGTTCCTCGGCCTCGCCGGCTTCATCGACCCGCCGCGCGAAGAGGCGATCAGAGCCGTCGCCGAATGCCGCTCGGCCGGCATCGCGGTGAAGATGATCACGGGCGACCACGCCGCAACGGCCACGGCCATTGCCCACCAGCTCGGTCTCGCCGACGATCCGAAGGTGATCACCGGCGCCGAGCTCGAAGCCGTGGACGACGAGGACCTCCCGAGGCTCGCCGGGGAGACGACGGTATTCGCGCGCACCAATCCCGAGCACAAGCTCAGGATCGTGCGCGCCCTTCAGGCCGACGGCGACATCGTCGCCATGACCGGCGACGGCGTGAACGATGCCCCGGCCCTGAAACAGGCCGACGTCGGCATCGCCATGGGCCGTAAAGGCACGGAAGCCGCCAAGCAGGCATCGCAGATGGTTCTCGCGGACGACAACTTCGCGACCATCGTCGCCGCCGTTCACGAGGGCCGCACCGTGTTCGACAACATCCAGAAAGTGATCGCATGGACCATCCCCACCAATGGCGGATTGGCCATCGCGATCATCGCAGCCTTGCTACTCGGGCTGACGATTCCGGCGACACCCGTGCAGATCCTCTGGATCAACATGATCACCACCGTGACACTCGGCCTGGTGCTCGCCTTCGAGCCCTCCGAGCCCGGCGTCATGCAGCGCCCGCCACGGCGGCCCGACACGTCCTTGCTCACGGGCTTCCTGGTTTGGCGTATCGCGTTCGTATCGCTCCTGTTCGTCGCCGGCGCCTTCGGCACGTATGCCTGGGCCATGAGGCGCGGGCTCGATGTGGAAACCGCGCGCACCATGGTGGTGAACGTGCTGGTGGTGTTGCAGATCTTCTATCTCTTCAACGTGCGCTTCCTGCACCAGACATCGCTCACGCTGACCGGCGCCCTGGGAACCAAGCCCGTTCTGATCGCCTTGACCGCGGTCGTCGTCGCGCAGTTTGCCTTCACCTACGCGCCGGTCATGCAGACGCTGTTCGACACTCGCCCGGTCTCTTTCATGAACGGCGTGCTCATCCTCGGCACCGGCGTTCTGCTCATGATCATTCTCGAAGTGGAGAAGGTGCTGTTCCGCCGCTGGGGCTTCCTGGACGACGCAACGCCCGTACGGGGATCCGCAAGAGCCTTGTGATCCGCAAGCGCACCTCATCCGGAAAGGACGGCATTCCCGCAGGAAACGCCGTGCACCCGCACGTCCACCTCGCCGAGCGAAACCCCGAGCAGTTCGAGAAGCGGCTGAAGAAGCCCGTCCAATGCCGCCGTCACAGGCGTCAGCAAACCGATCACCAGGCTCTTGATGGCGCCCGCCGAAATCCCGAGCCCGAGCCCGGCGACATTCACCTGAAGGTCCGCCGACTGCAGCAGGCGTCCCGTCAGCGACGACAGGTGATCGCGCACCGAGACGGTCTTCACCGCACGGGCATCGACATCTCTCTGCGTAAAGCGAAGATCCTCGCCAACGGCATGGCTCATTTCCGCATAGGCGCGGCCAGTGACCGTCACGAGCGGTGCCTGGACGATGGTGCCGCGTGGCACGCCGCCACCGGAATTAAAAGCCGCGAGCCCGCCCGCCGGCACGTCGCCGATCCACGCTTTTACGACGGCCGGACGCGCGGTGACGGTCGCCTGCGCGCTGTCTCCGGACGGACCTTGGCACGTTACCGCCTTGAGGCGGGCCTCCGCGCTCGCAAGCTCGATATAGAGCGGCAGCCGCACGCGGGCGCCGGCAAGCAAGCCCGTCCCGCCGACCTCCGCGACGAGCCGAAGCCGCGTCTGCGCCGTCCGCACCGTTGCGCCGGCCTGACCCGTCGTGACCCAGCCCGAGTGCTGAGCCGGTTCTCCGATCGCAACATCGAGTGTAAGGCCGAGCAGCCCGGGAACCTCTGCGCCGAGGTTCACCGCCACTTGCCGGTTCCCGTTGGCGAGCTGCGCCGCCGCGTTGACGAGCGATAGGGCGTCGAGCTCCGCTCCGAGCCCCGGATGAGCGGGTCCCACCTCGGCGTGCGCCAGCGGCCCCAGATCGACGAGCGCATCGAGCGGCACCGTAAGCGACGCATCGGCGCGCGAGACAAGCGTCGTCACGGCCGCCGCCGCAGCCGCGTTGCCTTGAGCCTGAGCGGCCGTTGTCACGGCTCGCAACACGTGACGAATAGCGACATCCGCGTCCAGCACGTCGCCGTAGGTTCCCGTCTTGACGCCGATCTCCGTCGCCAGCGCCGACAGAAAATCCAACAGGCGCACCTCGGCGTTCCCCAGCGCTTCGTAATCCATCGCCGAGAGCGTGACGTTGCCGCCGAGCAGCGCGCTGAGAACAGCGTTCGCAAGGCCGCCGCGCACGGCAAGCAGACGGCTGCCGATGGAGAACGTCGCACGCGCATCCGTGCTGGCGATGGCCGAGACGGAAATCTCGGGTTCTGCCATGAACGATTTCGCGAAGTAGAGCTGCCCCGGCGCCGCCGCCTCGAGACGCACCGCATTGAAGGGCTCCCGCCCAGGCTCGAAGCGGGCGTCAGGCGCAAGCGCACGATCGCCCTCATAGCGCCCCTTCACCACCGAAAGCGTACGGACGGCGCCGAAGCCGTTGGCCGCAAGCGTGGCCTGCGCCGCCACCTCTGCCCGGTCGAGATCGCTCGCCGCCGCAAGCGCTGCAAGATCCGCCGCACCCTGCATCGTACGCCGTTCGAGATAGAGCGAGCCGACGTCGATCGCGAGCGCGCAAAGACTGACGGCAACCGTCAGAAACAACGCCAGGACAATCCCGATGGAGCCGCTCGTGTCCGCAAACAGAGAGCGCACCTTCTGACATCTCATCATCTCATCTCCTCAATATCCGCCGCGCTTGACGACGGCTGCGCGTTCGATGGTTTTTCTGGGAAGCGGAACGAGACCGGAAAGCACCCAGATCGGCAGGTCCGAGGAATCGAAGGCGATCCGCACCTCGAACTGCGACGGATCGGCGACGAGCGATGCGGCGGACACTGAAATGCGATCGGGCTGCAACAGTGGATACGCGCCGCCGCTCGCGGCGACATGAGCGTGAGCGATCGACGCGCGCTCCGCGTCGTCGAGGCCGCCAACCGAGGCACGGGCGGCATCTGCCGCAAGCTGCTGAACGGAATGCGCGGCACCGAAGTAGATGCCGTAGGCGAGGAGACCCATGAGAAAAATGAGCGCAACCGGAACGATGAGTGCGAACTCGACGGCGATAGAGCCGCCCTGCGCACCACCGAAGCGCCGAAACGAAGTGTTGACGTGAGCTGCCACCGCTCTGGTCCTTTCCGAAATCAGGACCGCAAGCTTAAGGACGCGACAGTGAATCGCGCGTAACGTTCACACCCGGCGACAGACTGAATTCACGAACACGATGAGCGACGTGCTAAAAGGCAATAAGTCAATAAGTCGTCCTTCGAAGGATGCCCGTCGCTTGACCTTCTGCATCTGACAGGGGCGCGTATCCACGCACGAGCAGAGCACACGCAAAATCGCGCCTGTCAGCTATAGCGGACGAGATAGCATTCGCTGCGCATGAAGCAGCGCGCCACGCGCCATTCGAGCACATCGTCGTGATCGGAGAAAATGACCCGATCCAATCGCAAAAGCGGCGTCTTCTCGTCTACGCCAAGCGCTTCGGCATCCTCGGCATCGGCGAGCGCAATACCCACCCGCTCGTCGGCGTGGCCGAGCAGAATGGCGTTGAGTTGAGCCAGCGCCGACAAGCGATAGCTGCCGAAATCTTCGGGAAGGCGACCAAAGAACTTTGCGGGCAGGAGGCACGTTTCCGTCATGAACGCCTCGTTCTTGTGCTCGCGCACCCGATCCACCCGGATCAGTTCGTCGCCCCGTCGCACCCCCAGGCGGGCGGCTTCTTCCGACGTCGCCTGCACGCGCGAGATCGTGCGCGCCCGTTTCTGGCCGCTGATGCGTTGTCCTTCGAAATTGTGGAACGACGAAAAAGGAAACGTCGTCTCCGCCGCATAGTCGTTGACGAACGTCCCGCGCCCCTGCCGGCGCGTGACGATGCGTTCGACCTCCATCAGATCGAGCGCCTTGCGCACGGTGCCGATGCTGATGCCGAGCTGCTGCGCGAGCAACGTTTCGTTTGGCAGCGTCGATCCCGGCTTCCAATGCCCCACGACGATCCGCTGAACCAGCACATCGCGCACCTGGAGATAAAGCGGTCGCGCCGCAAGACGAGTCTCGAGATCTGGCATTCCACCCCCGCTCCGAAAAATGAACCGCGCGTCGGGCGCACTTAAACGGAATGACCCTTCAGCGGATCGTCGAAAGTTCCGAGCGTGTGCCGACAAAAAAATTGTAGGGGTGGGAATACTTTTATGCAACCATAAATTGTATTTCTGATTGCAACTCCGTATCACGACTGGGGAAATTTCGACAACAACTAGCGAATGCCGGTCATCGAACAGCGCTTAGAACAATGTGATTTGTGAGATAGAGAAATGCCGGAGCGCGGGAACCGATCCACACGCATAAGTTGCAAACGACGAGCGATGAAGGACGTTACCGGCGGATCTGCACGGCCTGGATGCTCGCGAGCAGATCATCCCCGAACCCGATGATGCCGGTATCGCCGAGAAGAAGCGAAGGGATCGACGCGCCCTGCTGCGGGTTCTTGATGTCGTGGAGCGCGGAGAAACGCGAAATGAATTTCTCGACCTTGGCGGGATCTTTGAAGTCTGCGAAATCGAGCCGGCTCGCGAGGAGCTTCGCCTGCGTATCGACCTCCGACTGCGCTATCGCATCGGGAAGACCGAGCGCCGTCATGACCACTTCCAAGAGCGCCTTGTCGGCAAGGATCGAGTAGGCGGACGTGATGCTCGACGCCTTGCGCTGAAAATACATCGCAAGCCGGACGCCCGCGTTCTGATCCCCCGCCCGCTGCTCCATCGTCTGGCGAATGTAGAGATCCTGCGTCTCTCGAACCGCATTCGCGTCCTGCGCGAGACCGAGCACGACACGCTTCGCCGTGCCGTCTGTCTGGAAGTTGAACGCGGCCGCCATCGCGCGGAAGCGCGTATTCTCTCGAAGGTTGACGAAGCTCTTCGGATCGTCGATGTCGCTCGTCAGGATCTGCTTCAGCACCTGCGCCGAGAGCCCCTCGCCCTCCACCCCGAACGCGCGCGTGATATAGGCGACGAGACGCGGATCGGCGAGCAATTGATCCACCGTCTCGATGGTCTCGATCGTCTCGCTGAAATACTTGCTCTCGGCTTCGCCCGCGTCCTTCTGGTGCTGGAACTCTCCCACCGTCGCGGTATAGAGCGCGACCGTCTCGTTCGTCGACGAGGTGAGCTGGGCGCGCAGCGGTCCCTGCGGCTTACCGTCGGGCCCGAAATTGAAAGCACCCGCAAGCGCGCTGTAGCGTGAGTCTCTCAATCGGTTGGCATAGCTGAACGGATCGCTGGCATCGCTCAGCAGAACGTCTCGGATCTTCGACGTGGACTCTTGCGACGCATCGAGCCCGAACGCGCGCATGATGTACGTATAGAGACGCGGGTTGCCGATGAGATCGTCGACGGACGTCACGAGCTCGAGGAACATCCGATAGTCGCTGGTATGCAGCTCTTCGCTTGCGCGCGCCTTGTTCTCGTAATTGGCAAAGTACCCGTCGACGAGAAGGTCCCGCTGCTCCAGCGTTTGCATCGGCACGCCGGGATCGAGCTCGCCGCTCGTGTTGAAATTGAACAGCGACGCAAGCAACCGGTAGGACTCCGAGGAATTGGCAAAGCTGTCGGGATCGGCCAGGTCGCTGGTCAGTGCGTCACGTACCATCGCATCCGAAACGATGATGGGATCGATCCCGACCGCGATGAGCGCATAGTCGCGCAGGATCGGCTTTGCCAGAAAATCGTCGACCGACGTAATCGCACCTGCAAACGTATCGAACACGTTCGTCCTGAACGCGGCCGCGGCCGGCGACGCACTGGCCCCCGTCTCGTCGTAGTAATTTTCGACGGTCCGCGCGAGCTGCTCGAGCGTCTGCGCTCCGCCCGCCGCCACGCTGCCGTCGGCCTCGAACGAGAACGCCGCCGCGAGCCGCTGATAGCGGACGTCATCTATTTGGTTGGCGACGCTGTTGGGATCGCTGAGATCGCTCGTGAGCACGGCCTTGATGAAGGGCTCCGACGCAATCTTCGCATCGATGTCGAACGCCGTCAGCGCATACGCAAAGAGCCTGGGATCGTCCACGAGCTGATCGACGGATGTCAGCGCTGCAACCCGCGCCGCATAGTATTCCGTCTCCGCCATCGACGCGCTGCCCTTGCGCAGCCGCTGCTCGGAATAAAGGCCGACGGTGGCTTCCAGATCTCCGCTGTCCTGCACGATCGTAACGCCCTCGGCCACCCGGCCGTCCGGCGCGAAGTTGAACGCGCGCGCAAACTCCTGATAGCGCGGATCGACCATCTTGCGCACGAAGCTGTTGGCGTCTGTGAGGTCGCTTTCGAGCACCTTCCGCATGAAGGCTTTGGCGTATGTCATATCCTCGAGCCCGTGCGCCTTCATCGCGTAGGCGTAAAGGCGCTGGTCTTTGAGGAAATCGTCGATGGAGGTGACCTTGCCGATGTTCTGCCGGTAGTAGTCCTGCTCGCGCGCGACAATCGGATCCGCGAGCGTCCGCTGAACGGATTTCCCGAAATCCGCCATGTAGAACTTGTAGGAAATGAAGGTCGAAATCATTGCCGACAGTCCGAAGCGGGCCCATGACCTCGCCGGCAACCCACGGACCTCGTCGGGGTGAGAGTGGAACGGCCCACGCGGCAAGCCACGGAGGCCGCGAATCATGCCGGCGGCTGTTCCGATGCTACGGCCACGAGCTTATGCGAGCCTGCCGAAATCCCCGGACCGGGGAGCCGAAGGCTTGCGTTGAGCAGGCCGTCGGCATGGCCATGAGCGGCCGCCCGCCTCCGGCTCTATTTTCTCGCTTCGGCAAACTGTCCGTTTGCAGCGGGTAGCGCATCGACGGCCCCGACGATCAAGCCGAGGTTCTGGACGAACTCATCGATCCGCTTGCCCTTGAGCGCGGAGAGAAGCTTGTCCTCGATGCGCTGAATGATCGGCGAAACCGCCCGGAACAGACGGGTCCCCTCCTCCGTGATCCGCACCTCGTAGGCGCGCGCATCGTCCTTGTCGCGCTTGCGCTGGACAATGCCCTTTTTGAGCATACGCCGCACGATGTCCGCCATCGTCGACCGATCGATACCGGTCGCGTCGACCAGCTCGCTCTGGCTCATGCCGTCGGCGTGTGCGAGCGTGGCAAGCACCGCATATTGACGGGCCGTGAGATCGTGCTCGGCCATCTCGGCCTGATAGATCTCGGTCACCGCCTGAACGGCGCGGTGAAGCATATGCAGCGGAGACTTCCCCAATTCCGAGTTCGCCGTCTTTCGCGTCATAGCTGCTCCGTAAGTCCGTTACCCGCAAAAGTAGTCCTGCGCGGCCACCCAGAATGCTAGGTGACTGAAAAACCCAAAAAAACTTCGTCGACTCATCAGCCCAGAAACTGTACTAAAGCCGGAACTCTGTGCACGCTTGCACGACGTGGCACGATCTGTTGACCGAATGGGAAATCGAGCAAAAGGCGGCCGTCACCGGTGATCTTTTCGACAGAAGGCGTGCACCCGCGAGAGCGATTGAGCTACTGGCGAGAGGTCGCGACGCGAGGCTACGTCGAGCACGACGTCCAGCTCGCGGACGGCCATGCCTTCACCGGGACCGTGGAGATTGCGAGCTTGCCCGGCTTGGTGCTCGCCAACTACGAGGTAGACGCGGCCCAGGTCCGCCGCTCGCAGAAATACGCCTCCCGCGCCGACTGCGACGATCTCTTGCTTGGCCTGCATCTCGAAGGGGAGATGGCGATCTCCCAGGACGGCCGCGACAGCCTCCTCACCGGGCGCGACCTCTATCTTCTCGATCCCTTGCGCGAGTTCGAAATCACCTTCAAGGAGCGCAACAAGAACATGGTCATGAAGATCCCGCGCAGCAGGCTCGAAGCACGCCTCGGCCAGATCGGAGATCTGACGGCCTGCGCCATCGCCCCAGGCAACGCGGTATCGACGCTCGCCATGGGCTTCGTGGAAATGTTGCCGCATCAGTCGAAGACGCTCGACCCCATCGCGGGCCTCAACGTCGCGGAGCAGGCGCTCGATCTGATCGCGCTCACGCTCTCGACCCATCAACGGGCGGAAGGTGCGTCGCTTTCGTCTCCGCGCGCCGTCGCGCTCTTGCGTCTCAAGGCGACCATCGAGCGGCTCCTGATCGAGCCCGGGTTGAAACCTGAATGGATCGCCACCGAAGCCGGCATCTCGGTCCGCTATGCCAACACGCTGCTCGCGGAAGAGGGGTCGTCCATCGAGCGCTACATCAACGAGCGCCGTCTTCAGCGGTGCCGCCGCTCGCTCGACGATCCCCAGCAGGATCACCGCAGCATCGGCGAGATCGCGTTCAAGTGGGGCTTTTCCGATCTCTCCCACTTCAGCCGCCGCTTCAAGGCGCGCTTCGGCCTGTCCCCGAGCGACTATCGGCGGGAAGCCGTTCGGTCGAAGAGCCGCGCATCGCTCACCGAACGCTAGCTCGCGACCGCACCTCGGCCGACCGCCACTCTTGGCCCAGGTGACAAGCTCCATTCGGCGTGCTTAGTGCGTCCTGCCGAAGGCAGGCACAGAAAAGACCAGCCGAAGGCAGGCACAGAAAAGACCGGCTAACGGCAGGCACAGAGAAAGTCTGCCCAAGACGCGCACCGAGTTTGCGTGTCACGGCGGAGGCAACCCAGACCGCGCAAGACCTCTCACGCGCGGCGAACAGATCAGCAAAGACCGACGAATGTCGAAAAGGATCGCCGGCCCCGAGATCGAGCGGCTCATCCAGCTTCTCGCGCGTCTGCCGGGGCTCGGCCCCCGCTCCGCGCGCAAAGCCGCCCTTGCGCTGCTGAAGCGCCGCGAAGAGCTGCTCGTTCCGCTGTCGGGCGCGCTCGCCGCCGCGGTCGAGACCATCGTCACCTGCCCCGTCTGCGGCAGCCTCGATACCGTCGCCCCCTGCACCGTCTGCCGGGACGAACGCCGCGACCGCTCCGTCATCGTCGTCGTGGAGGAGATGGGCGACCTCTGGGCGCTCGAAAGGGCCGCCGTGATCAACGCCACCTATCACGTTCTCGGCGGGCATCTCTCTCCGCTGGATGGGATCGGCCCCGATCGCCTCAACATCGCCAAGCTCATCGAACGGGCCGGATCGGACGACGTCAAGGAGGTGATCCTCGCGCTCAATGCCACCGTAGAAGGACAGTCCACCGCCCACTACCTGACGGAACAACTGGCACCGACAGGGGTTGCCGTATCCCGTCTCGCGCAAGGCGTCCCCATCGGCGGCGAGCTCGATTATCTGGACGAAGGCACGCTTGCCGCAGCGATAAAGGCGCGCAAGCGAATTTAGACCTGATCACTTCAGGCCCTAATGGTCACGGCACTGGCACGCGATCAGGCCAGCCCCGAATGTCTCCCAGATCCGTTTCCAAATACGTTCTGAGACACGTCCCGACGAGAACCGCATGGAAGCCCGACCCGCCGTTCCATCGCGCGCCGCCGCGCCACCGAAGTTCGTTACCGGCTCGCTGCTCCGCCATATCCTGGTGATGAGCGGGGCCGGCGGTGTCGGCCTCGGCGCCATCTTTCTAAGCGA
>ERZ869909.2981-NODE-2981-length-10325-cov-3.693404_pt1 | contig 10325 bp, 8 predicted proteins | sample MGYA00520892_ERZ869909 | MGnify/ENA primary metagenome ERZ869909 (study PRJEB32215, sample SAMEA104723947) | bioreactor metagenome | biome: bioreactor; feature: anaerobic bioreactor; material: water | place: China | collected 2015-03-12 ... | reverse complement strand
CTTGCCAAGCACCACAACTTCAAGACCGGAAGCTTCGCCTGCCGCGCCCGTGGCGCTCGGCATCGGCCTCGCCGTCAGTTCCGGAGTCGCCTCCGCCGTGCAGACCAGGATCAACGGCCTGCTGGGGGTCCAGCTCGGTGACAGCGTCCTGGCCGCGGTCATCTCGTTCGGCGTCGGACTCGCGCTCCTCCTGATCGGCCTGGCCGCCTCGCCAGCCATGCGCGCCGGGGCCGGCAGGCTCTTCAGGGTGATAAGGGAAAAACAGCTGCCCTGGTGGATGCTGCTCGGTGGCCTGGCCGGGGCCCTTACCGTGTTCAGCCAGGCGCTCACGGCCGCCATCGTAGGTGTCGCGCTGTTCAGCGTCGCCGTCGTGGCGGGCCAGACCGTCTCGAGCCTGATCGTCGACCGGATCGGCCTGGGACCGGGCGGCGTCATCATGCCAACGCGCAGGCGAATCCTTTCGGCCGCGATAGCGATAGCCGCCGTAACGGTCGGAGTGGCGGCAGACCTCAGCTCTGCTTCAAGCTGGCTTCTGCTTGTGCCGGTCGCCGCAGGCTTCGGCCTCGGCTGGCAGCAAGCCGTCAACGGACGCGTAAGGGCTGCTACCGACTCCGCGGCCGCCGCGACGCTGCTCAACTTCGTGACCGGCATGACCCTGTTGCTGATCGCGTTCGTGGCCTCCCGGCTGGTGTCGGGCGGGTTCGCGATTCCAGTGTTTCCCTCGGACGCCTGGTTCTACGTCGGTGGCGCACTCGGCGTCTACCAGGTCGTCATCATGGCGATCGTGGTGCGCTGGACCGGCGTGCTGGTGCTCGGACTGAGCATCATCTCCGGTCAGCTGGTGGCGGCGCTCGCCCTTGACCTTGCCTCAACCGGAATCGTCGTCACGCCCCAGATCGTTGCGGGCGCGCTGCTTGCGTTGCTCGCAGTCGTGATCGCCAGCGGACGAAGCAGGAGGCTCGCTGGTTGAGCGAAGCTAAGGCTTACGCGTCGGAGTGCCAATGGTCGTAGCAGCCCTGATCAGCGTCAGGGTCCAGGAAGCGTGCTTCCACGCGGTGCTACCCTGAAGCCATGTCCTCACTTAAATCTCTGGCACCAGGGTCACTGACAGGCAAAGTCGCCCTGGTGACCGGCTCCTCCCGCGGCATCGGCGCGGAGACAATCCGCCAGCTGGCAGCGGCCGGTGCAGACGTGATCGTCAACTACCGTGACAAGGCCGCCAGGGCCGAGAAACTCGCAGCCGAGCTGGCCGCTACCGGAACGAGCGCGGTCGCGCTGCAGGCCGACCTGACCGACTACGCCACGGTAGACGCGATGGTCGGACGCATCGCACAACGCTTCGGCAGGCTGGACATCCTCGTGCTGAACGCCTCCGGCGGCATGGAGCGCGGAGCTGACGAAGGCTATGCGCTGCGGCTGAACCGCGACGCCCAGCTGAACCTGCTCGACACAGCCCGGCCGCTGCTCGGACAAGGTGCCCGGATCGTGTTCGTGACCAGTCACCAGGCGCACTTCCACGGCCGGATCGAGCAGCTTCCCGAGTACGAACCGGTGGCTGGATCGAAGCGCGCTGGCGAAGACGCGCTGCGCACGAGGATCCCTGCGCTGGCCGAAGCGGGAATCGGCGTGGTGGTCGTCTCGGGCGACATGATCGAGGGAACGATCACTGCGAAGCTGCTGGAGCGCTCACACAAGGGCGCCCTCGATTCGCGCAGGGAAGCGGCCGGCAGGCTCTACTCCGTCGCTGAGTTCGCACGCGAAGTGGCCTCGGCGGCCGTGGAAGAAATCCCCGCGGAGAACACGCGGTACGTCGGCGACATCACCGGTTTCACGGCTGCGACGGGTTAGCTTCGGGGCATGCCAGTGCGCACATCTGACGCACATGCTATGCTCGCGACCATCGTGAGCGTTGCGATTCATGAACAGCGACCACCCGGGAGGATGATGAGTGGCTGAGGTAACCCTGGAACACGTATATAAGCGGTTCGGTAGCGTCACGGCGGTACAGGACTTCAACCTCAAGATCGAGGACGAAGAGTTCATGGTCTTCGTCGGTCCTTCCGGATGCGGCAAGACAACCACGCTCCGCATGGTGGCTGGCCTCGAGGAGATCACCGAGGGCACCCTTTACATCGGCGACAAGGTGATGAACGACGTCCCTCCGAAGGACCGGGACATCGCCATGGTCTTCCAGAACTACGCACTGTACCCGCACATGAACGTGTACCAGAACATGTCGTTCGGACTGCGCCTCCGCCGCACGCCCAAGGCAGACATCGATCGCCGGGTCCGTGAGGCAGCCGGCATCCTGCAAATCGAGCACCTGCTCGAGCGCAGGCCACGCGAGCTCTCCGGCGGACAGCGCCAGCGCGTCGCCCTGGGCCGCGCCATCGTGCGTGAGCCCAAGGTCTTCCTGATGGACGAGCCGCTTTCCAACCTGGACGCCAAGCTGCGCGTCGAGATGCGCGCCTCGATCTCTAAACTGCACAAGCGCCTCGGAGTCACCACGATCTACGTGACCCACGACCAGGTCGAGGCAATGACGATGGGCACCCGCATCGTCGTCATGAAGGACGGCCTCATCCAGCAGGTCGACTCGCCCATCAACCTTTACGACAGGCCGATCAACCGCTTCGTCGCCGGCTTCATGGGCTCGCCTGCCATGAACTTCATGATCGGCACGGTCGAGAACGGCCGCGTGAAGGCACAGCATTTCGACATCCTGCCGGACGCCGCCCTTGCCGAGAACCTCCGCAACTTCAGCGGCAAGCAGGTTCACCTGGGCATCCGCCCCGAGAACCTCGGCCTAAAGGGCTACACCAACATCGAGGAGCGCGACAACGCGATCCAGGCTGTTGTGGAAGTCGTCGAGCCGCTCGGCGCCGAGACCCATGTCATCGCGAGCATCGGCGGTGACCAGACGATCGTTGCCAGGGTCGACGCCCACGCGCGCGTCGAGCCGGGCCAGCAGATCACGTTCCTGGCCAAGCAGGAGGCGTTGCACGCCTTCGACATGGAGTCCGAAAGCAACCTCCGCTTCGCCTGACCGACGCTGCCGGATGGCAGCCGATCAGACTCCGTAAAATTCCAGCAGCGGCCCGGCGGCAACGCCGGGCCCGCTTTCCGCTGGCAGGTGGCAAGCATGAACACCGACAACCATACGAGCACGACCGTGCTCGCGGCACTGTACAGGGCCGAGAAGTACTACGGCGAGCAGACCGTGATCGAAGCGGCGACGCTCGAGCTCAGGGCGGCCAGCAGGATCGCCCTGATCGGCCGCAACGGTGCCGGGAAGTCCACCATCCTCAGGCTGCTGGCAGGAAGCGAAGAGCCCGACGGAGGCGAGGTCTTCAGGCGGCCGCATATCGAGGTCGGCGTGCTCGACCAGGAACTGGATGTGCAGCAAGGTACGACACTTCGGGAGCTGAGCGAGCTGGCATTCCGGCACCTGGACCTGATGGAAGAACAGCTCCAGAAGCTCGAGCTGGCCGGGCTCGATGACCCGGAGCGGTACTCGCAGTGGGAGGAACTGCACGAGCGGTTCGAGCGGCGCGGCGGTTACGCCAGGCGCGCCAGGCGCGACTCCGTGGTCAAGGCGCTCGGCTTCACCGGCAGGTTGGATGACCACGTCAGTCACCTGTCCGGTGGCGAGAAGACGCGACTCGGGCTCGCCCGCCTCCTCATGCAACAGCCCGACCTGCTCCTGCTTGACGAACCCACCAACCACCTTGACATGGAGATGCGCGACTGGCTCAGCTCACACCTGGCCGGCTACGCCGGTTCCGCCCTGATCATCTCGCACGACCGCGCCTTCCTCGACGCCAGCTGCCAGCAGACAGCGGAGGTCGCCAACACCCGCATCCGCTTCATGGACGGCAACCCGAGCGCGTACCGCACGGCCAGGGCCGAACAGGAGCGGATCGACAACCTGACGCGGTTGAACCAGGCCAAAGAGCACGAGAGGCTGAGCGCAGCCGCCGCCCAGATGAAGAGCTGGGCCAGGCAGAACGCCAAGCTGCACCGGCGTGCCAAGTCGATGGAACGAAGGGTCGAGCGTTACGAGGCGACGATGCTGGACGCCGCCGAGCCGACAGGCCGGGAGGCCCGCTTCCTGTTCGATAGTGATGAGTCCGGCGACATCGTGCTTCAGGCCGAACACCTCACTCGTTCGACGGGCGGCCAGCCCGACCGGGTGCTGTTCAAGGGCGTGCAGGCCACGCTCAGGCAGGGCGACCGGGTCGCTCTGCTCGGACCGAACGGGACGGGCAAGACTACGCTGCTCCGTACCCTGCTTGGTGAACTGGGAAGCAGTGACGCGCGGGGCCACGTCCGCTTCGGCGCCCGGGTACGCGTGGGTTACTACGACCAGGAACTGCGCGACGTCGACCCCGAACGCACGCTGATCGAGGAACTGATCAGGCTGACCGGCGACGTCGAGGCGCACAACCTGCTCGGCAGGTTCCTCTTTCCCTTCGACGCGCAGTACAAGCAGATCGGCAGCCTCTCGGGCGGCGAGAAGGCCCGCCTGGCCCTGCTGAAGCTGACGCTCGGACGCTACAACCTCCTTATCCTTGACGAGCCCACCAACCACCTGGACGTCGAGATGATCGAGGCGCTCGAGGACGCCCTCAACCTTTACACGGGCACACTGCTGCTCGTCTCGCACGACCGGCGCTTCGTCGCCGAGGTCGCCGACAACATCTGGGAGCTGCGCGACGGCCATCTGGAGCAGTACGCGGGCGACTTCGAGTACTGGCGGGTGAAGCGCGCCGAGTTCCTGCAGGAGTCCGCAGCACCGGAACGGCCGAGGCAGGGTCAGAAGCCGGAGCCGACGCCGCAGCGCAAGCCGGTCCGCAACCGCTGGCAACTGGAGCGCCGTCTGGAGGCGCTTGAGGCCGAGATCACCGGGCTCGAGGAGGAACTCGCCTCCTGCACGGCATTGCTCGAGCAGCCCGGCGACCTGACGCCGGATGACCTGGCTGCAGAATCCCAGCGTCACGAGGTACTCGACTCCAGGCTGAACGCACTCCTGGACGAGTGGCAGGTGACCGGCGAGGCGCTGGCTGGCTAACATGAGGGCGATGATCCACGACCTTGGCGACACGTTCCTGATCGACATGCCTTACGCACGGCGCGAACACACGATGGGCGCTTATGTGCTCAAGGGCGAAGACGGCCGCTTCATGCTGATCGAGTGCGGCCCGCGTGTGCTGCTTGATGCGCTGCTCGAGGGGATCACCAGGCTCGGCCTGTCGCCTGAGGGCCTCACGGACCTGATCGTCACTCACATCCACCTGGATCACGCCGGCAACGCCGGAACGCTGGCCCGGCGCTACGGCACGAGGGTGCATGCGTTCGAAGCGGGCCGCGACCACCTGCTGGATCCCGCTCGCCTGAACGCCAGCTCACGGCGCACGTACGGTGACTCGTTCGACGCCCTCATGGGCGAGGCCGAGGCCGTGCCGGCCGACCGCCTCACCGCGTTCCGCGACGGTGACGAGTTCACGCTCCACGGCCGCGGCTTCCGGGTGCTGCACACACCCGGGCATTCCGGTACCCACGCGAGCCTGTTCGTGGACGGTCGCGACCTTTACACCGGTGACTCGGCCGGCATCCGCATGCCTGGCACTGGGTACGTGAAACCGGCCACCGCCCCGCCCGAGATCGACCTGGACGCATGGCGAGGCAGCATCGCCCGCATGCAGGCGCTCGCGCCCGCGCGGATCCTGCTCACGCACTTCGGCGCGTTCACGGATGCGGACGCCCACTTCACCAGCCTCAGGCGGCAGCACGTCCTCTGGTCCCGGGAGGTGCTTGCCGGCCTCAGGGCGGACGAGGACGAGGAGCAGCTGACGGACCGCGTCACGCGTCTGAGCGAGGCACAGATGGAGGAGGCCGGGCTCAGCGAGGAGGACAGGGAGCGCTACCGCGTCAGCAGCGACTACGTGATGACGGTCGGCGGCCTGGCCCGCTACTGGCGGAAGCTGCAGCCCGGCGCGCTCGGGAGCAGCGACTTCCCGCTCGGGCGGCCGGCAAGGATTGCGGTCGTGGCGAGCGGGCGCGGCAGCAACCTTGCCGCCCTGATCCGGGAGTTCCCTGCGGGCTCCCCGCTGGGCGAGGTGGTCCTGGTCGCGAGTGACAACGCCGGCGCGGGCGCGCTTGAGGTCGCCGGCAGCGCCGGGATCCCCGCGTTCCACCTCCCTGGGGGCAGCCGCGGGGAGCGGGAGCAGGAGCTGGACACGCTGCTGCACGAGCACCACGTGGACCTCGTCTGCCTTGCCGGCTACATGCGGTTGCTGTCGCCCGCGTTCGTGGCGCGCTGGCGGGGTCGCATACTCAACATCCACCCCAGCCTGCTGCCCGCGTTCCGCGGCCTGGACCCTCACGCTCAGGCGCTCGAGGCCGGCGCGAGCGAGTCGGGCTGTTCGGTTCACGTGGTGGACGAAGGTATGGACACGGGCGAGGTCCTGCTGCAGCGCCGCGTCAGCGTACTGCCGGGGGACACACCGGCTACACTGGCAGCACGCATACTCGAGCAGGAACACATCGCGTACCCGGAGGCTGTCAAGCGCCTTCTGAACGGAGGAGACCAGACGTGAAGGTACTTGTGATCGGCGGCGGCGGACGCGAGCACGCGCTCGCCTGGAAGCTGGCGCAGTCCCCGCGCGTGGCGCGGGTGATAGCGGCACCGGGGAACCCTGGCATGAGCGGCCTCGGCAGCGTGTACGGCTTCGACCCGGACATCGACGAGCTCGTTGGGTTCGCGCAGCAGGAGGAAGTCGACCTGGTCGTGATCGGTCCGGAAGCGCCGCTGGTGGCCGGCCTGGCGGACCGCCTCGTGGAGCGGGGCATCGCGACGTTCGGCCCCGGCCAGGCGGGCGCCCGCCTGGAAGGCTCCAAGGCGTATGCGAAGGAGTTCATGAGGCGCCACGGCATCCCGACGGCGGCCTCGGAGGCGTTCGATGACGAGCAGGCAGCGCTCGAGTACCTTGGCACGCTGAGCGAGCCTCCGGTGGTCAAGCAGTCGGGCCTTGCCGCGGGCAAGGGCGTGACGGTCGCGGCTGACATGGCCGAGGCCGCCGCCGCGGTCCGCGCCGCGTTCCGCGTGAAGGGCAACGACGGGGTCGTGCTGGAGGAACGCATGTACGGCCGCGAGCTGAGCCTGTTGCTGCTCACGGACGGTGTGACCGCCCGCCAGCTGCCGCTGGCCGAGGATTACAAGCAGGTGGGCGACGGTGACCGGGGGCCGATGACTGGCGGCATGGGCGCGATCGCGCCGGCCGACCTGCTCAGTGCCGGACAGCTCGACGAGGTACGCACCAGGATTATCGCGCCCAGCCTGGCGGGACTCAAGGCAGACGGCATCGACTACCGGGGCGTGCTCTTCATCGGGCTGATGGTCACGGACAAGGGCGTCAAGGTGCTCGAGTACAACGTCAGGTTCGGGGACCCGGAGACCCAGGCGGTCATGCCCCTGCTCAGGTCCGACCTGTTCGAGCTGCTGCTGGCTACAAGCCAGGGCAGGCTCGCAGACGTCGAGCCCGAGTGGAGCGATCGTGCTGCCGCGTGCGTCGTGATGTGCGCCCCGGGCTATCCGGGCGAGCCCGCCCGCGGCATTCCCCTCAACCTGCCGGCTGACGAGGCCGGCGTGCACATCTTCCATGCCGGCACCGCGTTCGCCGAAGAAGGCCACCTCCAGAGCAGCGGCGGGCGCGTCCTCAATGTTGTCACCACCGGCGAAACCGTCGAGGAAGCCCGCAGCATCGCCTACGAGGCGGTCGGCCGCATCGGCTTCGAAGGAGCGCACTGGCGCACCGACATAGGTGCAAGAGTTGAGGGCCAGCAAACGAAGTATGATGGGGACAGTCATCAGGAGGTGGCAGCATGAACATTCTTGACCGTATCGGTACCATAATCAGGGCCAACATCAACGATCTGCTCACCCGGGCAGAAGACCCCGAGAAGATCATCAACCAGACGCTGATCGACATGCGTCAGGCGCAGTACGAGGCCCGCATGGAAGTCTCGCGCACGATCGCCGAAGGCAAGAAGCTCGAGCGTGACGTGCAGGGCCACCGCAACGAGGCCAGCGAGTGGATGAGCAAGGCCGAGGCAGCCGTCAAGGCCGGCCGGGAGGACCTGGCCCGCGAAGCGCTGCGGCGCCGCAAGGCGAGCGACGACCTTGCCGAGGGTCTCGAGGAGCAGCACGAAGCCCACGAGCAGATCGTCGAGAAGCTCAAGACCCAGCTGCGCGCACTGGACGCAAAGATCTCCGAGGCCGAGCGGAAGCGCCAGATACTGATCGCGCGCCAGAAGCGTGCAGAGGCGCAGCAGACGGTGGCCAGCGCCATCTCCAAGACCGACACGCGCCGTGCGTTCGAGGCCTTCGACCGCATGGAAGACAAGATCATGAGTCAGGAAGACCGGATAGCAGCCGAAGCCGAACTGGCGAACGACCTGAGCATGGACGACGAGTTCGCCGCGCTCGAGGTCGAGGACGACATCGAGGACGAGCTTGCCAGGCTCAAGGCCAACGTATCCGGCAGCAGTGACAGTGGAGAAGCCTGAGTCCCGAGGGACTCGCGTTACTCCCGGGGTGGATTGAGGCGGCATGGGACTCGCGATAGTCCTCTTCCTGATCGTGCTGGTGATCGGCAGCGCCGCTGTCTGGTACCTGTTCAGCCGGACCAGGCACGGGGCTCCCGGTGCGGGGCAGCCCCATGCGGCCGTCTCCGCACAGGAGCTTTCGCCCCTGGCTCAGCCGTACCGCAGCCTGCTTGGGGAGGCAGTCACGATCCAGCGCGAGGTGGCCAACCGGGCCGAGACAGCCCCGCCGACGCTGCGGCTGGAGATCGACGAGATGGCCGGGCGCATGTTCCGCCTGGTCAGGCGCGCGCTGCCGCGGGCGAAGCACGGCACGCAGCTGCAGGACTTCCTCCTGCGGCTGACAGCCGCTGATGCCGAGTTCGAGGCAACGAAGGACGAGGCCCGCCTGGTCGAGGAGGAGCTGTCGGTCTTCGTCGAGTCGATGCGTCGCGTGCGCGGCAAGGTTTACGGCATACTGAGCAATGCCGCCAGCCTGGAGGCCGACAGGCGGCTGCATACCGACCTGGCCGATGCCCTGTCTGACGTCTCCCTCCTGGAGGAAGCGATGGCGGAGACCGTCACCGAGACCAACCAGCTTTACTGAGCACGGTGACTGCTATCCTTATGCGCATGCGCACAAGCCCAGCCGTACTCCTGTCCGCCTGCCTGCTCGCACTGCTGGTCGCGGCATGTGCACCAACCAGCCAGGCTCCACGCACGTCCGTTCAGGAAGCGTCCCGGCCTGCCGGCTTCTACCCGTCCCAGACGGGCGCCCGGTGGGAGTACCTGCCCAACAACGCGCCGGTCTCGGCGTCGCCGACCGTGAGTACGGTCGAGGGTCCCAGGGTGGTCGGTGACGACGTCCTCATCGCCTGGCGGGTGATCGGAGGCGGCCTGGACCACAGCCATTTCCGCTCGTACGCTGCCGATGGCGTGCGCCTGCACGCCCGCACCTATCCCGGCGCAAGCATGAGTTTCGACCCGCCGCTGCTCGAGTACCCGGCGCAGGCGCAGCTGGTGCGGGGCGCCAGCTGGGGAGGCAGCTCGACCGTGAGCGTCAGCCAGCCCGGCGCACCGCCCGAGCACCGAAGGACCAGCTACGAGGTCAGCTACCGCTACACGGTCGTGGACCGCCGCCGCGTGCGTGTCGAGGCCGGCGAGTTCGACGTGTACGTCATCAACCTGGTCACGCGTGAGACGACAGGGGCCGACACGACGGTGCTCACGCAGGAGATCTGGTTCTCGCCTTACGCGGGCGAGATCCGGAACGTGTCGGGGGAGTACCTCACCAGCCTGAACTTCACGCCAACGCTCCCGCAATAGCGTCGCAGGGACTCCTGGACCGTCCCGGACGGGTGCTATCATTGCCGGAATGAGACTGCTTGACGACATCTCGTCCCCGGCGGACGTGAAGCGGCTTTCGCGCTCCGAGCTGCCGCTCCTGGCGGACGAGCTGCGGGCCGAGGTCATCCGCGTCTGTTCGATCGGCGGCGGCCACCTGGCCTCCAGCCTGGGCGCGATCGAACTGACCGTGGCGCTGCATCACCTGTTCGACTCGTCGATCGACCGCTTCGTGTGGGACGTCGGCCACCAGACCTACGCACACAAGATCCTGACCGGCCGCAGGGAGCAGATGGACACGATCCGCAAGCCCGGCGGCCTGGCCGGATTCACGGCCACGAGCGAGTCCCCGCACGACGCGCTCACGGTTGGTCATGCCAGCACCAGCCTCGCCGCCG
>ERZ869909.2979-NODE-2979-length-10330-cov-4.485614_pt1 | contig 10330 bp, 11 predicted proteins | sample MGYA00520892_ERZ869909 | MGnify/ENA primary metagenome ERZ869909 (study PRJEB32215, sample SAMEA104723947) | bioreactor metagenome | biome: bioreactor; feature: anaerobic bioreactor; material: water | place: China | collected 2015-03-12 ... | reverse complement strand
CCTCGCTCGAAACCCGCGATCTGACGGTGCGCTTTGGCGGCCATGTCGCGGTCGATCATGTGAGCTGCGCCTTCCAGCCCGGTGAGTTGACCGCCATCGTCGGGCCCAACGGCGCCGGCAAGACCACCTATTTCAACCTGATCTCCGGCCAGATCGCCGCATCGGAAGGCAGCGTGACGCTCGATGGCAGCAATATCACCCGCCTGTCGGTGGCCGCGCGCACCGATCGCGGCATCGGCCGGGCATTTCAGCTGACCAACCTTTTCCCCAAGCTGACCGTGCTGGAAAACGTGCGCCTGGTGATCCAGTCGCGGGCGCGGCGCGGGTTCAACATGTGGTCGGTGGCGATGGGCCATCGTGACATGATCACCGCCGCCGAGGCGGTGCTGGAGCGCGTGCGCCTGTCGTCGCTGGCGCATCAGACCGTTGCCGCCCTGCCCCATGGCGACCAGCGCAAGCTGGAGGTGGCAACCCTGATCGCCATGCAGCCGCGCATCTTCATGTTCGACGAACCCACCGCCGGCATGTCGCTCGATGAGGCGCCGGTGATCCTTGACCTGATCGCCGAGATCAAGCGCGATCAGGCGGCCACGGTGCTTCTGGTCGAACACAAGATGGATGTCATCCGCTCGCTCGCCGATCGCATCATCGTGCTGCATAACGGCGCGCTGGTCGCCGATGGTGCCCCGGCCGAGGTGATGAGCTCTGCCGTGGTGCAGGAGGCCTATCTGGGCAAGGAGTTGACCGATGTCTGACCCCATCCTGACGCTGCGCGGCGTCAAGACCGATATCGCGCAATATCACATCCTGCATGGCGTCGATCTGGACGTGCCGCGCGGCCAGGTGACCATGCTGCTGGGGCGCAACGGCGCCGGCAAGACCACCACCTTGCGCACCATCATGGGCCTGTGGCGCGCGCGCGAAGGCTCCATCACCCTTGACGGCACCGAGATCTCCGGGCGCACGCCGCCACAGATCGCGCGCGCGGGGATCGGTTTCGTGCCCGAGGACATGGGCATCTTCGCCGATCTCACGGTCGAGGAAAACCTGATCCTCGCCGCGCTTTCCGGCCCGCTGCCCGAGGATCGCAAGGACTGGGTTCTGGCCGCCTTTCCCGCGCTGCGCACCTTCTGGAAGATGCCGGCAGGCAATCTTTCCGGCGGGCAGAAGCAGATGCTGGCCATCGCCCGCGCAGTGATCGAGCCGCGCCAGCTTTACCTGATCGACGAGCCATCAAAGGGCCTGGCGCCGGCGATCGTGGCCACCATGGCGCGCGCGCTGCGTGATCTGAAGCGCGAGGGTGCCTCGATCCTGATGGTCGAGCAGAATTTCTCGCTGGCCCGCGCGCTGGGCGATCATGCTGCGGTCATGGATGACGGGCGCATCGTCTGGGCCGGCGCCATGGCCGAACTGGCCACCGATACCGCCCTGCAGGAACGCCTGATGGGCCTGAAGATGGAGGTCGCATGACCCGCGCCGCAACCAACCTCGCCCCCGAACACGCGCCAAAGATGGCGCGCCTGTCGCTTGCCGCACGGCTGGAGCCCTGGGCGCCGCTGATGCTGGTGCCGGCGCTGATCCTGGCCGGCTGGCTGTCGATCGCCTCGCCAAGCTCCTGGCTGACGCTGACGGTGTCCGGGCTGGCGATGGGCATGATGATCTTCGTCATCGCCTCGGGGATGACGCTGGTTTTCGGGCTGATGGATGTCATCAATTTTGGTCATGGGGCCTTCGTTTCCTTCGGCGCCTTTGTCGGTGTCAGCGTGCTGCTGGTGCTTACCGGCATGACCGGCGCGCCCTCGCTGGTGCTCAACCTGCTCGCTGTGGGGCTGGCGATCCTGGCGGCGATGGCGGTGACCGGGGCGATGGGTTTCGCCTTCGAGCGGGTCATCGTGCGCCCGGTCTATGGCAGCCATCTCAAACAGATCCTCGTCACCATGGGCGGGCTGATCGTGGCCGAACAGCTGATCCATGTCATCTGGGGCGGCGAGGAAATCTTCATCGGCCGGCCCGAGATGCTGAAGGGCTCGATCACGCTCTTTGGCGCCACGCTGGAAAAATACCGCCTGGTCGCGGTGGGGCTGGGGCTGGTGCTGTTTCTGGCCATGCGCGCGGTGCTGCGCGGCACCAAGCTGGGGCTGATCGTGCGCGCGGGGGTGGAGAACCCCGATATGGTGCAGGCCATGGGCTATCACATCCGCCGGGTCTTCGTGCTGGTCTTTGTCGCCGGTTCGGCGCTGGCCGGGCTGGGCGGCGTGATGTGGGCGCTCTATCAGGAGATGATCACCGCCCATATGGGCATGGAAATCATGATCCTGGTGTTCATCGTCGTCATCATCGGCGGTCTGGGCTCGGTCGAGGGGTGCTTCATCGGCGCGCTGCTCGTTGGCTTGATGCAGAACTACACCGCCTTTCTGGAACCGAAGCTGGCGCTGATCTCCAACATCGCGCTGATGGTGGCGGTGCTGATGTGGCGCCCGCAGGGCATGATGCCCGTGATCAAGGCCAAGTGAGGGGCAGACGATGGTAAGACTTTTCCTTTCCGGCGACGGGCCGCAAAGCCGCATTCTGGGCGCGGTGCTGCTGATCATCCTGTTTTCGCTGGCTTTTGCCCCCTTCCTGTTTCCCGGCACCCGCAGCCTGGAGACCGCCGCACGCATCTGCATCTTCATCGTGCTGGTCGCCAGCTACGACCTGCTGCTGGGCTATGCGGGCATCGTCAGCTTCGCGCATACCATGTTCTTCGGCATGGGCGCTTACGGCGTGGCGCTGGCCACGCGCTATCTGGGCACGGGCTATGACGCACTGATCCTGGGCACGCTGGCCGGGGCCGGGCTGGCGGCGGTTTTCGCGCTGCTGATCGCGCTTTTCTCGCTCAGGGTGCGGGCGATCTTCTTTGCCATGATCACGCTGGCGGTGGCCTCGGCGGTGGCGGTGCTGGTCAGCCAGCTCTCGGCGATCACCGGCGGCGAGGACGGGCTCAACATTCGCATCCCGCGCGAGCTGACCCCGGCCTATCGCCCCTTCGACGAGCCGGTGCTGGGGCTGCGCATCACCGGGCGGCATCTGAACTATTATCTGGTGTTCTTTTCCTGCCTGGCGATGTTCCTGATCATGCTGCGGGTGGTCAATTCGCCCTTCGGCCGTGTGTTGCAGGCGATCCGCGAAAACGCCTTCCGCGCCGAGGCGATCGGCTACCGCGTGGTGTTCTACCGTGCCATGGCCACCGTGCTCTCGGCGCTGATGGCGGCGCTGGCCGGCGCGGTCTTTGCCATCTGGCTGCGCTATGTCGGCCCGGCCACCACCCTGGGGGTGGAGATCATGCTCGATATCCTGTTGATCGTGGTAATCGGCGGTATGGGCACGATGTATGGCGCGGTGGTGGGCACGGCGGTTTTCGTGCTGGCGCAGAACTATCTCAAGGACTGGATGGGCGGGGCTTCGGATGCCACCTCGTTCCTGCCGCTGGTGCCTGATCTGCTCAACCCCGACCGCTGGCTGATGTGGCTGGGCATATTGTTCATCCTGTCGGTCTATTTCTTCCCCACCGGCATCGTCGGGCGGCTCAGGGGGCAGAACTAGGTGGAGCGGCATATCCATCTGCACCGCAATGGGCCCAAGGATGCGCCGGCGCTGATCTTCCTGCATGGCTGGACGATGGGCGGGGCGATCTTCGCCCCGGCCATGGCCGCGATGCCCGGCTTTCGCTGTCTGGCACCCGATCTGCCCGGCCATGGCGGCACGCGCGGCTACCCGGTCAGCGTGGCGGGCGCGGCGCAGATGCTGAGCGATCTGCTCGCGCAGGAGGCGCCCGGCGGCGGGGCGGTGCTGGTGGGCTGGTCTTTGGGCGCGCTGGTCGGCTGGGCGCATCTGGCGCGGGCGGGTGGCGCGGGGGTGGCTGGCATGGTCAGCCTCGACATGAGCCCGCGGCCGCTACCCGCCCCCGGCTGGGTACTGGGGCTGAACGGGCAGAGCGCCGATGACGCGCGCGCCAAGACCGCCTGGTTTCGCCACGACTGGCCGCGCGCCGCACAGACCATCGCCCGCACCATGTTCGCCAGCGATGGCGGTGCGCCCGACCTTCCGGTGGCGCAGGTGCAGGCGCTGATCCGGAAGCAACCGCCCGAAGTCATGGCCAGCATGTGGGAATCGCTGGTGGAATGCGATCTGCGCGCCGCCATCGCCGCGCTGCCGGTGCCGCTTCTGGCGATCCATGGCGCGCAAAGCCGGGTCTATCCGCCGCAAACCGCGCATTGGCTGGCCGAAACCGCGCCGCAGGGCCAGGCGCTGGTCTTGCCTGGCGCCGGCCATAGCCCCATTCTGGAACAACCCCGCACCTGCCTTGCGGCCATTGCCGCCTTCGCCGCCAACCCGGCGACGGCCCCGAAGATCGAGCCCGAGCACCCCGCCTGATGGGAAACGCCCCCCAGACCCGCAAGCCCCGCACCCGTCGCGGCCGCGAAACCCTCGGCGCGATCCTGCGCGCCGCCGAGGAGGTGATCGGCGCCCAGGGCTATTCGGCTGCCTCGATCAGCGACATCACCCGCGCCGCCGGCATCGCCCAGGGCACGTTCTACATCTATTTCGACAGCAAGGAGCATGTGTTCCGCGAACTCGTCGCCGAGATGGGAAGACTGACCCGCAAGACGCTCTCGGAAGCCGTGGCCGGGGCGCCGGATCGGCTGAGCGCCGAGCGGCTGGGCCTGCGCGCCTTTCTGGAAATCGCCGCCACCCGTCCGACGCTCTACAATATCGTCGAGGAGGCGCGCTTCGTCGATCCTGACAGCTACAACGGTTATTTCACGTCCTTTGCCCGGGGTTACGCGCGCAATCTGGCCGCCGCCGCCCGCGAAGGCGAGATCCGCCCCGGCAATGCCGAGATCCGCGCCTGGGCGCTGATGGGCATGGCAGTCACGCTGGGCGAGCGTTTCGGCCATGCCGAGGCCGACCGCGATGCCGTGGTGGCCGAGGTTTTCGACATGCTGGAACGGGGGTTGAAGCCGTGAGCGAGGTCACGCTGACCCAGGCGCAGGGGCTGGCGACGATCAGCCTGAACCGGCCGGCGCGCGCCAATGCGCTGACCGATACGCTGCTTGCCGATCTGCACGCCGCGCTCGACGCGCTGGAGGCGCCGCGCGCGCTGATCCTGCGCGCCGAGGGGCGGCATTTCAGCACCGGTGGCGATGTCGCCGCCTTCGCCGCCGCGCTCGCCACCGGCGCGGGCGAGGATTATGCGCGCCGCGTGGTCGGCGGGCTGAACCGGGCGATCCTGCGGCTGGCGGCGCTGCCCTGTCCGGTGCTGATGCCGGTGCAGGGCGCGCTGACCGGTGGCGCGCTGGGGCTGATGCTGGCCGCCGATCTGGTGGTGATGACGCCCGAGGCCTTCCTCCAGCCCTGGTATACGCGCGTGGGTTTCGCCCCCGATGGCGGCTGGAGCGCCATGCTGCCCGCGCGTATCGGACCAGCCCGGGCGCGCGCGGTGCAACTGCTCAACAGCCGCATCGGTGCCGCGGAGGCCTTGTCATTGGGGCTGGTGCAGGCCATCAGCGCCGATCCAGAAGCGCAGGTCGCCGAATGGCTGACGGTGCTTGAGGGCCATATCGCCGGCGCCATGGCCGCCACCAAGGCGCTGATGGTGGATCTGCCGGCGCTCGAAGCCGCGCTGGAGGCCGAGCGCAAAGCCTTCGTGGCGCGCATCACCCTGCCCGAGGTCGCCGAAGGCATGGCGCGCTTTCTGGACGATCTGAAAGGAGCCTGAAATGGGTCTGGCCCCGGATATGGCGGCGCGGCGCGCCGAACTGACGCCCGATGCGCTGGCCTTCACCGATCACGCCAGTGGCCGGCTCTGGCGCTTCGGCGAGGTTGATGCCGCCGCCGGGGCGCTGGCCGGCGGGCTGCTCGCGCTGGGGCTGGAACCGGGCGCGCGGGTGGCGGTGCTGTGCCACAACCGCGCCGAGTTCTTCATCGCGCTTTTTGCCTGTCTCAAGGCCGGGTTGATCCTGGCGCCGCTGAACTGGCGCCAGCCCGAGGCCGAATTGCGCCCGGTGATGGAAAGCGTCGGCGTGGCGGCGCTGATCCATGACGCGCTGCATGCCGAACTGGCCGCAGCGCTGGCCGGCCCGCGCCCGTTGATTGCCATGCACGATGCCGGTGGCTTCGATCTTGCCGGCCCGCCGCCGCCGCCGCGCCCCATCGACGAGGACGCCCCCTGGTATCTGCTCTTCACCTCGGGCACTACCGGCCTGCCGAAAGCGGTGATCCAGACCCCGCGCATGGCCATGGCCAATGCACTGAATATCGCGCAATTCCTGGGCCTTGGCGCTGACGACAGTTCGGTCTGTTTCCTGCCGCTCTTTCATACCGCCGGCATCAACCTCTTCACGCTGCCGTTGTTCTTCTGGGGCGCGCATAGCCATGTGCTGGCCAAGTTCCAGCCCGATGATCTGTTTTCGCTGATTGCCGAGGGCCGCATCACCCGCTTCTTCGGCGTGCCGGCGATCTATCAGGCCTTCCAGCTGCATCCGCAGATCGACCGGGTGGATCTGGCCCGGGTGCGCAGCTATGCCTGCGGCGGCGCCGCGCTGCCGGTGGAGCTGATCAGCTTCTTCGCCGAGCGCGGCGCGCTGATCTGCAACGGCTTCGGCATGACCGAGACCGGCCCCACCGGCTTTCTGCTCGAACCCGGCGCGGCGCTGGCGCGCATCGGCTCGGTCGGCAAGCCGCAACCGATGACCGAGGCGCGGCTCGATGGTGTGGCCGATGGCCAGCCCGGCGCCGGTGAGCTGCTCATGCGCGGCGCCACCGTCACCCCGGGCTATTTCGCCAATCCTGCGGCCACCAGCGCCGCCTTCACCGCCGATGGCTGGCTGCGCTCGGGCGATGTCGCCAGCCGCGACGCGGATGGCTATTACACCATCATCGACCGGCTCAAGGACATGTATATTTCCGGCGGCGAGAATGTGTATCCGGCCGAGGTGGAGCGCGTGCTGATCACCCATCCCGATATTCTGGAAGCGGCGGTGATCGGCCGGCCGGATTCCCGCTGGGGAGAGGTCGGCGCGGCGTTCCTGATTGCCCGGCCCGGGCGGCAGCCGGATCTCGATGCCTTGCCCGGCTGGTGCCGCGAAAGGCTCGCCGGCTACAAGCTGCCGCGCAGTTTCCATCTGCTCGATGATTTCCCTCGCACCGCCGCCGGCAAGGTGCGCAAACCGCTGCTCAAGGAGATGCTGCCATGACCACGCTCGCCCGTGAGGAATGGGTGCCCGGCCAGGATGAATTCGACGCTTTCGCCCGCGTCTCGGGCGATGACAACCCGATCCATGTCGATGCCGAATTCTCGGCCCGCACACGCTTCGGGCGCACGGTCAGCCATGGTATGCTGATCTATGCCAAGCTCTGGGCACTGCTGGGCCGCTGCCGCCCCGGGCAGCGCCATGGCTTTCAAAGCCTGATGTTTCCCAATCCCACCTATGCCGGCGAGCCGGTAATTCTGGAAGTCAGGGAAACCCCGGAAGGCCATCTGGCGATCACCGCCACACGCAAGGCCGATCAGTTGATCGTGCTGCAGGGACAGGCGGAGCTTTTGCCATGAAGATCGGACAATTCGTTGAAACCACGCGCAGTTTTTCGGCGCAGGATCTGGCGGAATTCACCGCGCTGGCCGCTGCGCAGACGCCCGGCAACACCGTACCCGAGCCATTGATCGGCGCGCTGTTCTCTTATTTGCTGGGCGTGCACCTGCCGGGTTTCGGCACCAACTATCTCAAGCAGGAGATGCGCTTTCTGTCCCAGGCGCCGCTGGATCAGCCACTCACCGCCCGGGTCGAGATCACCCGCCTGCGCCCGGAGAAACATCTGGTCGATCTGGCCACCACCTGCCGGTTGGCGGATGGCACATTGATCTGCGAGGGGCGCGCGCTGGTGCTGGCGCGCGATGTCGGGGCCTGAGGCACCGCCGGTTTGCATTCGCCGTCGCGCCCCGTTACCACGGGCGGGCACATGCCTTGAAACCGGGAGAGCGCCACCATGGAAACCGTCATTCTGGGCCTGCCGAGCTGCGACACCTGCCGCAAGGCGCGCAAGGCCCTGCCCGATGCCAGCTTTCGTGACATCCGCACCGAACCGCTGAGCGCCGGCGAGATCGCCGCGCTCCTTGAACGCTTCGGCGAGCGGCTGATCAACCGCTCCTCGACCACCTGGCGCGGCCTGCCTGAAAGCGAGCGCCAGAACCCGCCAGCCACGCTGCTGGCGGCGCATCCGGCGCTGATGAAACGCCCGGTGGTCCGGCAGGGCGGCATCTGGCATCTGGGCTGGGGCCCTGAGGAACGCCGCGCCCTGGGCGTCGCCTGAAAACGCTTCGCGCAAGCGCAGGAACGCAAGCCGCAGCGCCAACAAAAAACCCCGCCTCGGGGCGGGGTTGTGCCATCGCGCGGCTCAGAGCAGCTTCAGATCCGAAGCCGATGCCCGCCCGTCGCGGCCCGACTGCAGTTCGAAGCTGATCTTCTGGTTGTCGGCCAGCCCGGTCAGCCCGGCGCGCTCGACCGCCGAAATATGCACGAAGACATCCTTGCCGCCGCCATCAGGCGCAATGAAACCATAGCCCTTGGTGGCGTTGAACCATTTCACGGTGCCGGTAGCCATTTCCGCTCCCCCTTGTCAGTTATCCCGAAGCGCTATTGCCGCGGGCCGTGCAGCCAGGTCTTCCGATAGTGCGGGCTGCCCTGAACAGGCGGTCGCGGGAAAGTCTGTTGTCACAGGCGAAAGCTTGCCATGTTTTCCGACAAAATCAAGCATTCTGAACGGCTGCGCCCTGCAACGGCAGGCTTTTGCTTGACATTCCGCGCACCAAAGCCCATGTGACAAGCAACCATCGTTGCGCTGCCGCGTGAGCAGCCCCTGCCCCATGGCCTGACAGCCCGGCCGGAAACGATGCTCAGGCCCGGCCTCCGGGCCGCCAATGGTTCCCAAGATCACGCGTGGGGGCTGGCGCGACCACTTCCGCGCCCCCGAAACCGCAACCGCCCCCCGGGGCGGCTCATGGCGCCATTGCGCCACGCCATATGGCGCGGGAGAATCCGCGCCCGACAGGACTGAATACTGATGACCGAATTTTCCATGCTCGGCCTTGCCCCGAGCCTTCTCAACGCCCTGCAACGTCTGGGCATCGACAATCCCACGCCGATCCAGGCCCGCGCCATTCCGCCGGTGATGGAGGGGCGCGACCTGCTGGGTCTGGCCCAGACCGGCACCGGCAAGACGCTGGCCTTCGGCCTGCCGCTGATCCATCGCATGCTGGGCCAGCAGGGCCGCCCGGCGCCCAAGACCGCGCGGGCGCTGATCCTGGCGCCGACCCGCGAACTGGTGAACCAGATCGCCGACAATCTGGACGGGCTGACGAAGGGCACCCCGCTCAAGGTGGTGGTGGTGGTGGGCGGTGCCTCGCTCAACCGTCAGGCGCAGGCGCTGGCGCGTGGCTGCGACGTGCTGGTGGCCACGCCCGGCCGTCTGATCGACCTTCTGGAGCGCCATGCGGTGAGCCTGGCGCAGACCAGCGCACTGGTGCTCGACGAGGCCGACCAGATGCTGGATCTCGGCTTCATCCATGCGCTGCGCAAGATCGCCCGCCATCTGCCGGCCGAGCGCCAGACGCTGCTCTTCTCGGCCACCATGCCGAAGCAGATGGGCGAGATCGCCGAAACCTATCTGAACGCCCCGGTGCGGGTCCAGGTCTCGCCGCCGGGCAAGACCGCCGACCGGATCGAGCAGGCGGTGCATTTCGTGTCGCAAAACGACAAGGCGAAACTGCTGGAGCAATATCTGGCCGAGCACCGCGAGGAATCGGCGCTGGTTTTCGCGCGCACCAAACATGGCGCCGAGAAGCTGATGAAACTGCTGGTCGGCTGGGGCTTCGCCGCCGGTTCGATCCATGGCAACAAAAGCCAGGGCCAGCGCGAACGCACCTTGGCGGCGTTCCGTTCGGGCGAGTTGAAGGTGCTGGTGGCCACCGATGTGGCGGCGCGCGGCATCGACATTCCGCTGGTGCGCCATGTCTATAACTTCGAGCTGCCGAATGTGCCGGAGAACTACATCCACCGCATCGGCCGCACGGCGCGCGCCGGGCGGGCCGGTCGCGCCGTGGCCTTCTGCGCCCCGGCCGAAATGGCCGATCTGCGCGCCATCGAAAAACTGACGCGCCAGCCGGTGGCAGTGATCGGCGGCAGCCCCTGGGCTGATGCCATGGCCGATGAAGCCCGCACCAAGGCGCGTCAGGCCAGCAACCAGAACCGCGGCCCGCGCGCCGGCGGCAGCCCCAAGGCAGGTGGTCAGAAGC
>ERZ869909.2978-NODE-2978-length-10333-cov-4.487812_pt1 | contig 10333 bp, 9 predicted proteins | sample MGYA00520892_ERZ869909 | MGnify/ENA primary metagenome ERZ869909 (study PRJEB32215, sample SAMEA104723947) | bioreactor metagenome | biome: bioreactor; feature: anaerobic bioreactor; material: water | place: China | collected 2015-03-12 ... | reverse complement strand
CTGATGGCTTTCGTTCTGGCTGCTATCCTGGCTGTGCGCTTTGGCTATCAGCTGGTCAATGGCGTTGTACTGGTAACGCGTATCGCCTTCCTGGCTATCTTTTACTTCGGTCAGCTAATGCAAGCTGCTGTACTGGTAGCGTTACTACCAACCACCTTGAAACAAAGCCATGGCTTTCATGGGACTTCCAGCAAAAAACAATACCTAATTTTAACCCAAGAAATTATAATTTGAAACGATAAAGTGAGTTTAATTTAACTATTTCTATTCATTTGAATGGGCTGTCAGCAGAGGTTAACCTAACTATCGACACATCGTTCGCTTTAGCAGTGGGCGCACTATCCACCTTGCGCGGCGTATTTAACTACTATCTGTATAACTCCATTTCCATAAGGTGCTTACCATACTGCTCCATTGTCATGAAACGCTTACCAGCTAAATAGTAATCTCTTTCAATATCTTGCATAGCTCTGTCTATTTGGGCAGAAGTAAGGGTATTTTGATAACGAAAGCTCCAGTACCTTTGTAACTCTTGCAAATTGAATGGTTCTTTCCCGATTAGACGAGCTTCATTCAATGCTTCGTTTAACAATCTCTTACCTTCAGCTTCGTTTATCGCCCTAATTTCTTGCAGCTTTCTGTCATGTTCATTCATAGATTCACCATTAATTTCCTTTCTGATCAATGGCTTGCTTCCACGTTTTGCCTTTATTAGCGCTTAATGCATTTATTGCGTCAGTCTTAAACTCTCCATCAGGTAAAGAGCAGGTCACTCTGGCAATCTCGTCGTCATTAATAACTTTTTCTGTAAGATCATCAACTACTAGCTTCGGATTTTTGGTCAACTCTTCATATGCATCAAAATTAGCTACTGACGTTTTACCATCAATAACAACAGCAGCTAACTCTTTGTTACCGTCTGGCAGCGTCCTCATATAACTCGATATTATTCCTCATTGCTAAGCCCTAAGATTTTTTTCATCCTGGCTTTTAATGCAACATCTTCAGTTTTAGGATATAAGTCTAGCAATTTTCTGTGCATTTCCGCTGAAAGATCATACTTAGATAAAAAAGAAAAAGCTAATCGACGGGTCGTGATAGGTAGTTGTTCATTACAAAAAAAATTTAGCATTTTATTTGGAATTGATTCATCTTGGGTATACTCGTAAAGTCCACCCAATGCTGAAATAACCCAATGAGGCGGTCTATTTCCATGCTGTATTTCATGGGTGATATACTCCTGTACATCTTTCCCCATAATCTCTAAAGCAAACTTTGGTATCCTCTCATCAGTCCCTTTAATTTTTTCTAATACATTCCCTTGTATTATTAGCTTCTCTTCATTGCTCAGGTTATTATATAAATTAACTGATATCGGGTCATATCTAAGCTTCCCACCTTTCGCATTTAGTTCATTAGATAGTAGTTTAAATGCGTGGTTATTTTCACTTTTTGACATCGACTTTCCTTACCGTAATTGATGTAACCTTATCATTTCCTGATAGAATAGGCTCTTCTATATCCTCCCAGATAGTCCCGGTTAAATCTTTATCAATAGCTTGAACCGCTGTTACATCTCCGCTTGCATTATGAGCAAACTCAGCAGATATTGCCTCCCAAAGTTCACGTTGTCCTATTGGGTTCTCAGGATCTACTCCAGAAAACCATTCAGGGAAAAGTTTTGCCGGGTATCCCCAATTATCAAATACACGCCCACCGGCTGTTTGCTCAAGTGTTACACCTTGTATCGAATCTGCATAGGCCTGCGACTCTTTCATAGCACCTGACCAAAACACAGCACCATTTTTAGGTGAGCTAAAGTCCATAAGTGATGCCATGGCTTTAAATTCACCAGCTTTCAAATGTTGGTATGCAACTGATGCAGTTTTTGAGCTACTAAAAATGCCTTTTGCACGTTTTTGGAATTCATTCCAGGCATTTTCCTTACAACTCAACCCCAGCGGGTCCACCCAGTTGATATGATTGGGGGCGTACTGGTAGTGGTTGATGCCACCGAGCAGGCCGATGGGGTCCTGGCTTATAAAGCGGCCGGTATGGGGATCGTAGTAGCGAAAGTGGTTGTAGTGCAACCCGCTTTCTTCATCAAAATACTGCCCCTGAAAGCGGATCGGGTTGTCTAGCTCATTGACGGTAACGGTCGCTTTGCCAAAGCTGCTGTACTGCGCTTGCCAGACAATCTGGTTGTTGCTGTCGGTTACGGATAGTGGCGTGCCGATTTGGTCTAGCTGATAGCTGTACAGCTCGCCATGCTTGATAAGGAACAGTGGCCGGTGGGTGCCGGGCTCAAAGATGTACCAACTAAAGTCACCGTTTTGGCACTCCCCCAGCAGCGTATCGCCATCCCACAGGTAATCGATGCGGCCCTGGCTGGTGATTTTGGCACTGCGTCGGCCCAGCGCATCGTACTCGTAACGGCATAAACCGTCTTTATGGCTTAACGAAACCAGCTGGTTAAAACCGTTGTAATCACGCCGCTGGCTATGCTGTGGGTGAATAACCACAATCTGGTTGCCACTGGCATCGTACTGGTAACTGTGGTCGTGGTAGCGGGTTAAACGGTCTTGTTGCAGCTCAATGTCTTCACCAACCGGATTGCCAAAGCTATCCCACTGATGGCTTTCGTTCTGACTGCTATCCTGGCTGTGCGCTTTAGCTATCAGCTGGTCAATGGCGTTGTACTGGTAACGCGTATAGCTTTCCTCGCTATCTTGTACTTCGGTCAGCTGATGCAAGCTGCTGTACTGGTAGTGGCGCTCTCGGCTGGTAGCAGTTTCTTCAGCCTTGAAGCCCTGCCAGCGCTGCTCGGTCAGTTGACTAAAAGCATTAAAGGCCTGGTGTTGCTGCAAGCCACTGGCATATTCACGGTGGATTTCCCGACCGGCGGCATCAAAATTACGCCACAATACCGGCTGCTGATTCACAGCCAACTGACTAAGCTGGCCGCTGCTATGGTAGTGGTAATCCAAGCGGGTGCCATCGGGCAGTATGGTCTGGCTGCGCTGGCCATGCCGGTACTGGTGCTGCAAGCGCCAATCGCCCTGCCAGCTATCGGTTAACTGGCCAGCTTTATCGTAACCAAACCGCAGTTTACGCTGGGCATTATTGGCCCGAAGTAAACGCCCTACTTTATCGTAATGAAAGTGGTTGCTATCAATGCGTTGCTGCACCTGAGCCGTCTGTTCGATAATGCGGCCGCGTAGATCCCGCTTTACTTTAATAAACCGCTCGTTGCTGTCACGCAGACTGCTTACTTTGCCATCGGCATCGTACTCAAACTGTTGTTCCCGGCCATCAAAGCCCTGCAAGCGCACCGGCCGCTCCTGACCATCGTAATCAAGTTGATAGCGGGCACCGTCGCTGCGCATAATGGCCGTTAAGTTACGCTCTTTGTCGTACTCGTAGTGCAGGCTGCTGCCATCTGCATGCCGAAGCTCGACCGGTTGACTTAAACCTTCATAACGCCATTCGGTAGTTTGGCCCAGCACATTGGTGCTTTTTACTAAACGCCCGGCTGCATCGTATTGATACTGCTGCAGCCTGGCCTGCTCTGGGGCATCCTTTGGATACTGTTTTTGGCCGGTGAGCTGGCCATGCGCATCGCGGATGTACTCGGTCACCAAACCGGTAGCATCCATGCTGCCATTTAACCGGCCAAAGTGATCATAGCTGTAACGCGTTACTGAATCACCCTGTTTGCGGGCCAGTAAATGGCCCTCATCATCCCAGACAAACTGCTCGATACTTTGATCAGGCTGACACAGCTCTATCAGTTGATCGTTCTCGTTGTAACGGTAACGCACTTCAGAGCCGTCGGGGCGACGTTCTAAACGAAGCAATCCCGCCGCGGTAAACTCACGTTGCCAAACACCGCCCTCAGCATCGACAATGGTGGTACGCTGCCCCAGGGCATTGTATTCAAAACGTGTGGTAGCCCCATCGGCTGCAACAATTGCCGCCAATTGGCCCTGCCGGTTGTAACGGTAACTGGTTTCAGCACCGCCTGGCGCCACTTCGCTTTGTTTCTGACCGTGCAAGGTCCAGCGGTAGTGCCAGGTAGCGCCATCCGGTGCTACTTTTTTGATCAGGCGGTTCTGGGCGTTGTGCCAGTACTCCCAGCGCTGTCCGCGGCTGTCGGTGCTGATGGCCAGGCGTTTATCGTCCAGGTACTCAAAGTGGTAATCGTAGTAGCCATCATCCCCCCAGTTACGCAGGCAGCGGGCGGATGGGCCTGCTTTATCCCAGGAAAAATAATGCCGGAAGCCACTGGCGCGCTGACGCTCTACCAGCAAATGACCATCGTAACGGTAGTGTTCCTGTTGTTGCTGCCGATTGATGGCAGACACCATGTCGCCAGCTTCATTGTATTGATACTGTGCCAGCGTTAACCCTAGCGCTTTCAACCCTTCAGAGGTTTTTTCTACCGCTTCAATACGCTCCAGCTGCTGATGAGCACCGTAGTAGAACTCAATGCCTTTCTTACTGGTATAATCTATCCGGCTAAGCCTGCCGTGCTGATCGTAAAAGCATTGCAGGTTGTGCCCCAGACTGTTGAGTACTTTATGCAACACCCAGCGCCCGGGTTTGCCTGCTAAAGGCGCAAACTCCCAATGCTGATCCTGCTGATAAAGCACCAGGCTGCCTTTGTCTTTATGGTGCAGCGTTAACGACTCCGTTAACTGATGGCAACTACTGCCTGTTTGGATATCGTCAAAATGAATATGCCGGCCTTCGTCATTGATAAGAACTAAAGACGAAGTGCCATCATCATTTTTGCTGCGTTCAATGGATTGATGAAAAGGAGTTCGCCAGCCATAGCCTAAACCAACCGCCTGATTGCTTTGACTTGATCGGTAGCAGCGTACCCAGTGCAATGGCATAGGACCATCCAGGATAAAGTCGGTCAGATCCAGGATTTCTTCACCGTTGCACATTGCAACCGGATCGCCACAAGTCGCTTTGTCTTTGTTCGGTAAATCCGGAACGCCCGTTGCATTGCTGCTCTGGCTTTCATTCAGCGTTGAGCTGGTTTCATTGGCTGTGGCCTGCCCTCCTGATGAAGCTGTCTGCTGGGATGATTTTTTCCTGGCCGCAGCCGCCGAGCCTGCTGACAAACTATTTGCCGGTTCTGGTCGAGTGACCGCCGGTACTTCATAAGCATGCAACTGTTTATCAACCAGCGCTTTGGCAATCGCTTCACGAATGGTATCCGCCCGACTGGCACTAATTGAAACCGGGCTTTGATGCCCTCCCAGCCAACTGTACAGCTCCAGTAGTCCGCCCGCTGTGGCCGCCTGCAATCTGAAGTTTTGCTTTAAATACTGCTGAGCAGCCGGCACGTTGTCAAAATGGATGGCTTTGCCGATGCCAGGGGCCGGAGTGGCGCAAACGACAATCTGGCTGCCATGGATCCCTTTTAATTTCAATTGCTTTTCTGACATGGAGGTAAGCGTCCTTTGCTAAATAACCGCGGCCGGGTGCCAATAAAATACAGCCGCTGAACGAAAGCCCAGCTGACCTTGCTCTGACTGCAGGCTTAAAGCAGTATTCACCTGACTTTGTTGTGCCTGATAAAGATGAAGCAAGCGATAGAGCCCGCCACAACTACCAAGTTCACCCGTCTGGTAAGCTAAAAATTCATAACTGGTTTCTGCACTCAGCCATGGGTGCAGCTTGCCACAGGCGGATAACCAGGCATCTGCTACAGCAGAGCTGCCATTGTCCGGTCGGTACACTGTGGTTAATGGTCTGTCCAACTGCTGTGCTATGTTCGCAAAAAGAGCCTGCATCCCGTCATCGTTTTGCGCTTGTTGAGACGTTAACTCAGTTTCATTGAAGCAATAATGCAAACCAGAGCTAGCTGCCGACCACTGAGCAGCAATGGCCCCTTCACTCAGTGAAACTGGTAGCGAGTGATTGGACTGAACTGCTAACTGCTGCTGCCATAGCCTGAATTGTTGCAGTGGACTATCAATGGCAATCATCCAAGGTGTCAGCGTATGATCATGCTGCCAATCCTGTTGGATTGTTTTCAGTGCCATTAATGCCGAGCAGGCACCGTAAGGGAACATCCTGCTGTGCTTGTGCGTAAGTAATTCCGGATACTGTTGCCGGATTAAACGGGTGAAAGCGGCTAGCTGACCTGCATCCTCCATACTCTCTGGCAACAACAGATACACAGGCTGAGCATTCAGGGACTGAGGTAATTTTGCCAGTAAAAAAGACAGTAAGCGAAATAGCTGAACAGCCATTGAATCGCTTTGATCAATGAGCGGATCCAGCCCAACCGACCAGTTCTCTTCACTCAGCCACTGCTGAGGTGCTAGCCTCAGATCAGCCAGCAGCATAGCGGCATCAGTACCGGGTGCTTTGCCGAGCACGGCACAGTGGTCTTTCAGACGAAAGTAGTGTGCCATGCCCCACCCCACAAAGCTGATCCATTGAGTACTGGCACCGTTGGCCACTGTAAAGCCGCTTTGATGGCAGCCAGTTGCCGTTGCCACTGATTTCCCCGTTGCCAGAGCTGCTCCAGCTGTGATGCTTCAGCATGAGCCTGGGCATAAACGGCCCCTGATTGTAAAAAGGCATGCTGTAAATAGGCAGGATCCGATGCGGTCAAGCCATCGGCGATGACCGCATCGGCTGCAAGCACACCCAATAAAATGCTTAAACTATTGGCTGCAGCCTCGGACCAGGTCGGATCGGATGCGAGCTCAACCAGAACAGGCAAATACTTGAATTGGCCGCTTAATGCCATAGCCAGCATGGTCATGCCATGATCTTGTTGCTTCGAGAGCTCATTAATAATGGCCAGTTTTTGTTGTGGGCTCGCATGCATCATCAGAATACCTAGTTGAGACAGACTATCACTGCGTTGCGAGGAGAGATGTTCAACAAAAACCCGCCAGTTGCTGATCTGCTTCATGGCATGCAGCGGCCGATAAGTAGTCAAAAAATGAATGGGTGCCTGCGTGATTGGCAGCTGTTCCATTATGGGCTGAAATTGTTCCGGACAATGTTGGACCAACGACCAGCCTACGGCATTGGCTGGCTCTTGTAGCAATAATTGCGGTATCGCCGTCGTCACTGGAAACTGCTGAATGTATGCTTTTAATTGCCACAAATAGGCACGAAAGCAAGCAGATAATTCGGCTTGAAACAACACTGTTAACTGTTCACCTGGTTGCAGAAGCCAATGCAACCAGGGCGTTTCTGTGTGCTCGATGACATTCTGCTCTTGTTGCAGGATGCGTAAATGCGAAACCAGACGCTGATCCTGCTGGCGCAATTGCTGCAAGCCAACATAGCGGCTACGACTCATCTGCTCTCGTTGCAACAACAGCAGATTGGCTTGGTCTGGTAATGATGTGGTGGTCAACATAGCTTAGGGCTAACCACCAATCAGAACCGTAGGGTTCCCAACAATAATTTTTCCACCATGCTGGGTAGAGTCTCCCAACCTGGCTGCTGGTTTGCCATTGATCAATACCGAAGACGAGCCTTGTGAGATAGTGTCTGGCGGTCCAACACAAACTAATTTATCACCAACCCGGGCAGCCGGAATATTGCCAAAAAAAACATTGGGCGAGCCCTGCACCACCGGGCCGCCAACATGAGGTACTTTTGAAGTCACTTTCGGACATAAATGCATAGAACCAATGACAGCTGCAGGTTTTGACATATTCAGCCTCCTGGCATGAAGTAGCAAGTGCAAATCAGTTAAGACCGATCTTGGCGCCTTTTATGCTGATGTTGACACCTTTGATATCAATACTGCCATCACTCTTCAGTGTGATGGAGGCGGCACCGGTTTTTAACGTAATGCTATTGCCGGCATTGATCAGCAGCGCCTTGCCAACATCCAGTGTATCGGATTGACCAATTTTACTGACCCGCTCTTGCTTCACATCAAGGTTGTCGTTTGCTTTGACAAGGGTCGTTCGGTCATTATCAATGGTGTCATGTTGATCGTTCTCGACATGCAAAGTGAAATCGTGCTCAACCTGCATGCTCATGTCTTTTTCTGCATGCATGTAAAACAGTTCTTCCCCCTTTTTGTCTTCAAACCGAATTTCGTTAAAGTTGTCGGCCCCTCCCTTCTTGCTGGAGCGGCTTTTGATGCCACTTTGGGTTTTATCATCCGGCAAATTGTAAGGTGGCATGTGATCTGAGTTGTAAACAGCCCCGGTGATAATAGGCTGATCAGGATCACCGTTAATAAACTCGACCAAAACTTCTTGATCACGCCGGGGAAAGAAAAATGCCCCCCAGTTCTTGCCAGCCCAATGCTGACTTACCCGAATGGCGCATGAGCTTTCGTGATCGGTGATGTCACTCCGGTCCCAATGAAATTTGACGGTGACGCGCCCTAACTCATCGACTGAAATTTCTTCATCACCTTTGCAGGTGACCGTGGCGGTCTGTACACCGGTAATGAGCGGCTTGTAGGCGGATGCATAAGGACGGTAAACAACTTTTTTCGGGACACATTTAAAGCTGTTGTGAATACTGCACTGGCCAGCCTGGGCTGCTCCGGATTGATTGCCGACGGCAGCAATCAATTCAACGTCGGTGATCACATATTGCTTGCCTACCTCGGCGTCATCTTCATGCTCGGTGATGGTAAAGGTTTTGGCGGCAGAGAAGTCACGGCAATTGCTGGTTCCGGCACGAACCTCCATATCTTTTTGCAGGCTCTCAAGGCGGATGCTGGCGATGGCCTGGGCTCTGTCCAACGACTCGGCTTCTGCGCCGTAAGAGAAAATTTCATAATTTGCATGCCCGGGTACCAGATTGCCATGCTGGTACTGACCCGTAGGCAAAGCTTTGGGCTTTTGCAGGTCATAGTGCCGTTGAATATATTGTCCGGGAACCATGGTTAATTGATTTTGCCAGCTGACAATATGATCTTCGGCCAGAGAGCCGGTATGAAACTTGACGCTGTCATTTTTCGGGCAAGGCTTGTACGCCGATGCTTTATCGGCAAGCACCATGGTATGGCTACTGTCTGTATGTTCAAAGAAGTAAAACAAACCTTCTTCTTCCATTAAGCGCTGCAAGAAGTTTAAATCCGACTCCTGATACTGCACTTTAAAATCGTAATCCGGGTAACTGGAGGTATGAGTGGTCGTATCTACATCCACCCCATGCTCAGCCGCCAGCAGCTCAATAATCCGCAGTACATTCTTTTCACGGAAAATACGGCTGTTGACCCGATGCTGCATAAACCAGCTGGCGGGTACTATGGTAAGTCGATAATCCCGATAATCATTGCCGGTTGCATCTTTATTAACCCGAAGCCCAAGAGCATGCAAATCCGCAACTTTACCGTGAATATACCGCTGCTGATGAGAGCCAAGCTCCAGACGGATAGTCACCTCTTTGCCAATTAAATCGGCTGCGGCAATGGTCTGACCGTTGGTGTAAACATCGGATGTGACGACAAACTGTTTTGAAATGCCTTCTTTTAAAGAGAAGCGCGTCAGATAGAGCGCATCCTTACCGAGAGGAGTGATAATTTCAATGCTGTTTTCTTCTTGGGTCGCTTTTTGCATCCGTTCGCCTCAACTCTGCCTAGCGGGGTATACAGAAAGCCCTGCCACCATAAAGTGGCAGGGCTTACAACTACTTACAGCTTTTTACCTTTAGCACCACTGTAACCATAAACCAGAGGTGCAGTGATGTTGTTCTTATCATCAGAAGGCTTCACTGTCATCATCAGCTCGGTGTAGCTAATAACGATAGTTTCGATAGGACGATCGCCTGAGACAGACATCTGATAGCTGCTGATCATTGCATCGGTCAGCTCTATCTTCATGATCTCTTCAATTTCATCGCCTTGCTTGGTGATGTGGAATACTGCTTTTTCACCTTTACCGATGGTAGCTTCCTTAAACAGATCCGGTGACGCAGAGTCTTGCAGCTTGGTAATTACGATATCGTTCAGACGAGTTGAACTCGCTTCACGATCCATAGAAGTACCCGTGTAAGAACTGACTTCACGGTGCGCGCCCCACTCCAGGCTTAAGACAGTAATCATGTCTTTGAAAGCTTCGGCAGTCGCTTCACCCTTGATGCCTGCGTACTGCAGATACGTATTCGCTTGCATGCTATGCTCCTTATGCATATTAAGAAATAGTCCAACAGGACCTGGTTTTGTAGCCGTTTAAAGCAGTGTCTCAGGTGAATGAAGGCTTTGCATCCATCGAAACATAAATCAACCGTGCATTAACCTAATTAACTACCTCAAACCACTATCATTATAAATTTTTAAATTTAAAATAAAGGAAAGTTTTGACTGCTAAAGATTTAATCC
>ERZ869909.2977-NODE-2977-length-10333-cov-4.595554_pt1 | contig 10333 bp, 6 predicted proteins | sample MGYA00520892_ERZ869909 | MGnify/ENA primary metagenome ERZ869909 (study PRJEB32215, sample SAMEA104723947) | bioreactor metagenome | biome: bioreactor; feature: anaerobic bioreactor; material: water | place: China | collected 2015-03-12 ... | reverse complement strand
GCCCGCCCATGGCTTCCACCAGCCCCTTGCAGACCAGCAGCCCGAAGCCCGTGTGCCGGTTACTGAACGGATCGGCATCCGGGCCCAGGAACTCGTCCTCGAACAGGCGCCGGGCCGCCAGGGGTTCCATGCCAATGCCGTGGTCCACCACCCGCACCTGCAACAGACCGTCGCGCTCGGCATCCCCCAGGTGGTCCACCTCGATGCGGATCTCGCCCTCGTCGGAAAACTTGATGGCATTGCTGAGCAGGTTGTTGAGCACCTGCAGAAAGCGCTCCCGGTCGCCGCGCACCCGGCGTGGCAGGTGGCGGCTCATGACGCAGGTCAGCTCCAGCCCCTTGCCCTGGGCGATGTTGCCGTAGGCATCCAGCGATTGCTCGATCGCGCTGCGCAGATCGAAGAATTCGTAATCCAGCACGATGCGCCCGGTCAGTACGCGGCTGTAGTCCAGCACGTCGTCGATCAGCGACAGCAGCAGGCGACCTGATTGCGAGGCAACCTGATGATACTCGCGCTGCTCCCGGGACAGGCGCGTCTCTTCCATCAGGGCAAGCATGCCCAGCACACTGTTCATCGGCGTGCGCAGTTCATGGGCCAGCCGGTAGACCAGGCTCAGTTGCACGTCACGGGAGCGTTTTTGCGGATCCTCCTGGGGCGCTTCTGCGGCATGCCCGGGGCGGCGCTCGCGGGACAGCGCATGCCAGAAGGTGTCGTAGAGCCCGGCGAACATGCGATACAGGTAGACGGCGTAGACGGCGAGCAACAGCGCCAGAATCAGCGACTGCGCCCCGCCCACCAGCACCAGGGCGACGATACCCGGCACCAGCATCAGACCGATATAGCTCTGCCGGGTCGGCAGGGCCGCCATCCAGGCACCGGATAGCGCGGTAGTGACGCCGATGTTATATACCGCCACGGCAAAGAAATTGAAGCTGATGCCATAACGCAGGGTCACGACAGCCAGCAGTGCCCCCCAGACTATCGCATGGGCCAGCAGCCCGATGCCGAACAGCCTGCGCCAACGGGCCGGGCCTGCGGCGTACAGGCTGTCGAAGCGCAGGGCCACCAGCAGCCGGTAGGCGGTCACCAGCAGAATGGCCAGGCCGAAGCCGATCACCAGCCCTTCGTCATCAAAGTAGAGGCGACCCCAGTAGGCCACGAGCACAAAAACGGCAAGGGCCGCGAGGAGTCCGGTCACGGAGTTCCAGGCGGCCCCTTGATCAATGCGGCGGAGAACCTTGCGGTCCTTGCTTACTGGTGCGGCGGTGCGGGTCATTCAGCGCCATCTCCTTGCGATGACGCGCTAAGGTACCACTGGCCTTCGGGAGTCGCCAGCCCTCATCAGACGGCCCGATCCGCACTTTACGTTAACGTAAACTTGCGGTAGCTTCTCCACCATGAGCGAACGCAAGACTTACAGCATTGGCGAACTGGCCCGGGAACTGGATATCACCACCCGGACTATCCGCTTTTATGAGGACATGGGCCTGCTGAGCCCACAGCGGCGCGGGCAGACCCGCATCTACAGTCCGGCGGACCGGGTGCGCCTCAAGCTGATCCTGCGCGGCAAGCGGCTGGGCTTCTCCCTGGCGGAGAGCCGGGAGCTGATCGAGCTGTACCAGCCCGACGCGGACAACAACCAGGCCCAGCTGAGAGCGCTGCTGGGCAAGATCCAGGAGAAGCGCGATCAACTGGCGCGCCAGCTCCACGATATCGAAGTGATGCAGCTTGAACTCGACGAGGCGGAAACCCGTTGTCGCCATGCGATGCGCAGCGCCTCTGATACCACCACAGGATGAATCCCATGAGTCACTACCCGACCCTGAATTTTGCTCTGGATGACACCATCAACGCCCTGCGTGACAGCGTGCGTGCCTTTGCGGACAAGGAGATCGCGCCGATTGCTGCGCAGGTGGACCGGGACAATGCCTTCCCCATGGATCTGTGGCGCAAGCTCGGCGATCTCGGTGTGCTCGGCATCACCGTGAGCGAAGAATATGGCGGCGCTGCCATGAACTATCTGGCCCACACCATCGTAATGGAGGAAATCTCCCGCGCTTCCGCGTCCATCGGTCTGTCCTACGGCGCCCACTCCAATCTGTGCGTCAACCAGATTTACCTGAATGGCAGCGCTGAACAGAAAGCGGCCTACCTGCCAAAGCTGATCACCGGTGAACATGTGGGCGCGCTGGCCATGAGCGAGCCCGGCGCGGGGTCCGACGTGGTCAGCATGAAACTGCGCGCCGAGCGCCAGGGCGATCACTATGTGCTGAACGGCAACAAGATGTGGATCACCAATGGTCCGGACGCCCATACCTATGTGATTTATGCCAAGACGGATATCCACGCCGGTCCGCGTGGCATTACCGCCTTCATCGTCGAACGTGACACGCCCGGGTTCTCCCGCGCCCAGAAGCTCGACAAGCTCGGCATGCGTGGCTCCAACACCTGCGAACTGGTGTTCGAGGATTGCCGCGTGCCGGTCGAAAATGTGCTCGGCAAGGAAGGCGATGGCGTGCGCGTTCTGATGAGCGGCCTGGATTACGAACGCACCGTACTGGCGGGCGGCGCCGTGGGCATCATGCAAGCGGCGATGGATGTCGTGGTCCCCTACCTGCACGAACGCAAGCAGTTTGGCCAGGCCATCGGCGAGTTCCAGTTGATGCAAGGCAAGCTGGCCGACATGTACGTGACACTGAATGCCAGCCGCGCGTATCTGTACACGGTGGCCCAGGCTTGCGACCGCGGCGAAACCAGCCGCAAGGATGCCGCCGGGGTCATTCTCTACTGCGCCGAGAACGCCACGAAAATGGCACTGGAATCGATTCAGTGTCTGGGCGGTAACGGGTATATCAATGACTACCCCACCGGACGCCTGCTGCGCGATGCCAAGCTGTATGAAATCGGCGCGGGCACCAGCGAGATCCGGCGCATGCTGATCGGCCGCGAACTGTTCAACGAAACCCGCTAACCGCAGTACACCGGAGCGCGCCATGCCTCGCATTCAGAGTCAGATCAATCCGGCCAGCGACGATTTCCGCCGCAACCGGGACCACAACCTGGCGTTGCGCGAAGACCTGCGCCAGAAGCTCGCCACCATTGCCCATGGGGGCGGTGAAGCGGCAGAGCAGCGCCTGCGGGAGAAAGGCAAACTGCCGGTGCGTGAACGCATTGCACGCCTGCTGGATCCGGGCTCGCCGTTTCTGGAACTGTCTCCCCTCGCCGCCATGGACGTCTATGGTGAAGACGTGCCTGCGGCGGGCTGCGTGGGCGGCATCGGCCGCGTACACGGCGTGGAATGCGTCATCGTGGCCAACGACCCCACCGTCAAGGGCGGCAGCTACTATCCGCTGACGGTGAAGAAACACCTGCGCGCCCAGGCCGTGGCCGCAGAAAACCGCCTGCCGTGCATCTATCTGGTGGACTCCGGCGGCGCCAACCTGCCGCGCCAGGATGAAGTCTTTCCCGATCGCGAGCACTTCGGTCGTATTTTCTTCAATCAGGCCAATATGTCTGCGCGTGGCATTCCGCAGATTGCTGTGGTGCTTGGCAGTTGCACCGCCGGTGGGGCCTATGTGCCGGCCATGGCTGACGAAACCATCATGGTGAAAAATCAGGGCACCATTTTTCTGGCCGGACCGCCGCTGGTGAAAGCCGCCACCGGCGAAGAGGTCACCGCCGAGGACCTCGGCGGTGCCACCCTGCATTGCGAGAAATCCGGCGTGGCCGATCATCTGGCCGAGGATGAGCCCCATGCACTGGCCCTGGCACGCCAGGCCATCGCCCGCATCAACTGGCGCAAGCCGGAACAGGTTACGCTGGCGCCGCCTGCACCACCGGCTTTCGACCCGCAGGAGTTGTACGGGATCATTCCCGAGAACCTGCGCCAACCAATGCCAGCCCGAGAGATCATTGCCCGCATCGTCGACGGTTCCGAGTTCGATGAATTCAAGGCGCGCTACGGCAGCACGCTGGTGACTGGCTTTGCCCGCATTCATGGCTTCCCTGTGGGCATTCTGGCCAACGACGGTATTCTGTTTTCCGAATCGGCGCTCAAGGGCGCGCACTTTATCGAGCTGTGCAACCAGCGCGGCATCCCTCTGATCTTCCTGCAGAACATCACCGGTTTTATGGTCGGCCCGAAATACGAGGCCGAAGGCATTGCCAAGCACGGCGCCAAGATGGTCAACGCCGTAGCCTGCGCCAGCGTGCCCAAGTTCACGGTGGTGATCGGCGGCAGTTATGGTGCGGGCAACTACGGCATGTGCGGGCGCGCCTATGATCCGCGCTTCATGTTCATGTGGCCCAATGCGCGGATCAGCGTTATGGGTGGCGAGCAGGCGGCCAGCGTGCTGACCCAGGTCAAGGCGGCCTCGATGAAGAAAAAAGGCCAGCCCTGGCCCGCCGAAGAAGCGCAGTCTTTCCAGCAGGACATGGTGGCCCAGTACGACAACATGGCTCACCCCTACTATGCCAGCGCCCGCCTGTGGGACGACGGCATCATTGACCCGGCGGACACCCGTGACGTGCTCGGCCTGGCCATTTCCGCAAGCCTGAACGCGCCCATCGGGGAAACCCGCTATGGCGTGTTCCGCATGTAAGGAGCGTGTCATGGCGGTACAGCTGCATTATCACGAGGCGGTGGCACATATCACCCTGAGCCGCCCGGAAAAACACAACGCGTTTGATGATCATGTCATCCGTGACCTGACCCGTGTCTTCGAGGAGGCAGGCCAGAGCGAGGCCCGCGTGATCGTACTGGCCGCAGAGGGCAAGCATTTCAGCGCCGGTGCGGACCTGGGCTGGATGCGCCGCATGGCAGACATGACCTGGGAAGAAAACCGCGCCGATGCGCGCCTGCTCGCCACGCTGATGCGCACCATCGATCAGGCGGGCAAACCGGTGATCGCCCGGGTTCAGGGGGCGGCCTTTGGCGGTGCCCTGGGGCTCATCTGTGCGGCAGACATTGCTGTCGCCAGTGAGTCGAGCCGTTTCTGCCTGAGCGAAGTACGGCTGGGTATCCTGCCCGCTGTAATTGGCCCCTACGTGGTACGCGCCATGGGCGCGCGCCAGGCGCAGCGCTACATGATGACCACCGAAGTCCTGCCTGCCGCACGTGCCCTGGCGCTCGGTATTGTCCACGAAGTCGTGCCGGAAGCGGCGCTGGATGACACCGTGGCCGCACTGGTGAACCACCTGTTGCAGGGCGCCCCCCAGGCACAATTGCGCGTGCGCGAACTGGTCAGCCGTATCACCGACGCCCCGCTGGACGATGTACTGACCGACTGGACCGCCGACCTGATTGCGGGCCTGCGCACTGCGGATGAAGGCCGCGAAGGGCTGGATGCCTTCCTGAACAAACGCGCACCGGCGTGGCAGCCACGCGTTGATGGAGACGAATCATGATTCAGCGCCTGCTGATTGCCAACCGTGGTGAAATTGCCTGTCGCATCATGCGCACCTGCGCCCGACTGGGTATTGAAACCGTCGCGGTCTATTCCGATGCCGACAGTGACCTGCCCCATGTGCGCCAGGCGGATCATGCCGTGCACCTGGGTCCGGCACCGGCGCGGGACAGCTATCTGGGTATCGACAAGGTGATTGCTGCGGCACAACAGAGTGGCGCCGATGCGATTCACCCCGGCTATGGTTTTCTGTCGGAGAACCCGCGCTTCGCAGAAGCCTGCGAGGCCGCCGGTATCATCTTTGTCGGCCCGCAGGCCGATGCGATTCGACTGATGGGCGACAAGGCCGCCGCACGGCAGCATATGGCACGCCATCAGGTGCCGGTGTTGCCCGGCTTCGACGATGAAGGCGCCGATGATGCCGCGTTGAAGAAGGCCGCCGGCGAAGTAGGCTTCCCGCTGCTGATCAAGGCCGTGGCCGGTGGCGGCGGCAAGGGGATGCGTATCGTCCATGCCGCCGCCGAGTTCGATGAGGCACTGCATGCGGCGCGCCGCGAAGCACGCAATGCGTTCGCGGATGATCGTGTGCTGCTGGAGCGTTATCTGCCCCGTGCACGCCACGTGGAAGTGCAGGTCTTTGCCGATACCCATGGCAACGCCGTGCACCTGTTCGAGCGCGACTGTTCGGTGCAGCGCCGTCACCAGAAAGTCATTGAAGAAGCCCCTGCCCCCGGCGTGGACCCGACCCTGCGAGAACGCCTGGGCGAGGCCGCCGTGCGTGCGGCGCGCTCGATCCAGTATCGCGGTGCAGGGACCGTGGAGTTTCTGCTGGCCCCGGACGGCGAATTCTTTTTCATGGAGATGAACACCCGCCTTCAGGTCGAGCACCCCGTCACTGAACTGATTACCGGCGAAGATCTGGTGGCCTGGCAGCTGGCGGTGGCGGATGGCAAACCCCTGCCCAGATCACAGAGTGCATTGCAATTCCGTGGCCATGCCATGGAAGTCCGTCTTTATGCCGAAGACCCGGCGCAGCAGTTCATGCCCTCCTCCGGGCTGCTGGAGGTGTGCCATTGGCCCACCCTGCCCGGCTTGCGTATCGACACCGGATTTGTCGAGGGCAACCGCGTCAGCGACCATTACGACCCGATGCTGGCCAAGGTGATCGTCTTCGGCGAAGACCGCGAACAGGCCCGGCGACAATTGCAGCGCAGCCTGTGCGCCATTCATCTGGGTGGCATTCGCCATAACACCGGTTTCCTGGTGCAGGTGCTCAACCACCCCGCTTTTATCGCCGCAGACCTGTCCACCCGTTTTCTTGAAGAACACGATGAGTTGCTCAATACGGCACAGCAACCTGATCGCCACACCCTGCTGACAGCTGCAGCCCTGTTGTGGCGCGATCTGCGTGCCGACGACGCGGGTCGTGATCCCTGGCAACAGTTGAGTGGCTGGCAGGGCCTGCTGCCGGCGCGCTTTCATGCACGTCTGGCGCTAGACGGTGAGGCCGACAGCGTCATGCTGGAGATGACCGGCAACGGGCACTGGCAGGCGCGTATCGGTGACACCCCAGTCAATGACACAGCCACCGCCATGCAATGGCGCAGCGCACCGGAAGGTACACGGTTCCGTCGCGGCCGACTGCTCAATGCAGACAGCGAGCGTGAATTCAGCGGTCGCGTTGAGCAGGGGCATCTGCATCTGTTCGCCCAGGGTCACAGCTGGTGCCTGACGCTGGATCCGGCTTTCGAAAGTGGCGCCAGCAGTCAGCGCGGTGCGCCCTTTGCTGCACCCATGAGCGGCACCGTGGTAGCGCTGCATGTGCAGGCCGGTGCCGCCGTCAAGGCAGGCGACGCCGTGGTGACGATGGAAGCCATGAAAATGGAGCACACGCTGCGCGCGCCCGCTGCGGGCACCGTTACCGAGCTGCCCTTCGCGGCGGGTGATACCGTCAGCGAAGGCACCTTGCTGGTTCAGTTCGAACCCGAAGCGGTGGAGTCCTGAGCATGGCCGATGATCTGCTCTGGCAACCGCCCTCTACTGCCCGCGAGACCACGCGTCTCGGTCAGTTCTGGCACCAGGCTGAGGCGCATAGCGGCACGCGGTTTGCGGATTACAACGCGCTGCACCAATGGTCGCTGACCGCACCCGCCGAATTCTGGGCGCTGGTCATGCGGTTCTGCGATCTGACGGTCCAGGGTGATCTGAAGCCACACCTGAGTCTGCCGCAGGGCAACGCCACCCCCATGGCGGCGCAGCGCTGGTACCCGCAGCTTGCGCTCAACTATGCCGAGAACCTGCTGCGTCGCAATGATGACACCGTGGCCATCACCGCGATCAGCGAAGACGACCAGCGCACCACCCTGACCTTCGCACAGTTGCGTCAGCGCGCCGGTCAGGTGGCCGCCCGGTTGCTGGCTGCCGGTATTCGTCCCGGCGATCGTGTGGCGGGCTGGCTGCCGAATCGCGCCGAGGCGGTCATCGCGGCCCTGGGATGCGCCTGGGTCGGCGCTGTCTGGTCATCCTGTTCTCCTGACTTCGGTGTCAGCGGCGTGACGGACCGCTTCGGCCAGATCGCACCGCGCGTGCTGTTTGTGGTGGACGGTTATTTCTATAACGGCAAGTGGCAGGATCTGAGTGACAAGGTGGCGCAAGTGCGCGCGCAACTGTCACCGGAGCAGATCATTCAACTGTCCGGTGGCCGCCGGCGCCTGCCGGACACCCTGGACTGGGACGACTGGCTGGCCGAGTCAGGTGAAGCGCCTGACTTCCTGCGCCTGCCGTTTGATCACCCGCTGTATATCCTTTATTCCTCCGGCACCACCGGCAAGCCGAAGTGCATTGTGCACGGCGCGGGGGGCACGCTGTTGCAGCACACCAAGGAACACGTCCTGCACGGCGATTTGCAGCAAGACGATACGCTGTTCTACTTCACCACCTGCGGCTGGATGATGTGGAACTGGCTGGTGGGCGGTTTGCAGACCGGCGCCGGGATCGTGCTCTATGATGGCAACCCGGCCTGGCCGGATGCCGGGCGGCTGTTTGCGCTGTGCCAGCAGGAGCGCATTACTCACTTTGGCACCAGCGCCAAGTTCATTCAGGCAGTAGAAAAAGCAGGCATCAAACCGGGCGCCCAGTATGACCTGTCAGCACTGCGGGTGCTGATGTCCACGGGCTCACCCCTGCTGCATGAAAGTTTTGATTTCATCTACCGTGACATCAAGGCGGATGTACTGCTCAGCTCGATATCCGGCGGTACTGATATCATCTCCTGTTTTGCCCTGGGTAATCCGCTGTTGCCGGTGTATCGTGGTGAGCTGCAATGTCTGGGGCTGGGCATGGATGTGGCCGTGTTCAATGATCAGGGCCAACCGGTGGAGGGGGAAAAAGGCGAACTCGTCTGCCGCCGCCCCTTCCCGTCCATGCCAGTGGGCTTCTGGCAGGACGATGACGGCAGTCGCTACCACAAGGCCTATTTCGCCCGCTTCGACAATATCTGGGCCCACGGCGACTATGCGGAAATCCGCCGTCACCGGGGTCATTGTGGCCTGGTGATTCACGGCCGCTCCGACGCCGTGCTCAATCCAGGCGGCGTGCGTATCGGCACTGCAGAAATCTATCGCCAGGTGGAGACACTGCCCGCCATTCGCGAGAGCATCGTCGTCGGTCAGGACTGGCAGGGGGATGTTCGCGTGGTGCTGTTCGTGGTGTTACAGAGCGGCCATGCACTGGATGATGCCCTGCGCGCCGAGATACGTGCCGCGATTCGCAGTGGCGCCAGCCCGCGCCATGTGCCGGCGGTCATTCTGGAAGTGCCGGAAATTCCACGCACCGTAAGTGGCAAGATTGTTGAACTCGCGGTGCGGGAAGTGATTCACGGGCGGCCGGTCAGCAACGAAAGTGCGCTGGCCAACCCGCAGGCGCTGGCGCACTTCCGTCATCGCCCCGAGTTGGCGAGCGCCTGACAAACTATCCTTTCAGAAACAGCTCCTGCCCGCGCGCGTGAATGCCCTGCGCCACCTGCTTGGCCAGCGTCTGCACCGTCCAGTGCGGCGCGCTGGCCATGGGCTCGGGTAACAGACTCGCATCCGCCACGAACAACCCCTTGACGTCATAGACTTCACCGCGCGCGTTGGTCACCGCGTGGTAGCGATCCACGCCCATACGACAGGTACCGTGGCTGCTGAAGGAATTGATCCGTAACGAGTACATGCCGCGCACGCCGTAGGTGATCTCGTCCAGACGCGCATCCAGATCGAACACACTCGGCGCCGACAGCCGCTGGAAGGATGGCAGGTAAACTTCCTCTGCACCGGCGGCGAAAAACACCCGCGAAGCCAGTGAAGCGCCGTGCTTGAGCTTCTCGAACTCGGCCCGGCTCGGGTTCCAGCTGATGACCTTGCGGCCATCGGTATGGCTGCCCTTCCATTTCACTTCACCGCGCCCTTCATCAATGGCAAAGGCGTTCAACCCGGCCAGATGCTTGTAGCTTTTCATGAAGTTGATATGGTCCGGCCCGGCGCCCTGGTTCCCCTGGATCATCAACTGTTCCGGTTCTGCCAGTGCCGAGAAAAACATGTAGCCGTCGGTTTCAATAAACTCGTCGATCTCGACACCCACCAGCGCTCCCCGGAACCCGTGCAGTTCCTCGCGAAAACGCGCCAGCACCTGCACAAATGGTTGCACCGCCAGATTCTTGCCCAGCTGGCCACTGGCATCGGGAATCTCGCTGCGTTGCAGCAGCAACGGCGTCTGGATGGCACCGCCGGCGGCCACCACCACTTCAGCATCAATGCGCAGCTCGGCGACTTTCTGCCGGGTGCGCGGATCGCGCGAGGCTATGCGATCCCCGCCGTGAGGACGTGCGCAAGGCGGAGGATGCGATCTACTCGGCCGAGCGCGCGGTGACGGGTGCGCGCATCGAGCTC
>ERZ869909.2976-NODE-2976-length-10336-cov-9.209085_pt1 | contig 10336 bp, 5 predicted proteins | sample MGYA00520892_ERZ869909 | MGnify/ENA primary metagenome ERZ869909 (study PRJEB32215, sample SAMEA104723947) | bioreactor metagenome | biome: bioreactor; feature: anaerobic bioreactor; material: water | place: China | collected 2015-03-12 ... | reverse complement strand
GTCTCCAACCCCAGAAGGAACACCAGCGTCGCCGCGTCCCAGGCCTGCGGTCGACACGCCACGGGGTACGGCACGGGCGGCCGCTCGTCGCGCTCGTAGCCGGCCACCAGCTCCGGCAGCCGGAGGTCCGGCTGGGCCGCCGCGAGGGCGTAGATGGCGTCGCGCACGAGGCGCGCCTCGGCGTGGAACCCGTAGCGCGCGAGCCCGGCGGCGAAGAGGGCCGTGTCGTGGGGCCAGACGGAGCCGTTGTGGTAGCTCACCGGGTTGTACCGGCGCTCACCGCGGCCCAGGGTGCGCAGGCCCCAACCGGACCAGGTCTCGCGGCCCAGCAGCGAGCGCACCAGGCGGCCGGCGTGGTCCCGCGGCACGATGCCGGTCCACAGCAGATGGCCGGCGTCCGAGTTGCGGACGCGCAGGGGGCGCTTGACGCCGTCGAGGGCCATCGCGTAGGTGTCGAGGTCGTCGAGCCAGAAGGCCTCGTGGAACCGCCGTCGGAGGTCCTCGGCCCGCCGCCGCCAGGCTCCCGCCGCGGCGCCCTCGCCGAGGGCCTCGTACCAGCCGGCGGCCGCGCGGTACGCCGCGTACGCGTACCCCTGGACCTCGGACACGGCGAGCGGTCCCTGCGCCAACGCGCCGTCGGCATGGCTCATGGAGTCGCCCGAGTCCTTCCACGACTGCACCGCGAGGCCCGCACCGTCCGCCGCCGGGGTGAACTCCACGAACCCGTCGCCGTCCGGGTCGCCGTCGCCCGTCAACCAGTCCAGGGCGGCCTCCCACGCGGGTCGCAGCTCGTGCACGAGCGCGTCGCTCGCCACGCTGCGGCGGTGAGCGTCGAGGAGCATCAGGAAGAGCGGCGTGGCGTCGACGGTGCCGAAGTAGCGCGCGTGGGGCACGTGGCCCAGCCGGGACAGCTCGCCGTGGCGGACCTCGTGCAGGATCTTCCCCGGCGCCTCGGCCCGGAACGGGTCGCGGACGCGTCCGCGATGTTCGGCGAGGAACCGCAGCGTGCCGGCGGCGACGTCGGGGCGGTGCGGCAGGAGCATCGTCGCCGTGAGCAGCGCGTCGCGCCCGAACGCCGCGACGAACCACGGGATGCCGGCCGCGGGCACGGGCCCGTGGGGCGTGAACAGCAGCAGGCCGCGCAGGTCGTCGACGGCGCGCGCCAACGGGCGGGGGTCGGGCGGCACCGGGAGACCGGAGAACGACGCGCGCCACGACGCGTAGCTCGGGGCGTCGGCGGGCGCCTCGTCGAGCGGGTTGTCGATCGTCCCCGCGACCCACACGCGAACCCGTTCGCCCGGCCCGAGGGAGAGCTCCCAATCGGCCCCGTCGGGTCGGGCGGCGGCCAGCGGGTCGAAGCGCAGGGCGACCGCCTGGCGCACGCCGTCGGAGGCGACGTGGTCGAGCCGCAGACCGTCGCCCGTCACGGTCGCGGTCGGGTCGTCGCGCTGGAGGGCGTGCCACCCGCGGGCCTCGAACAGGTCGCCGAAGTCGCCCTCGACGTCGAGCTCGAGGCTCAGCGCGTGGCGTTCCAGCGACGTGTTCTCGACCAGCAGTTCGTCCCGCCAGCCGGCGGCGCCGAGCTCGAGGCGTCGGCGGACCGCCAGGCGCTGCGCCGGACCCTCGATGCTCCCGTGGTGGGCATGGAACACGTCCGGCCGTGGGCTCTCGGCGACGAGCGTCTGGAAGCCACCGACGGCGGCCAACCAGCGCCAGCCGTAGCGCCGCAGCAGGCGGGTGTCGCGGTTGTAGAGGCCGTGTTCGCCCGACCTGGCATGGCCCTCCTCGTCGGCCACGAGGAAGGTGTAGTGCTCTTTGAGGACGACGTTGCGGCGGAAGTCCATGTTCGCTCCAGGGCGGTGGGTCGACGGCGGAAGCTCACCCGCGGCCGCCCGAATGTACCAGGCGGACCGCTCACTCCTTGCCGCCGCCGAACGAGACGCCCTCCAGGAAGTACCGCTGGAACACGACGAACAGCACGATGACCGGCAGCGCGCTCATGACGGCGCCGGCCAGGATCAGCCCCCAGTCGCCGACGGCGCCGTACGTGTTGCGGAACGACAACAGGCCGATCGGCAGGGTCTTGATGGTCTCCGGGCTGGTCAGCACGATGAAGGGCCAGAAGAAGTCGTTCCACGCGCCCTGGAACGTCAGGATCGTGAGGGCCCCCAGCGCCGGCCGCGCCATCGGCAGCACCACGCTCCAGTAGCGGCGCCAATGGCCCGCCCCGTCGATCATGGCGGCCTCCTCGACCTCGCGCGGGATGGACTCGAAGAACTGCTTCATGATGAACACGGCACCCGCGTTGAGCGCCGTCACGAACACGAGCCCCGTGAGGCTGTTGAGCATGCCGCCAGGGTAGCCCCAGAGGGTCGAGAGCGGGAAGCCGCCGATCGTGAAGATCCCGTCGCGCAGCACCAGGTAGTTGGAGATGAACAGCACCTGCAGCGGCACCATCTGCGCGAACAGCACCAGGACGAAGATCGTCTCCCGGCCGCGGAAGCGCAGCCTCGCCAGGGCGTACCCGGCCATGGACGCGATCGCCAGGGTGACCACGATGCGGAAGAAGGCGAACGCGAAGGAGTTGCCGATCCAGGCCAGGAACAGGCTCTCGCGCGTGGCGGGCGAGCGAACCTCCTGGAAGGTGCGCACGTAGTTGCGCAGCACGTACCCGAGCACCCCCGGTGCCACGTTGTCGAAGCTGGCGGTACGGCCGCGCCGCTCCAGGCGGCTGGCCGTCAGGGTGGAGTCGAGGTAGCGCATCCCCGCGGCGGCGGTGACGTCGAGCGGAAGCCGGTCGATGCGCGGGCCCTCGCCCTCGTACGCGATGGTGAACGCGTAGGTGACGCGACGACCCGCGATCGCTCCGTCGCCGTCGTCGACCTGCATGGGGACGTCGGCCCGGCGCTCGATCGGCGAGACCACGGCGTGGTCGGCGGCGAACTCGATGGCCAGCACCGCCCCGAGGCCCGCGCCGGGCCGGCGGCGCGGCACGACCACCTCGGGGTCGCTCGGTTCGACGCCGTCGGGGACGAAGTAGGTGACCTCGAACGGCACCGCCGCGCCGGGCTCGAAGCCGCCGAACCAGCGGTCCCCCGCGCCCGTGTTCCCGAGCCGTGCCGCCGCCGACCAGTTCTTGGGCTGCAGCTGGGGGATCGCCAGCGTCGGCGGGTACGCCAGCGGGTCGGTCCGGAGGCTCGAGATCGCCGCGAACAGGAGCGGTCCCACGAAGACGATCGCGAACGCGAGCATGACGGCGTACACGAGGCCGGCGCGAGCCCAGCGGCGGCGGGCCTGCCAGTGCTCCAGCGCTCGGGCGGCGCGGGGGTCGGGAGCCAGCACGTCAGACCCCCTCGCTGCGCACCAGCCGGCGTTGCAGCAGCACGACGACGAGCGTGAGCAGCGCGAGGAACATGGCGCCGGCGGCCGCGAAGCCGACCTCCGGCGTCTGCGCGCCGGGGAACATCCGGTTGTACACGAAGTAGGCGAGGGTGACCACCGAGCGCAGGGGCGCGGCGTCGCCGAACACCGCGACCTGGTCGAACATCTGCAGCGTCCCGATCATCGACAGCGTGAGCACCAGGAAGGTCACCGGCGCGACCGAGGGGATGGTGATGCGGAAGAACTGCTGGGTGGCGTTGGCGCCGTCGATGGCGGCGGCCTCGTAATGGCTCCGGGGCACGTCCTGCAGCGCGGCCAGGTACATCAGCATGAAGGTCGGGATCGTCGTGAAGACGTTCTGGATCATGATCGCCGCGAGCGGGATGGGCACCGACAGCCAGAACGGCGCGCCGGCCGGGATGCTGTCGCGGGTCTGCAGCCAGATGAAGTCGACCGGAGCGACGTCGCGGTACCCGACCACGCCCGTGACGACGAGCACCCAGGTGACCGCCCCGGCCACGAGCAGCGACACGACGAGGAGGGCCGGGTCGGCCCAGCCCGCCGGCAGCGAGCGGCGGCGCTCCCACGCGACCTGCAGCGCCTGAAGCGCGACCACGAGCACGAGGAACGCGAGCAGGACGGGCGCCGCGCGCTGCAGCGACTCGTTCAGGTAGTTGATGAGGCCGCGCCGCTGGAACATCCAGAGGAAGATCAGGGTGATCACGACCGAGCTGGTGATGCTCGGCATGTAGAACGCGGCGCGGAAGAGACCGATGCCGCGCACGCGCTGGTTGAGGACGGCGGCCATCACGAGCGCGAGGAACGTCTGCACGGCCGTGACGATCGCGGCGAAGAGGATCGAGTTGCGCAGGGCGGCCATGAAGAGCGCGTCGGAGAAGAGCGAGACGTAGTTGCGCCAGCCGACCCAGTTCGGCGGCCGGAAGAGATCGTAGTCGGTGAAGCTGAAATAGACGGCACGGGCCGTGGCGTAGAGGAAGAACACGGCCAGCAGCGCGAGGAAGGGGAGCAGGAACAGGTACGCCGCGACGGTGTCGGATCGATGGTTCCGCACGAGGGGGCTCCCGTTCGGGCCGCGGCGATCGTGGTGCCGCGTGGGTCGCGGGGGTGGCGGGGGGTGGGCGACCGGCGCCGCCCACCCCCCCGGTCCGATCAGCGGGCGCGCTGCAGCAGCGCGTCGAGGTCGCGCTGGGCCTCGGCCAACGCGGCGTCCACGCTGGCCTGTCCCGTCATGACGGCCACCAGGGCGTCGTTGACCGGGGTCATCCAATCCGTGCCGACGCTGCCGAACTGGAAGCCGAAGACGCGGCCGTCGGCGGCGCCGCGGAACACCACGGCGTTGGCGTTGGCCTCGGGCGTGCCCTCGAGGAAGAAGGGGTTGTCCGCCAGGGCGGCCCGGCTCGGGATCGCCAGGCCCTGCTCGAGCACCCACTGCTGCGCCTCGGGGCCGGTCAGCGCGGCGAGCACCCGGAGGGCCGCGTCGCGGTTCGGCGAGTCGGTGTTGATCCCGTAGGCGACGGTGTACAGGAAGTTGCCGCGCTCGCCCGACGGCCCGACGGGCATGAGCGTCGTGCCGAACTGGAGGTTCGGGGCCTCGTTGCGCAGGAAGCCGAGGATCCACGCGCCCTCGATCGCCACCGCGACGTCGTCGGTCGCGAAGCAGCCGCCGGTCCATCCCTGGCCGATGTCGGACGGCTGGATGGCGACGCCCTCGCGCACCAGGCCCGTGTACCAGGTCACGGCCTCCACGAACGCGGGGTCGAGGAGGTTCGTGGCGCCCGCGTCGTCGAACGGCGACCAGCCGGCGGCGAAGGCGAAGGCGCCGAACCGGTCGAAGCCCGCGGGGAAGCACGCGCCGTACACGTCGCCGTCGAGGGCCGCGACGGCCCGCAGCTTCTCGGCGAAGCTCTGCCAGGTGTCCTGCTCGTTCGGTACCGGCACGCCCGCTTCCTCGAAGAGGTCGAGGTTGTAGTGGATCGCCAGCGTGTTGAAGTCCTTCGCGACGCCGTACACGCGACCGTCGACGGTGTAGGCCTCCACCAGGCTGTCGAGGAACGGCGTGGTGTCGAACAGCCCGTCGAGCGCGAGGACCTTGCCCGTGGCGATGATGCCGGGCGCCGTCTCGACCGGGATGTAGAAGATGTCGGCCGCGGTGCCGGCCGACAGCGCGTTGAACAGCGCGGCGTTGTAGTCGCCCTCGAGCGGCTCGTACGTCAGCGTGATGCCCTCGGCGGCGAGTTCGGCGCCGATGACCTCGTCGAGCAGGCGAACCAGGATGGCAGGGTCCTGCCCGCCGTACCCCATGATGCGGATCTGCTGGGCGAGGGCGCCGCCGATGAGGGTGGCCGCGATGGTGAAGGTCAGGATGCGTCGCATGGTTCCTCCAGGGAGTGGGGGGTGGTCGGCTTCGGCGTTCGGATGGTCGGCCGTGTCGTGGGGTTCCGTCACCTCCTCGCTGCGGTCGTGCCACGGCTGATGAGGTTCACCGGGAGCAGGAGGGATCGCGTGGGCTCGCCGCGCAGCGCCTCGTGGAGCAGCGTCACGGTCTCGCGCGCCAGGGCGGCGATGTCCTGGCGGACGGTGGTGAGCCGGTCGCCGATCTCCGGCATGTCGTCGAACCCGATGACGGACAGGTCGGTCGGCACGCGCAGGCCGCAGTCGGCGGCGGCGGCGATGCAGCCGACGGCCATCTCGTCGCTGGCGGCGAAGACCGCCGTGGGCCGGGCGCCGCCCTCGAGCGCGGCGCGCAGGGCGCGGTAGGCGTCGAGGCTGGAGCCGTCGGGCGCCACGTACTCCTCGGCCGGGGGGAGGCCGGCGGCGTGGAGAGCGGCGGCGAAGCCGCGCCGCCGGTCGGCCATCGCTTGGCCGTGCGGCGGGCCCTGGACCAGCGCGAGGTCGCGGTGACCGAGGCGCAGCAGGTGCTCGGCGGCGACGCGACCCCCGGCCTCGTCGTCGGCGGCCACGCAGCGGACGTCCGGATGGCGGCCGACGAGCACGAAGGGCGCGCCGCGCCGCCCCAGGGCGAGCAGGCGGGGGTCGTCGGGGTGGGCGCCCAGCAGCACGAAGGCGTCGGCGTCGCGCACCGGAAGCCCGTCGGGGCCGGTCGGCACGTCGTCGACCCGGAGGCCCCCGAGCGCCAGGTTGGTGGTCAGGTGTTCGAGGAAGAGGGCGAAGAACGGCGTCAGCCGCCGGTACCCGTGCGCCATCGACAACGCGACGGTGACGGCGCGACGGACCGAGAGCTCCCGCGCGGCGCGGTCGGGATCGAACCCGAGCCGTTCGGCGGCCTCGAGCACGCGCCGGCGCGTGTCCGGGTGGACGCCGGAGCGCTCGTTCATCGCCCGGCTCACGGTGCCGACCGAGACGCCGACCGCCGCGGCGACGTCGCGGATGGTGGGGCGCCGCCGGCGTTCGCCGCCGGCGTCGGCCGATGCGCTCGCGTTGCGGTTCGCTCGAGGTGCCATGACCACCACCCGGTTCGGAAACGGTTACGACCTGAGGGCTTCACGGTAATCAACGACCCGGGTGGTGTCAAGTGGCTCCGTCGGAACGCCGTGCAGAACGACGGGGAGACGCCTGCGGTGACGTGGCGCCCGTGGCGTCGGCGATGGAACCGGTTACGAGAACGGGTACTGGGTCGGGTGCGCCCCGCCGCGATCGAGGGTGCCCGCCCGTCGCCTCCCCCAGAGCGCAGCGTGTCGCCACCCGCCGCCCGGGCGGGCCCGCCGGCGATGTACCATGTGGGGCCCTCGCGGCCGCGCCGTTCGCTGGTCCGGCGTGCGCCGCCCCCATGCGAGGCCAGCGGGTCGGCGTCCGGGCGCCGTGAAGGCGCCGGGTGACGTCGTCGAGAGAGAGGGACCTGTGTTGGATGCCCACGACGCGCCGCGCGGCGGCGCCGAACGACGCGCGTTGTCACCGGACGAGCTGGCCGAACTGCACCGCATCGAGACCCGCGAGTGGATCGAGTCGCTCGACTACGTCCTCGCCTCGGCCGGTCCGGCGCGCGTCACCGAGCTCCTCGACCTGCTCGAACAGCATGCGCACCGCCACGGGGTGCTGACGCCCTTCTCGTCCACGACACCCTACGTCAACACGATCCCGGTGCGCGAGCAACCGCCGTACCCGGGCGACCTCGCGCTCGAGAAGCGCATCCGGGCCGTCGTGCGCTGGAACGCCATGGCCATGGTGGTCCGGGCCAACAAGCTCTCGGACGGCATCGGCGGGCACATCAGCACCTACGCCTCGGCCGCCACCCTGTACGAGGTCGGCTTCCATCACTTCTTCCGTGGTCCCGACGCCGGCGTGGACGCCGACAAGGTCTACTTCCAGGGCCACGCGAGCCCCGGCATGTACGCGCGGGCGTACGTCGAGCGGCGCTTCGACGTCGAGCGCCTGCGGAACTTCCGCCGGGAGCTGCAGGCCGACCCAGGCCTGTCGTCCTACCCGCACCCGTGGCTCATGCCCGACTTCTGGCAGTTCCCGACGGTGTCGATGGGCCTGGGACCCATCCTGTCGATCTACCAGGCGCGCTTCGACCGCTACCTGGAGGCGCGCGGGCTCAAGGCCAAGGGGGACGGCAAGATCTGGGCCTTCCTCGGCGACGGCGAGACCGACGAGCCCGAGACCCTCGGCGCCATCAAGTTCGCCGCCCGCGAGCGGCTCGATCACCTGATCTGGGTGGTCAACGCCAACCTGCAGCGCCTCGACGGCCCGGTGTACGGCAACGGCTCGATCATCCAGGAGCTCGAGGGCATCTTCCGCGGCGCCGGTTGGAACGTGATCAAGGTCGCCTGGGGCAGCAAGTGGGACGAACTGCTCGCGCGCGACCAGGACGGCGTCCTGGCGCGCCGCTTCAACCGGCTGATCGACGGGGAGTCGCAGCGCTACGCGGCCTTCGGCGCGCGCGAACTGCGCGAGCGCTTCTTCGACTCGCCCGAGCTGCAGGCCCTGATCGAGGACTGGAGCGACGACGACCTGGCCCAGCTGAACCGTGGCGGGCACGATCCCGTCAAGGTCTACGCGGCCTACCGCCGGGCCGTGCAGCACCGTGGTTCGCCCACGGTGATCCTGGCGCGGACGGTGAAGGGTTACGCGCTGGGCGAGACCGCCGAGGGCAAGAACCCCACGCACCAGCAGAAGAAGCTCGATCTCGAGGAGATGAAGACCTACCGCGACCGGCTCAAGATCCCGATCACGGACGAAGAGATCGAGAAGTTCCCGTTCTATCGTCCCCCCGTCGACAGCCCCGAGTACCGCTACCTCAAGGAGCGGCGCGACGAGCTCGGCGGTTGGGTCCCGCAGCGGGTCGTGCGCGCGGAGCCGGTCGAGGCGCCCCCCGCCTCGTTCGTCGACGAGTTCCTCGAGGGCACCGGCGACCGCGAGGTGTCGACCACCATGGTCTTCGTCACCGCCCTGCGCAAGCTGCTGCGCGACCCCACCTGGGGCCAGCTGGTGGTCCCGATCATCCCCGACGAGGCGCGGACCTTCGGCATGGAGGCGTTGTTCCGACAGATCGGGATCTACTCGTCGGTCGGCCAGAAGTACGAGCCGGTCGACAAGGAGAACCTGATCTACTACCGCGAGTCCGAGAGCGGTCAGATCCTGGAGGAGGGCATCACCGAGGCCGGCGCCATGAGCTCGTTCATCGCCGCCGGCACGGCGTACGCCTCGCACGGCATCAACACCGTGCCGTTCTACACCTACTACTCCATGTTCGGCTTCCAGCGCATCGGCGACCTGGCCTGGCTGGCGGGCGACATGCGCGCCAAGGGCTTCATGATGGGCGCCACGGCGGGGCGCACGACCCTCGCCGGCGAGGGCCTGCAGCATCAGGACGGGCAGTCGCACCTGTTGGCGATGCCGATCCCGAACCTGATGGCCTACGATCCGTCGTTCGCCTACGAGTTGGCCATCGTGATCCGCGAGGGCCTGCGGCGCATGTACCAGGAGCAGGAGAGCATCTTCTACTACGTCACCGTCGGCAACGAGAACCGCGCGCAGCCGGCCGCGCCCGCCCACCTCGAGCGCGACGCGCTCGAGGACGGCGTCCTGCGCGGCATGTACCTGTTCCGGCCGAGCCCGCGGAAGCGCGTGCGCAAGCACGTGCAGCTGTTGGGTTCCGGGGCCATCATGCACGAGGTGCTGGCCGCTGCGGAGCTGCTGGAACGCGACTTCGGCGTGGCGGCGCACGTGTGGAGCGTCACCAGCTACAAGGCGCTGTACCGCGACGCGCTCGACGCCGAGCGTTGGAACCGCCTCCACCCCGCCGAGGAGCCGCGGCGCGCCTACGTCCACACCGTGCTGGCCGACACCAAGGGGCCGATCGTCGCTGCCTCGGACTACGTGAAGATGCTGCCCGACTCCCTCTCGCGCCACGCCCCGAGGCCGATCCACGCGCTCGGCACCGACGGGTTCGGACGCAGCGACGCCCGGGCCGAACTGCGCGACCACTTCGAGGTCGACGCCCGCCACGTCGCCTTCGCGGCCCTCAGCGCCCTGGCGGCCGACGGCCAGCTGTCAAAGGACGACCTGGCCGCCGCGCTCGGCGCGCTCGGCATCGACCCCGACAAGCGCAACCCCCACGTCGCCTGACCCCCGCGGTCCGAGGAGGAACTCCGTGCCAACCGAACTGAGACTGCCCGAGGTGGGCGAAGGCATCGAGGCCGGCACCGTCGTTGCGGTGCTGGTGAAGGAGGGCGACCGCGTCGAAGTCGACCAGCCGTTGCTCGAGCTCGAGACGGACAAGGCCGTGGTGGAGATGCCGGCCACGGTCGCGGGGGTCGTGGTGTCGGTCCAGGTGAAGGCCGGCACGGAGGCGCGCATCGGCCAGGTGGTGTTCACCGTCGACGAAGGCGCGCAGGCCGCGCCCGCCGCCGGCGCCAAGGCGGACGCCGGCGCAGGCGAACCCGCGGCGCCCGCTGCGCCTTCCGCTGCGCCC
>ERZ869909.2975-NODE-2975-length-10341-cov-11.241426_pt1 | contig 10341 bp, 11 predicted proteins | sample MGYA00520892_ERZ869909 | MGnify/ENA primary metagenome ERZ869909 (study PRJEB32215, sample SAMEA104723947) | bioreactor metagenome | biome: bioreactor; feature: anaerobic bioreactor; material: water | place: China | collected 2015-03-12 ... | reverse complement strand
GGTGTATTTGGTGAGGGTAACACGATCTATAGCTTCAAAAGCCTCATCTGTCAGAGGCAGGGTCTTTACCGTTACCAGCGAATTGGGGTATAAAATAGCTTCCAGCCTGTCCACACTGCCGGCATCCCTGGCACTGTAATAGGCATCCAGCCTGCCGGGCAGGTAGCGCACCGTGCGCTCGCCACCGGCATTGTATGTATATGCGGCAATCTCGGGCCTGTCCGCTTTTGCATCGGGGTTCAGGTCAACGGCACGCAGGCGGTCTTCCTCGTCCCAGAGGTGTTTTCTTACAGCTACTTCACGGTAGCCCAGGGGTTGCTCCGGGTCGCTTACCTGCTCCCTGATCTCCGTCATATTGCCGTTAGCGTCATAGTCAATCATTTTTCGTTTTATGCGCGGGTCGTCAGGGTCGTTGGCATAATCGGGCGGATATTCGGTGATTTTCCTTGGGGCGTGAGGCTGGACATAGCCCTGCCCGCCAATGATATGGGTGCTGCCGGCATAACCCGCATATTCCAGGCCGTAAGAGGTTGCAACGGCGTGGGGGGCGCCTTGCGGCAAGGCCTGGTTCACATTTAATACACTTCCGTATTGATGGGTTTGGTGCTTGCTCACTATGTTATGGCTCAGGTCATAAGCCATCTCTAAGGAATAGGCCTGCCTGAGCATACCGGGAGCCTCGTCGTCCGGACCTACATAATGGCCTTCGGCATGTATCAGGCGGTTGTAATCATCATAGGTATAGCTGTGGTTTACCGGGCCGCCCAATACCCCCGTTGACGGGGAGGTAACAGTACCGGTCATAATATCGGTGATGTTTGACAGCGCGTCATAAACATAATGCTTTTCTATCTGAAACCCGGAAAACTGGTGCTCCACAAAGTCCATACGGCGGCGCACGTCATAGTCATAATTGGTCACCGTGCCGTTACCGTATTCAATGCTTTTGCGCTCGCCATATTTGATTTTGTGGGTTTTCTGCCCTTTCAAAAACTGCCGAAATACAAGCGGAGAGGGCGGAAAAGAAAAAAACAAGAAAAACAGCAATAAAGCCAGTAACGGCAAGGCGTGGCGGTGGTTTAGTGCATTGTTAATAACTTTTCCAGTTTCCACCTGTTCTGACCACTTTTGGACATAAAAAAAACCGCCAAAAAAATGACGGTTTTTGAACTTTACATATTAAAAAACTTATTCCTTATCCAACAAAACAGCAACTTTGTCTATGGATTTGATTTTGTTGATGTCCAACTCAATGGAGCTGGACATTATACAATCTTTATAGTCTTCTACATATTTTACATCTAAATCCCCTAAAAGTCTGTACTTCCTGATAACTATATAATTATCGTCTTGGAGTTTTAGCTTGTATTCTTCGATTAGGTTGCTTGTTGAATATTTTAAATGAAAATTATTATGCCAATTCACCATATCCCTTTCTTTACTTAATCCTAAACATTCTAACATTCTCCAATAACCTGCTGATAATAATATGGGAGTATAGATAAATTGCTCAAAAAAACTCTCTATAAAATCGTCAAGATTATCATTACTTAAAACCTCAATTTCAAAAGTATCTCCTATACCTCCCATAGTCATTGGGTGAATATTTTTAGGGGTAAAAGTAAAAGTGATATAGTAAGACCCCGTATATTGTTGTAATTCTTCTTCTGTGGCATATTTGGGTTTAGAAGAACCACAAGCAACCAATAACATAACGGATATGGCAACAATGCTCCTGTACATCATTCTTGCGGTTTTTGAACTGCGGGGAGAAAGTCACTATTACCTAATTGATTAGCTTCTTGTTGTGATATTCTTCCAGGAGGGTATCTCATTAGCCCTTCTTTTGCTCCTCCCTCTGGGTGGTCTAAGCCCAATGTATGCCCTACTTCGTGTATCTGATTTGTTTGGGTGTCGTGTGCAGTATTCATCATTACATATTTATTACCTTGAGTAACACCTCCCACAGGGTCTCCATCTGCATTTTTAGAAAAATTTTGCGGGTCTGACCTAGAATCTCCTTTCCCTATACTATTCCCTATGTTATGACCTTCAAATTGTTCTGTATTTGCCTTAATTTCTATGTCTAAAGTATTTCCTCCTTCCTTAAAACTCAAATCAAACTGAATACTGTATCCTTCATATTCTCCTTCGGTAACAGAAAGGTTTTGCCTGTTCAACCACCTATTCGTTCTGGTTTCCATTCTTTCAACCTGTCTTGAAGTATATCCGCTTATAGTTCTACCGCCTCTAACAGGGCGAGCTTCTGTTTGAACATAATACACCGCTTTTATAGTAATGGTTTTGTTCTTTTTGTCTATAATACGGATGCCGTCCCGTCCGTCCGGGTCAACAAAGTTTATAGGGTTATGGAAAGTATAAGCATAAGGCGAGAACGACGGATAATTAAAATAATGCTGGTCAACACTAAGGAAAAGAGACCATTTCGGGTCGTAGTAGCGACTTACATAATAATAATTCCCTGTCTCGGGGTCAAGTTCTTTAGCATTAAACTTAAACGGGCTGTTATGCGAGTTTAAGTGCTCATCAACTAATAACTCTCCAAAAGGTAAATACTCCATATGCTGATTAATTTCTCCCGCTAAGTTAGTAATATAACTTGAACTTCCCAAATGATCGGGGTGGTACCAATAAGGGGCATATAATTCTTCATTATGGTTGCCATCACAGACTAACATCATTGTGGTTTCATAGTAAAACGGTTGCGGCAATACCAGGTTTTTTCCAAAGGAGGCGTAAACTATTCTTAATGCCTCAACGGCCTCATCCACTTTTTCATTCATCCTTGTTATAACAGCCGTATCAGGATTTATTTTTAGTCGCTGTTTTTCAAATAATTATATGTTACGTTTTGTTCTATCACTAACTCTGATACACTACCAAAAATAATTTATCCTATAATATAAAAACAGGTTCTGATAAAAAACCTGTTTATGGATATCTTGCTAATAAACAATCATTTAAATTACATAAACTCAAAAAGCGCCAGTTTGACCCATTACCATCTTTTTTTCTAAGGTAGAACAACATATCTAAATAAAACATTCTCACAATCAACTTCACTAATAGTAAAGTCTCCAGCTATGGGTCTAAAACTTAAAAAATATAAATCATGTAGCATGGAAAACTCATGTATAATTTCATCCTCTACACAAACTTTAAAAATTCCATCTTGAAGAGATGTTCTCATGAAAAATAGAGGCGGAACAACATCTTGCGATCTATCAAACACTATTTCATCGTCTTTATTAAGTTCAAAAATATTTATTAATTCAGAATAAAAATTTATTTGAATCTTTTTAAAATCATTACTATCATCATAAAAGTAGAGTGTAAGTCCTTGAATTATTTTATCTGATGTTTTTAAAACTTCAATTATAGAACCTTTTTTTGTTGTTTTTAAAGATGTTATTTTAAAATCATTTGGTTGATTAATTTCGATCTTATCAATTCTATCAATTTTATATTTTGTAGTAATTTTGAAGTTAGGATTACTAGCTGAAATAAAGTTTCTAAGGAGTCCTGATAATTGAGGCTCACTATTTTCAATATTCCTTGTAATAGAACAAGAAAACAAAACTAATAATAAAGCAACACTAATCATTTTCTTTAGGGACAATCCATTCACCATATCTTTCTCTTCTATTTTTATCATTTCTAAAATTTCTATTTATAAATTGCGTTGCTTCAATTTCTTCATCTTTCATTTCTGCTTTAATTGTTCCAGTGTCAACACGACCAGCATGATCATATTCATGAAATAAAGTGGTAGTTTTATTACGCTTATAAGGACCTTCTTTAAGAGCCAACGCTTTTCTCTCTTCTTCTGTACCTCCACCTTTATAGTTAAGTGTTATATAACTGCCATCACCTGTGCCATCTCTGTGTTTATTTGGTTTATTGTTAACATATTCTGCTTGTATTTCATTAAATATTCTAATCTCTTCTGGAGTTGCATCAGGACCAGGAACAGGAGGTAGAGTTTTTAAAGCATTTTCTTCATAGTCAACTAAACTTCGAGCTTGAACATTACTTCCTGAATATGAATAACCAGTTTCTTGTATAATTGTATGAACATTGTCTGAAGTTTTTAGTTGCCTAATTAAAGCTTTAACTTCTCTAGAACCAAATATGGATTGAAAAAACATCCTCAATTTAACACCTGTATTAAACCAAAACGAATTATTTTAATGGTATTCAATTTTACGTCCATCCGGGTCAATAAAAATTATCGGATTATTAGCCGTGTAGATGTAAGGAGATAAGGACGGATATTTGAAATAATACTCATCAACCCCCAACCAAATACTCCACTTAGGATTATAATACCTCGCCCCATAATAATAGTTCCCAGTCTCACTATCAAACTCCTTGGCATTGAACTTAAAGGGGCTGTTATAAGAACTTAAATGCTCCTCCACAAGGAGTTCTCCGAAAGGCAGGTACTCCATATGCTGATTAATTTCACCATCTAAGTTAGTGATATAACTTGAACTTCCCAAATGATCAGGATGGTACCAATAGGGGTGGTACATATCTTGGTAATGGGTTCGGTCGCAACGAGAAAAAACTTCGTTATAGAAAAACGGTGCCGGCAATAGCATGTCTTTTTCAAAGGTGTCATATACCACTCCTAAAATCTCTCCTACATCTTCCACTTTGTCGTTCATTTCCGCTATCAAGGCGGCATCTGCATAAACGAGTCCTTCGCATAGCATCCCCAGTGACTTGATACTGCCCAAAGCGCTCGCCACCCGCTCGCTGCCGATATAATAGTGTTTGGTATATTTGGATATGGTCACGTTTTCTATTTCTCCGAAATCTTCAGGTAAAGGTAAGGTTTTTACCGTTACCAAGGAATTGGGATAAAGAATCGCCTCCAAGCGGTGGTTTTTTCCGGCTTCTTTGGCGCTGTAGTAAGCATCAAACCTGCCCGGGAGGTAGCGTATGCTGCGTTCGCGTGGCACACACGATGCAATCGTGCGGCAGCGGGGTGCTAATCGTGTGATATCAACATTACCACACTACCCCATGCTTACCAAAACATTGCAACATATTTACCCTCCCTTTTTGCTTTAATTCGTCTGTAAAACCCAAAAGCAATAAACAGAATCAAAAACACAGGATAATAATAACTAGTAATGAAATAATAAAGAGTAAAATCTATAAGAAAACCAATTATTATAAATAAATTTAAATTAGAACTAGCTACAAAGAATTCTTTGTCAATTAAATAATACACAATAGGGAAAAGATAATTATTAAACAACCTTGAACTTTCGTATTTATTGTTAATAGTGTAATTCAATTCCTCTACTTCTTTGAAATAACCAAGCAACTTCTCTTTTAATAATATTGCCTTTACATCATTATATAAAACAATCCTATTTAAAATATTTAAAACAGATTTGTAGTGAATCAATTTTTTTTCATCCACAGTACTATTTACTAAATTCTCAACAAACTCTTTCTCTTTTCGTTTTAATATTTCATTTATACCCCTATCCATATATTTATTTAATTTTTAGCAAAAAGATATTCATCGATTAAAAATGAATAATATTGATAAAATAGCCAAGTATTTCCTACATAATCTATATTATACATATAATTAAAATTTGGTGCTGTTAGTGGATTGGTTCTGAAAATAGCTCTATATGAGAGAGATGCGGTAGAACTTGTTACAATACCAGCTGAATAATTTGCATAAAAATATGCCTGCATTCCTTTATATTGTAATGCAAAAATACCTTGGTCCAATAGTGCAGCACCTTTAACAAATGAACTCCTTATCCCTTGCATACCCAATCCGGGGCCTGCAACACTAGCGACAGGCAACATCAAAGTTATACCAATACCTCCTGCTGCAATATTCATCCAAGCATTTCCAATTCCATCTTTATCCCAATTATTCCAACCTGCCGCATACTCTTCAGCAAAACCCTCATAAGGTTTACTTGGGTCGTAGAGAGGTCTAAAAATTCCTCGTTGTTCATTTAACAGCAAGTTTCTTGAAATAGGATCATTTGCTCCTCCACTTAACAGTTGTCTCCTAACCCTCAAATCATCTTTGGAATAACCCGACTTGCTTAAATTAGCACCACTCTTACTATATGTAATAGTCGCTTCGTCCAAAGCTCCTCCGTCTATATTCCAAGTTTCACCATTGTAGGTATAGGTAGCTCCATCTTTTGATTGATGAGTAGTCCCTGCTTCCACACCCTCCGGGCAATCTCCCTCCGGACATAAGCCCATAAAGTCCCGCCACCTAATGGGATTGTTGTAAGTATAGATATATGGGGAAAATCCGGGATAAAAATTCGCCAACGGGTCAACAGAGAGCCAAATACTCCACTTCGGGTCATAATACCGTGCTCCATAATAATAATTCCCCGTCTCCGGGTCAAGCTCCTTAGCATTAAACTTAAATGGCGAGTTGTTTGAGTTTAAATGTTCTTCAACAAGTGTCTCGCCAAAGGGCAGGTACTCCATGTGCTGGTTGATTTCTCCGTCTAAGTTAGTAATATAACTTGAACTTCCCAAACCGACGAAGGAGGTTCAGCGAACTCCTATAACAAATAAATTCTTAGTGAGCTAAATGATCCGGATGGTACCAATAGGCGGCATAGGAGGCCCTATCGTGAGATCCGTAGCAGAATTATCGGGGATTAATATTGGGATTATATGGTATATGTTTGGACAAGTTCCTTTGTAGATAACCCAATAGCTTTCCATTAATAGGTGATGGTAATGTAAGAGATGCTAAGCGATATTCACCATATCGATTGCCATTTGTATCTTTAACAACAAAATAAGAAGGGCCACCACGAACAAATTTAGAATCATCAATTTTAACAACATAGTCTTTATGATACTGACTTAAATCAAAGGGGTTAATCTGACTTAATTGCTTTTTAGTTGGCTTATCAATCACTATATGGTGTATCTCACATACATTTCCTGAACTATCTGTAACTATATAATACTCTTCATAACTAGATTTTTTTCTGAAAATTAAATAATAGAATTCATCATCTAATGAATAGAGAAGTTTAGAGGTATGTAACGAATCAAAATGAGCCATTACTTTATCTGCTTTTGTTCTGCTAACCATTAACAATGAATCTAATTTATTATTAATCAACTCTTGTTTATTCTGTGAATTAGATAAAAGTGAAAAACACAGAAAAAAAAATATAAAATAGTTCGTTTTCATTTTGTAAATTGTTATTCGAGGATAGGTAATTTTTGTGGTTGAGTTATATGCCCTTGATCAAAACCCCCATGATTAGATCCATCTCTTTGCGGCAAGTTTAAAAGTCTTCTGATAAGATTGTCAGTCCGTATAGCATTGGCATTATTTTCTTTTGGAGTTAAGCCGCGTGAAGAAGGAATGCCATGACCAAAAACTTCGTGTCCTGATATAACTGGTCTTTCATCACCTTGAATTCCTGAGCCTATAAATGAATGTGAACCATTTATTGTTGGCACGTTAAATCCTCCACCATACATATCAATAATGCTAGCATCTAGTTTTCCATCACGAGTAAGCATCTGATCTCCAACCCCTGATTGTAGTTTATTCATATAGTCTTTAAATGCCGCCGCTCCCTCGGAAGAAGCATAATCGCCACTTATATACTCAACTTTATGTACCTCTTTTGAATTAATTGTATTTGTTACCATTTCAATATATGCTCTTTCATCAGCATTAAGTTCAACACCATCTAAAGCTGTCTTTAATGATTTAGCATCAATACTCTTAAAAGTTGAACCTTGAACGTCTATCAAAGCCCTAACACCTTCAAATTTTTTATCTGCTAAAACTCTATGAATATCTGCTTTAAAATTTTGTGCATCTTTATTTGTTACTCCGACTATTTGTTTACCGTCTGGATCAATATAAATTATCGGATTATTAGCCGTGTAGATGTAAGGAGATAAGGACGGATATTTGAAATAATACTCATCAACCCCCAACCAAATACTCCACTTAGGATTATAATACCTCGCCCCATAATAATAGTTCCCAGTCTCACTATCAAACTCCTTGGCATTGAACTTAAAGGGGCTGTTATAAGAACTTAAATGCTCCTCCACAAGGAGTTCTCCAAAAGGCAGGTACTCCATATGTTGGTTGATTTCACCCGCTAAGTTAGTAATATAACTTGAACTTCCCAAATGATCGGGGGGTTTTTGATGACCCTTACCTGACTTTGCAAATGGTTGATGTTATAGAACACCTGTACAAGAGCTTGGCGGAAAGAAGCGGTAAAAACGGGTAAAACTGACCGATTGCGAACACAAAAAAACCACCCGAAAAGTGAGTGGTTTTGAGGTTTTATACCTGTCCCGAACCAGTTTCGGGAAAATAGTCGTGGAAGGAGCAGGTCAGCTAATCAACCGTATCTTTAACATATATTTTTTTGTCAAAAAATAATATTCTTTCCATTCTTTTTGTAGTATCTTCCTTATCCTTAACATACTCGGAAATATATCCTCTCACCCTTTTCTCTCCAATATTTTCATATATTATTCCGAAATTTGAATTATGATTTTGAGGTACCTCTTTGGGTATTTCAAGATGAGGAATACCATCATTTTTTAGACTGTGAAACGTATCCTTCTGTATCTCAAAAATGTTTGAAAAATCTTTATTTAATTCATTGTCATTTTTAGGTATAACAACTAACATATCTGAGTTGTAACTAAAATAAGGTTGAAATAAATAGAATCTAAATTTTAACACCTCACCCACAAAAACTGTATCTTGATTGAAAATATTATAAAAATTTCCTTTATCGTATATAGTGTCTTTTGTTTTTCTATCTAAAACCCATACTTGGTTGACATAAGGTTGCTCATTTACATTGATATACTCTACAATACTATCTGTTTTTTTACCATATAGATGCCATTTACCAACCCTATAATCTAAATAGTTATTAACAATATATCCTTCTGTTTGTTTAGTGCCATCTTCCTTGTAACTGATAGTATAGCCAAGGGTATCTTTAACATTAAAGTGCACAACTTGTTTAAGCCTTTGGGACGGATAGTACAGATGAGAAGAGTCTATATTGTTTTTTTTATAATAATGTATAGCCTTTATGTTTCCATTATCATATCTTTCAATGATTTTATCTTCTTTATTGCAAGAAATAAAACTTACTAATAATACCATAGAAAGTATAAAATGTTTATTCATTATTTATGCCTTTTTATTACCCTTAAAGAATCTACTCCATAAGTGTCTGAATATCGTCTTTCTTTTGGGGTTGTTGTTTGCATTGTTTTTGTAGAATCTTGTTGCACTTGATTTAAGTTTGAAGCACCATCAATCCAAATCACATTATCGTTTCCTCTATTACTAGAGTATTTTATTAGTATATAGGGGTCTCTTTTATTAGATTCATCACGAGTTATTGGATATCCATCCATTTCCTTGTCTGATCTTGAAAAAACCTTATTTAACAAAGTATATAAAGGATTCACATCATCCCCTGTTACTTCGATAGATTTTTTTGGTGACTTTTCATCCGTCAATCCTTTACTTGCCTGGTGGTCTCCACTTTTATTTTCTCCCCAAACTGTAAAGCTGATATCAGTAGCTTCATTTATCTTATCTTTCATAGACTTGATATCACTTTTCAGGTTATCTCATTGTTCACTTCGTCTGTTACGACTGTCTCTAAGAGTTTCTTTAACAGCGTCCCATACCTTTGTAAATAGTCCATCAGGGCAATCTCCATCAGGACAACCGCCTCCGGCGTTTTCAGGGGTCATCCCACTTGGATCGGTATATCGCACGGGGTTCTGTAAAGTATAAGCATACGGGCTGAACGAGGGATATAAATCATACATTTGGTCAACCGATAGCATCAGGTTGTACTTTTGCGAGTAATATCTTGCCCCGTAATAGTAGTTCCCAGTTTCTCTGTCAAGGTGTTGTGCGTTAAAGAGATAAGGCGAGTTGTACGAGTTTAAATGCTCCTCCACAAGCGTTTCCCCAAAGGGTAAATACTCCATATGCTGGTTAATTTCACCCGCTAAGTTAGTAATATAACTTGAACTTCCCAAATGATCCGGGTGGTACCAATAAGGGGCATATAATTCTTCATTATGGTTGCCATCACAAACAAGCATAGGATGGTTGCCGTAAAAGAAAGGGGCGGTTAATGTGAGGTCTTTTCCAAAAGTTGTATATACTTCCTTTAGGGCTTCGCTTGCTTCCTCAACTTTATGATCCATCCTGTCTATAATGGCCTGTGACGGATAACCGCTCTGCTCACAGAGAAGGCCCAAGTCCCTGACAGTACC
>ERZ869909.2974-NODE-2974-length-10342-cov-74.956259_pt1 | contig 10342 bp, 10 predicted proteins | sample MGYA00520892_ERZ869909 | MGnify/ENA primary metagenome ERZ869909 (study PRJEB32215, sample SAMEA104723947) | bioreactor metagenome | biome: bioreactor; feature: anaerobic bioreactor; material: water | place: China | collected 2015-03-12 ... | reverse complement strand
AAAGGCAGAACAGGCCGGCGCTACAGGGACCTTCACAACGGGATGCTTGGCCTTCAGAGAATGATGTTTCCATGGGCGAATCCAACCTGGGACTTGCTGGTGTTCCAGAGTCACCTGGATCGGGAGCGAACAGGTGCAGCCTTCGAAGGCACTTATCGACATGGCCTGGTTGCGGGGTCGATCAGGGCGGAAAACTTGCGGAAGCAGTTTTCTAACGAGAGCATGGGCATGGAGAATCGAACCAAAAGAATACTCTATGCGCCTACACACAGGGCCTTGGGGCGTGAATCGCTCTTCAAGAAGGTTCCCGTCCCCGAAGGAGCCGTGCTTCATGGCCTGCTGCGAGAAATAGGCGCAACGCTGGATGTCAGGCTACATCCATTCCAGGAAAGGGAGCCCGTGCCAGAAGCCTTGAATAGTGGGCCCGTTCGTCTTGTCGAAAACACGTCAGATGAAGATATCTACAGGAATCTTCACTCCTATGATCTCCTGATAACAGACTATTCCAGCATTTTTATTGACGTACTTCCGGTCGGAATGCCGATCATCTTTCTGGCGCCGGATCACCTGGAATATTCCGAGGGAGACCAGGGCTTCTTCTGTGAAGAGTTTTCCGTTCCTGGCCCGGTGGCGATGACCTGGGAGGAAGCCATGAAGTATTGCGACCAGATACTTAATGAAGGCAAGGATACGTGGGTAGGGTGTCGGCAAGACGCGGCAGATTTTTATTTCGACGGCGGCGAAAAAAATTGTTTAGCCATGGATAAGGTCCTTTTGGTGGTAAAGGAAAAATTGAAGATATGACTTCCATCTATTTTGATTAAGGATCTCAGGAGCGGGTATCTTGCCGTTGCTGAAGCCTATGAGATTTTTTGGAAGAAAACTAATGATGAAAAAATCCCCTTCCATCAATGTCGTCCGAGTATTTTTTGCTCGGGAAAGTCTAATTGCTTTGTTGGGTCAGCTCCGCCCTTCTGCACGGAATAACAGGATATGAAAACTCCAGAAGAAGAGAATTTTTTCAGTAACCAGCCCGTTGAGTACCTTTCTGATAGCGTGGCTGACTATCTGTCAAAAAGTGATCCTTTTTTATTTTCCATGCATTCCAGTGCCAAGCGAGAGTATGCCTGTTTTGCCATATGGGAGGGTGGACGGTCCCGGGAGGAGGAGATCCTCGATGGACTCCGTCAGAGCTTCGATATCGTAGCAGACTTCTTGGTACATTGGTCGGATGAACATTACTGGCGTAATATACAGAGGCTTTATCGACGACCTGTGAATTATTCGGAGGAGGGTTATGACAAGAAAATCGGGAAGCCACCCTTTCGGTTCGTGATAGTTGAAGACAAGAGCCCCTGTTACGTATGGATGAGGAGCGTTTCTGGTGTCATTGAACCATCAAACAGGAATGTAGTAAGAAAAAAATATGAGTTTCGCTCATGGTTTGAAAGCAAGTATCAGGTGCACTCCAGCAATAATATTGGGGAGTTTTATTTCCAGGCGGTTCTGATCCTTGGAGAGAAACTTCTTCTCGACTCTCTTGTTTCTAACGACAGCCTGTTGAAAGTGGTTGAAAAGGACCTGGAGGGAGCTGCGGGGTGGAGGGATTGGGCTGAAATGCTCAATGTATTGAATTTCTGCTCTAATTATATTGTTTTAAGAAACTTTGATAATCTTCCTGTCAATCCCGGCGATGGCGACGTCGATTTCCTGTGTGACAATTATCAGCTGCTTGCCTCAGCCGCCAATATCCATCAACAGTTGGGTAGGCCTTATAAAGGTGGCGCTGATGTTTCAGGGGCCAGGATTCCCATTGACATCCGATTCGTGGGCGATGGCTATTATCCAGCTGCTTGGCAGAAAGATATGCTGAGACGCCGTTTTTTATCGGATGGAATATACATTCCATTAGCGGACGATTATTTCTTCAGCATTCTTTACCATTGCAAGATCCATAAGAAGGCGCTGAGTTCGCACTATAAATTATTGCTTAACAGCCTGGCTGAAAAAATGGGTTTTGACTGGTTCCTGGATATTGACTTGAATGATGATAAAGCGGTGGGGGATGTTATCAGGGGTTACATGTTCTTCTGTAATTATTATTATGAAGAGCCTATCGACCATGGAGTCTATGAAAACAAGGGGATCGCTAAAGTGGTCAGCCAAGCTTCTCTGATGAATAAACGGGGGGTGTCATGGGCAAGGATGTTGAGGAAAAGCATCAGGCCACTGTTATTGCTGCGGAGAAGGGTTCGAGTGTACCTGAGATGATGGCATTATATGACCCTATCCCAAGAAAAGCGGCGTTGTTGACCGGTACGGTATCTTCTGGGCGTGGCAAGGCTTTTCACCATGTAAAACACTCTTTGGCGGAGTTGGAGGCATTGACTGGAGTCGTGTTGTTTCCTGGCTCGCTAAATGTAGTGCTGGACAGGGAAGTAAAATTAAAGGCATGCAATGCCATAATTTTCGATAATGGAAGAAGGTACCTTTGGGAAGCTTACGTTGAAGGCATCAGGATCTGGATCTATCGCTGGAAAGGAACTCCTTTTCATATTGTTGAACTATTTTCTGACAAGAAATTGCGAGATGCATTGGGGATGATGAATGGGAGCAGCATATCTATCCAGGTAAATGAGGCCATGATTGATCATATATCCATGAAGGGAAAGTTCGTCTCTTTTCTGCTTTGGGGGGGGCGTAGACGTCTATTCTATAATGTTACCTATACAGATAGCAAATTATTAAAGTCCATGAGATTGCGGCTAAGCGATGGACAACGTTGATATTCTAGCCATGGTAACGTTGATATTCTAGCCATGGTGAAATCCAAGATCTTTCCAGAGGTGTGCAATATGAAACGGCCAACAATCAGCGTGATAATACCAGCCTATAATGTTGGCCAATATATTGAGGCGGCGCTCGACTCATTGAATGACCAACAGTCCCTGCCCGACGAGGTGATCATCATCGATGATGGCAGTGTCGATGATACTCTCAGAATAATCAGGGAATTCGACCATGCCTATCCCGTCTCAATCCAATCTACCGTAAATCAGGGGCAAGGAGCTGCGCGAAACCTAGGCGTTTCCTTGGCAAAGGGTGACTATATTTACTTTTTTGATTCCGACGATATGGTCAAGCCTGACTTCATTAGTGACATCAGGGATCTCATCGCCGAACAGGAAATGCCTGACATCATATTCTTTTCGGGTAAGTGCTTGTATGAAACCGAGTGGATAGACGAAAAAAGTCTCGGCTATGATCGCGGTTTTCACGGACGTTTCAATAACTCCGTAGAGCTTCTCGAGTCGTTTAGTTCTCGAGGTGTAATCTCGCCAATGCCGTGTCTTTATATAACTAAAAAGTCGCTTTGGGTTGATCATGATCTTGAATTTATAGACTATTATCATGAGGATGAGCACATTCTCTTTCCGCTAATTTTCTCGGCAAAAAGTTATTATGTTACCGATATGGTTTATTTTATACGGCGAGTTCGTAATGGCTCGACCATGACGCAGCAAAAGACGGTAAAGCATGTGCTGGGTCTTCGTGCTACAGTGTGCTCATTAATATCGATGAATAATTCTATTGCTGACAGAAACCTAAGGAAGTTCGTCTCCTGGAGGGCACTGCATTTCCTGAAAAGATATATCTGTCTATGTCGCCTTACAGAAGTTTCTTGCGACAAGGCAATGCTGTTTTCTGCATTCGTCGCATTGCGGAGCCCTAGAGTACCCATGTACAGCCTCTACTATTCTTCCAGCGGCCAGGTAAGAAACACTATAAAGCGAATGTTAGGCGCAGGTGAGAATTTCAAAAAAACTCGAAAGCATCCTCTTTGATGAAAAAGTGCAGCTGTTTATTTTTTCTTCACAATTTTTGATCTTTTCATGCGTCCTCATGATGACCTTGACTATACACTCCTCGGTTTCGATAACCGACTCTTAAAGATTAGAGGTGTGTGATGAGCAGACTAGTGATCACCTATGGAACCTTCGATATGTTTCATATCGGTCATCTCAATCTACTTAGGAGAATCTCCCAGCTGGGGGACCACCTTATCGTTGCGGTATCGACGGATGAGTTCAATGCCGAAAAAGGAAAACGCACCTTGATTCCCTTCGAGCAGAGAGCAGAAATCGTGCGTAATATCCGCCATGTCGACGAGGTAATACCTGAAGTTTCCTGGAATCAGAAACTAGCTGATGTAAAACGTTATCAGGTAAGTACTTTTGCCATGGGAGACGACTGGGTAGGTAAGTTCGACTTTCTTTCTACCTACTGCGAAGTCGTCTATCTGCCTAGAACCGAGGGTGTCTCCACGACCGAATTGAAGCGCTCCTTGAACCGGTTCTGTAGTGTTTCCCGGGAGGATATAATTCGTGCCTTTGATGTCATTGAGCAGTTGCGAAAGGATTTTGGCTAGGTGTAGGGTCCCGGATGATCAAATCGCCTATAGGAGTTATCCTTTGCTAGCCGCCAGGGAGCTTCTTCAGCAATTCATCCAAGATCAAGTTCATGGGCATATAATGTGCCTTCTGTATAAATCTTATCTTTGATTTTTCAGTTTTTCAGGAAGGGGATATTAGCCATTTATTATTCAGGCTATCCTGAATAATATCGCGGTGTCGAGGCAAGGGGAACAAGAAAAATGAACGTTACTCACAGGTTAAGTCGCTTACTAGCGATGGTCGGTTTAGATCTGAACCGCTGTCAATACCCGAAAATTCAGCAGAAAAACGTGCCAAAGACATCAGGCATGCTGGTGGAGTTGTTTGGCGTCTCTGGCGTTGGGAAAAGTCATCTTTACCGTATGCTGTCGCGCGATCTGAAAATAGAGTGGCATTTGCGTAGTCCACTATTTGCTCATGTGAAGGCCGATGACGGCTTTTCTTATCTCGATGAAGATGAAGCCGAATTGATTGGTGCCCTGCTGAAATGGAAATGCGTAGATATTTTCTCGCAAAGCAGACCACTGTCTCGTAATGTAAGGCTCTATGATTTCTACTTGAAATTCATGTCAGCTGATATTATTGCTAGAAAAAAACTGCTGCCTAGCTGTGGGGTTTTTCTCGATGATAGTCTTACCAGACATTTTTCTGACGAGCTTTTGCGGTGGCATGATCAGAATGATAGTGATAAAAATTATGTGCTGACAAGATTTCTTGGCGGGCGCTGCATTATACTAATGGACGCGCCGGATGAATACATTGTTAAAAACCTCAAGCGGCGTCACCAGGAAACCAGAGGCAAGTTGGATAATGACTTGCTTGCCTTTATGGATGTTGAAAGCGTCATGGATCGGATGCGTATGAAAAGAAATTCCGTTTATCAGTGCTTTGATTTTGTCACCAGCTGTGGCCTGCCCACGCTAAAGTTGGATGCTAGTGACGAAACGAAAGTTAATATGCGCAAGATAAGAGTTTTTCTCGAATCCATTATTCGGTAGTTTCTTCATCGCGTTCACTCGGAACGCATTTTTCACACCTTCCTTGACTACTCAGGGGTCCTTGCTGAGAGGTCAGATAAAGCCAGGGGTGAATATTGTTTCTAGAGGTTCGTATGTTAAAACGGAATCCAAAAAAAATATTGAAGGCACTGCTTCTCAGCATGAAGCGGCCGGGAAATTTTCCGGAGTACCTGAGATATTCAGGGCTGAATCCTGTTGAAGCATCATATCAGGTATCCTCTGATGCTTTTATCTTGAATGTCAGTGTAAAAAATAATATATAGACGTTCTATTGCTAACAATGTTGACAGACTCCGCGGGTGAGTAACGACAAAGCCTTCGCCGAGTCGGCCTTCAAGACGCTCAAGTACCGGCCGGGCTTCCCCGCCGAGGGGTTCGCTACCCTGACCGAGGCTCAGGACTGGGTTCAGCAATTTACCGAGTGGTACAACCATGAGCACCGGCACAGTGCCCTTCGCTACGTCACGCCGAGTCAGCGCCATAACGGCGAGGCCAAGGGCATCTTGGCGCAGCGCCGGGAAGTCTTCGAGGCGGCTAAGCAGCGCCACCCGGAGCGCTGGTCGGATGACATCCGGAAACTCAGCCTGCCTGAGATCGTGCACCTGAATCCCGAGCGGGACCCGGTGCCGCAGGCAGCAGGGTTTTAAAGAGCTAGAACTATTTCATGTGCCAACTATGTTGACAGACTCCGGATGCAGCGCGCTGCAGAATAATAATGTCTGATTATTATAATGATTTCCAGCCGGCCAATGCCGCAGAAGTGTTGGGAGTGAAAAATACTAGAGAATGGCATTTGGCAAGCCCCTTGGGAGCCGTGTACCCATGGAGCACTATTGGTCCTGAGGACATGATATTACATAAAGTAAATTTAATGAAACGGGAGGCTAAAGAGAACGGCGTCGACCCCGATGCATCTGGCGAGGGATTCTGGAAAGGGTTTGGCCCTGCAACAGAGGGTTTGATAGATCTCGAATGCAAGCGGCTTATTTCGATACACGAGTCAATAAGTGAAAATGGTTACCAGGATTCGCTAGGCTACATTGGCGGTCAGATTTTTACGAAGAAGGACGAGTTCATGATCAGGCCCAAAGGTGGGTGGCATAGGACTGCCGTCATGATCGCTTTGGGCTATGAAGATATCACAATGAAATTCAACAAGAAGGATGTAATAGTAAGTAGAGAGCAAGCTAAATATTGGCCCAATGTGAAGTCGGGCCTGTATTCTGTGCCCGAGGCAGTGAGTTTCTTCGGTTCTTTTTTTCTTCCACTGGGCAGAGAGGCGGTGGCCTAATCTAACCATTCTGACTGAGACTGGACACGTCTGTGTGGTAAGTGACGGTGACTTCTGGTTCTATCGAAGTGCGTTGATTTGCATCTTGCATTGAGGTGACTGATTAATGAAATTGGTTATTTGTGACTTCGATGGGACTTTGATAAAAGCTCATTCATTCCCCATGTGGGTTTTTTACATTGTGAAGTGCAGTTTTAGAAGAGGCAATTTTCCGCTTTTCTTTCGGTTCGCTTCTGCCTTGTTTTTGCGAAGGCTTGGGTTGATTTCTATCTCAAAGTTCAAAACGTTCCTGATGATGCAGCGTTATCCGAGAGAATACGATTCCTGCTTTGTGGAGAGTCTGAAGGTTTACATAAACCCATTGGTGTTTGAAAAGTTGAATCAGCTCGACGGTTATGTTGTGCTTTCATCAGCCTCGCCCATGTCTTACCTAGAGCATGTTGCTGATATATTTGGTATAAATTTTAACCAGGTTGTCGGGAGTCATGTATGCGATGGTGTTCTTGTCGAGAATTATTCGGTAAATAAGGTTCAGGCACTTCATGAAGTCATTGGTTTTGCTAATAAGGTGGTTTTGTTTACGGATCATCATATGGATCTGCCGTTGATGAAGGTGTCTGATGAGATTTTTCTGGTTAATCCAAGCAAGAGGACGATTCGTAAGGTTGATCGCGAAGGCGTGAATTACAAGATAATAGGGGATTGAAATGTCTATGCTTGTTTATCTATATAAAAAGTCCAGTTTATTACTGCGCGATTATATTATTATAATTCATTAATGTTGCATCAGGCGGCTCTGGTATAGAAAAGACCGATGTTATCATTCCACGTAAACATTTTGGCTTAGGATCATCATGCCAGAACCAGGAAGGCTAATTTCTGCTGCCCGTCGTGTTCCCATAAGGGTACTGGCAAAGTTGGGGTTTGGCGTATACCGAAGTCGCGACTTGCGCGATGTGGCCATCACCATTCCGGAGGTGCTTGAGCGATATGCCCACTGTCCCTCTATCGTGGAGTGCCCCCTTGCCCACTGCCGCTGGTTCGGCCCCACGGGCCTCGCCTATGGCAGGGAGTCGCTGCACCCGTATGTGCAGAGCCTGCTGCAGTCCCTGCGTGGTGAGTGCCGCTCCTACAAGGAGAGCTGCCTGGCTCACTACTGGCGCTCATGGACCCCGGCGACATTGGCCCAATCACTGGGTATCGATGGTGATTCGGCGCATCCGCTTCTTAATGCCAGCCCTCCCCTCAGCAACTTCATGCCATGGAGCGACATCCGCCAGTTTGAGACCCTGAAGGCAGCCGCCCAAACCTCCCGGGGTGAGTTGGCGAGAGATCCCGATAGCCCGTTCCGCTTCGACATCGCCGTCCGGCAGGTCGGTCCCAAGCCTGACTGGTTCGGGGAACTCAGGATTCAGCACCTCGTGTCTCTCCATCGGCAAATCACCTCTGAAGGATACCGCCACCGTGCCTCGGCAAGACTTCAGTACAAGCATCAGTATGTCGTTGTCGACGGCATGGTTCGTGACTCCGAGGTCAGGTTCCTGGTGGCCGCCGGCCAGCATCGTGCTTCGGTCCTCTCTGCCATGGGGCAGGAGGGCGTACCGGCGCTGCTCAATGTCTCCCACAAGCGCGGCCCTTCGGTCATCCGTCGTTCGGAAGCCGAGAACTGGCCGCTTGTTCGGCTCGGCATCATTTCACTCCCCGATGCCCTCGATGTCTTCGACCGGGTCTTCGAGGGGCGCCAGCCCCGAGGGTTTCCGACCCTGATGCGTGCCGGCGACTGATTCCATCACGCGCTTGTCTCGATCGTGGCTGCTCCAGGGCCTCGTCCCTTCACGTTTCCCCTACTTGGTGGGAGTCCTTCCATGTCGATTCTGGTGACAGGCGGAGCCGGCTACATCGGCTCGCACATGGTGCTCGCTCTGCTTGAGAAACGCTTCGAGGTGGTGGTGCTGGACAACCTGAGCAATGGGTCGGCGGTCTCGCTTGAACGGGTCGCGGAACTGACGGGCCGAGACGCGACCTTCATCGAGGGGGACATCCGCGACCGAGAGCTGCTGGACGCCCTGTTTCAGCGGCACGCCATCAGCGATGTGCTGCACTTTGCCGGTCTCAAGGCGGTGGGCGAGAGCGTCGAGCAGCCCCTGCGCTACTTCGACAACAATGTGGGGGGCGCCGTGACCCTCTGCCAGGCGATGCAGTCCGCCGGTGTCCGTCGGCTGGTCTTCAGCTCCTCGGCAACCGTCTACGGCGAAGCCGAGGTCGTTCCCTATCACGAGGGGCTGCCGCTCGGGGTGCCGACCAATCCCTACGGGCGTTCCAAGCTGATGGTGGAGGAGATGCTGCGGGATCTTGGGCGTGCCGACTGTCGCTGGTCGATCGCCCTGCTGCGCTACTTCAACCCTGCCGGTGCCCACCCCAGCGGCCGTATCGGCGAGGACCCCCAGGGCATCCCCAACAACCTGGTCCCTTTCATCACCCAGGTCGCGGTCGGCCGCCGCGAGGCCCTGTCGGTGTTCGGCAATGATTACCCGACGCCCGACGGCACCGGGGTGAGGGATTACATCCATGTGATGGACCTGGTGGAGGGGCACCTGGCGGCGATGCAGGCCATCGCCGAGCGCCCAGGCATCTCGGTCTGGAACCTGGGCACCGGTCGGGGGTACTCGGTTCTCGACATGGTTCACGCCTTCGAGAAGGCCGCCGGCTGTACGATTCCCTGTCACGTCGGCCCCCGTCGGTCAGGGGATCTGGCGCAATACTGGGCCGATGCCACCAAGGCGGAGCGCGAGCTGGGCTGGAGGGCGCGGCGAGGCCTCGAGGCGATGATGGCGGATGCCTGGCGCTGGCAGGTCAGCAATCCCGCGGGGTATGCCTCTTGATTCACCCATGCTCCGAATTCCTTTCCGCTCACTTGCCTCGTCATCCCCGGAGTCGATCAGCATGAACTACCTTGTGCGGCTCGTGCAGCAGCTGGCCTGGCTGCCGCTCTGCCTGCTCGGCTGGGTCAGTTCCCGCGATTACAGGCTCTGGGTCTTCGGTGCCTGGCATGGCCGCCAGTACGCGGACAATGCGCGGTATCTCTATTGCCATGTGCGCGACCACGAACCGGACATCCGTGCGGTCTGGCTGAGCCATGACCCCGAGGTGGTGAAGAGGGTCCAGCAGGAGGGCGGAGAGGCCGCGCTGGCCTATTCGCTGGCGGGTATCCGTCTCTCACTGCGGGCAGGGCTTTTCCTGGTCACCCACACCGCCGAGGACGTCAACGCCCATGCCTCGGTCGGGGGAGCCCTGATCAACCTGACCCACGGTACGCCCTTGAAGCGATTCGGCAGGGATGCCAGGTCCAGTCGCCTTGGCCGGCTCACACCGCTGTTCGACCGCTACCTGCGTCACCTGCTGCCGGCCAAGCGAGGCCCGGACCGTGTCCTGGTCGCGTCTGGCGTCGGGCGCCAGCGGATGATGTCGGCCTACGGCCTTCCGGCCGAGCGCGTCACGGTACTCGGCTACCCGCGCTGGGCCGCCTTCCACGCCGATGCCGCCTCGCTGCTGCGCCGCGAGGGGATCGAGCCACGCGA
>ERZ869909.2973-NODE-2973-length-10344-cov-9.149995_pt1 | contig 10344 bp, 8 predicted proteins | sample MGYA00520892_ERZ869909 | MGnify/ENA primary metagenome ERZ869909 (study PRJEB32215, sample SAMEA104723947) | bioreactor metagenome | biome: bioreactor; feature: anaerobic bioreactor; material: water | place: China | collected 2015-03-12 ... | reverse complement strand
GTAGCGATATGAGTAGCCTCAACACGAACATCGCGGCAATGACCGCGTTGCAGACCCTCCGGTCGACAAACTCCGAACTTCTTCAGACGCAGAACCGCATTTCGACGGGTCTGCGCGTTTCCAGCGCCTCCGACAACGCCGCTTACTGGTCGATCGCGACCACGATGCGTAACGATCGTCAGTCGATCTCGACGGTTTCGGACGCGCTCGGCCTCGGCTCCGCGACGGCCGAAATTGCCTCCAAGGGCATCGAGTCCGCGATCAAGATCGCCAGCGAGATCAAGGACAAGCTGCTCGCCGCCCGCACGCCGGGCGTCGATCGCTCCAAGATCCAGGCAGAAATCGGCGAACTTCAGGAATCGCTCAAGGCTGTCGTCGATGGCGCAAGCTTCAACGGCCAGAACTGGCTGAAGACCGATAGCAGCGAGGAAAGTGCACGTACGATCGTGTCGTCCTTCTCGCGCGGCTCCGACGGCAAGATCTCGATCGGCACCATCTCGGTCGACCTCGGCGAAACGCGTCTCATCGACTCGACGGCGAGCACGGGCGCTTCAACCGGCGGTATTCTCGATGGCGAGATTGCAATGGCATCGGGCAGCGATACGGTGACCGTTCTCGACCTCGACATTTCTGCGCTTGAGGACACGGAAGACGATCTCGCTGACCTCGAAGCCATGATTTCGGGTGTTGACGCCGCCATCGAGAAGATGACGGATGCAGCGAGCACGCTCGGCGCGGTCAAGACGCGCATCGACATCCAGAAGGACTTCGCGGATAGCCTCATGTCTGCAATCGACAAGGGTGTTGGTCAGCTCGTCGATGCGGATATGAACGAAGAGTCGACCCGCCTTCAGGCTCTGCAGGTTCGCCAGCAGCTCGGCATCCAGGCTCTCGGCATCGCCAACCAGAGTGCCCAGTCGATCCTGTCGCTCTTCCGGTAAAGTTCGGTCCCTTCGAACCCACTCCGATTTTGGAAGGCCGCGTCCCACGGGATGCGGCCTTTCTGCTTTAGGCCCGCTCAGTAAGGTGGTCAGGGTACCCTTAAGTACGGAATGCGCATTTTGGGACACCCATTAACAGTTCGGTAAGTAAAGCTGCCCTACCTTCGATTCTGAAAGCCCGACTTGGAGCGGGACATACGGGTCGGAAGGGAAACCTGACATGGGCAGCAGCATTAACACGAACATCGCGGCGATGACCGCGTTGCAGAGCCTCAACAGCACCAACAAGCAACTTCTTACGACGCAGAACCGTGTCTCGACGGGTTTCCGCGTTGCGGATGCATCGGACAACGCCGCTTACTGGTCGATTGCGACCACGATGCGCGGCGACCGCTCCTCCATCTCGACGGTGGCCGACGCGCTTGGCCTCGGCGCCGCCACGGCGGAAATCGCCGCCAAGGGCATCGAGAGCGCGATCACGATCGCGGGCAAGATCAAAGACAAGCTCGTTGCAGCCCGTACGCCGGGCGTGGATCGCACCAAGATCCAGAGCGAAATCACGGAGCTTCAGGAGTCGCTCAAGGCCGTCGTCGACAGCGCGACCTTTAACGGCCAGAACTGGTTGAAGAGCGACAGCGCAGATGCGGCGGACGACAACCGCACGATTGTGTCGTCCTTCTCGCGCGCTTCCGACGGGACGATCTCCATCGGCACCATTACCGTCGACCTCGAAGCCACTCGTCTGGTCGACTCGACGTCGAGCACGGGCGCTTCGACGGGCGGCATCCTGGACGGCGAAATCGCGCTGGCTACGGGCAGCGACACCGTCACCGTGCTTGACCTCGACATTTCCGCGCTTGAAGACAATGCCGAAGACCTCGCCGATCTCGAAGCGATGCTCAAGGGTGTGGACGTCGCCATCGAGAAGATGACCGACGCGGCCAGCTCGCTCGGTGCGGTCAAGACCCGTATCGACATTCAGAAGGACTTTGCGCAGAGCCTGATGGACGCGATTGACACAGGTGTCGGGCAGCTTGTGGATGCCGACATGAACGCGGAATCCACCAGATTGCAGGCTCTCCAGGTTCGCCAGCAGCTCGGTATCTCGGCACTCGGTATCGCCAACCAGTCCGCTCAGATGATCCTGAGGCTCTTCCAGTAAGCCTCGCTCTAACCGCTTCCAAGGCGAAAGCCGCGCTCCTTCCCGGAGCGCGGCTTTTGCCTTTTTGCGCAGCCAAACTCCCGACGACTGACCCTCAGTTATGCTCGCAATCCCCACACAAGGTTCGAAAGAAACAATGGCTTACGAATCGGTAAAGGGGCGCTGGCATGAGCAGCATCAACACGAACATCGCGGCCATGACCGCGCTGCAGACCCTGAGCCAGACCAACAAGGATTTGTTGGTCACGCAGAACCGTGTCTCCACGGGTCTCAGGGTCAAGGATGCCTCCGACAACGCGGCTTACTGGTCGATCGCAACGACCATGCGCAGCGACAACATGGCGGTCTCGACGGTTCAGGACGCTCTCGGGCTTGGTGCCGCAACCGTCGAAGTGGCGGTGACGGCGCTCAACAGCGCCATCGAGACCGTCAGTAAAATTCACGCCAAGCTGGTTGCTGCTCGTGCTCCCGGTCTCGACCGCGGAAAGATCCAGAGCGAGATCAACGAGCTTCAGGCCGAGCTTCGGAACACGGCTCAATCCGCAGTGTTTTCCGGCGAGAACTGGCTGGTGGGCAACTCGGATACGGGGCCTACGTCGAAGACGATCGTCGCCTCTTTCTCGCGCGACAGCACCGGGACGATTACGATCGGTACGATCGAGGTGGACGTCGGTCCCGGTGGCACCATGATGTTCGATTTGGGGACCTCAGCTTCTGCTGGCGGCCTGCTCGACAAGGTTCACACGCTGCCGAGCGGCACGTCTCCTGCCAACGATATTTCGATCGCTGGCGAATCCACGGGCCTCAACATCGCCAGCCTTACGGACGATCCCGCTGATCTTCAGTTGCTCGAAGACATGATGGTGATCGTCGACAAGGCGCTTCGCGATATGACCGATGCGGCCACGCTTCTCGGTGCTGCCAAGTCGCGAATCAGCTTGCAGAAGGACTTCGTGAGCAAGCTCATCGATTCGATCGATGTGGGTATCGGCCAGCTCGTCGATGCGGACATGAACGAGGAATCGACGCGATTGCAGGCGCTGCAAGTCCGACAGCAGCTCGGTGTGCAAGCGCTTGGTATCGCCAACCAGTCGGCTCAGATGATCCTCAGACTGTTCCAGAGCTAAACTAGAGATTTCCAGGGCCCGGCTTCCCATCACACCCGAGCCCCCGAGAAGGCCACGCCACCCCGCCCCGGCGTGGCCTTCGTATTTTCGCGTGGCGCATCAGGCGCTGGGCGGAGGCAGAAGGGGCGGTGATGCCACGCGTCGCTCCGCTTCTTTTCGGCGCAAACGTGTGATGCGGCAAACCCCACGCAAGCTTGATCCCTCAGAATCCCGGTGCACCATTCCGATAAGGCGCACAATGGGTTGGCTTGGGGGCTGGCTGAGCAATGCTCGGGGTTGAACAACTGGAGAGACTTTGGGGCAATCTGCTTGCCCTGGGCCCGAGGCGCCTTGCTGCGCTCGGTGTCGTCGGTCTTGCCGTGTTCGCTGCGGTTGGGCTTGGCAGCTACTATCTCAGCCGGTCGGATATGGAGACCCTTTACTCCGGTCTCAATTCGCAGGACGTGAGCCGTATCGGCGCGGCGCTGCGCGAGTCCGGCATTGCCTTCGACGTCAATTCCGAGGGCACGCGAGTTATGGTTCGGCGCGGCGAGACCGCGCAGGCCAGAATGCTTCTGGCGGAAAAAGGTCTGCCTGCAAGCTCGAACGCCGGTTACGAGCTGTTCGACAAGCTCGGTCCCATCGGTCTCACGTCCTTCATGCAAGAGGTGACGCGCGTCCGGGCCATCGAAGGAGAGCTGTCGCGTACCATCCAGGCCATGAAGGGTGTGAAGGCTGCGCGCGTGCACATCGTGCTGCCGGAAACGGGCTCTTTCCGCCGTGGGCGGCAACCGGCCTCGGCTTCCGTCGTCATTCGGACGGAAGTGGCGGCGGACGCTTCGACTGCGCGCGCCATTCGCCATCTCGTTGCCGCCGCGGTTCCGGGGCTTACCATCGACGATATCAGCGTTCTTCATACCGACGGCACGGTGCTCGCCTCGGCAGGAGACGGCGCATCGACCGCATCGAGCCGCATGATCGAGCTCGAAAAGACGATCTCGAAAGATCTCGGCGACAATGTTCGCAAGACGCTCACACCTTATCTCGGGTTCGACAACTTCGAGGTCAGCGTGGCTGCGCGCCTGAACATGGACAAGCGCCAGACCAACGAGACGACGTTCGATCCCGATTCACGCGTCGAGCGCTCTCTTCGCGTAGTGAAGGAAAGCGGCAGCCAGCAGGATTCGACATCGCGCAATCCGGTCGGCGTCGAGCAGAACGTGCCGGATCAAGGTGCGAACGGTGCCGGTGGCGATCAGTCGTTGCGCAAGAACGAACGGCGCGAGGATCTCAGCAATTTCGAGCTGAATTCGAAGACGACATCGACGATCAGCGAAGGCTATCGCATCGACGCCCTGACGATCGCCGTCGTCGTAAACCGGAAGCGACTCTTGGAGACGCTCGGGGTTTCGGCTGATCCGGATGCGGTTCAGGCGCAGATTAAAGAGATGGAACGCCTTGTCGCGACGGCGGCGGGCGTGGACACCGAGCGCGGCGATCAGATCAGCGTGGTCGCTGTCGAGTTTGCCGAGGATTCTCGCTTGGCCGACATGTCCGGCTCGGCAAACCTGGTGGGGCCGCTGATCGGGCTTGCGACGGGGCTTATCAAGGCGCTCACCGTGCTCGGCTTGGTCTTCATCGTCGTGATGTTCGGCGTCCGACCGGTCACGCGGGCGCTGCTCGAACAGCGTGAGGACCAGGTGGCGGGTGGCGCGTTGGCTGCGGACGGGGAGGCCGATGACGGCTCGCTCCTGACGGCCAACGACGACGGCGATCCGATGCTTGCACAGTCGGCTGCGACTGCCGAGCTGCTCGGCATTAAGGCGCAACGCGAGCCGAACCTTATCGAAGACATCACGAGCGATGTGATGCGTCTTTCGCAGCGCCGGCTTGAGCAGATGGTGCAGCTCGATGAAGAGCAGGCCGCCAACATTCTCAAGCAGTGGATGCGCGAGCGTGCGGCATGACGGCTACTTTTCCGGTCCGTCATTATCTCACGGAGATTTCCGGAGATCCCGTTCGGCCAAAGGACGATGCAGGGCGGCTGGGACGCAACGCGGCCACCGAAGCTGAGGCGCGCATAGAAGAAGCGCGCACGCGCGGCATTCTGGACGGACGCGCTGCGGCGGACGCGGAATATGCGGCATTGCTTGCTGCCAAAGATGCAGCTTTTGAGGAGAGGCTTGCGTCGGAACGGCAGAAGTGGGCCCTCGACGAGGGCGCGCGGCTCAGTGAACTCCTTAACGCTGGCTTGGTGGATGTCGAACGACGGGTTGCGCAGCAGGTCGGACGAATTCTGAAGCCGATTTTCGCCGATGAGGTTCGCCGCGCAGCCGTTTCGGCTCTCTCACAAACGCTCTCGGAAATGCTGGCGAAAGGCACGTATGCGCGCGTTGCGGTTTCCGGACCGTCCGATCTTCTTTCGGCGCTGCAGGCTCGTGTCGGCGAGGTGGATGCTGCTCTGAGCTTCGTTGTGTCTGAGCATGTCGATCTCGTTGTCCATGCGGATGAAACGGTTCTCGAAACACGCATCGGTGCTTGGGGCGAGTTCCTCGAGGCAGGGGCGGTGCCTACACCCTCCGGTCTTTCGCGTGCGGAAAATCCTGTCGCGGAGCCCGAAAGTGTGCCTCACACGACTGGAGGCGAGGAATGAGCGACAGCCAAGTTCCGCATGAGGTCGTTATTGTCCGGCGCCGTGGGGGAGATGGTGACGAGGGCCATCACGGTGGCGCGTGGAAGATCGCTTTTGCCGACCTGATGACGGCGATGATGGCGTTCTTCCTCGTGATGTGGCTGCTGAACGTCTCCGACAAGGAGAAAATCCAGCAGATCGCCACCTACTTCAACCCGATGAAACTCAACTCGAAGATTCCCACACGCAAAGGTGTGCAGGAAGAAAAGGATGCCGCACAGTCGGCCCCCTTGACCGAGGGGCCGACCGATAAAGGGGCCACGGTTAGCGACGTCGAGGGCAAGGATACGCAACAGGGCGGCCATAAACGCGGCGGCGATGGCACGCTCGAAGAGGGCGATCCGCAGAAGGCGGAAGAAGAGCTGTTCAACGATCCTTACGGAGTTCTCGCGCGTCTTTCGCAGGAGGCGTCTCAGGGGGACGCGGAGCAGGGCACGCAAGGGCAATCCGAAACGACAGCGCGAGGCGGCGAAGGCTTCAGCAATCCGTTTGAGCCGTTTGCCGACCGCCAGGTCATTCCCGAGACAGGTGAGCGCGCGCCGCTGACTTTGGACGAACCCGGCCTTCAACCGGATCCTGCAGATGCGCCGGATGCAATGGCGAAAGCGCCTCCCTCTGCGGCGGAGGAAGCGGCGTCTCGAGAGGTGAGCATGCTCAAGGCGGAACTCGGGCAAGAGCTTGCCGGCATCTCTCCGGAGAAGAGACCGAGCATCGAGGTCGAGAAGGTGGCTGACGGACTTCTGATCAGTCTGACGGACGATTTTCGTTTTGGCATGTTTGCAAGCGCTTCCGCAGAGCCGAGACCCGAGATGGTCGTCGTGATGGAGAAGGTCGCGAAGGTCCTGGCCGAGCGCGAGGGGCGTATCGTGGTGCGCGGTCATACCGATGCCCGGCCGTTCCGCAGCGAGCGAAACAACAACTGGCGGCTGTCGATGTCGCGCGCAAAGGTTGCCTATTACATGCTGGCGCGCGGGGGCGTGGACGAGAGCCGCTTCGAGAGCATCGAAGGGCGCGCAGATCGCGACCTCAAGATCGAATCCGATCCGAATGCGGCAGAGAATCGTCGCATCGAGATCCTGATCAGGGACGATCCGTCATGATGTTCCGTGCGATTGTTCTCGCGGCTTCTGTTTTGACGCTTGGTTGTTCGCTGGCGCTCGCCGCCGATGCGCAGCAAGAGGTCGAGGCCGACGCAGAGGGAGCGGAGGTTGCCGCTCCCGTCGTTCCGCTGTGGCCCGAGGCGCCCGCGGTGGAAGCGGATCAGCAGCCTTACATTCTTATCCGTGCGCTGCGCTCGGTTCAGGATGAAGTTGCGGTTGGCAGCATCACGGCGCACGAGCGGCAGCGGGAGATCCTGAGCGAGCTCGGCAGCCGATTGCGCGGCCTTCCCGTCCAGGTCTGGGACGATGTGCGCAACGTGCGTGCGGCCGTCTTCTTCGTGCTGTCCGGCGGCGATCCAGCGGTTTTGAAAATCGTTATCGGCCGAACAAAAACGCCATACGTGGAGCGTCGGCTTTTGCGCGGCGCGCTTGCGTACGGCGAGGGGCGCCAGAGGGACGCGCTTGGACTTTTGCATCCAGTCAAAGCGCGTGATCTCGATCCTGTCCTCGGTGGGATGGTTGCGCTGATTCAAGGGACGTTGCTCGCGCGAACGAATTCCAAGGACGCCATTCAGCGATTGGATGAGGCGCGCCTTTTGGCGCCCGGCACGCTGATCGAGGAATCCGCGCTGAGACAGGAGATCCTGCTCGTTGCGCGCGAAGGCGAACTCGAGCGCTTCGATCTTTTGACGGACCAGTATTCGCGCAGATTTCCGAGATCGCTGTTTGCGCAAAACTTCCGCCGCCAGTTCTTTGCCGGTGTGGCACGACAAGACTTCAAGCGTGCGTCGGAATGGATTTCGCGCACGCAGAACGAATTGATGAAGGTGCCGGCCGGTGAGCGCGTCGGCCTTTATCTTGCGATTGCGCAAGAGGCGACGAAGGGCGGCAATCTCGACATCGCGAAATTTGCGGCCGAAAAGGCGCGCGAGCTTTCGCATGCCGGAAGCCGGCAGATGGCGCGCGCGCTACTTTACGAAGGTGCGGCGCGCGTTGCGACGGATGAATTCGAGACGGGTGTGGCTTTGCTTCGCGAGGTCGATGTGACGGCACTCGATGCGGCCGATCGGGAAGTTCATGCTGCGGCACTTGCTGTTTCGAGGTCGGTCGGTGCATGGCCGGAGGTCGGAGAGGTGCCGGATGCCGAGGTTCCGCCATCGGTTAGCAACGCTCAGACTTTGTTGTCGGAAGTCGATACGCTTTTGGGAGGGTCGCTCTAGTGACCGCTGCACAGGCTTTGACGCAAGGATTGTCGTCGCCGACGTCTTCACGGCCTTCGGGTTCGGGGGCGGGTGGCGAGCGTGGCGGGGCGTCGTTCCGCGATACGCTCGACCATGCGGCGAAGGGTTCACCGGATGCAGCTCATTTTCGCCCTCGTGGGCAGGGGCAGGATAAGACGCAGTCGAACTCCGATCCGGAAACGTCTGAGACCGGCACGGAGATCGGCATGGCCGAGCAAAACGCGGCGTCGACCGGCGCGCCTCCGGTGCAGCCGGCCGAGACGCCGCGCAGCGCCCCAGCGAGCCAGGCGGGTATGGCCGCGGCTCAGCCGACATCGCTCGTTGCGCGGTTGCAGGCGCTGCTGGGGCAGGGTGAGGCCGCGGTACAAGCAAGCGGGGAGACGGAAAGCGGCCCCGTGCTTCCAGGCATGGTGGATAATGACGGAGAGGTCTTCGACGCGGTGCGTCTTCTTGCGATCATGAGATCGGATGGTGCGCAGGCGGCGAACGCGACCGTCGGCGCAACGGTTGTCACGGTGCTTGGACAGGAGCGCCATCTCGCACTTGCTCGCATGTCTCCGGAACTCGCGAGCGCGCTCGCGCAGGAGCAGGATCTTGCAGCGACAGTGCGGGTTGACTCCAATGCTGCGAACAATGTGGCGGCGTTGTCCTCTCAGGCCGATGTTGCAGGCGAGAGCCTCGAGCGCACGCGTGTCCAAGCCCAAGGCGATGATGTTTCCCGCTTCGGAACGGAACTCGGAACGGGACGGCGCGGCGCGCTCTTCGCGGCCGAGGGACGGGGACAGAGCGGAGCCGGGCTTGGGGAGCAGGGGCAAGAGGGCCGCCAGCAGGAGGGGCGGAACTCGGGCCCGGGCACTGGCGGGCAGACGACAGGCGCCAACTTTGCTTCCGCTATGCAGGGTGTTGGACTTCAGGCGACAAACGTCGCGCGCGGCGCACCGGGTGTGGTTGTCTCTCACGATCCCGTTGGCGATCAGATCGCTGCCCGCATCCGTTCGGAGCTGGCTGCAGACGGTCTTGGCGAGCGGTCATCCGAGGGCGTGGTGAAGGTGCTCAACCTGGAACTGAAGCCCGCGAACCTCGGCGCGGTCACCGTGCGGATGCAGCTCAAGGACAACGTGATTTCCATCCATGTGGAGGCGCAGCACGCCGAGACGAGGGCGCTCATCGAGCGGGAGCAGGCGAAGCTCACGAGCGCGCTTTCGGCGGCAGGCTATACGGTGGAGACGATTACCGCGGTGCAGGGCGACAGCGTACGGTCGGGTGGCTTTGCGGCGTCTGGCGACAACGGTTCGGCTGCATTCCAAGAGGCTGGGAACCAAAACCAGGGGTCGCAGGATTCATCAGGTGATGGACGTTCGGGCCGACCCCCGGGCGGCGATCATCAAAGATCCGGTTCCGGCGGTAACGATGACAACACGTCCGCCGCTCACAAGGGCGTCGATGGCGTCTATGTTTAATCGGTCGTTAGGTGCGTTTTGCGTGTAGGCGTTTTGGTGCGAGTTGCGTGATGAGCGTGGTTCCGTTTCCGTCTGGTCCAAGAGCGGCGAGAGCGATGTCAAGCACAGGACTTCTCGGGCCTTTCCGGCTCGCTTACGACGATATTACCAACTCCATCCCGCGCGTCGCGCCCGGTGCCTTCGTGTTGGGACACAAAGGGCCGGATGGCCGGTTCTATGTCGACTACGTGGGGCGCGCCGACAGCGATATTCGCGATCGGCTGCTTCAGCTCATCGGCTCAGGCAATCTGTTCAAGTACAGATGCTTGACCTCGATGGAGGCTGCCTTCCACGCCGAATGCGAGCTGTTTCACGATTTCCAGCCGCCCGGAAACCGGATGCATCCCGACCGGCCTGCCGGAACTAATTTTGAATGTCCGAGGTGTCGGTTTTTCCGGCTTCAGGGACGAGCATAGCCAGGATGTCCGTGAGCGCGGCCTGATAGCCATGGTGCCAATAGGCCCGCTCCGGTGTGTGCGCATCGAGATGGCGCTGATCGACATCCGTATAAGGTGCTTCTTCTTCAAGCCACTCACGAATGTTATCGCGGCGCTGACGAAGCATAGTCGCGTTGACTTTCTGGAACATTGTAGGCCCGACCCT
>ERZ869909.2972-NODE-2972-length-10346-cov-3.973415_pt1 | contig 10346 bp, 6 predicted proteins | sample MGYA00520892_ERZ869909 | MGnify/ENA primary metagenome ERZ869909 (study PRJEB32215, sample SAMEA104723947) | bioreactor metagenome | biome: bioreactor; feature: anaerobic bioreactor; material: water | place: China | collected 2015-03-12 ... | reverse complement strand
GGTTGATTCCGGGGGGGATCCTACCGGTCCGGGGGCGACGAGTCCGGTGCGGCAAGTTCGGTCTCGGCTTCGACGGCCGCGGGGTGATTGGGCAGGCGGCCGGGGCTGAAGGGCTGCCGGTCGATGCTGCGATGGCCGACGAAGGGGCGGTCGGGGGCGGGGCGCTGGACGCTGCCGCGAGGATTGCGCTGGACCTCGTGGATGACGCCGGTGTCCTCGGGCGGTGCGGGGTCGGGGTCGCCCCACGAGACGGCTTCGAGGGGCGAGCCGTCGGGTGCGGTGAGGAGGAGGAAGTCGGCGTTGTTGGCGAGGGCGTTGTTCTGCGAGCGGGGATTGATGACGAAGACGAAGGCGTCGTGGAAGAGATCGTTGGGGGCGCTCGGCGCGGCCTCTTCGGTGCCGAGGGCTCCGGCGATGTCGGCCCCGAAGCCGTTGAAGACGACGACGATGTGCCCGGGTTCGAGGGTGAATTCGGGGAATGTGAAGCGGACGCCGCGGTGCGTGTCGGGGTCGTCAGTGGCGAGGCGGTTCGTGAGCGTGTACCCGGCGAGGTTGATGGGCTGCGCGGTGGGGTTGAAGAGTTCGATGAATTCATCGCCGGTGGGGTGGCGCTCGCCATCGCGGTTGGCATCGCCCGCGATGCCGGGCGGGACATGGAAGAGGACTTCGGTGATGATCGGCTGCGGCGACGGCTCGGGCGGGGCGGGATCGTCGGCGAGGGCGACAGATGTCGCCAGAAGCATCGGCGCGATGAGCCCGGGCGCGTGATGTCTCCCCGTCACGAGCATGGGGCCAGCGTAACGGGGCGGGAGGGGTCGCGCCGGCCCGCGAAGTTTCGGGAGAACCCGGGGAGTCTGCATCGGTCGGGAATATCCCGCGAAACGAGGGTGTTCGGGGGAGTACCACGCGCCGGAGTGTCCGGTGCGGGTGTCCGGGGGGTGTTCCGGGGGTGGCCGGGGTATGTTTGGAGGCCGTGAAGAGTCGTTCTTTTTCTGATGAGGAGATTTGGATCATGAATTTGAAGACGCATCGTTTTTCTCGTCGTGTCCTTCCGGTGCTGCTGGCCGGGGGCGTGGCCGCGGGCATCGGCATCGTGACGCTGGGGCCGGTTCCCGGCCAGACCGCCGTGGCCCAGAGCAATAACGCCGAGCGGCGCTCGTTCGAGGTGGACACGGTGCACTCGAGTGTGCTGTTCCGCGTCGTGTACCAGGGCACATCGCACTTCTACGGCCGCTTCAACGAGGTGACGGGCACCTTCAACATCGACCCCGCGAACCCGAACAACACGCATCTGGACCTGAAGATCAATGTCGAGTCGGTGGACTCGGCAAACAGCGGGCGCGACAACCACCTGCGCAACGCCGACTTCTTCAACGCGCGCCAGTTCCCGCAGGCGACCTTCAAGTCGAAGTCCGCCCGGCGTGTGAACGACACGACCGTCGCGGTGACGGGCGACCTGACGATCCGCGGCGTGACGAAGGAGATCACCGTCAACATCGAGTCGATGGGCGAGACACGCGACACCCGCGCGAACAAAGCACGCGCCGGCTTCGCCACCGAGTTCACGATCACGCGCTCGGACTTCGGCGTTTCCTACGGCGTCGGCGCTCTCAGCGACGAAACCAAGATGATCATCTCGCTCTCCGGACTGGGCGACTGATCCGACACCGAGCAGAACAAGCACCCGGTGCGCCTTGGCGGGCGCAGCGGGGATTTCTTCCGTTCACACCATGAGGTTTGCGACTCATGTCCGATGATCTGCGGTTCGCTGTCATGCCGGTTCTGATCACGATCGGCGCTGCGCTCGGCAGCGCGGCACTCGCACTGGCGATCCATGCGGTCACGCTTGGTCGGCTGAAGAACGCGCAGGGCAAGCCGATCTACCCCGTGCTCGCCGGCAGCGCTCCGCTTGCGACTGGCGCGTTCGCGGCGTTCGTCGCTGCGAGCATCACGGTGCGCGGATGGAGCGGCTGGTGGCCGGTGGCGATCGTGGATCGGCTGCCGCAGTTCGCGGGCGTGGCGCTGCTCGGTGTGGCGCTGGCGGGGCTCACATCGTGGCGCGGCATCCCAAAGCCGGTCGGTCTTCCGCTTGCGGTCTTGGCGCGGCTCGGCGCATCGTTCGCGATCGTGTGGTGGATCACGGTGACCGCGCGACAGTTCCGCTGGGAAACGGGCGAGACGATCGCGTGGGTCAGCGGGCTGACGATCGCGATGGCATCGGTGTGGACGATCGCCTCGCTGGGCGTGCGCGGATCGCGCGGGCCGCTGACGGCTCTCTCGGCATCGTTGCTCGCGGGCGGATCGGCGGGGGCGATCTTTCTCGGCGCCTCGCCCTCGACCGCGCACGCGCTGGGCGTCTTCGGCATCGGCATGCTCGCGCTCGCGCTGGTGGCGCTGCTGCTGCCGGGGCTGGGGCGGAACCCGGGCGCGGCCGGGTTCAGCGTGGCGGTGCTGCTCGGCGTCTTCGGCGCGGCGTGGCAGTACTCGGATCTCGCTGGCGTCACGCTCATCGTGCTGGCGTGCGCGCCGCTGGGGTTGTGGGTGAGTCCGCTGCTCGGGAAGATCACGAAGTGGAAGGCGTGGCTGCGCGGGCTGGCGCAGCTCATCGTGATCGCGGGCGTGCTCGGCGGAACGGCGGGGGCGCAGTGGATGATCACGAACGCGCAGAGCGATGGAGCGGACGAGGAGTATGTGTGGTGATCAGCGGTCGAGTTCCGCCGCGACGATGTTGAGCGAGCCGAGGATGGCGACGGCATCGGCGAGCATGTGCCCTTCGAGCTGCTTGGCCATGACCTGATAGTTGATGAACGATGGCGGGCGGGTCTTGACGCGCCAGGGGCGCGGTCCGCCGTCGGCGACGATGAAGTAACCGAGCTCGCCGTTGGCGGTTTCGTGTGCGCCGTAGCCCTCGGCGATGGGGGCCTTCCAGCCGCGGTTGGTCATGATCAGCTCGAAGTGCTGGATGAGGCCCTCGATCGAGCCGTAGACCTCGTTCTTCTTCGGCTTGACCCACTTGCCGTCGGCGAAGGTGTCGATGGGTGTGCCCTCGATGGTGTTCCAGACCTTGTCGTCGATGAGTTGGCGGATGATGCGGCACGCCTGCTTCATCTCTTCGATCCGGACCTGGAATCTCGCGTAGACATCGCCATCGGAGTGGACCGGCACGGAGAACTCGACCGGCTCGGCCCCCTGGCCGTTCCAGTTGGGCGCGTAGCAGAGGTAGGGCTCGTCCTTGCGGAGGTCGCGCTTGACGCCCGAGGCGCGGGCGAGCGGGCCCGAGATGGACCACTCGACGCACTCCGCCGCGGTCATCGTGCCGATGCCGACCGTCCGGTCCTGGAAGATCTTGTTGCGGAGGACGAGGTTTTCGAGGTCCTTGATGGCCTGCGGCGTCTGCTTGTCGATGAGGTCGCGGATCATCGCGCGGAAAACGCTGTCGTCCGGCAGATCCTTCATTGCGCCGCCGACGCGAGTCCAGTCCGGGTGGTAGCGCTGTCCGGCGATGTAGTCGCAGATGTCGTAGATCTTCTCGCGGACATTGAAGGCGTAGAGGAAGCCGGTGAACGCCCCGAGGTCGAGCGCGGCAGCGCCGACATTCAGCAGGTGGTCCTGGATCCGCGCCACCTCCGCCATGATCGTCCGGATGACCTTGCAGCGGGGGGTGATGTCGATGTTGAACAGCGTCTCGACCGCGTGGTGCCAGCAGATGTCGTTGGCGATCGGGGAGAGGTAGTTCATCCGCGAGACGATGGTGACATACTGGTTGTAGTCCAGGTGCTCGCCGAGCTTCTCGAAGCCCGAGTGCAGGTAGCCGATGTGCGGCGTGCAGCGGGCGATGCGCTCGCCGTCGAGTTCGAGCACGAGCCGGAGCGTGGTGTGCGTGGCGGGGTGTTGGGGGCCGAAGTTGAGCGTCCAGCGGTCGCCGGTATCGACATGGTCCTTGAGGTAGTCGACGCGCTCGATCTCGGTGTCGAATCCGCTGCCGGGCTTGAGTGTGTAGGGCACTGCGATGGCTCCGCGTGATGGGCCGTGGTGGTGTGATCGGACCCGCCTCCCGACGATGCGGGGAGGGGGGCCGTCGATGGGTTCGGAGTATAGGGCCGGGTGGAGTCGGGCCGTGGAGGGTCCGTTGCTCGCGGGGAGGGGCGTTGGCGGTCCGTCAGGTCCGATTTCGCGCAAGTCAAGCGATCCGGCGCGGGACTTCAGCGGGACAACCGTTGCCGGCGTCACAGTCGGCAGGGATTCCCCACCGCCCGGCGGTCGATGGCTTGAGGGGTCGCGGGGCGACGCCGATACGCGATGCACCGTGCGCCGTGTTGGCGTCCGGAACGAACATCGTCGTAGCACGACGGGCCGCACGCTCGGCGCGTGGGCCGCATGGGGAATCGCGAACCCGGGAGAGAAGCAATCATGACCAAGAACACCGGCAGAACGAATCAGCAGGACGCCCGCATCGGGCTCGGACGCACCGTCTATGTCTCGGCGTTGATCGCCACGCTCGCCGCCGCGAGCACGGTGGGCTGCGCCTCCAACCGCAACCCGCACTCGAACTATGTTGTCCCGCCTCAGAACACGCAGGCCCAGAAGGCCGCCCTGTCCGAGATCACCATCAGCCCCGAGGGCACAAAGGGCCAGTTCACCCGCGACACCTATCTGCGTGACGCATCGGGCGTGCAACTGCCGCAGGTGCATCTCAGCGAGGCGTGGGACCTGACCGCGCAGAACGAGGCCCGTCGCGCCGCCGCCCAGTCCGAGTCCGTCCGCGCCAAGGCGGACTTCCGCGAGGGCATGGCCTTCGCCGACTTCGATCGTCAGGGCGCGTTCACCCAGCACGACATCGCGCGGGCCGAGGCGGACCGTCTCAACACCGTCCTCACCGCGAAGATCGCCGAGAACAGCGTCCGCACCGAGGCGCAGCGCGAGTTCTTCAACACCGAGTCCGCACGCAAGGACGATCTCCTTAAGGCCGCCGTCAAGCAGTGGCAGAGCGAGGTCGAGAAGATCCGCGCCCAGACCACCAACGAGTGGGACTCCGCCCGCGCCGAGTACGACCGCATGCTCGCCCAGCGCGAGGCGGTCAACCTTCGCGGCCTCGCGAACATCGAGCAGATGGGCGTCACCGCCCAGCGCACGCAGGAGCGCGCCGAGGCACGCGTCCAGGCCCTCCGCAGCGAGGCCAAGACCATCCGTGATCAGGCCGATGCCCGCGTGAAGGAGCTGCAGCAGCAGATCACCACCGTCGAGCAGCGGACACAGGCACGCGTCAGCGACCTCCGCCAGCGGTCCACCTCGGTCCAGCAGGACGGCCGCGCCCACGCCGAGCAGCTCCGCGCCCGCTCGGTCGCCATCGAGGAACAGGATGTCAACGAGCAGTTCCGGCTCTCCATGTCCGGCGCTGAGTCCTCCTTCGCTCAGGCACAGGCCGAGAGCCAGCACCTCTTCCAGCAGGCCTCCGCGCTGCAGGATCGCCTCACCGCCGAGGTGACGCGCCGCATGAGCCACTCGGTCAAGCAGTTCGAGATCGACCGCACCGACTACAACCAGGCCATCACCGCCATCGAGTCCTTCATCGAGCAGGGCAAGGCCGATGTCTCACGCACCCGCGTCGAGGCCGACCGCATCGAGCGGTCCGCCCGCGCCGAGTTCATCAAGGCAGAGTCCGATGCCCGCACCAACGCGCTCCGCGAGACGAGCCGTCAGCAGTTCACCCTCGCCGAGGAGCAGGCCAAGCGCATCCGCGCCGAGGCCGAGGCAGAGGCCGCACGCGTGATCGCCGAGCACTCCGCTCTGCTCGCACGCCAGCGCGCCAAGGGTCAGGTCACCGTCCCCGGCAAGACCGCCCCCGAGACGCCCGCCGCGAACTCCACCGACAAGAACCCCGAGTTCGCCAAGGCCCCCAAGGCCGGCGAGCGCCTCGATCCCAAGCATGTCGCGGCGTTCAAGTCCGCCCTCGCCCAGTCCGTGGCGCTCCGCACCCAGGCCGATGCGCAGGAGCAGGAGCTCTTCGCAGTCGCCGAGCAGCGCCGTCAGGCGTTCACCGCGTGGTGGGCGCAGCGTCAGGCCACGCACGAAGCGGCCATCGCCGATGCACAGGCCTTCGAGCGCCAGACCAAGGCCGAGATCACCAACTTCGAGGCCCGCGCCAGCTCGCTGCTCCAGAACGCAACCGCCGAGCTCGGCCGCGCCAAGCTCGAAGCCGATGCACAGCGCCGTGAGAAGCTCGCCGAGATCACCAACCTCCGTGCCGAGGCCGAGTCCATCGCGAAGAAGACCGAGGCGCGCGTCACCCAGCTCACCGCACAGGCCGATGCCGCCGAGCGCAACGGCCAGTCCGAGCTGCGTTCACTCCGCGTTGTGCTCGACAGCACCCGCGAGCGGGGCAGCGCCATGCACGCCAAGTTCATCGCCGAGGCCGATGCGCTCGAGAAGAGCCAGCGCGCCATCGTCGCTCAGATGAACGAGCAGATCCGCACCGAGAAGCAGGTGCTCACCGCCGAGCTCGCAAAGCTCGATCAGGCGGCCGACTCGTTCCTCCGCATCGCAGAGGCCACCTTCAACGAGAATGTCGCCTATGTCGCCATGCTCCAGAAGGTGAACGACGCGACCTATCAGGAAATCCTCGCCTCCAACGAGTCCGATCGCCGGATCAACGAGGCCGAGATCGCCTATCTCCGTGACGCCAACCTCGCCAACCAGCTCGTCGCCCAGGCGCAGGTCCAGAAGGCCGTCGCGCAGGCGAACGCCGAACTCGGCTTCGCTCAGAGCCGCGAGGCCGTCGCTCGGGCGCAGATCGTGACCAACAACGCGATGGCGCAGGCCGCGGTCGACGAGCAGTACGCCGTCGCCAACGCCCAGGACCGCGCCACCCGTTTGCTCTTCGATGCACGCATCGCTTCGACGATCGCCGACCGCGATCGCTCCTACGCCATGGCGTACCTCGAGGGCCAGCAGGGCCGCATCCGCCAGGAGCAGGCCATCGCCGCCGCGGCCGCGTACCACGAGCTCTCCAACCAGGCCTTCACCCTCCTCAACGAGCGCAACCGCGCCTTCCAGACCGCCGCGCAGGAGAACTGGTCATCAGAACTGGCGCAGCCCACGCCGCTGCCCCAGCCCGTCAGCACCACCGCCCTCTACAACGGCGCCGAACTCTTCTTCAACAACACCCCCGGAAACCCCGGAACCACCGTTGTCAATGTCCCCATCGACAACGACTGATCCCGGAGCAGCCGCTTCGGGACACTGAATCTCGTTTCTTTCGCGATCCCCACGCGGGCGGTTGGGCTCACTCCCGGTCGCCCGTTTTCTTTTTTTGTCACGCGCTGCTCGGCCGCATCATCGGGAACAGGATCACATCCCGGATCGTCGGCTGGTTCAGCAGCAGCATGCACAGCCGGTCGATGCCCAGACCCATCCCGCCAGCCGGCGGCATGCCCACCTTCAGCGCGCGGATGAAGTCCTCATCAAAGGTTCGGAAAGTGCTCTCCTCATCATCAATCCCCGCGAGCTGCTCGCGGAACTTCGCCGCCTGCACATCGGGGTCGTTCAACTCCGTGTAGTGCGGCCCGATCTCCATGTGCCCGATGAACAGGTCCGAACGATCCGCCACGCTCGGATCGTCCCGGTTCGGCCTCGTCAGCGGCGACAGCGCGGCCGGATACCGCATGATCCAGGTCGGACGCGCCGGATCCAGCGATGGCTCGGCCACCTCCTCGAACAACTCGTTCGCCAGCAGCAGCGGATCGATCGCTTCGACGCCGCCCGCGCGACCCTCCGCCGCGAGATGCTTCGTCCACTTCGCCACCAGTCCGCGCTCCTGCGCTTCCTTCCGCACGCGCTCGTAATCACCCATCCAGAATCCCAGCGCCCGCTCGAACAATTCCGCGTAGGTCACGCGGTCGAACGCACGCTCGTAATCCACCGTCAACTGCCCGAACGGCAGCACCGCCCGCTCCACCCCCAGCCCGCTCGCCACCATCCGCGCGGCATCGCGCACGAGCGATTCCGTCAGATCCATCACGCGCTCGACATCGCCGTACGCGTCGTACAGCTCCAGCATTGTGAACTCGGGGTTGTGCTGCTTGTCCAGCCCCTCGTTGCGGAAATTTCGGTTCACCTCAAACACGCGCGGCATCCCCCCCACCAGCAGCCGCTTGAGAAACAATTCCGGCGCGATCCGCATGTACAGGTCGATGCCCAGCGCGTTCATGTGCGTCGTGAACGGGCGCGCTGCCGCGCCACCCGCCTGTGTCTGGAGCATCGGCGTCTCGACCTCCAGAAAGTCCCGCTCATTCAACCACCGGCGCATGAACGCCACGATCCGCGATCGCATCTCGAAGACCCGCATCGCCGGCGGATTCGCGTACAGATCCACATACCGACGCCGATACCGCGCCTCGATGTCCGTCAGGCCCTTCCACTTCTCCGGCGGCGGCTCCAGCGACTTCGACGCCAACTCCACACGCGAAGCCCACACCGTCACCTCCCCCGCCTTCGTCCGCATCAGCGGACCCTCGACCACCAGCAGATCGCCCAGGTCCGTCTGCTTGATGACATCAAACCCTGGTGCTTCCACATCCCGTGCGCTCACCGCCACCTGCAGATCGCGCTCCATTCCGGGGGCCTCGCCATCCTCGATGTCCTGCGCCGCCGCCGTCGTCGCATCGCGCAGTTGCAGCCACACCAGCTTTCCGCCCTCGCGCTTCAGCACGATCCGCCCCGCGATGCGAACCCGCGTCCGCTCATCCGGCACATCCCCCCCGCCGCTCTCCTTGGCCTTCGCGCTCGCCTCCTGATGCGCAAGGTCCGCCGCCTCGTCGTACCGCCGGCGCGCCTCCCGGAGCGTCACAAGCCCGTCGATGCGCTGCCCGTACGGATCGAGCCCCAATCCCCGGATCGCATCGCGCTTCTCGCGCCGCTGCTGCTCCAGATGATGGATCGACTCGGCTTCGTTCGGATTCTGCTGCTGCGTGTCTTCTGTCATAGGGGGTGATGGTAAGCCCATGCGCCGAGATGCGACGCGCGGATACCATCACATCCCATGACCAACTCCATCAAACGCATCGGCGTCCTCACCGGCGGCGGCGACTGCCCCGGCCTCAACGCCGTCCTCCGCGTCGTCACCAAGGCCGCCATCTTCGACCACAACTGGGAAGTCCTCGGCATCGAGGACGGCTTCCTCGGCCTCATCGAGAACCGCATCCGTCCCCTCAAGCCCAACGATGTCTCCGGCATCGCCACACGAGGCGGCACCATCCTCGGCACCTCCAACCGCGCCAACCCCGTCCGCTACGCCGTCGGAAAGAACCCCGACGGCACCCCCCAGTTCGCCGATGTCCGCGACCGCTGCCTCAAGCACTGCCGCGAGCACGGAATCGACGCCATTGTCGCCATCGGCGGCGACGGCACCATGACCGGCGCGGCAGACCTCGTCGAACTCGGCATCCCCTTCGTCGGTGTCCCCAAGACCATCGACAACGACCTCGTCGGCACCGACATCACCTTCGGTTTCCTCACCGCCGTCGAGATCGCCTGCGACGCCCTCGACCGCATCCACACCACCGCCGCCAGCCACTCCCGCGTCATGGTCGTCGAGGTCATGGGACGCAACGCCGGATGGATCGCCCTCTACGCCGGCGTCTCCTCCGGCGCCGACATCATCCTCATCCCCGAGATCCCCTACTCGCTCGATGCCATCAAGCGCTGCATCGACCACCGCCGCTCCATCGGACGCAACTACACCATCGTCTGCATCTCCGAGGGCGCCAAACCCAAGGGCGGCGAGCAGGTCGTCGCACGCCGTGACCCCACCAGCCCCGACCCCGTCCGGCTCGGAGGCATCGGCGAGCAACTCGCACACGACATCGAGAAGATCGCGAGCGTCGAGACCCGCTGCACCGTCCTCGGCCATGTCCAGCGCGGCGGCACCCCCTGCGCTGCCGACCGCGTCCTCGCCACCCAGTTCGGCCACCACGCCGTCAACCTCGTCCACGCCGGACGCTTCAACCGCCTCGTCGTCCGCGCCGGCGGACGCATCACCGATGCCGACCTCCTCTCCGGCGGCCTTCCCGACGGCCTCCTCGATAGCGACACGCGGATCGTCCACCGCGCGGTCGCCTATGCGTCGTGCCCGCCGGTCGGCGCGCACGACTGGGCGCTGGCCGACCTCGCCGTGCTGGCCGCGGGGCAGCGCGCGCAGGAGGAGGGCTTCGACGCGGTGTGCCTCGCCGACAGCGGCGACTACGGCGCCAGCGCGCTGCGCTCGGTGGTGGACATCCCCGTCGTCGCGGCCGGGCGGTCGGCGATGCTGCACGCGCTGTCGCTCGGCGCACGCTTCACGGTGCTGGCGA
>ERZ869909.2971-NODE-2971-length-10348-cov-4.747444_pt1 | contig 10348 bp, 7 predicted proteins | sample MGYA00520892_ERZ869909 | MGnify/ENA primary metagenome ERZ869909 (study PRJEB32215, sample SAMEA104723947) | bioreactor metagenome | biome: bioreactor; feature: anaerobic bioreactor; material: water | place: China | collected 2015-03-12 ... | reverse complement strand
GGTGAGCGCGTCGAGCCAGCAGGCGGCGACGCGCTCGGCGACGGCGTCGCCGGCGGCGCGCGCGGCGGCGGCGAGCGCGGCCCAGCTGCGTCGCCAGACCACGACGCGGGTCGCGGACTCGGTGCTCACGACCGCCTTGAGCGCGGTCAGGTGCTGGGGGTCGTCCTCGAGCAGCTCGAGCGCGGCGACGCGCAGGGCGCCCAGTCGGCGCGCCTGCGCGGTGCTGCGCAGGATCAGCGGCAGCAGCCGGGTGTCGCGGCTCATGCTCCAGGCGCGAACCAGCAGGTCCGTCGCCCGCCCGGGGTTGCCGTGCGACGCGTGCAGGCGGCCGGCCAGCTCGAGGACATCGGCCTGCTCCGGGTCGGCGAGCAGCGACTGCTCGAACACGTGGACCGCCTCGCCGTCGTGGCCGTTCGCCATGTGGATCCGGCCCAGCTCACGCAGCGTCAGCCGCCGCAGCGCCGCGTGGTCGTGGACCTCCGTCGCCAGGCCCTGCACGGACGACGTGTCGCCCGTCGCGCAGGCGACCCGCAGCGCGGACTCGACGAAGAACGGCACGCAGGTGTCCGCGTCCATCTCGACCTCGCGCGGCGCGCCCGCGTGGCTCACCTCGTAGACACGCTGCGCCATGTACAGGCCGCCGCCACCGGGCGAAGGCTGGACGTCGATCACCACAGCGAGGTGCGCCGCGGCGACCTCGCTGTAGCAGACGTACGCGTGCTCGCCCTCGTGGCACTGCACCGACGCCTCACCGCAGGCCGGACACGACTCGGCAGGCGGCGCGTCCAGCAGCTCCGCGATGAGCTCTGCCATGTCGTCGACCTCGCTGATCACGACCGGCGGCTGCCGCAGCCGATGCACCCACTCGTGGCCGCACGCGCCGCACGCGACCGACTGCAACGTGAAGTCGCTCTTCCGCACGCCCAGACGGCGCGCGAGGCTCACTTCCCTCTCCAACCACTGTCGCAGATCCAGTCCCACACCGCCCTGAAGCACGACTGCACAAGGGGCGGCGCACCACCCCGAACGTCCCAGGCCCGCGGTCGCGAGCTCGCCGCCATGATGCACCACCACGGTCCGCGCGTAAACAGCGCTCCCGCGCCTGAGGGCCTGTGCAATTTTGATATTCATTTTCATTGACGCGCTGCGAACCACGACGTACCCATCAGCGAAGCACAGGAGGCGAAACCCTCCGCGTTGAACCAGAACAGAGCGCGTCGAGCGAACCCGACGACGAACGCCACTCCTCTGTCCCGATTCAAATGAATACGATTATCAATATCCAGAACGCCCCCACGACCGGGAACCGCAACCCGGCGAACCGGGACACCGCGGTGAACCGCGCCAGGACCGCGCTCCGCTCCAGCGCCCTGCTCGCCGCCCTGCTCCTGAGCGCCTGCTCCGACGACGCCAGCGGTGACCACGACGCGGACGTCCACGAGCCCGACGCCACGGCGGACGTCACCGCCGACACCGACGACCAGCCCGGCGACTGCGACCCGCTCGAGGCCGCCCTCGAGGCCCTCGGCGACAACGACACCGCGCCCGGCGCGGCGGTCGACCCGACCTGCCAGGACGGCGTCGTCTCCTTCACCCTCGACGCCAGCGTCGGCGGCATCGCCAACGCGCCCGCCGCCGCCTGGGTCTACCTCGACGTCGATGCCTTCACCATCGTCGACCTCACCGACCGCGACGCGGCGACCAGCGACCAGTGGGACATCGCCTTCAAGCGCGCCGAGATCCGCATCAACAGCGGCGACTCCGGCCCCGGCAACTGGATGATGATCGCCGTCGCCGACACCTCCTTCGACGACGTCGCCGCTCCGGACCCCGCCGCCGGCTGGCGCACCGACAGCTTCGTCGACCCGGACGACTGCTCGATCGCCACGTACGGCATGGGCGAGCCGGAGACCGCCTTCGCCCAGTGGTACACCTACGACTTCGAGACCCACGGCGTCAGCGCACCCGAGGGCACGATCTTCGTGCTCTACGACCTCGCGACGCACCGCGCCTTCCGCCTGGCCATCGACGGCTGGGCCGGCGGCGTCTTCACCGCGCGCTGGGCGCAGCTGGCGGATGAACCCGTCTGCTCCGCCCTGCCCGCCTCCTCCACGACCCTCCGGTGAGCGCGATGAGCGCACCGGACACCCCTTCGACGCGGAGCGCACTCGCCGTGTGCCATCCCCCCCTCCATCGGCTGACCACAGGCGTGGACCTACGCTCCAGTGGTCTCCACACGCCTCACGGACAGGCGCGACCCTCGCGGCATGACCTGCGCCGGGCAGGAATCGCTGCAGGCCTCATCGCCCTGTTCGCATCGGCTTGCTCAGCCCATGATCCGGACAGCCCCCCCGTGCGCCCGGGCCCCGAGCATGCGCTCCGCGTCGAACCCTTCACGATCGGCACCTCCTGGTACCAGTACGACGGCCGCACCCACATCCTGACGGCCTGGGACGAGACCTGGGCCGTCGTGCACGACGACGGCGCCTTCGCGCTGCAGGTGCGCAGCTACTACGACGAGCGCGGCACCAGCGGCCTGCCGTCGTTCGACGTGCGCCACTGGGACGAATCCGCAAACGCCTGGGCGGCGCCTCGGGTCGTGCGCACCACCTCGAACATCAAGGACGGGCGCGTCTGCCTCGACCTCGATGACGGCGCAGAGGTGGCCTGCGGCAACGGCGCCCACGAGCTGGTCCTGCGCACCGAGCGCCGCGCCGTGCCGCCCGCCGGGTTCGCCATCCAGAACCCCGCCTTCTACCTCGCGGAGCACCTGCCCGCTCCTCACGTCGTCCGGCTCGACGGCTCACCGAACCGGGCCGATCTGCCCGATCCGGCCAGCCTCCGCGCGCTGCCCGCGCTGCGCTCCGCCCAGCACGACCCCACCGCCGGCTACATCATGAACGACCCGGACGGCACCTGGGACCAGGCGCTCGGTTCGATGACCGTCGCCCGCTGGCGCCGCACGGCCGCGACCGACACCTCGATGACCTTCGAGGCCCGCTGTGTGCCCGCCGGGGTGTCACGCGACGCGACGCAGCCGCTGTCCGAAGCGCCGCTGCGCACCGGCACCATCGACTTCGAGCCAGGCCAGCTCGTGCTCGCGACCCTCTGCGCCGGTGACGCGCCGGCGACGCTCACGACCGGCGAGCGCGGCTGGGACGCCTCGTGGCCCGACACCGGCACGTTCGACCTGATGATCGACGCCCGCCACAGCCCGCCGGCCCTGCTCGCCGCGCCCGGCGCGCCATTCATCGCCGTGCGCCCTGACGACCAGGGCCTGCTCCCGGCAGCTCTCTCGATCGAGCTCTGGCGGGACGAGCCCTGACGATGACCCGCGCGCGCTCCACCGCCACGCCGCCGCTCAAGGCGACACCGCTGCTGCCCGCCCTGCTGCTGCCCGCCCTGCTGCTGCCCGCCGCGCTGGCCAGCGCAGACGGCGACACGACGACCGCAGCCACAACGACCGCAGCCACAACGACCGCAGCCACAACGACCGCAGCCGCAACGACCGCAGCCGCAGCGCCCGACGATGACCCAGCCCGGCAGCGCCGTGACGCCCCCTTCACGGCCAGCGACCTCGTCGACGACTGGCTCCTCGAGCCCATCGCCTTCACTCCCGCCGAGCCGCTCCGCTACCGGGACGATGCCTTTGGCGACGGCGCTGATCGCGTCGTCAGCGTCTCCGCCGATCGACTCCGCCAGCAGGGCGTCCGCACCGTCGGCGAGGCGCTCCGCTTCCTCGCGCCCGGGAGCGGTCAGCAAGGGGCTATCCGCGCCCCGCTCGTCATCGACGGCCTCACCGGCGATCAGGTCGTCATCCTCATCAACGGCCAGCCAGCCGCCGGCTTCCAGTCCACGCGCCAGGGGCCGCGCGTGCCGCTCGACACCCTGCCCGTCGACCCCTCCTTCATCGAACGCATCGACGTCCTCCGCGGCATGGGCCCGCCGGGCAGCTGCACGGACGGCGGCGTGATCATCAACATCATCACCCGCGCCCCTGAGCCCGGCGCGCGGCTGAGCCTCGCGTTGGGCAGCGAGGTCGCCGCCCAGGGGCTCACCTCATGGGACGCGCGCGGCGCAGCCCAGCTCACCGGACCCAACGGGGTCTCCGTCCTTGTGCGCGGCGGCGCCCTCGTCCGCAACGCCATCGATATCAACGGTGACGGCGTGCTCGACACCCGCGACGAGCTCATCCACGACGTGGGCGTCGAGCTGACCTGGCGCGACCGCGACCGCCACGAGCTCCTGCTCCTCGCCGAGCTCGCCGGCGAGGACGCCGAGTCCCCGGGCAACCCCCGCGCCCCCCTCGTCGACGCGACGTCGATCAACCGCAGCCGCTTCCTGCTGAGCGGCGACCACCGCCTGAGCGACACCCTCGTCCTCCGCCACCGGAACCAGGTCGACACCCTCGACTACACGTTCAGCAAGCTCGTCCGCGAGAGCGGCGTCAGCAACCTGCGCGCCGCCACGACGCAGGTCCGCACCCGCTCCTCGCTGGGCCTCGAGCTCACCGGCGCCCGCCACACCCTGAGCCTCGAGACCTGCGCGGAGACGCTCGGCGTCGCACGCACTGGCGAGACCGGCGACGTCCCCCGCACCTCCGACGCCGCCTTCTGCCTGGGTGTGCACGAGCGCTGGCGCCCGATCGAGGCGCTCGAGCTCCAGGGCCGCGCCCTCGCCGGCTACCACACCGAGTTCGGCCGCCGCCTGCTCGGCGAGCTCGCCCTCGCCTGGACCCCTGCTGACCCGCTGACCCTCCGCGCCGAGCTCAGCCACACCGACCGCCTGCCCTCCCTCGAGGAGCGCTACCTCTACTTCGACCACCGCGAGGTCGGCTACGCCATCGAGGGCAACCCGGACCTCGCGCCCGTCCGCACGACCAGCGGCCGGCTGGGTGCCACGCTCCGCGACGCGCCGCGCGGCCTCGCCCTCGAGCTCAGCGCCTTCGTGCACCGCCAGCGCGACCTCATCGACGTGGCCCTCGTCGCGCCGGCGTCCCCACCTGACCGCCCGGTCGCCCTCTACTCCTACATCAACATCGCGAACGCCCGCACCGCCGGCCTCGACGTCATCGGCCGCGCCCACCGCATGCCCGGCGGGCTGCGCCTCGACGCCCACTACACCTGGCTGCCGCTGGCCGTGGACCTCGCAGACAACACGCGGCTGCCGCTGCGCTCGATGCACGCCGCGACGATCCAGCTCTCCGGCACCTGGCTCGACGACCGCCTGACCGCCTGGGCGACCATCGGCGCCACCTCCGCGCTCAGCGCCCCGGACGGCGAGCCCGATCCTCCGCCTGACCGCGTGACCGCGATCTGGAACGTCGGCGCCGGCTGGGCTGTCCGCGACGTCGGCACGATCCGCCTCGAGGGCCGCAACCTCCTCAACGTCACCGACCCGCGCTGGGGCCCCGCCCCCGGCGTCCACCTCCGCGCCTCGCTCGAGCTCAACCTCGCGCGCGCACCCCAGGAGGCACAGCCGTGATCTCCCGCGCAACCCGCACGCGCCGCACCGCCAACACGTGCCGAACTGCCAGCACGTCCCGAACCCCCAGCACGAACCGCACCACAGCGAGCGCACGGACCCGCCCGACCGCACCACCCGTCCCGCTCAACGCCACCTCGCTCAACGCCGCGAAGGCACCCGCGACAACGACGACCGCCGCGACAAGGAACGTCATGCACACGATCGCCCCACCCACAGTGGCCTCACGCGTTCACGCACTCCGACGGCACCTGCCGTCCCTCGCGATGTCTTCTGGTGGGCGCGGCCTCCAGGCCGTCGTCGTGGCGCTTGCGCTTGTCACGGCGGGCTGCGACCGCGCCACGACACCTCCGGACGACGACGACGCCACGGCGGAGCGGATCATCTCGCTGAACGGCGCCGTCACCGAGATCCTGTACGCGCTCGGCGCCCAGGGCGACCTGGTGGGCGCAGACGTCTCGAGCGTCTGGCCGCCGGAGGCGCTCGCGTTGCCGCGGGTCGGCTACTACCGCAGCCTGAGCGCCGAGGGCCTGCTGTCCCTGGAGCCGACGCTCCTGATCGGCGAGTCCGAGGCAGGGCCACCCCAGGTGATCGGGCAGGTCCGGCAAGCCGGCGTGCGAACCCTGCTGTTCGACGCGGAGTTCACGGCGACCGCGCCTGCGGACAAGGTCCGGGTGATCGGCGCCGCGGTGGGGCTCGCCGACGAAGCAGCGACGCTCGCCACGCGAATCCAGGACGAGATGAACAGCGCGATCGCGGACGCCGAGGCGGCGCGCACACGCGCCGGCGTCGAACCCGCCCGGGCGCTGTTCATCTACGCGCGTGGTCCCGGGAACCTGCTGGTGAGCGGCACGGAGACCGCAGCAGACGCGGTGCTGCGTCTGGCGTCCGCGCGCAACGCCATCGACGCCTGGTCCGGCTTCCGGCCGCTGAACCCGGAGGCCCTCGTTGGCGCGGAACCCGACGTGATCCTGATCCCCGAGCGCGGCCTCGAGAGCATCGGCGGGATCGACGGGGTGCTCCGGCTGCCCGGCGTGGCGGCGACGCCCGCCGGCCGGGCGCGGCGGGTGATCGCCGTGGATGACCTGCAGCTGCTGGGCTTCGGGCCACGCCAACCGGTCGCGATCCGCACCGTGGCCGAGCAGCTCTATGGCGACGGCGCAGCGAGCGGTGCCGCGACGGGAGATGGCCCGACCGGAGCATCCGGAAGCGCCCGCGACCAGATGAACGGCAGCGGCCAGATGAACGGCAGCGGCCAGACCAACGGCGGCGGCCAGACGAACCCCGGGGACAGGGCGCACGCCGGCACCGCCGCGAACGGCGGCGAAGCTCCCGGCTCGGCTGCGCGACGCAGCGCCGGCGAGGCCCACGGCGCCGGCGAAGCGGTGGGGCGGCCATGACAGTCAGCGCGCAGCCATCACGACAGACGCAGCGCAGGGCTCGGCTCGCCGAGCGACTCGTCGCGAGCCGCGGCGGCGTCGCGTTGTTGGTCGGCGTCTGTGCCCTCGTGGCGGCGATGATCGTCGCGACGCACGTGGGCGCGCTGCGCACACCCTGGGACGCCCCGCTGCGGCTGCTGGGCGAGCTGCTGGGTCTTGACCGGCTTTTCGGGGTCGACGAACCGGGCCTCACCGCGGGCCAGCGCGCGGTGCTGCTCAACCTGCGGATCCCGCGGGTGCTGTTCGCTGCCGTCGTGGGTGCAGCGCTGGGGCTGAGCGGCGCCGCCGTACAGGGGCTGTTCCGCAACCCGCTGGCTGCACCCGAGGTGATCGGCGCGTCCGCCGGTGCGGCGTGCGGCGCGGTGATCGCGATCATGCTGGTCTCGTGGTTCACGATCCCGCTCGGGCCAACGGCGGGGCTCGCGATGCGCCCGGTGTTCGCGTTCGTGGGCGCGGTCGCCGTGACCGCTGCGCTGTACCGGTTCGCGACTGGCGAACACGGCACCAGCGTGCTGACCATGCTGCTGGCCGGGATCGCGGCGAACGCGCTGATGATGTCCGTCGTGGGTCTGGCGAGCTTCCTGTCGGACGACGCCGCGCTGCGGGACATCACGCTGTGGATGCTGGGCAGCCTCTCGTCTGCGACGTGGGCGTCGCTGGGGATCGTGTCGCTGGTGCTGCTTGTGGGTGGCGCTTGGCTGATGCGCTCGGCGAGCGCATTGGATCTGCTGCTGCTGGGCGAGGCAGAGGCCGGGCACCTGGGCACGGACGTACCGGCGCTCAAGCGGCGGGTTATCGTCGCGTCGTCGCTGGTGCTCTCGGCGGCGATCGCGTTCGTCGGGCTGATCTCGTTCGTCGGGCTGGTGGTCCCGCACATGGTGCGCCTGGTGGTTGGGCCGGGGCATCGCTGGCTGCTGCCGGTGAGCGCGGTGAGCGGCGCTGCGCTGCTTACCTTTGCGGACACGCTGGCGCGCACGATCGCGGCTCCGGCGGAGCTGCCCATCGGCGTGCTGACGGCGCTGATTGGCGGGCCGGTCTTCTTGCTGCTGCTGCGCTCGACGCGCCGCGAGCTGGGGGTGACGCCGTGAGGGCGCTGGACGTCGGGGTGCGCGCGGCCGGCCGCTGGTTGGTGCGCGAGGTGTCGCTGCACGTGCCGGCCGGCCGCGTCTGCGCGCTGGTTGGTCCCAACGGCGCCGGCAAGTCGACCCTGCTGCGCGCGATGGCCGGCGAGCTGCGCACGGCAGAGGGCGCGGTCTTCGTGGGTGGGGTGCGGCTCGCGGATCACGAGCCGCTGGCGCTCGCGCGCCGTCGCGCGGTGCTGCCGCAGCACGCGAGCCTGAGCTTCCCGTTCGAGGTCCGCGAGGTTGTGGAGATGGGGCGCCGCCCGTTCGCGGGGCTGCACGGCGCGGCGCACGAGCGGCGAGTGCTCGACGAGGTCGTCTCGTCGCTGGACCTGGCACCGCTGCTGGGCCGCCGCTACCCGTCGCTCTCGGGTGGCGAACGCCAGCGAGTGCAGGCCGGCCGAGTGCTCGCCCAGGTCCTCGACGCGACGCCCGAGCAGCCGCGGTGGCTGCTGCTCGATGAGCCGACCGCGGCCTTCGACCTGCCGCGCGTCGGACAGCTCTTCGAGGCGATCAGCCGCCCGGTGCGTGACGGCTCACTCGGCGTGCTCGTGGTCGTGCACGACCTGACGATCGCCGCGACGTTCGCGGACGACGTGGCGCTCCTGCAGGGCGGCGGTCTCGTGCTGCACGGCCACGCCCGCCAGGTGCTGACCCCCGAACACCTCGAGCCCGTCTTCGGGACGCGGCTCATCACACTGGAACCTGAACCGGGACGGCAGGTTGTCGTCCCATTGTGGGCCGCGGGGATGCCGCGGCGAGGAGGCACGGAACATGGTTGATCTGACGAACCTGCGCGATCGCTGGTCGCGACTGCAGCAGGCGCAGCCGCGGCTGCGCATCCGGGACGCCGCCGCAGAGCTGGGCGTGACGGAGGCGGCGCTGGTCTCCTCGCGGACGGGCGACGGCGTGCTGCGCCTGCGTAACGAGCCGGCGGCGATCGTCGAGCAGCTGCATCGGCTGGGCCACACGATGGCGCTGACCCGCAACGAGTACGCCGTGAGCGAGACGTTCGGGCCGTACTCCGACGTGAGCATCAACGGCCACATGGGTGTCGTGCTCGACCCGGCGATCGACCTGCGGCTGTTCCTCAACCACTGGCACCATGTGTGGGCGGTCGAGACGGAGTCGCAGGGACGCAGGCTGCGCTCGTTCCAGTTCTTCGATGCCTACGGTGACGCCGTGCACAAGGTGTACCCGAAGACGGACGAGGGCGTGGAGGCGTTCTACGCGCTGTGCGAGGAGTTCCGGCACCCGGAGCAGGAGCCCGTGCTGACGTTCGCGCCGCGCCCGGTGACGCCGGCGGAGAAGCCGGACTCCGCGGTCGACGTCGACGCGTTCCAGGCGGGCTGGCGTGCGCTGGAGGACACGCACCACTTCTACGGCCTGACGCGTCGGCACGGGGTGAGCCGCACGCAGGCGCTGCGGCTGGCGCCGCCGGAGATGGTGACCGAGGTCGACGTGAGCGCGGTCACCCGGATGCTCAAGGGCGCGGCAGAGGCTGCGGTGCCGATCATGGTGTTCATCGGCAGCCGCGGCTGCATCCAGATCTTCACCGGGCGGGTCGAGCAGATCAGCGATCGCTCGTCCCTCCCCGTCGGCGCGGCCGAACAGGGAGGCGAACCAGCCGAGCGACGGGTCGGCGTCGCGCTCCAGCATCAGCAGGCGCAGGCGCTTGTCGGTTGGCGCATGCTCCGCCATTTCCGCCAGCCAGTCACGCAGCAGCCCGACATGGTCCGCCGCATAATCCACGACGATCAGCGTGGGCGCATTCCAGCCCCAACTCGACAGGTTCTGCTGGTCGCGGAACCGGCGCAGCTCGCGCCCTGTCACGAAGCCCGCGCGCCAGCCCGCAGCCGCCCTCGCCTCGGCAAGCTCCAGCGCAAGCCGTGTCTTGCCGCGCCCGCCCCGCTGCTCGCTGGTCAGCACACGGACGCTGATCGGCGCTGCTGAATCGAGCCAAGTATCCAACTGTTCGAGATCGCGATCGCGCCCGAGCAATGGCACGGATCGCGAGTAGGCGCTCAGCAGGTCGGCGGCGCGCTCGCCCGCGGGCGTCCCACCCGCGTCCGGCGCGGCCGGCTTCACCGCGCGGCGGTTCGCGTAACGCTCAAGCCGGAGATGCGCGTGACTCGCAACGACCGTGTTCCCGTCGCCCACGATCTGGACAACGGTGTTGTAGGAGCCCTCGACCTCCGCCCTCTGCGCCGCCTCGTCCACCCCCTTGAGCAGCACCATGCGCACGTTGGGCAGCCCGCTCGCGTCGACGGTCGCGAGCGCCATGCCGTTCGGGTCGTTGACCTC
>ERZ869909.2970-NODE-2970-length-10349-cov-10.140382_pt1 | contig 10349 bp, 10 predicted proteins | sample MGYA00520892_ERZ869909 | MGnify/ENA primary metagenome ERZ869909 (study PRJEB32215, sample SAMEA104723947) | bioreactor metagenome | biome: bioreactor; feature: anaerobic bioreactor; material: water | place: China | collected 2015-03-12 ... | reverse complement strand
ACGAAGTACAGGGGGCGCGGCTCGCCGCCGATCATCACCTCGCGCAGCTCGCCCGGATCCACCTGGCACTGCACCCCTGGCACCATGTCGAGCACCGGCTCGTAGTAGCGCCGCTGCCGGCTGGCCACCGTGCTCTTCACCTGCTGCACGTAGCGACGCAGGGTCCGCTCCGAGACCGCCAGCTCGCCGACCTTCTCGCGCAGCTTGCGGGCGACCTTGACGCTGCTCAGCCGGGGGAAGGTGCGCAGCAGATAGACGATGTAGTCGCGGTGGGCGTCGAGTTTCTTCTCGCGCTCCCGGTTCGACTGCGCCGCCTGGATGGTGGCCTCATCCTGACGCAAATACTTGCGGACGGTGTTGCGAGAGATACCCAGCTCCTGGCCGATGGCTCGAATCGACAGGCCCTGTCCGTCATCGTGTAGTGCTTTGATCTTGTGAATCATTCCCCAGTCCTTCACATCTCCGTCCCGACCCTTGGCTGAGCCGACACGGTAAGTGGATGGTGGCAGCGCTGCCACCTCGGGGGTGGGTCAAAAGCGTTGGCCGGTACTGGGTCACTTTACTTGGCCATTAACAGCAGGCTGCCGGGATCAAGTACAAGCGTGGCCGCGTCAACATCGACCAAAGCAAATGGCTAGAGCCCGACCGCCATTGTCTGCGTATTCGCGGTGTGGATATCGACGCCACCAACCTTGAGCAGTTGCAGCGATACGCCAACCGTTTGAAAGGGGGTGGCCAGTGACCGTTGATAACGCCACGTTCCTGAAGGCGGTGTTTGGCGATGACTTCGAGCAAGCGCACGTTACCGGGTTTGCAGATGACCCGAGCAACATTCCAGACAGTCGGCACCTGATCGCCTGGAGGGGTGGGTATTTCGCACAATACCCGCTGCAACCGGGTACGAATCAGTATTTCACTATCAGCACCTTTCACCCCGACGAGAACGGCACCGCACGACGCCGGAAAGCCTTGTTTAAGGCGACCCATGCCGTGGTGCTGGATGACGTAGGGGAGAAGCTGAGCGAGTCCCAGGCGCAACGCCTGCCCCCGCCAAGCTGGATTCTTGAGACCTCACCGGGGAGTGAGCAACACGGGTACATTCTGGCCGCGCCTTGCGGTGATCGCCCCCGCGTCGAAAACCTGCTTGATGGCCTGGTACGGTGTGAGCTGCTGGCACCTGACGGCAAAGACCCCGGCATGAAGGGGGCAACGCGCTATATGCGGCTGCCTGAAGGCGTCAATAACAAGGCGTCGAAGATGATTGGCGGACAGCCGTTCAAGTGCCGCTTGAAGGTCTGGAGGCCGACCCGCCGTTACACCCTGGAGCAACTGGCCCAACCGTTCGAGATCGACCTTGACGCGCCCAGGCGTGAGACACGGGCAGACGGTGCCGCCCACGTCGACGGGCACCCGCTGCTAGACGTGCCGGAGCTGGTGAGAGTGAAGGACATTCGCAGCGATGGCCGCTATGACGTGACGTGCCCATGGGTAGACGAGCACACAGGAGCCGCCGACAGCGGTTCAGCGGTGTTCACCAATGCCGATGGTAGTCTGGGCTTCAAGTGCCACCACGGAGCCTGTCAGGGCCGCACAGGGCGCGACCTGCTGGCATGGCTGGAAGAACGTTCACCGGGGTTCGGTACGCGGCTGGCGGGCTGGAAGGCGTCTCGGATGCTGGCGGACGTAAGCGAGGTGTCATTCCTCGAAGCGCCAGCACAAGCCGCCCAGGCACCGGCTGCCCCGCTGGAAACCATGCTTGAGGAAATCGACCGGGCGGAATGGGAGTCAGACGAGCAAATCAGGCTGGCGAAAAACCTTCTACGCCTGGTGGAAGACCTGCCAAAGCCGAATCAGCTTCAGTGGCATAGGCGCATTGTCGATAAGACGCCCTGGACGATGCAGCACCTCAAGGAGTGTCTGAAGGAGTTTCGCGCCGAATGGTACGGAGACGAAGACGAGTTCGACCACCTGCAACTAGCGGGCCGGATCATTGACGAGCTGGGCTCTGAAAACATCATCGGTGATGCGGCTGGCCTGTGGTCGTGGCATTCCGCTGGCGTGTGGCGAAAGGCAGAGGAACGGGCCGTTCGTCAGATGGTGCAAAAGCGCCTGGCACGCATGATAAGCAAGGTGAACGTCTCCACCGTCAACGGGGTAACTGACCTGCTGAGAAATGAGGTTTACGCCCCTGGCCATGAATGGAATATCGGCCCTGCTGAAGCCGTCAACGTGCTGAATGGTGAGCTTGAGTTGTCAGGCGGTGGATGGGCGCTCAAGCCGCATTGCCGTGACAATTACAGGACGGTTCAGGTTCCCGTGACGTATGACTCTAACGCCCGGTGCCCACGGTTTGAGCAATTCTTGTGTGAGGTGTTCGCCGGGGATGAAGACGGCAACGAGAAGCGCCGCGCCGTGCTGGAAATGATGGGTTATTCACTGATGGCGCATACCAAGTATGAGTTGATGGTTATGCTCGTTGGTAGCGGCTCCAACGGTAAATCAGTGCTGATGAAGATCATGCGACTACTTGCCGGGAAGGACAACGCCGCAGCGGTGCAGCCTGGCAACTTTGGGAGCATGTTTCAGCGGGCTTCACTGGCTGGAAAGCTAGTCAACATCGTCACGGAAATGAGAGAAGGTGAAGTGGTGGACGATGCGGCATTCAAGGCCATTGTTTCCGGGGAGCCGATGGCGGTTGAACGCAAGTTCGGAGACCCGTTCACCATGACGCCTTACGCTACCTGCTGGATCGGCACCAACCACATGCCCCATACCCGTGACTTTTCAAACGGGCTGTTCCGCCGCGTGCTGGTGATGCCGTTCAACAACACCTTCAAGCCGGAGTTGGGCAACTGTGACCCTGATCTTGAAGAGAAGTTGAAAGGCGAGCTCCCCGGCATATTGAACGCTTGTTTGAATGCCTACGCCCAGGCGGTGAAAGTCGGGTTCACGATTCCCGCAAGCACCCTGGAGGCCCGCAAGCAATGGCGACTTGATGCCGACCAAGTAGCGCAATTCCTTGAAGAGTGTATGGAGACTTCACCGGGTGGTGAAGTGGCGTTCTCGCTGCTGTATGACCGTTTCAAAGTGTGGGCCAGTCAGAACGGTATCAAGGCAGCGGTGAAGAGTCGGAAGTTTGGCGAGCGTCTGGACTTGCTGGGCTACACGACGAAAAGAGGGGCGGGCGGTATTCGCGTTCGCTGTGGTTTGAAATTTCAAGAGGTGGTGTAAAACATGACCCGATATAGCAACTTTGCCTTCCGCCTGGAAGGTGCCCGACAGCAACTCATCATGAGCCTGCACAGGGATAGCGGCGTCACGTCAAAGAAGCTGGCTGATGCTGGCTTCATTGGATCGCGCAGCTTCAGCGGACGTGCCGCAAGGCTGGCGCGAGTCACTGCACCCTATGTCATGGACCGCTTTGATGATGGGCGGCTGATCGTGCTCAACCGGGAGTATACGCCCATCGGTTGCGGTGGATCGAAGCACGCCCATTACCCGGACTTCAATGATGCCATTATCGAGCCGTGGCCGGAGCTGCTGGACTGGCTGGGCGATAACCTCAAGACGGTGCAGGCTATGCGGATGTGGTCATTCTACGATGACGGTTGCCCGCCCTGGAGCAGCCGAGACCATGCCGAAAGGCAGGTTCGATTGATTGAGGGGCTGATAGAGCAAGTGGAGCCGGGATGGTTCCGAGACTGACACCGGGGGCGGCCATTGAGCCGCCTTTTTTGTGGGCGAGTGACGCGACTAGTGACGCAAGGTGACGCAAAGTGACGCGACTCTGATAGTTGCGTCACCTCTGAAACCCGCATGGTTGAGCGGTTTCTTAGGGTTCAGTGACGTAAGTGACGTTATTTTGAAACCTATGCGTATAGAGAAAAACACACAATCATTTAAATAAGAATCATTCTTGCAGTGTGTTTTTCACAGATATATAAGAATGCCGCTTCAGAGCGTCACTTGCGTCACTGAAACGCTGAAGCCCGCACGGTGTCTGGCCTGGAGCGGTGACGCGACTCTGATAGTTGCGTCACTTTGCGTCACTAGTTGCGTCACTACCCCGGTGAAATGCCGAAATGCTCGAATTTTGCGGATTGCCGAAATTTTTGCATTGGCTGAGTCCGCTTGAAGATTTGATGGAGAAGCCGTCAAACGCCCGTTTTAATGACCCCTACCCCGGTTCGAGCCCCGCCCCCGTCTCCACCCATCGCAAAATCACGCGGTGTATGGATATTTTCGCTTGATACCCATCATTGTACCCATCATAATCAGGCGTAGACGTGACAGAGATAGGCCAGCAATGCACCCCAAGACGAAAGCGCCAGACACGACATATACGCCGAATTGGCTTGAGCGCATGGACAGCCGCACCGCGCTTGCCCAGCAATTGCGCGACCGCTACGCCCGCATGACAGCCGACCTTGGCGGTGAAGCGCACCTGTCCTACATGCAACGCAGCCTGGTAACGCGGGCGCTGCACCTCGAATACTTCCTTGAGCTGGAAGAGCTGAAGTTGCGGGAGACCCCGGACAAGTTCGATTCAGGCCGGTGGACTCAGGCCAACAACGCACTTGGCGGACTACTCAACAAGTTGGGACTTGAACGCCAGTCGCGTGAAGTCTCACTTGACGCATTCGTGAAGGCCCGCAAATGAGCGTGACCATTCGAGACATGATGACCGACCCCCAGCTATACGGGGATCAATTCGGCGGGGAGTCATGGGCGGCATGGCGGGCGCTGCTGGCAGGCTTCTACGGTCTGCCCCTGGAGCCGGAAGAGCTGCCGGTATGGACTGAGCTTACAAGCCAGTTCGACGCGGCACGCCTGGAGCATGAAGAGCTTTGGTTGCTGGTGGGCAGGCGTGGCGGCAAGTCGCAGTGTGCCGCCCTGCTGGCCGTATATGAGGCGGTATTCTGTGACCACAGCGAGCGCCTAGCGCCTGGTGAGGTGGCCACCGTGGCAGTCTGTGCAGCCGACAAGAAGCAAGCCCGTAGCGCCTTCCGCTACATTCGCGGTTTGCTCCACGATAACCCCATGCTCAAGGCGCTGATTCTGAAAGAGGACAAGGAATCAATCACCCTCAGTAACCGCACGGTGATAGAGGTCACAGCGTCAAGTTTCCGTTCGAGCCGGGGCTACTCATTCGGTTGCGTCATTGCTGACGAGATCGCCTTTTGGCGCAACGAAGACAGCGCCAACCCTGACCATGAAATCCTTGAAGCATTGCGCCCAGGGCTGGCCACGCTGGGCGGTAAGCTGATCTGCCTATCATCGCCCTACGCCAAACGGGGCGCATTGTGGGACGCCTACCGCCGCTATTTCGGCAACGCTGGGGATATTCTCGTTGCCCAGGCTCCAACCCTGACGATGAATCCGAGCCTACCCGAGAAAGTCATTTCCCGAGCGTATGAGCGTGACCCGGCATCCGCTGCCAGTGAGTACGGCGCACAGTTCCGCAACGATATTGACGGGTTCGTGACCCTGGACGCCTTGCAGGCCGTGACCCGCTCAAGCCCGCTGATCGCACCTTATGACCGGAAGCACCGTTACAGCGCCTTCATTGATGCCACAGGCGGGGGCCGCGATGAATACACCATCGCCATTGGCCACCGCGATAAAGGCACGCTGCATATTGATCTGGTCATGGGCCGTCGCGGTGTGCCTGCTGAAATCACCGCCGAATATGCCGGCCTGCTGCAGGCGTACAACGTCCGCCGCTGTCACGGGGATAGGTACGCCGGGAGCTGGGTATCTGACGAGTTCTCAAAGCACCACATAACGCTGATGCCCAGCGAGCAACCGAAAAGCGGTCTCTATGTGGACACGCTGGCCGCTATCAATTCGGGGCAAGTGGTCTTGCCGCCCGATGACAAGATGCTGATGCAGTTTCAGCAACTCGAACGCCGCACCGCACGCGGTGGACGCGAGACGATCGACCACCCCCCCGGTGGCCACGATGACCGCGCCAACGCTGCCGCTGGCCTGATCGCCCATGCCAAAGCGTCGACCTACATCGACTATGGCGCACTGCTGTAACCACCAACCGGAGAAACCACCATGGCCCACACCGTCAACACCGCCGCAACTGAAGCCGTCGAGACCCTGGCACCGCTGGTCAAGGCTGCCACGGAGGCCGCTGAAGCCAAGCGAGCCGATGCCCTGGCCCGTCTGGATCGCTCAAGCGTCCGGGGCCGTCTGCTGGCCGCCCTGGAGGCCGTCGACACCACCAACGCTGACCCTGCCGTGATCCAGCAGCTTGCCGCCATGGTGCCCGCCCATCGCGTGACCGTGCCCAACGTCCTGCCCGGTGTGCTGATGGCCAAGCACCGCAGCAACGAGCTGAAGGACGATCAATGCACCGTCATTACCCTGGCGCTGCTGGCGCTGGCACGGGGGCAGTTCTCCGCTGGCCTGATCCAGCTAGATGAAGACTGGCACGCTGAGTTGTCGCCTACGCACCTGCAAACGCTGGTGGGCTGGGTATCCCCCGAGACCCTGACGAAGATCGAGCAGGACGACCAAGCCGCCGCGCTGGACTTCGCATCAAGCGTCTATGAGCTGGGACGCCTGGACAAGTTCGCCGCTGCCGTCGACCTGCTGAGCGCCCCCGCCTACAAGGCACAAGCCAGCGTGAAGCTGCTGAATCGGACTGATCGCCGTTTCGGGGTGCAGGGACGCCAGTTCGAGCCGGGACGTACCCACCCGGTGGAGCGCCGGGAGCTGGCCGACATGATGATGGTTCCCGGTTTCCGTAACCATGTGGAGCGGGGAGAGCTGGAGGTGATCCGATGAAGAAGATAGCGCCCCTGCCCGGTATCAGTGCCGAGCAACTGGACCAAGAGGCGCAACTGGCCGAGCGCCTGCACGGTATCAGCCGTGCCCGCTATATCGCCCAGCGTCTGGGCCAGCCGTTCAGCGACAGCGCCAGCCGTTCGGTGAAGCTGGCGCAACTGGCTGACAAAGAGCTGTAGAGCCACCGCCTTGGTGGGCATGGGGTCTAGGCCGTCTCCCCCAGTCGAGCAAAGACGGCACTGGGTTACGGGGTGCCCCCAGACCACAGCAATGCACCCCGCCTATTTCTTGCCGCCTTGTGCGGGTGCGTCTTAGTCGGTGAGTCACGCACGGTCACAAAGCAACCCCGACAGCCGCCGGATGGTCACTCTCCGCCTCCACGCCATCGCGGGCGGCATCCTTACCAGAAACGCGCCTGTAAGCCGGGGCCGTAATTACGTATTACGTAACCCTTACGCCGGGAGCCGAGGGCATTTGATGACAGACACCGCCGACACCGCACCCACGGCCGCCGTGGAGCTGGCCGAGCTTGCGATGGGCTGCGCTGATGTGTGGCTTGCCGCGCTGCGCTGCTACTACAGCGATTGCCGGAGCGCCGCACGTGGGATACGCACCGCGCACACTGAAGCCCTGGACGATCTGACGGGTAGCCGGGAGCTGCTGGCCAACCTGTGCCGACCGCTGGACGCTGATGCTGAGAGGGTAGCCGCCCTGATGCTGGAAGCCCTGGACACGGGCAAGCGGTGGACGATGGAAAGTGAGCTATCGGCGGGAGATTGCAGGCGGTAAACCTGTCTCAATTTTTATCAATTCATCATTTTATCAATGATGGGTACGTGGTTGGGTAAGCGCCGGGATTGCTTCTAAGTGACTGATAAATAGAGCGTAATGGTGCCCGGAGCCGGGCTCGAACCGGCACGGTGTCGCCACCGAGGGATTTTAAGTCCTTTCCGAGGCCGCACACTATACGCCATTGCAGCATAAAATCAATGCAATAGAACAAGAAAGAGGTCAGTGCATGCCTATAGGGTGCCACTAATGTGGACACTTTGTGGTCAGTCACTAGCCGCATCGCCCAGAAGGTCCGCATGTCTGTCCAGGTCCTGGCGGATAGCATGGCGAATCTGCGCCCCTACGGACCGTTCCTGAAGATCAGCTAAGCGCTTGACTCGATCGTAAAGGCTGGGCTCGATCATGAGCGACACGGTTCGTTTTCTTTCCTTAGCAGGCTTTGGGGCTTCAGCCTCAGGCCGGAGAGGTGAAATATAGCCCTTGAAGGGCTCAGGAGGGGCCGCTGGGGTGGAAATAGGATCAGGGGCAGGGAACGGGCCGGCTGATGACTGAGGCGGCGTCTGGAGCTGATTCTGGCGAATTCCGCTCAGAAACTGAATCAAGCCCTTCTCCGTTTGGGTTGCGACCGACGGCATAGAAGGCATATGACCATCAACCGACCAGCGTTCACGAAAAATACTATCACTTACGCCACCGACTCGCACGGTTTCATAGTACAAACCGTACGCTTTCCAGGCTGGGCCTTGGTTGAGTACCTCAAGCAGGTTCCTCCAGGCTTGTGGCTTGCTTTTCCTGAGATAGGCAGAGAGCCGTCTGCGCTGATCCTTGTCGAGCCTGAAAGCCATGGGGCACCTCTATGCAATCTATATAGATCCTATGCTAGCTGAGACGCCATGAGATGGCAAGCTATCATATGGAGAATCTATGCTTGACCTATATAGGTAATGTGCTAGCCTAACCTATATAGGTTTTCATGCAATGTGCATCTATGACACGTAATGGGTCAAATGCTCGTTATTCTGCGAGACGTGTTACAGGGAGGGTCTCGGCTGTGAGCGTGAAGAGGCAAGAGGACGGCACCTGGCTGGCTGATTTCCGAGGCAACGGGAGGGGGTCGAGGCGCTTCCGGAAGAAGTTCAAGACCAAAGGTGAAGCCCTGAGGTACGTGAGCCACATCAAAGCCAAGGTGGTGCAGCAACCCGAATGGGAGCCACCCAGGAAAGACATGCGCAGGCTGTCCACCTTAGTAGAGCGCTGGTTTCAAGTCCACGGCAAGCACACAAAGGATGGCGAAAGCAGGAAGAAACGGCTTCTCATGCTAACGGAGGTGTCCGGCGATCCCTATGCCGATAACCTGAGCAAAGAGTGGTTTATCAAGCTCCGGGAAGATAGGGGAAAGAAGGTTTCAGCCAACACGCTGAATCATGACAGAGCGTACTTGAACGCAATGTTCAATGAGTTGAAGCGGGCTGGTGAATGGAGGCGAGATAACCCAGTAAAAGACAGTAGGAAGATCAAGCATGAAGACAGGGAGTTGCGTTACCTGTCGAAAGAAGAAATAAACAAGCTCCTCGAGAAGTTGGAAGAGTCGCGCAATAAGTCGGCCATCTTGATAACGAAAATATGCCTGGCAACTGGTGCCAGGTGGAGCGAGGCCGAGACGCTGAGGCGAGAGAACGTGAAGGATGGCCGCATATCATTCTGGAGCACGAAGAACGGAAAGCCGAGGCACATCCCCGTCAGTGCTGAGCTAGAAGCCGAAATAATGGCGGCAGGCGGGAAGGGGCGGTTGTTCAAAGGAAGCTATGAAGCATTCCGCAATGCGATTGAGAATGCCGGCATAGAGCTACCCAAAGGGCAGATGACCCACGTTTTAAGGCATACATTTGCCAGTCATTTCATTATGCAGGGTGGTAGTATCTTGACTCTTCAGAGAATACTTGATCACTCCACTATCATTATGACAATGCGCTATGCGCACCTGGCGCCAGACCATCTTGAAGAAGCCAAGAAGTTAAATGCACTGGAGGTATTAAAAGATGACGCCGAGAGAACATCTTAAGGATATCAGCGCCAGAATGGCAGCGGCGCCTTACATCATGGAAGATGGAATTATCTCACATGAATTGGCGCTGCAAATGCTCCAGGGACTACATGAAGAATATGGGAGGGTGATCGAGAGGCTGAAAGGCTCAAATATCGTGGCATTGCCGCAGCGGCGCCCCCGCTCCCTCGGGCTCCAGGATCAAGGGCGATGAGTCGCCACCGGCACCCATGCGACGGTCACAATCCAAGGCTAGCAGGCCACCTCGCTGCCTCAAGCCCTCGCAGCAGCGCGAGGGCGGCGGGCGCAAGCGTCCTCACCACGCGCCGCCGCTCGGGCTTGACCCGGCTCGGTTGGCCTGCAGCGTGATGGATGCGACCGACGGCGATGGGTGACGGGGCGAAACACCTTGTTCACCAGGGCCGCGAGATAGGCGGGAGGTACCGCGGCGACATGAGGCCGCGACAGGGCAGAGGGGCGCCACATGATAGGTAAGGATTGTTCGGCATCGCCTCACCGGCGATAAACCAGCAACAATGATAAGTGTTGTGCAAATGTGGACACTTTGTGGTCACTGGCTGTATGTTCGTGGGCGATGCTCAGTGACAAAAAATCAATCTAATGCATTGATTTTAAAGTGGTGCCCGGAGCCGGGCTCGAACCGGCACGGTGTCGCCACCGAGGGATTTTAAGTCCCTTGCGTCTACCAATTTCG
>ERZ869909.2969-NODE-2969-length-10358-cov-6.319035_pt1 | contig 10358 bp, 12 predicted proteins | sample MGYA00520892_ERZ869909 | MGnify/ENA primary metagenome ERZ869909 (study PRJEB32215, sample SAMEA104723947) | bioreactor metagenome | biome: bioreactor; feature: anaerobic bioreactor; material: water | place: China | collected 2015-03-12 ... | reverse complement strand
GCCATGGGGACAACACCCTATTCGATCCGTCTCGACGATGATTTGAGGAAATCGCTGGAGAGAGAAGCGGAGATCGAAGACCGTCCACCTGCGCAACTCGCGGTGCGTGCCATCCGCTCGATGCTGGAAGCAAAGGCAGCCAAGCGCGCGGCCATCGATTCCGCCCTTGAAGAAGCAGATCAGGGGAAATTCATCTCTGCCGAAGCGATGAATGCCTGGATCGACTCGTGGGACAGCGAAAATGAGCTCCCCGCCCCGAAAGCTGACATCACGCGCGACAGCGCATGAAAATCGTCTTCCTGGAAAGCGCGGCGCAGGACATCCAATGGTTCCGTTACCACTGTCGATCTGTTTTCCCTGCGGGCAGCGCCAGGGCGCGCGACAAGATGAAGGCTATCCAGGAGACATTGGCCGCCAATCCCTACGCTGGTCATCCCAGTGATACACGAAAGACAGTGCGGGAGTTTTCGCTTCCCCGGACGCCTTTCATGGTCGTCTATCGTGTGATGCCAACCCAGATCGAGATTCTTCGGCTTTGGGACACGAGGCAAGGCAACGAATACTAAGTCATTTGCCACCAAGCCAAAATTCAGCGGCACGGGAGAGGGCGGCGCCTCGCGCGCGGCACTGCTTTCAAACTTTACCGTCAGGGGATGGCCCGCGATCGTCCCAGAGCGAGAGCTGCCGGTCGTCGCCCTCCCCCGCTTCCCCCCGGTCAAAGGTGGAAAGCGTCACGCCCAGAAGCCGGATGCCGCGCTCGGTGGGAAAGAGCGGCGCGAGCAGCCCCTGCGCCAGCGCCACCAGCTCGCTTTCCGAGGCAAAGGGCGCGGTCTGGGTGCGGCTGCGGGTGATCTGGCGGAAATCGGCATATTTGACCTTCAGCACCAGCGTCCGGCCGCGCAGGTCGCGCGCCTGCGCCTGACGCCAGACCTTGGCGGCCAGTACCGCCACCTCGTCGCGGGCGGTGGCCGCGTCGTGGATGTCGGTGGCGAATGTATCCTCGGTGCCCAGCGACTTGCGCGGGCGGTGGGGCTGGACCGGGCGCGTGTCGATGCCGCGGCTGATGTCGAAATACCACCGCCCCGCCTTGCCGAAATGCGCCTGCAGGAATGCCAGGTCCCGGGCGCGCAGATCGGCGCCGGTGCGGATGCCCAGCCGCTCCATCCGCGCCGCCGTCGCCGGGCCCACGCCGTGGAACTTCGCCACCGGCAGGGCGGCCACGAACGCGGCCCCCTTGGCGGGCGGGATCACCGCCTGGCCGTCGGGCTTGTTGATGTCGCTCGCGATCTTGGCCAGGAACTTGCAATACGAGATCCCGGCCGAGGCCGTGAGGCCCGTCTCCTCCAGGATGCGGGCGCGGATCCGGCGCGCGACCTCGGTCGCGGCGGCGAGCCCGGCCTTGTTCTCGGTCACGTCCAGATAGGCCTCGTCGAGCGACAGGGGTTCGATCAGATCGGTGAATTCGGCAAAAATCGCCCGGATCTGCGCCGAGACGGCGCGATAGACCTCGAACCGCGGCCTGACGAAGACCAGCTCGGGACATTTCCGCCGCGCCGTGACCGAGGGCATGGCCGAGCGCACCCCGAAGGCGCGCGCCTCGTAGCTGGCCGCCGCCACCACCCCGCGCGCCGCCGAGCCGCCCACCGCCACCGGCCGGCCGCGCAGGGCCGGATCGTCGCGCTGCTCGACCGAGGCGTAGAAGGCATCCATGTCGACATGGATGATCTTGCGCGCCATCGGCCCGCCCTCCATCTGCCCACCCGGCCCCGCCGTCCTGTCCGCGTTCGTGTCCAACCTGTTTCCCGCAACTCGCCTCCGTGCGGGCAACTCTACCCTCTGGGCTGCGCCGGCGTAACACATCGGTGGTGGCTAGAGAGATGTAGTCCGCCCATTCATCATGGACCCGTCTGGCGCCAATGTTTAAGCTTTCGCCAGTTTGACCCTGCACAGGAGAGGCATTCGTGCGCACCGTAAAGCTTGAGGAGATGAACACCAGTTCCTGGATGGCCGCCGGGTTCGACACCGCGATCGTTCCCATCGGCGCCTGCGAAAGCCACGGCGATCACATGCCTTTCGGCACCGATGGGCTGACCTCCCATGCGCTGGCGGTCAAGATCGCGGAAGCCTGCGAGAAGACCTTTGTTCTGCCGCCTTACTACCTGGGTTACAGCCAGCATTATCGGCACAAGCCGATCTGCGTGAGCCTGAGCAACGACACCCAGGTCCGTGTCCTGAAGGACGTTCTGACGTCATTGCATCACTGGGGGATCAAGAAGATCCTGATCCTCAACGGGCATGATGGTAATATTCCCTGCGCCGAAATTGCCGCGCGGGACGTCAAGGTCATGCATCCGGAGATGTCGCTGGCGGTCTTTGACTGGTGGACGATCCTGGCCAAGATGGTGCCGGAAGACACATTCGAGATCTGGGCGGGATTCGGTCACGCCGGCGAGGTGGAGACCTCGATCGGGCTGGCGCTTTTCCCCGATCTGATGGACATGACCAAAGCGCGCGGTCAGATCCCGACGCGGCTTGACCCCTTCGTCAAGGAAATCTGGACCTTCGACGAAATCACCGCCCATGGCGCGAGCGGTGCCGCCGAAAAGGGCACGGTCGAGAAAGGTCGGATCATCGTGGATGCCGTGCTCAGCTACATGACCGACTACATGCGGCGTTTCGAGAAGGAAGGTCTGGTCTACAACCCCGTCGACGCCCTGGACTATCCCGATCATTCGGCAGACTGAACCAGCAAGCTCGGGAAGCGCCTTTTGTTGGTGCTTCCCGGCCTGGGGATCAAAGACCCAGATAGGCGCGCCGCACCTCGTCCGAACTCGCCAGTTCGCTCGCGCTTCCCGAGAGCGACAGACGCCCGTTTTCGAGCACATAACCTCGATCGGCCAGCTTCAATGTCTGGTGTACGTTCTGCTCGACGATGAGTACGGTCACGCCCTGATCCCGAATATCCGCCACCGCGGCCATCACTTCCTGGACGAGTTTCGGCGCCAGTCCCAGCGAGGGCTCGTCCAGCATCAGAAGTTGCGGCTGGCTCATCAACCCCCGCCCCAGCGCGAGCATCTGCTGCTCCCCGCCCGACAGCGAACCCGCCATCTGTCGTTTCCGCTCCCGCAGGCGGGGAAACATCGCGTAGATGCGCTCCAGCGTTGAGGGCCCGGCGGCGCGCGTGTTGGGACTGAAAGCCCCCAATCTCAGGTTGTCTTCCACCGACAGGAACGGGAACACCATCCGCCCCTCGGGGACCAGGACAAGCCCGCGTTCGACCCGGGCATGGGCAGATAGGTGATCGATCATCTCGCCCTTGAAGCGGATCGTGCCAGTGCGAGCCGTCACCAAACCCGAGATCGTGCGCAGAAGCGTCGATTTGCCCGCAGCGTTCGCCCCCAGCACGGTCACCGTCTCGCCCGCGTCCACCCGGATCGACACATCCTCAAGCGCGATCATGTCGCCGTAAGCGACGCTGAGGGCCTCTATCTCAAGCATCTTCAAGGGGCTCTCCCAGATAGACGGCGATCACCCGGGGATCGCGGGTGACCTCTGCAGGGGGACCCTCGGCAATCAGCCGCCCCCCGTCCAGAACGAGAACCGTCTCGGCAATCCGCATGATTGCGTTCATGTTGTGTTCGATCACAAGCAGGGTCAGCCCTTCGGCATTCAGCGCCTCGATCAGGGCCAGGGTCTCGTTCACCTCGGTCGGATTGAGACCGCCCATGATCTCGTCGAGCATGAGGACGCGGGGGCCTGTGGCAAGGGCGCGCGCAACCTCCAACCGCTTGCGCAATGCCAGCGGAAGCGATGCTGCCATGGCGCCGGCATGTCGCGTCATCTCCAGCCGCGCCAGGGTCGCCTGCGCCATCTCCCGGGCGTCGGCAACCGATAATCCGCGCGTCAGCGCCCCGACCACCACGTTGTCGAGCACACTCAACCCGCCGAAAGGTTTCACGATCTGGAAAGTGCGCGCCAGGCCCAGACGGTTGCGCTCGGCCGGACCCAGGCGCAACAGATCCTGTCCATTCAAGCGCACGGCACCGGATGTCGGCCGCACCATGCCCGAGATGGCGTTGAAAAGCGTCGTCTTCCCGGCGCCGTTTGGCCCGATCAGCCCGAAGATCCGCCCCTGGGGCAGCGTGAACGATACCTCGTTGACCGCGCGCAGCCCGTGGAAATCGACGGTGATACGATCAACCTCAAGCATGACTTGTCCCCGTTCAGGAATTGCGCCGCCGGCGCAGGTGGCGGGTGACGCTTTCGATGCCGCCGGCAATGCCGCGTGGCACGGCCAGCACGATCACGATGAGCAGCAGTCCATACACCATCAGCGCCGGTCCTCCGCCGAGGTAAGCGCGCGACAATTCCCCCAACGGGACCACCACAAGTGCCCCCAGGACCGGCCCTATCACCGTGCCCATCCCGCCGACGATCGCGACCAGCGCGATCTGCACCGAGATATTGAACTGAGTGGTCGAGGCGGGATCGATATACTGGACGAAGGTGGCGTAGAAGGTGCCCGCAAGCGCCGTCAGCGCCGCCGAGATGGCGGAGGCAATGACCTTGCACTGCACCACCCTCACCCCCAGCGAGCGTGCCGCATCCTCGTCCTCGCGCAGGGCCACGAGATAATACCCCAGCCTCGAGCGCCGGATGGCGATGGTCGTGCCGACACACAGCCCCACGAGGGCAAGGCCGATATACCAGTATGGGGCCAGGCCTGCGAACATCATGTTCTCGGGCCCGCCGCTGAACGGCAGCACCAGCCCCGCCGCACCGCGTGTCACCTCCCGCCAGTTGACGGCAACGATGTGGATCACGATGCCGAACGCCAGCGTGGCCAATACGAAGAACGGGCCCCGCAGCCGCAGGGTGATCGTGGCAAGGCCGGCGCCAATGGCGGCAGCCAGCGCAGCCCCGGCCCACATCCCCAGCCAGGGGCTGATCCCCAGTCGCAGGAACAGCAGTGTGGTGACATAGGCGCCGATGCCAAAATAGGCCGCATGGCCCAGCGACAGGCCACCCGCCAGACCACCCAAGATGTTCCAGGCCGAGGCCAGCGCCGCCCAGAGCAGAACGGTGATCGCCAGATTGAGCCAGAAAAGGTTGGTGACAACCAGCGGGACGGCCAGCAGCACTGCCAGCAGCACGGCGCCCCCCAGGATGGTGGCGAGACGCATCAACGACCCCCGAAGGTTTCGGCGCCGCGGCGACCGAAGAAACCCTGCGGGCGCGCGATGAGCACCGCAAGAAAGATGATGAAGGTGGCAAGTTCGGCCCAGGCGGTGCCCAGCAGGTAACCGGCAATCGCCTCGGTTAACCCGATCACGAGAGCGGCCAGCACCGCACCGGGTACCGAGCCCAGTCCACCCAGAACGACGATGACGAAGACGGCGACGATGTAGCTGGTGCCGACCGTCGGATAGACGGTGAACAGCGGCGCGATCAAACCGCCCATGGCGCCCGCAGCCGCGACAGCGGTGGCGAAGGTCCACATGTAGACGCGACGCACATCGATGCCCATCAGGGCCGCCGCCTCGCGGTTCTGGGCCACGGCTTGGACCGCCTTGCCGTAAAGCGTGCGCGTCAGGAAGAGCCACAGGGCCGCCGCCGCCATCATGGCGACGACGAAAGAGATTGCCATCGGCACGCTGATGCGGATCCCCCCGGCCCGGAATACCATGCCGCTATAGTCGGTGGTCACGGACCGGATGTCAGCCGTCCACATCGTCAGTGCCGCGTTCTGCATGAGGATCGACAAGCCGAGCGTGGCAAAGACGACCGTTACCTCGGGCGCCCCGATCGTGCGTTGCAGCACCAGGCGATCCACGATGATGCCCAGTGCAAAGATCAGTGGGACAACCAGAAGGACAGCCAGATACGGGTCGATCCCGGCCAGTCGCCAGATCCAGTAGGTGCCGAACATGCCGAGCATCATGAACTCGGCATGGGCGAAATTGACGACCCGCAGCACACCGAAGATCAGCGTCAGCCCGACGGCCAGCAGCGCGTAGAGCCCGCCGAGCAGCAGGCCGTTGGTCACTATCTGAAGAGCAAGCTGCATGTGGCGTCACGAAAGATCGCGGCCGCCCCGTCGATCGGACGGGACGGCCGGAGGAAAGGAAGGGCGTCAGTCGGCGATCTCTTCGGTGCGCTCGTCCCAGGTCGGAAGCGGGACGTTGGTGAATTCCGTCACGGCGAATTCCTCGGGATAGGCAACGCGCAAGGTGCCGTCCTGCCACTGCTGGACCACCGGAATGGCCATCATGTTCTGGCCGGAATTCGGCTCGCCCGCCGGGACGAAACGGAACCCGAAGCCGGTCACCGACTCGGTTGCCGGCACGTCCACCTCCGCGGCGGCAGTCATCAGGTCGTCGATCGAAAGGGACGCCGCGCGCGGCACGATCTGGTCCAGGAAGATCCAGGTGCCCATGAAGGCCCAATCCGTATAGGGCCCCTGCGTCCAGCCATTGGCCGAGACCCGCTCTCCCAGTTCCTGCAGCAGTTCCTGCGCGTCAGGGGACAGGGCATCGGTATTGATGGAGCCCGAGGTGGGCGGCACGACATTGAAGATGCCGTTGATGTTGTCACCCAGGGCATTGGCGAACTCGCTCTGGCCGTATCCGCCACCGGCGCCCACAACGGCCGGCAGATAGACGTCGAGCTGCTGTGCCTGGCGCCAGAACAGCGTTGCATCGGGAACCTGCGCGATATGCACGACCGCGTGCGGCTCCAGGCCCTGGATGCGCAGCAGCACCGAGGAGAGATCCCGCGTGGTTGCGGCCGGATAGCTTTCCTGCAGCGCCAGCGTGGCTGACGATTCCTGAATCCGCTCCAGCGCGGCCTCGGCGATGGAGACGCCGAACTCGTCATCGGTATGCAGCAGGACTACCCGCATGTCGCCTTCGGCCACGCCCAGTTGCTCGGCCAGTCCGGTAAGGACGAAATCCATCGCCGCGGCTCCCAGCGCGCCGGATGAGATTGTCGTGCGGATCACGTTGTTGGTGTTGCGGGTGATGCCTTCGGCAAAGGCGGTGCTCTCGATATAGGGGATGCCCAGCCGCTCGGCAGCGGGTGCGGCCGCCGAGGCGATGGCCGAGGCGTATGTGCCGATGATCACCTCTGCGCCATCAGAGGTCGCAAGCTGGCGCACTCCCGCAGCCCCTCCGGCAGGGTCGGGCGCATCCGCCGTGACCAATTCCACGGTAATGCCGTGACTGTTGCGTTCGTTGAAAAGATCCACCGCAATCTGGACGCCCTGAAGCGCGTTCGCCGCGCCGAATGCCAGGTTGCCCGATTGGGGGAAAAGCGCCCCCAGGCGCAGCGACTGCACGGCCGGCGTATCGGCCTGCACGAGCGATGGCGTGCTGACGGCCAACACTCCCGCGGCCAGCGCCGCTGTCTGAACCAACGTGGCTATTCTGCGTCTCATCGCGTGACCCCCTGATATTAAGTGTTTTTTTGACCCAAGGAAAAAGTTAAGCTTTTGCGGAGGAAACGCAACCGCTTTCTCCCGCAGGGCGTGGGGTGGATCGCAAGCTTTTAAGCGCGTCCCCGCGCGGAATTCCCCGCAGGCCGGCGACAAGTCGCGCTATGTCATAGTTTAATGCAGGCTCACTTTCGATCTGTGATAAACTTTCCCTATGCACATAAGTGACAGGCCTGCCGTGGCCCCCGTATCGACCTCGCCGACCTGCCTCATCGTCGAGCCCCTTCCTCTGGTTGCCCGCGACCTGGCCATGACCCTGGGCGAGGCGTTGCAGGTCTCGACGCTGGTCGCCCCGTCCGAGGTCGAGGCGGTGAGCGCAGTGGCCGCGCTGCCGGCGGAGACGCCCTTGCCGCTGGCGATCCTGCGCATTGCGCCCGAGGCCTTTGCCGCAAGTCCCCTGCGTGCCGCCGTCGAGCAGCGCGGGGCGCGCGTCGTGCTGATGGGGGGCAATCTGACCGAACCCGCGCCCGATGCGCCCTGGCCCTGGGCGGTGCTGGACTGGCCCTTCGGGACCGACCAGCTGCTGGCGCTGCTGGCCGGGTTGGGTCTGCGCCCCGGCCCCGCCGCCGCCTGACAGGCCGCGATCCCGACAGCCCGATCCCGAAATTGCGCGGCGCCTAGAGAAGCGGGCGCCGGATCGGGCCGTCGTCGTTGCTGAGCGAGAGTTCGGCCAGCTTCTGGTGGTCGAACACCGCCAGGCGGCCGTTTTCCAGCCGCGCCCAGGAGCGCAGCTGCGCCAGCGTCTTGTTGGTATGCACCAGCGACAGACCCAGCGCATCGGCCAGATCGCCCTGGCGATAGGGAAAGGGCACCGTGCCCGCCCCATCCGCCAGACCCACGGCGGCGAGCCGCTGATGGACCTTCAGGAGCGCCCAGGCCAGCCGCTGGATGGCGTTACGCTGGCCCAGGGTGGCAATGGTCTCGCCCAGGAAATGCTCCTCGACCGCGGCGATCCAGGTCAGCGCGTAGGCGCGGTCGGGGTGGCCGGCGAAGAGCTCGGGCAGCCGGTTCTTGCGAAACCGGCAGAGCCGCATCGGCGCGACCGCCTGAACGGCCGCGGTGGTCGCCCCGGTGACGGTGCCGGCCAGTCCCACCAGATCGCCGGGAAAGACGAAATTCACCAACTGCCTGTCACCGTTTTCCAGCGTCTTGTAGCGCGCGCCCTGCCCCGAGCGCACGGTGTAGAAGCTCGTCAGCGCCTCATCCTCGTGGAAGAGGTAGTCACCGGGGTCGAGCGTCACCTCGCCCTCGCGGAAGCGCATCATGAAGCGCAGCTCTTCCGCCGTGAAGGGCATGAAAAGAGGCGTCACTCGCAAGGAACAGGTCTGGCAGGGATGCACCGGCAGCTCATCGTCGAACAGTCGGGCAAGATTAGCCTTTGCGCCGGGCGGCCCGCAACGCCAATCGGCCCGCGCGGCGCGCATTTTTCGCCCGGCCGAGCCAGCCGGAACGCTGCGCGGGCTGATGGCGGTGCGCCCGCCCGGAAAAGCGGCAAAGGGCGCCTCCCCCTCCCTTGTCAGACCACCGCCGCCAGCGTGTAGTCGGGCGTGCCGTCCCAGGTCAGGTCCCAGGCGGCGCCGGGGCGCACGTTCTGGATCGCGTTCGGCTCGAAACAGACCAGGCAATCGCCCGGCGCGCGGACTGAGGGGTAGATCAGCCCGCGCGAGCCGGCGCGCCGCAACCCGTCGGCCAGCCCCTGCCCCGCCGGATAGCCCAGTGCCGGATCCTCATGCAGCGCCGGGTGGCCGGGTTCGTCGCTGATATCGTCGAACGTGCCGATGAAATCGGCCAGCAGTTCGACATAGCGCGCGCGATCGTGGAAATGGCCGGCAAAGCCCAGCTCGCGCGTGCGGTGCCAGGCGACCTCGGCCACCGAGACCAGGCTCTCCCAGGCGCAATACCAGGCCCCCCGGCCCTCGCGGTTGAAGCGGTTGCCGCCCGCGCGAGTATAGGTGAAGGCCGCGTTGATATGGGTGTCGCCGTAGATCCGCAGATCCTGCTTGCGCCGCCGCCAGGCCAGCTCGCGCGGGTCGATGAACGGGTTGCGGCCGCGTTCGGCGACCAGCCGGGCGCTGGTCATCCCCTCGATCGCGGCCAGGACCTCCATCTCGTCGTCGGTATCGACGAGGCCGCGCAAGGCCGGGGGCTTGTGATAGGTCGCCGGCAACAGCCGCACGAGGCCCCGATCCGAGATCTCGCGCTGCCTCACGCCCCGCCCCGCAGCGCATCCAGATAGGTGCGGATCGCCAGGATCTGCGGCAGGCCGCCGTCGATCGCGGTCTCCACCGGGCGGGCGCCGTTGAAGAGCGGGCCGGTATTGGGCCGGGTAAACCAGCTGCGCGCCAGGCCCTCGTCGAAATAAAGCTCGAGCGACTTGTAGATGCCGATGATCGCGCTCAGGCGCAGCAGCTGGTCCTTGGTCAGTTCGCCCGCGAAGCCCGGCTTCTTCGCCCGTTTCCAGGTGCTTTCGGACATGTCGGCCAGGGCGGCGGCTTCCTTCAGGCTGAGCGACCAGGCCTCGGCCACGCGCGCATAGGCCTTCAGCGCGATGGCATTGGTCTCGGCGGGGGCGCGGGCACGGGCGGCGATCTGCATCGGCGAATTCTCCTTCGCCTTCAGATTAGTTCATATGGACGTGAAGTAAAGATCAAATGATCTCTGAATATGTGCGGCAGGCCCTAATTCGCTCCTTCGCCTTGTGCTTTACGAAATTAACATCCATATACCATCCACACGGATGGAGAATCGAGATGAGCAACGTCAGGCAGCTGCGCGACAAGCACCCCGAAAACGAGAAGATCACCATCAACCTCGGCTTCGTGGACCTGGGCCGGATCGATCTGCTGGTTCAGGAAGGCTTCTATTC
>ERZ869909.2968-NODE-2968-length-10359-cov-4.800039_pt1 | contig 10359 bp, 9 predicted proteins | sample MGYA00520892_ERZ869909 | MGnify/ENA primary metagenome ERZ869909 (study PRJEB32215, sample SAMEA104723947) | bioreactor metagenome | biome: bioreactor; feature: anaerobic bioreactor; material: water | place: China | collected 2015-03-12 ... | reverse complement strand
CAGCTTTGCTGATAGGGCTGATTGGCAGCAGTCACTGCCTGGTAATGTGTGGTGGCATTGTCGCAGCCTTGCAACTGTCCATGCCAGAGCTGTCAGGCCGTCGCCGTTTCATGTATCAACTCTTGCTCAGTCTTGGCCGGTTAAGCAGTTATGCTTTTTTTGGCGCTGTGGTTGGCTACTTCGGTGTCGTCGCCATGCAAGTAAGTGGTGCTTCCATGGTGTGGCTGCGATTGCTGGCCGGTCTGCTGTTAATCGCTATGGCGCTGTATATTGCCAGGCTGTCGACTGTTTTAATTTACCTGGAGCGTTTAGGTCAAGGCATTTGGCGGCGGGTTCAGCCAATCAGCAGTAAACTGATGCCACTAAATAGCCCCTATAAAGCCTTTGGTTATGGCCTGTGTTGGGGCTGGTTGCCCTGCGGCCTGGTCTACAGCACCTTAAGCTGGAGTTTGGCCAGTGGCAGTGCCGCCGCTGGCGCCGGTATTATGCTCGCTTTTGGCCTTGGCACCCTGCCTGCCATTTTGCTGACTGCAACCCTGGCTGCTCGCCTGAACCAGCTAAAGCAACAAAGCTGGTTTCGTTATGGTACCGCCATCCTGCTCGGTAGTTACGGTTTTTATACGGTTTATCTTGCCTTGACGCGACTAGTTTCTTAAGCTATCACCAATATAGCGACAACTATGGATGTCTTATGGCGCACTCGTCAATCAACTGTCAGGATTGTGGCTTCAGTCAGCTGTGTTTACCCTTTACGCTGAATGACAACGAATTGGATACACTGGATGATATCATTCAGCGTAAAAAGCCGCTGCATAAGGGCGACTACCTTTTTGAAGCTGGCCGACCGTTTCAGGCGCTTTATGCCATTCGCACCGGCTCTTTTAAAACCTTTACTCTGACTGAGCAAGGCGAAGAGCAAATCACCGGCTTTCATTTGCCGGGCGATGTGCTTGGCTTTGAAGCCATCAATACCCAACAGCATGTCAGTTATGGCCAGGCGCTGGAAACAGCCATGGTGTGTGAAATTCCTTACCACAACCTTGAGCAACTGCTGGGTGAGCTGCCCAAGTTGCGGCAACAAATGATGCGCTTGATGAGCCAGGATATTTCTGCGGATCAACAGCTGATGCTGCTGCTGAACCGGAAAAATGCTGAAGAGAAGCTGGCAGCATTTTTAACCAACCTGGCGCAGCGCTTTCAAAGCCGTGGCTTCTCTGGTAAAGAGTTCCGTCTTACCATGACCCGTGGTGAAATTGGCAACTACCTTGGACTTACGGTTGAAACCATCAGCCGGTTGCTGGGCCGCTTTCACAAAGAAGAGCTGATCCACGTAGACGGTAAGTTTATCACCATCACCAATGCTAAAGGGCTGGCCGGCCTTGGCGGCATGGCTGCCATAGCCAGTTAACAACCCCATCAGAAACGGCGCCCCGCCGTTTCGCTTTTTTTGCTTTCTGTTTGATACAACGCATGTTTTGAGTTCGGCAATGCTCTGAATTTTGACTACACTGATGGGTAGGCAATGCACCCAAAGGAGCAATACTGTGTCCAAACCTCAACACATCATGGTGGTGATTGATCCCACCACGGAGCAACAAAAAGCCCTGCACCGCGCGGTCGAGTATGCCCGTTATCAGGATTGCAGCCTGACGGCTTTTTTATCCATTTATGACTTCTCCTACGAAATGACCACCATGTTGTCTGGCGAGGAGCGCGAGTCGATGCGTCAGGCCGTGATCAAAGATCGTGAGCTGTGGATCAGCGAGCTGGTTGCCCCTTATCGCGACAAAGGCCTGGTGGTCGATATTCATGTTGAATGGCACAACCGCCCCTTTGAAGCCATGGTCAAAGCCGTGTTGGAAGAAGGCTATGACATGGTGTTTAAAGGCACCCACGACCATGATGTGCTCAAATCGATGATCTTCACCCCAACCGACTGGCACCTGCTGCGTAAGTGCCCTTGCCCCGTGTTATTGGTAAAAGACCACGATTGGCCGGAAGGTGGCAATGTGCTGGTTGCGGTCAATGCCGGCAGTGAGCAAGATTACCACAAATCACTCAATAGCCGCCTGATCAATAAAGCCAAAGCAGTGGCTGGTATGCTGTCCGCCCAGGTCCATCTGGTCAATGCCTACCCGGGAACGCCGGTGAACATAGCCATAGAAATTCCGGAGTTTAATCCGGAGGAATACAACAGCACCATGAAGCGCCACCACGTCGATGCGGTCAAAGAGCTGGCCCGCCAGCATGGCATTGATGAAGAACGCACTCATGTACTGGAAGGTATGCCGGAAGATGTGATCCCGAAAGTGGCCCGCGAACTGGATGCAGAAATGGTACTGATTGGCACCATAGGCCGCACCGGATTTTCTGCCGCCATTATCGGCAATACCGCCGAGCATGTCATTGACCGGCTGGATTGCGATGTCCTGGCCGTCAAGCCAGCAGACTTTGTCAGCCCGCTGGAGAAATAGCATTTAGCCTGCCTGGCTACTATGGAAACGGCGCCAATTCCGCTATACTGAGCGCCGTTTTTTCCCAGGGTGGTGTTATGTCGCATTCTGCACAAGCCAAAGCACAGTACAGCCTCAATAAGCTGCACAAAAAACTCCGTCGCGGTGTCGGCCAGGCCATTGCTGACTTCAATATGATTGAAGCTGGCGATAAAGTCATGGTGTGTTTATCCGGTGGCAAAGACAGCTATACCTTGCTGGATATTCTGCTGAATCTACAGCTGTCTGCTCCCATTGATTTTTCCATTGTAGCGGTGAATCTGGATCAAAAGCAGCCAGGCTTCCCGGCCGAAGTGCTGCCGGGTTATCTTAGCCAAATCGGTGTTGATTTTAAAATTGTTACCGAAGACACCTACGCCATCGTGAAAGAAAAAATTCCGGAAGGCAAAACCACCTGCTCATTATGCTCCCGTCTGCGCCGCGGCATCTTGTACCGCACTGCCAAAGAACTGGGCGCAACCAAGATTGCCCTCGGTCACCACCGTGATGATATGCTGGAAACGCTGTTTCTGAATATGTTTTACGGCGGCAAAATGAAGTCCATGCCACCAAAGCTACTCAGTGACAATGGGGAGCACATGGTGATCCGGCCGCTGGCCTATTGCCGGGAAAAAGACATTGCCCGTTATGCTGAAGCCAAAGCCTTTCCGATTATTCCCTGCAACCTGTGCGGTTCGCAAGATGGTCTGCAGCGGCAGGTGGTGAAAGAGATGCTGCAAGACTGGGACAAGCGTTTCCCAGGCCGCATCGAGACCATGTTCCAGGCACTGCAAAATGTGGTGCCCACGCATTTGGCCGACACCAACCTGTTTGATTTTAAGCAGCTGTCCAAAGCTGATGCCAGCTATGCCATCGATACCGCTTTTGATCCAATGACATTGCCTACTCTGCCATTGATGGTTGAAGAAGATGAAACCACAGACGCAGCAAATAGCGTACAGATCGTGCAGTTAAGCTAGGCCCCGGCGGAGCTAGCGACAACTGCAGCCACAAAAAAGCCAGCTTTTGCTGGCTTTTTCATGCTGAAACGCTGCTTAGCAGGACGGTGATATTGCCACCACTTGCTGCACTTCCTGCATAATCGGGCAATTAAAACGAATCATGCCGCTGATTTCGGCGATGTAATCTTCACCGCGCTCCGAATAACGCAACAGGCCGCGCGCTAAGTCCTCACCCCGAACGGGTTTATTCCGGCTACGTAAATCGGCCCGAATATCACGCAGCTCTTCATAGCTATGAAAGGTATTCAGGTTGTAAAAGTAACTGCGAATACTGGCAGCGGCAGTCTCAAAACGAGCCACCTCATGAAACTGATCTTCACCACGGTATAAAGGCACCAGGCCACAGCCTTCGCGAAAACACCACTGACCAAAGAAGTTGAGCCCTTCGACCGCAAAGCGGCTGGTACCCCAGGCCGACTCATTGGCCGCCTGCATCAACACCAAAGAAGCAGGGAGTACATCCACCCGCTTCAACAGCTCGTTAAAACTGTCGTCATCTGTGTGGGCTACATCCATCCGGAACTCATCGTACAAGGCATATAAAAATGCATAATCCTGCACAGTAACAGGCTGATTTCTTTCAAACTGAGTTTGCATCTCCAGCAATTGCTTGCGCAAAGCGCGTAACCGGTTATTTTCACGGGCAACATGAGGCCCTAAAAAGGCAAAAAAGGCCTGTTTCTTTTCATTGATATCAGCAATGGCATCAAAATCCGGTAATGGCTTCTTTACCGGGGCAGGTGTTGGGTAAGCCAGCCGCTTACGTACCTGCTCGGAGCGGACATAGCCCATCACATCCGTTCGCAGTGGATGCTCCAGCGGCTCAAACCAAACGATCGGCTCTTCATCAGGTACAGCAGTATCCATAAAAGGAAAGTACAGTGCATACAGCACCAGGGCTGATACTGCCATCAGTAATGGGTACTTCAACAATCGCATCGAACACCTTTTTGCAGTTTCACAATCATCGCTGTTGCTTATCAGGACCAACTTGTCAGTCTGGCCCTTTTGCTTTACTTTAAAGCATCAACAGCACTCTTGTGGTCTATTTTACCCTGAATTCATCAAATGCACGAACTATTCTGTATACTTGATGCGCAGTTTTCAGCCTTAAATAGAACTACCTCGTTGATAAAAAACATAAAAATATTATTGGTATGATTAGTGCTTAAAAGCTATAAATCCATGCTTTTTAGCGCTGTAACCAAAGGAAATCATCATGAAAAGATTGCTGTTTATCCCCTTTCTGTTGTTTTTTACACTGCCATTATCGGTATTTGCCGATGAAAAGCAGCTTGCACTTGAGCTAGATGCGTCAGCTCTGAACCAATTGATCCTCGAGGTAGGGGTTGGCCAAATCCAAATTGAAACCGCCGATACGGATCGGATAATACTCAAAGTAACCGTACGCGGTGAAAAGCGCTGGTGGTTTTTCAGCCACAAGGTCGGCGATGTTGAGTTCAAACAACAGCTGGCGAATGGCCAATTGCAGCTCAGTATCCCCAAAGACAACACCAAGCAACATTGGCAACTGACAGTGCCGGCGCAACTGGCTGTAAAAGCTGAACTGGGTGTTGGCCAGTTTTACGCCAACCAGATCCGCAGCAGTTACGAGGTAGATGTCGGTGTTGGCCAGATCAGCAGCAGCTTGAATGCCGAGCAGTTTCAGCGTATTGAGTTATCGGCTGGTGTTGGTAATGTCAACCTGCATAATGCACCAAGCAGCTTTAAAAGCGATCGTCATCTGGTGGGTGGCAGTCTGGAATGGAGCGGCCCTGGCAGTACCACCTTCAAGGCCAATGTGGGCGTGGGCGACATCAGTCTGACCCATCAGAACTAAAAAATTTTCTGCATTCCAGCCAAAAGCCTTGCTTTTGGCTTTCTTTTGCAGCGCGTCTTCAGGTAGTATCTGGCTATCCAGACGTATAAAAAACTGAAGCAAAAAAGTCTATGAAGCTTATTCAGCGTTCCAGTAAACTCGAAGGTGTTTGTTACGATATCCGTGGCCCGGTGGCGCAGGAAGCCAAACGGATGGAAGAAGAAGGCCACCGTATTTTAAAGCTTAATATCGGAAACCCCGCACCTTTTGGTTTTGAAGCCCCGGATGAAATCTTAAAGCACGTCATCCATAACCTGCCAACCGCTCAGGGCTACTCCGACTCTCAGGGCATCTACCCGGCAAGGGTCGCCGTGGCCCAGTACTATCAACAACGTGGTATTCGCGGAGCCGATGCCGATGATGTGTTTATTGGCAATGGCGTGTCAGAACTCATCCTGATGGCGCTACAAGGCTTGCTGAATAACGACGATGAAGTGCTGATCCCTTCACCCGATTACCCGCTCTGGACAGCGGCGGTGAATTTAGCAGGTGGCAAAGCCCGGCATTATCGCTGCGATGAGCAACAGGATTGGGCACCGGATCTCGATGACTTGCGCAGCAAAATCAGCAAAAAAACCAAAGCCCTGGTGCTGATTAATCCAAACAACCCAACCGGAGCGGTCTACTCGGACGAAGTGCTGCTGGCGTTGCTGGAAATTGCCCGCCAGCACCAGCTGGTAGTGCTCAGCGATGAAATCTACGACAAAATTTTGTACGATGGCACTGAGCATACCAGCACAGCTTCGTTATGCGATGACTTGCTGTTACTGACCTTTGGTGGCTTGTCGAAAAACTACCGCATTGCTGGCTTTCGGGTCGGCTGGCTGTTTATTTCCGGTGCCAAGCGTCAGGCACAGCACTATGTCGATGGTCTGCGTATTTTGGCCTCGATGCGACTTTGTGCCAATGTGCCCTGCCAACATGCAGTGCAAACCGCCCTGGGTGGCTACCAGAGTATTTTTGAGCTGACCGCCCCTGGCGGCCGTTTGTATGAACAGATGGATGCGGCCTGGCAGCAAGTCAATCAAATACCAGGATTGAGCTGTACCCGGCCCAAGGGGGCCATGTACCTGTTCCCGAAGATTGATCGCAGCAAAATAAAAATAAAAGACGACGAGTTGATGGTACTGGACTTTTTACGCCAGCACAAAGTACTGCTGGTGCATGGCCGGGCTTTTAATTGGCCAGAGCCGGATCATTTTCGTATTGTGTTTTTGCCGCATAAAGAACAGCTGGAGCAGGCCATTAATCGTTTGCAGCAGTTTTTAGCCAGCTACCAACAATAGGGCTTATCATGAGTACTGAGCCAGGCTTTCGCTACGCCTTTGAATGGTTTACCAACCAGTTATCGTCCGTGGTGTTCTATGCCATTCCGGTTGGCGGTGCCGAACTGCCCATCGTCGTAGTCTGGCTGATGGCTGGCGCTTTGTTCAGTACCTTGTACCTGGGTTTTATCAATGTACGCGGCTTTGGCCATGCCCTCAAAGTGGTGTCCGGCCGTTACAAAGATCCGCGCCAGCAAGGCGATATCACCCCGTTTCAGGCCTTATCCACTGCCTTATCGGGTACCGTTGGTACCGGCAATATTGCCGGTGTCGCCGTGGCCATTACGCTGGGAGGGCCAGGCGCCACATTTTGGATGATCCTGGCTGGTTTGCTGGGGATGTCGCTGAAGTTTGTCGAATGCACGCTGGCCGTTAAATACCGCCATCAGGCGGCGGACGGCAGCTATTCCGGCGGCCCCATGTACTACATTGAAGTGGCGCTTCGCAAAGTTAAGCTGCCGCGCCTTGGTAAAGCTCTGGCGATTTTCTTTGCCATGGCCTGTGTGTTTGGCTCGGCCGGTTTTGTCCATGTCAATCAGGGCTATGCCCAGGTCAAAGGCGTGACTGGTTTTGATAATGCCTGGCTGTTTGGTGCCATCTACGCCCTGTTGGTGGCAGTGGTGATCATTGGTGGCATCAAAAGCATTGCCAGTGTCACCAGCCGGCTGGTACCGCTGATGTGTGCTATCTACCTGCTGGCAGCGCTGATCATCATTGGCAGCCATCTGGATGCGGTGCCAGCGGCGCTGATGACCATCGTCTATGGCGCCTTCGCTCCTGAAGCAGCTTATGGTGGCTTTATTGGGGTGCTGATCCAGGGGTTTCGCCGGGCGGCCTATTCCAACGAGGCTGGTATTGGCTCTTCACCGATTGCCCATGCAGCAGCACAAACGCGGCACCCGGTGTCACAGGGCTTTGTTGCCCTGCTGGAGCCTTTTATTGATACCGTAGTGATCTGCACTATTACCGCTTTGGTGATCATTTTAACCGGTGCTTACCTCGGCAGCGACCTGGATGGCGTACGCCTTACGTCCAGTGCTTTTGCCAGCGTATTCGACTGGTTTCCACTGGTGTTGATGGTGGCCTTACTGCTGTTTGGCTTTTCCACCGTCATCAGCTGGTCTTACTACGGCCTGAAGTCCTGGAGCTATATCTTTGGCGAAACCAGCCGGGTACAAACCCTGTTTAAAGTGCTGTTTTGCCTGGTGGTCTCTATTGGCGCCGTGCCCAATATCCTGGCGGTGTTTGATTTTATCGACTCGATGATTTTCCTGATGGCAGTGCCAAATATTCTAGCGATTTACTTACTGATGCCCGAAGTGAAGCGCGATTTAAAAGAGTACCTGCGCCAGCTGAAATAACACGGGCTCACTTTAAGTGAGCCCGGATCTTAGCCGAGGCATAATCCATTAACCAGACAATGGCAGCAATGACGATGACCAGCATGCCTACATCATTCCAGCGCGCCAGGCCCTGATACTGCATCAGCATGGTGCCAATACCACCGCCACCAACCAAACCAATCACCGTCGCCATCCTAACATTGATATCCCAGCGGTAAATGGTATAGGACAAATACGGCAATACGATTTGTGGCACCACACCGTACCAGATGATTTGAATTGGATGGGCACCGGTCGCCGTCATGGCTTCGACTGGCCCATCCTGAATGGCTTCGATTTGCTCCGAATACAACTTAGTCAATGAAGCGACTGAGTGTAAAAACAGCGCCAGCATGCCAGAAAATGGCCCTATCCCGACCCAGACCGAGAAAATAATGGCCCATACCAAAGGCTCAATGGAGCGGGTCAGGTTCATCAAAAAGCGCAGCACCGCATAGATGGCAAAACTTAAAGCCGAATTCTTCATCAGGTTACGAGCGGCAAAAAAAGCCAGCACAAAGGCAACCGGAATGGCCAAAGCGGTGGCAATAAATGCCATGTAGACGGTTTCAACCGCAGCAAAGAGCGCTTCTTCGAAAATGGCAAAGTTTGGATTTAATAACGCAGTGAAAATCCGCTGCGCACCCGCCAGCCCAGAGTCGGAAAAAAACTCCCGCATCGAGACCTGAGATACCTGCAAGCCTGCGATAAGGGTCAGCAGCAAAAACAGCAGGCCAAGTCTCACCGCAGCAGTGCGGAATAACGAGCGTCCTTCATCAAAAGCAATCAGGCCATAACAAGCCTTACCAACAGATGCTTTGGTATAACTCAGAGAACTGGCTACCAGCATCCCCGCAAGAAGTGCATACAACGGTTCAGACCAGTAAAAATCGACATGGCGTAAATCAAGCCACCAGCTTTGATAGCCTAGTTTGTAAAGCACCAGCAAACTGTAACTCCACAACAGCACATCCATACACCAAGCTTTGATGCTGGCCTGATAGCGTTTCACCGGCATGGCCTGGGCTACTTGTTGTTCTGTGATCATCGTATTACCCATTAGTTGATACTCACTTCGACCGCCTCTTCGCCATAAATGGTGGTAAACCATTGCTCATCGATATCTTCCGGCGCGCCTTGATAGACTATCTTGCCATCTTTGAGCGCCAGCACCCGACTGGCATAGGTTCTCACCAGAGACAAAAAGTGCAGGTTACAAATCACGGTCACGCCAAGCTCACGATTGATTTTTTGCAGGTACTTCATCACCGAATGCGATGTGGACGGGTCCAGGCTGGCCACCGGCTCATCAGCCAACAAAATTTTGGGGTTTTGCATCAAGGCTCTGGCGATTGCAACGCGTTGCTGCTGCCCACCCGATAAATTATCGGCTCGTACATAAGCTTTATGCTCCAGCCCCACAATTCGTAAGTAGGCCAGGGCTTGCTGCTGTTGCGCTTTGCTGTACAGCCCCAACAAGGATTTCCAAATTGGGGTGGAAGCCAGAGCTCCGGCCAACACATTGGTGAGCACGCTTTTACGGGGGATCAGATTAAACTGCTGAAAGATCATGCCTATCCGACTGCGATGCTGACGTAAGGCCCGGCCTTGAAGCTGATCCAATCGCTGTTGTTCAAAATGAATGGCACCGCTGCTGATAGGATGCAGTTGATTGATACAGCGCAGCAAAGTCGATTTTCCCGAGCCGGATAAACCAATCACCACCAGAAACTCCCCTTCGTCGACACTGAAATTAATCTGATTCAGGGCCTTTGTGCCATTCGGATAGGTTTTGCAAAGATTTTCGCTACGAAGTAATGTCATGCCTGGCTCCTACAGCAGCAGTCGGTTGGTATCAAGCTCAATGGCCCGGATCATCTCTCTGAGCGGATCGTAATCGGCATCCGAGGCATCCACTAAGCCCTCGACACTGTAGATATTGCGAAAGATGTCCTGCCCCTCGTCACTGGCTAGAAACTTTTTAACTGCCGAGATAAAGCGATCCCGGATCTCATCCGGTAAGTCTTTGCGAAATACAAAGGGATCATTGGGGATTTTATCAGTGACCGCCAAAATCCGTACCTGCTGCTCGACATCAGGAAATTGTGTTAGTACCCGCTGGCGTGCATCACGGATGCTGCCATCAGCAGCCGGTGCCGAGTAATAGGCTGAGCCAGCATCTACCTGGCCCTGGTACACCATGGTAATTACGTTGTCGTGCTTCATGGCAAAAGTTTCATTGCCCAAACGAATACCGGC
>ERZ869909.2967-NODE-2967-length-10361-cov-8.116492_pt1 | contig 10361 bp, 9 predicted proteins | sample MGYA00520892_ERZ869909 | MGnify/ENA primary metagenome ERZ869909 (study PRJEB32215, sample SAMEA104723947) | bioreactor metagenome | biome: bioreactor; feature: anaerobic bioreactor; material: water | place: China | collected 2015-03-12 ... | reverse complement strand
CCCGCGGCCGCGCCCTCGTCACAGCAGCCAGCCGACCACGCCCCCGAGGACGATCCACACGGCGGGGTGGACGTCGGTGCGCCACGACCCCACGAGCGCGGCGACCAGGATCGCCCACAGCGGCGCGACGCCCCAGCGCAGGCCCTCGACCTGCATCGCCGCCGGCCAGAAGTCCCAGGCGACCAGCGCGAGCAGCGCGAGCACCACCGGCCGCACGCCGGCGAGGAACCGCTGCACCACGTCGCGATCGCGGTACCGGCGGTACACGGAGGCGAGGGCCACGATCGCCACGATGGTCGGGGCGGCGATGCCGGCGAGCCCGGCCGCCGCCCCCGCCCACCCCGCGACCTGGAAGCCGACGTAACCGGCCATCTTCGTGGCGATCGGGCCCGGGAGCGCGTTGCCGAACGCGAACGCGTCGAGGAACTCCGCGTGCGAGAGCCAGGCCCGCAGGTCGACGACCTCGACCTGGATCAGTGGGATCATCGCCGGGCCGCCGCCGAACCCGAGCAGGCCGGCGCGGGCGAAGGCCCAGAAGACCTCGAGGACGTCCGTCATCGCGCCTTCCCCCACAGCAGTCCGGCGAACCCGCCGGCCACGATCAGCAGGCCGGGATGGAGGTCGAGGGCGACCGCCGCTACGAAGGCCGCCGCGAACACGAGCCAGCGGAAGACGTTCGCGCGCCAGGCGCGTGGCGCGCCCAGGGCGCTGGGCGCGAAGCCGGTCACCGTCAGGACCAGCAGGGCGATGACGACCGGCCGCAGCCCCGTCAGGAACCCGGAGACCACGGTGGTGTCGCGGTACTGGACGTAGAGGGCCGCCAGCGCGATCATGGCGCCGATCGTCGGAGCGGTGAGCGCGAGCAGCGCGACGACGGCGCCGGGCCAGCCGGCGACCCGGTGCCCGACGAAGCCCGCCAGCTTGGTGGCGATCGGACCGGGCAGGGCGTTGCCGAAGGCGAACGCGTCGAGGAAGTCCCGACGGTCGAGCCAACCGTGCGACGCGACCTCGCGCTCGATCAGCGGGATGAAGGAGGGGCCGCCGCCGAACCCGAAGAGCCCGACCTTGCCGAACGCGACGCCCAGGTCGAGCAGCCGGCGCGAGCGCGCGCGTTCGGCGAACGGGCGGCGGGGGGTAGGGGTCGGCGCCGACGACATCGGCGCGATGCTACCCCCGATCGTGCGGGACGGACGGCTCGCCCTCGTGCAGCAGGTACCCCGCGACGCGCGTCAGGCTGGCGTCGATCATGCGCAGCGTCGACAGCACCTCGAGATGCTGCATGTGCGAGACGCGCGTGGCCGGCAGCCGGGCCTCGAGGCGCGCGAGATGCGCCAGCCTGCGCGCGGCGATCAGGCGCTCGTACTCGGGGCGACCCGCGATCACCTGGCGCGCCAGGCCCTTGTGGCCCACGGCCAGGGCCGTGAAGGTGGTGCGCATGCGCAGCAGCAGCGCCTGGGCGCTCTCGGCGAGCTCCGAGCGCCCCTGGCGGCTGTACTCGATGCCGAGACCGCGCAGCTTCACCTCGCGCTCCTCCACGCGGCGCAGCGTGCGCGCCATCGTCTCGAGTTCGGTGACGACGGCCAGCAGGTGCTCGGACACCGGGTCGGGCCCGTGTCGCCGGCGCACCTCGGCCAAGTGGTCCAGGACCGCGCGCGCGAGCCGGTCGATGCGTGCCTCGCGGGCGGTGACGGCCGTCGCGTCCCACCGGCCGCTGCGCAGTCCGCGAACCGCGAGCTCGCCGAGGGCCAGCACCTCGTCGCTGACGCGCTCCACCTCGCGACGCGCGACGCCGAGCGCCCAGGTCGGCTGGTCGAGGTCGGCGGTGGGCAGGAAGCGCGGGCCCACGTCCTCCTGCCGCGCGGGCCAGAGGCGCGCGCCGAGGGTCGCGGCGGCCCCCGCCAGGAGCGTGCCCGGCAGCGCGACGAGCGCGTTGAACACGGTGTGGACGTTGGCGATCTGGCGGCCGCCGTCGCCCCCCAGGGACGCGATCGCGTCCGCGAACGGCCCGGCGAACATGGCGAGGACGAACGCGCCGGCCGTCTTCAGCGCGAAGTGCATCCCGGCGACGCGCACCGCCGACGTCCCGAGGTCGCGCGCGGCGACCCACGTGATCACCGTCGCGCCCGCGTTGCCGCCCGCCACGAACGCCGCCGCCGCCGGGAGGCTGCTGCCGCCGGCGGCGTACAGGCCCAGCGCGAGCGCCGTGGTGGCGTTGCTGCTCGTCAGGAAGGTGCCGAGCACCACGCCGATCGCCGCCATCGCCACGGGCGAGCGGTCGACCGCCTCGAGGGCGAGCGCGAACGCCGGGGTCTCGAGCAACGCGCTCATCGACTCGACGATCAGCCCCAGGCCCAGGAACACGAGGCCCGCGCCCAGCAGCAGGCCGCCGACGATCCGCGCCCGCGGCCAACGGCTCGCCAGGAAGCCGACGCCGATCATCGGCAGCGCGTACGCGGAGATGCGGAAGGCCGCCAGTTGGATCGCGAGGGTGGCGCCCACCTGCGCACCGAGGGAGTAGGCGATCCCCTCGCGCACCGCCATGATGCCGGCGGCCACCAGACCGACGGCGCTGATCGTCGTCGCGGTGCCGCTCTGGCTCGCCGCGCCGACGCCGATGCCGGTCGCCAGGGCCCGCCACGGCGAACGCGTGGCCCCCTCCATCGCCCGTCGCGCGCCGGCGCCCGCCAGCTCCTGCATGCCGTCCACGATGCGTTGCAGGCCCAGCAGGAACAGCGCCAGGCCGCCCAGCGTCACCAGCAGCACGCGGTCCGCCTCCGGGGGCACATGCCCCCATCGTCGCATCCGGCGCACCGGCAGGTGTCCATGCCGAACGGGGCGTGCGACGCGCCGGCGGCCGCGACTCCGGTAGGATGTCGCCGGCATGCCGAGCCTTCGCCCACCCGAACGCACGTTCCCGTCGCGGTGCCGGCGGTGATCGCCGAGCGCCTGCTGACGCGCCGCCTGCGGGGCATGCGCAGCCAGCAGTTGCGTCTCGAGCCGCACCGCCCCGGCGACCTGCCGCGCCCCAGGCGCGACGGCGGCTACCTCCTGTACGCCCACGTGCCGTTCTGCGAGGTGCTCTGCCCGTACTGCTCGTTCAACCGTTTCCCGCATCGCGAGGACCGCGCCGTCGCCTACTTCCGCCAGCTGCGCGAGGAGATGCGCATGGTGGCCGACCTCGGGTACCGCTTCTCGTCCATGTACGTCGGGGGCGGTACGCCCACCGTCATGGTCGACGAGCTGGTCGCCACCATCCGGTTGGCGCGCGAGCTGTTCGGCATCGCCGAGGTGTCCACCGAGACGAACCCGAACCACCTGACGGACGCGGTGCTCGGACCCCTCGAGGGCGAGGTGCAGCGCCTTTCGGTGGGCGTGCAGAGCCTCGACGACGACCTCCTGCGCCAGATGCGCCGCTACGACAAGTACGGCTCGGCCGCGCAGATCCTGCGGGGCCTGGAGGCGGCCCGCGGACGGCTGCCCACGTTCAACGTCGACATGATCTTCAACCTCCCGTCGCTGACCGAGGAGGTCCTCGAGCGCGACCTGCGGACCCTCACGGAGATCGGCGCCGACCAGGTGACCTACTACCCGCTCATGGTGTCGCCGGCGGTCGAGCGCCCGCTCGAGCGGGCGCTCGGCAAGGTCGACTACGGGCGCGAGGAGCGCCAGTACCGGCTCATCTCGCGGACGCTGGCGCCGACGTACCGGCCCACGTCGGCGTGGGCCTTCTCCCGCACCGACGCCACCCTCATCGACGAGTACATCGTCGACCACGACGAGTACGTCGGGATCGGCAGCGGCTCTTTCAGCTACCTCGGCGGCGAGATCTACGCCAACACCTTCTCGCTGCGGAACTACGCGGCGGCGATCGAGGCGGGGCATCCGAGTGTGGACGCGCGCATGCGGCTGCATCGGCGCGACCAACTCCGCTATCGGCTCATGATGGACCTCTTCGGCCTGCGCCTCGACAAGCGCGCGTTCGCGCGCGCCAACGGGGTCGGGGTCGAGCGCGGCCTGCCCCTGGAGTACGCGTTCCTGAAGCTCGCCGGCGCGTTCGGCCGCGACGACGTCGAGGCGATCGAGCTGACGGAGACCGGCCGGTACCTGCTCGTCGTGATGATGCGCGAGTTCTTCATCGGCGTGAACGGCATCCGCGACCTGGCGCGCGCCGGCCTGCCCGAGGCCGAGCGCGCGCTGTTCGAGTCCGAGCCCGCCTGCGGACGCCCGATGCGGATGCCCCAGCCCGTGCTGGCCGGCGATTGACCCGCGGCGGCCGCCCGTGATCGCGGCGTCGGGGCGCCACCGCCGGACCGCGTGCCTGACGGGCCGCGCCTGGACGTTTGTTCCTGGCATGCGGGTGGCGCTGCTGGTGGAATGTCGTGGGTTGCGCCCCGCCCGGCGCGGCCGTTCCCCGGCCGGGGAGGGGATGCGGAACGGCGGCGTCGCGCCGTCGACCCGCGGAAGGGGTGGACATGCCCGAAGACCTCCAGGCCCTCATCGACCGACTCCAGCGTGAAGCCGTCGACGAAGGCCAACGCCGCGCCCGAGCCATCGTCGAGGAGGCCGAGGCGCGAGCCGCGGCCACGATCCGCGAGGCGGAGACCAAGGCCGCCCGCATCCTCGAGCGCGCCGAACACGACGCCGAGGCCTACACCGAGCGCAGCACGTACGCGCTGGAGCAGGCCGGGCGCGACCTGGTGATCGCCGTCAGCCAGGCGGTGGAACGCCTGCTCGCCGGGCTCGTCCACGAGTCGCTCGAGGAGGAGCTGCGACCAGGCCTCCTGGCCGAGATGCTCACCAAGATGGCGGACGCGTACGCCCAGCGCGGTGGACGCGAGCGGCGGATGGCCGTGCTGCTCGGCGCCGACGACCTCGACGAGGTCGTCCGGCTCTACGCTCAGCGGTACCGCGATCGCCTTCCCGGCGGGGTGGAGCTGAAGCTCGACAACAGCGTGGTCAAGGGGTTCCGGGTTGCGCTGGTCGACGAGCACATCGAGCACGACTTCACGATCGAGTCGATCGCCGAAGCCCTGACCCACCACCTGCGCCCGCACCTGGCGAAGATCCTGCCGCGCGAGGTGGCGCCGGTGCTGCGGCCCGGCGGCAACGGCGCCGGCGACGCGGGCGCCGAGGCGACCACCGAGTCCGACGCCGAGCGATGATCGCGTACCTGCTGGCGTCGTTGCCGACACCGCGGCGCGACGCACCCCCGGATGTCAGCCCCGAGGAGTTCCTGGAGCGCTGCCGCGGGTTCGTCGACGAGGACCGGCAGCACGACCTGGCGTGGGTGCTCGGCGTCCGGGCGCCCGCCCAGGGTCCGCGCGACGAGGGCGCGGCGACGGCGGACGCCACCGTCGCGGGCGAGCCGTACGCGGCGCGCGACGCCACCGCGAGGGCATGGGCGAACCTCGCCGAGCTCGTCGACGAGGCGGTCATCCGTGCTCGGGCCGGCCGCGCGAAGCGCGACCCGGCGCCCGACCTGCGGCAGCCGCTAGGGTTCCGCGTGGACGCCTCGGAGGCGGTGGCCGAGGCGTTCGCCGCGCCCGACCCCGCGGCCCGCGAGCGCGCGCTGGACGACCTGCGCTGGCGGCTGGCCGACGAGTTGACGGCGGCCGAGCCCGACGGTTTCGGGGCGCTGCTCGCGCGAGCCGTGCAACTGCGCTTGGCCGCCCGCCGCGCCACCTTCGACCGCGACAGCGGCAGGACCGCCCTGGAGGCGGTCCTGCGGGAGATCGAGGAGGACCATGGCTAAGGAAGACGCTCTCGTGGGGGAGATCGCGGGGAGTCATGACTAACGTAGACGCCTTCGTGGGGGAGATCGCGGGGAGTCATGACTAACGTAGACGCCTTCGTAGGGGAGATCGCGGGGAGTCATGACTAACGTCGGACGCATCGTGGCGGTCTCGGGCCCCCTCATCACGGCGGCCTTCGACCGCCCCGTGATCCAGAACGAGGTCGGGTACGCCGTGGTGGACGGCCTGCGGCTCAAAGCCGAGCTCATCCGCGTGCGCGGCCAGTACGCCGACCTGCAGGTCTTCGAGGATACCGTCGGGCTGTTCGTCGGTGGACGCGTCGAGTTCACGGGCGAGATGCTCGCTGCCGAACTGGGGCCCGGCCTCCTCGGCCTGGTGGTCGACGGCCTGCAGAACCCCTTGCCCGAGCTCGCGGCGGAGGCGGGCTACTTCCTCCCGCGGGGCACCTACCTCGCCCCCCTGGACCGCACGCGCCGTTGGGCGTGGACCCCCAAGGCGGCCGTCGGCGACGCGGTGCGCGCGGGCGACACGCTCGGCGTGGTTCCCGAGGGGGAGTTCCAGCACCGGATCATGGCGCCGCTCGGCGCGGGCGGCTGGTGGACCGTGCGCGAGGTCGCCGAGGCCGGCGAACGGACCATCGACGAGGTCGTGGCCGTCATCGCGGACGAGCGCGGCCGCACGCGCGAGGTCACCATGGTGCAGCGCTGGCCGGTGAAGGTGCCGATCCGCGCGTACCGCGAGCGCCTCCGGCCCGACGCTCCGCTCACCACCAAGATCCGCATCGTGGACACGCTGTTCCCGGTCGCCCGGGGAGGGACGTACTGCATCCCCGGCCCCTTCGGCGCCGGGAAGACCGTGTTGCAGCAGCTCACCAGCCGCCACGCGGAGGTGGACGTGGTGGTCGTCGCCGCCTGCGGCGAACGCGCCGGCGAGGTCGTCGAGACGTTGCGGGAGTTCCCGGAGATCACCGACCCGCGCACCGGGCGCAGCCTCATGGAGCGCACGGTCATCATCTGCAACACCAGCTCGATGCCGGTGGCCGCCCGCGAGGCGAGCGTGTACACCGCCGTCACGATCGCCGAGTACTACCGCCAGATGGGTCTCGACGTCCTGCTGCTCGCCGACTCGACGAGCCGCTGGGCACAGGCCCTGCGCGAGGTGTCCGGACGCCTGGAGGAGATCCCCGGCGAAGAAGCCTTCCCGGCGTACCTGGAGTCGGTCGTCGCGGCGTTCTACGAGCGTGGCGGCCTGGTGTCGCTGCGGGACGGCACGACCGGCTCGGTCACGATCGGCGGCACCGTCAGCCCCGCCGGCGGCAACCTCGAGGAGCCCGTCACGCAGGCGACCCTCAAGGTGGTCGGCGCGTTCCACGGGCTCTCCCGCGCACGCTCCGATGCCCGCCGCTACCCGGCGATCGACCCGCTCGACAGCTGGAGCCACTACCCCGGCGTGGTGCGCGCCGACGACGTCTCCTTCGCGCGCCGGGTGCTGCGCGAGGGGCACGAGGTCGCCCAGATGATGAAGGTGGTCGGCGAGGAGGGGACGTCGCTCGACGACTTCGTCCGCCACCTGCAGGCCGAGTACCTCGACGCGGCCTACCTGCAGCAGGATGCCTTCGACGAGGTGGACGGCGCCAGCAGCGCGGAACGCCAGGCCGACGTCTTCGCCGAACTCATCGGCGTGCTGCGCGCCCGGCTGCGCTTCGACGGCAAGGATGCCGCGCGGCGCTTGTTCCAGGACCTCACGCAGGCCACCAAGGAGTGGAACCGCTGCCCCTGGGGGTCATCCGAGTTCGACGCTGGACGCGAGCGCCTGCGGGCGCTGGTGAAGGAGGTGGGTGTCGGTGCATAAGGCCTACACCCGGCTCGACCGCATCGCCGGCAACGTCGTGGCCGTCGAGGCCGGCGACGCCACCAACCGCGAGCTCGCCGAGATCAGCTGGCCCGGGGGCACGTCGCTCGCCCAGGTGATCCGCCTCGAGGGGGGCCGGGCGTACCTGCAGGTGTTCGCGGGCGCCCGTGGCCTGCCGACCGACGCGCGCGTGCGCTTCCTCGGGCAGCCCATGCGGGTACCGGCGTCCGACGCGCTGCTCGGACGCGTGTTCGACGGCGCCGGCCGGCCGCGGGACCATGGCCCCGAGGTCGACGACGAGGGCGTCGACATCGCGGGGCCGTCGGTGAACCCGGCCAAGCGGATCATCCCCCGCACGATGGTCCGCACCGGCATCCCGATGATCGACGTCTTCAACACCCTCGTCGAGAGCCAGAAGCTGCCGATCTTCTCCGTCCCGGGCGAGCCGTACCACGAGCTGCTGGCGCGCATCGCGCTGCAGGCCGAGGTCGACCGGATCGTGCTGGGTGGCATGGGTCTGAAGCACGACGACTACCTGTACTTCCGCGACACGCTCGAAGGCGCCGGCGCGTTGGCGCGCACGGTGGCCTTCATCCACACGGCGGCCGACCCGACGGTCGAGTGCCTGCTGGTCCCGGACCTGGTGCTGGCGGTGGCCGAGCAGTACGCGCTCCGCGGCCATCGCGTGCTGGTGCTTCTGTCGGACATGACCAACTTCGCCGACGCGCTGAAGGAGGTGGCCATCACGATGGAGCAGATCCCCAGCAACCGCGGCTACCCCGGCGACCTCTACAGCCAGCTGGCGGCGCGGTACGAGAAGGCCGTCGACTTCGACGACGCGGGTTCCATCACGATCCTGGCGGTCACCACCATGCCCGGCGACGACGTGACCCACCCGGTTCCCGACAACACCGGCTACATCACCGAGGGCCAGTTCTACCTGCGGGGCGGCCGCATCGAGCCGTTCGGCAGCCTCAGCCGCCTCAAGCAGCTGGTCAACGGCAAGACGCGCGACGATCATCGGGCGCTGATGAACACGATGATCCAGCTCTACGCGGCCTACCGCGAGACGCTGGAGAAGCGCGCCATGGGCTTCCGCATGAGCGAATGGGACGGCCAACTGCTGCGGTACGGCGAGGGCTTCGAGGGGCGGCTCATGGACCTCGAGGTCGACATGCCGCTGGAGCGGGCGTTGGACGAGGGCTGGGCCCTGCTCGCCGAGTGCTTCGAGCCGGCCCAGACGGGGCTGTCGTCGGCGCTCGTCGAGCGCCACTGGCCGCGGAAGCGATGAGCCGGGTCCGCGCCAGCAAGCACGAGCTCAAACGCCAACGCGACGCGCTGGCGCGCTACGAGCGCTACCTTCCGACGCTCCGCCTGAAGCAGCAGCAGTTGCAGATGGAGCTGCGGCGGGTGGACGCGGAGGTGCAGCAGGCGACGGCCCAGGAGGAGGCGGCCCTGCGCGAGCTCGAGGCGTGGGTCGACGTGTGGGCGGAGCCGCAGCCGTTGGCGTCGTGGCTCGTCCTCGCGGAGGTGCGGCACGGCGAGACCAGCGTCGCAGGCGTGACCCTGCCCACCCTCGAGGCCGCCATCTGGCAGCGGCGCACCGTGCCGCTCCGGGGAACGCCCCCGTGGGTGGACGACGCCGTGGCGGCGCTGGAGGTGCTCGTCGACCTGCGGCTGCGGCGCCGCATCCTGGCGGAGCAGCGCAGCCGGCTCGCGAGCGAGCTGCGGCTCACCAGCCAGCGGGTGAACCTGTTCGAGAAGGTGAAGATCCCTGAGGCGCAGGAGGCCCTGCGCGTGATCCGCATCGCGTTGGGCGACCTGCAGGCGGCGGAGGTCGTGCGCGCCAAGATCGCCAAGGGCAAGACGCTGGAACGGGAGCGTTCCGCATGATCGTCCCCATGAAGTCCATCACGCTGGCGGCCGCCCGCGCCGACCAGGCGCGCATCGACGCCGACACCATGACGGCAAAGCAGATGAGCTTTTACAAGACAAGGCTCACGGGGATTTCGCGCGACCTCTATCTGGAAAACGGCTGGTCGATGCCGCGCGGCCTTGAGAATGCTGCCGAGCGCAATCCCACCAATTTTTCCCTGGCCGAATGGCAGCAAGCCAAGCGGCAGGGCATCGATCCGCGCTGGCTGAAGTCGGCCGTGCAGGAATGCTGGCAACGCTCCGACAATCGGGCGTCCTTCGAATCCGCTCTGCAAGATCGCGGATTCTTTCTGGCCAAGGGGGACAAGCGCGGCTTCGTCCTGCTCGATCATCAAGGGGATATCTGGTCCCTCCCCAAAGTCCTCGACGTAAAAACAAAGGACGTGCGTAGCCGCCTTGGGCCTGGCGACGAACTCAAAAGCGTCGATGACACCAGGAAGGTGATTGGCGAGCGCATGACGCCAGCGATGCGCCGCCATGTCGAGGAGTCGCGCGATCAATTCCGCCGCCGCTCTGCCCTTCTCGCTCAGAAAAAAGAAGAGTTGACGCAGGAGCATCGCAAGGCGCGCGCCGATCTGGAAGGACGGCAGGCTGTGCAGTGGGAAAACGAAACCCGCGAGCGTGCCGCAAGGCTGCCGAAGGGGCTGCGCGGCCTCTGGCATCGCATTACCGGACAATATCAGGAAGTCCGACGTGCCAACGAACTGGAGGCCAAGGACACCACCCTGCGCCACGGTCAGGAGCGTCAGGCTCAGATCGACGCACAGCGGGAAGAGCGCGCCGCGCTCCAAACCGAATTCAAGTCCCTTCGATCCGCCCAGG
>ERZ869909.2966-NODE-2966-length-10370-cov-3.670844_pt1 | contig 10370 bp, 7 predicted proteins | sample MGYA00520892_ERZ869909 | MGnify/ENA primary metagenome ERZ869909 (study PRJEB32215, sample SAMEA104723947) | bioreactor metagenome | biome: bioreactor; feature: anaerobic bioreactor; material: water | place: China | collected 2015-03-12 ... | reverse complement strand
GAGTAGGCCAGACCTTGTGTAGCGCGATCCGCTCCACCGGGGTCTCCCGGCCCGACGGGAGTCCCATAAAGCCCGGCAAGCTGCCGGAACAGATAGGGCACGGGCCAAGCAGCGTCCCCCGCCACTCGTCATGCCCGCGCAGGCGGGCATCCAGAGATCGTAGTGCGAAGTCCGTACAAACGGCTCTGGGTTCCCGCCTGCGCGGGAACGACGAGAGTAAGGCAGATGTCCCCCTTCCACCCAAAAAAGCGGACAGATTGCGGGGATAGATCGCTCCCTCTGACGCCCGCTCTCCTGTGGCGGTTCTGCCACATGTGAAAATGGGGCTTCCGAACCTATGAATCGGGGGTGCGCGTACCCACTTTCGGGGCGTTCAAACCTATAAAACGGGGCATTCATACCCATGGCCGATTTTGACTATGATCTCTTCACCATCGGGGCCGGTTCAGGCGGGGTAAGAGCCTCGCGCCTGGTGGCCATGAAGGGGCATAAAGTGGCCGTGGCCGAGGAGCACCGGCCCGGCGGCACCTGCGTCATCCGCGGCTGCGTGCCCAAGAAGTTCATGGTCTATGCCTCTGGCTTCAAAAAGCAATTCGAGCTGGCAAGGAGCTATGGATGGCCGGTGGAGACGCCGCAATTTGACTGGCCGAAGTTCCGCGACGCGATGAATGCGGAGGTGGACAGACTATCCGGCATTTATGCGAAGAATTTGGCCAATGCGGGCGTGGAACTGATCTCCGAGCGCGCCGAATTCATCGATGAACACACGCTGGAGCTCAAACCCAGCGGACGGCGGATAGCTGCGAAAACTATCCTCATCGCAACAGGGGGACGACCCAACGTGCATGAGGGGCTGGAGGGGGGCGAGCTGGCCATCACCTCCGACGAGCTGTTTCACCTCAAACGCCTGCCCAAATCCATGCTGATCGCGGGCGGCGGCTATATCGCGTGCGAATTCGCGCAAGTATTTGCGCAGATGGGCGTGGAGGTGACGCTGGTCTATCGCGGCGACACGGTGCTTCGCGGGTTCGACGATGATGTGCGCGAGTTCGTCCATGAGGGGCTGAAAGCCTCCGGCGTGCGCGTGATCACGCACACCGTGTTTGAAAAAATCGCTGATAACGGCGATGGCACCAGGACAGTTCACCTGAAGAATGGCGATGAATGCCCTGTAGATGAAGTGGTTTTCGCGATTGGCCGCGATCCGCACACAAAGGGGCTGGGCCTGGAAAAGGCAGGCGTAGAGACCGGCGCGCGCGGCGTTGTGAAGGTGGACGAATACTCCCGCACAAGCGTGCCTCACATCTATGCGGTGGGCGATGTGACCGACCGGGTCAATCTGACGCCCGTGGCCATCCGCGAGGCGGTCTGCTTTGCCGAAACGGCCTTCGGCGACAATCCGAGCGCCTATGATCACAGCAATATCGCCAGTGCCGTCTTCACCCAGCCCCCCGTCGGCACGGTGGGTTTAAGCGAGGCGCAGGCCCGCGCCGAATTTGGCGATGTCGATGTTTACAAAAGCGTTTTCCGGCCCATGAAAGGCATGCTGGGGCCGAACCCGGAGCGCATGCTGATGAAGATTATTGTGCAGCGCGGTACGGAGAGGGTTCTCGGCGTGCACATTGTGGGCGATGATGCGCCCGAAATCATCCAGGCTGTCGGCATTGCCGTGAAAGCCGGGCTGACCAAGGAACAGTTTGATGCCACCTGCGCGGTGCATCCAACCGTCGCCGAAGAGCTTGTAACCATGCGGGAAAAATGGACCCCGCCCGAATTGAAAGTGTAGCGCCATGAGTGGATGGAAACCGTCAAGCTGGAGATCGAAAATCGCTCTGCAGTTGCCGAACTATCCCGACGCGGCCGCGCTGGAGGCGGTCGAGGCGGAGCTGTCGCGCCGTCCGCCGCTGGTTTTTGCCGGCGAGATACGCCGCCTGCGCCGCCAGCTGGCCAATGTCGCCTCTGGCCAGGCTTTCCTCTTGCAGGGCGGGGATTGCGCGGAAAGTTTCAAGGAATTCTCCGCCGGTAATGTGAGGGATACATTCCGCGTGCTCCTGCAGATGGCGGTGGTGATGACCTTCGCCGCGGCAAAACCGGTGGTCAAAGTCGGGCGGATAGCCGGGCAGTTTTCCAAGCCGCGCTCCAGCGACACCGAAGTGATAGACGGCGTTGAGTTACCGTCTTATCGCGGTGATTCCATTAATGATATGGCGTTCACGCCGGAGGGCCGGGTGCCGGATCCGCAACGCCTTGTGCGCGCCTATGACCAGTCGGCTTCGACGCTCAATCTCCTGCGTGCCCTGGCCTCTGGCGGCTATGCCGATCTGCACAATGTTCACCAGTGGACGCTGGATTTCCTGTCGGATAGTCCGGCCGGGGAGCGCTATCAGGAATATGCCGACCGCATCACCGAGGCATTGTCCTTCATGCGCGCCTGCGGGGTGACGGCCGATGCCGCGCCCTCGCTGGAAGGCGTTGATTTCTATACCTCTCACGAGGCGCTGCACCTGCCTTTCGAGGAAGCGATGACCCGGATGGAGACCCAGTCCGGGCGCTGGTACGGCACGTCTGCGCACCTGATCTGGATCGGGGATAGAACCCGCCAGCCGGACGGGGCGCATATCGAGTATTGCCGCGGTGTCGAGAACCCGATCGGGCTCAAGTGCGGGCCCACGCTCGACCCGGACGAACTCATTGAACTGATTGACCTTCTCAATCCGCGCAATGAGGCGGGCCGGCTGGTGCTCTATGCCCGTATGGGCGCTGGCAAGGTGGAGAAGGGCCTGCCGCCGCTGGTACGCAAGGTCGTGGCCGAGGGCCGCAATGTCGTCTGGTCGTGCGATCCCATGCACGGCAATACGATCAAGGCTGGAAACGGTTATAAAACAAGGGCCTTCGACCACATCCTCTCCGAGCTGAGAAGCTTTATCGAGGTGGTGCGCAGCGAGGGCGCGGAGCCCGGCGGCGTCCATTTCGAGATGACCGGACAGGATGTGACCGAGTGCGTGGGCGGGGCGGGGCATCTGTCGGAGGCCGACCTTTCCAGCCGCTATCACACGCATTGCGATCCGCGCCTGAATGCCGACCAAGCCCTTGAAATGGCATTCCAAATTGCGGATGCGCTCAAACCCGCTGCGGCCATGCGCGAAGCGGCTGAATGATCGCTAACTAGCTAATATATATGCGTTGTCATGCGCCGCGCCTGCTTCATGGGCGTGGCGTATACTGCCGTCGGTTTCAACTGTCCACCCGGCTTGATCCCCGCCCCAGACCGGTTATGTGACGGTCCCGTGACACTTTGGTGACAGGGCGGGCGGACGTGATCATGACCAGCGGCAGGGGATTGTTCGCGGCCGCCGCGATCTGGCTGTCCGGTGCCGCTGCTCACCCGCAGGCTCCTCAACCTTCTGTGGAATTGGAGTTTTCCGGCTCTGCGCGTGTACGCGCGGAAACGCTCGGCGCGCACTACCGGGCCGGGATGAACGGTTCGGACCAGCTGCTTTCAACTCAGCTTTTCCTGCGCGGCGAGGCCCGCCTGGAATCGGTTACGCTTGTCGGAGAACTCATTGATGCGCGCGGCTATCTTCAGGATGATGGCTCGGTCATTTCTTCGAGCGCCTACAATGCGGCGGACATTTTCCAGCTGTATGCCGAAGCTCAGGTGTCGAGCCAACTTACTGCCAAAATTGGTAGATTTACGATGCCGCTCGGCTCGGGGCGCCTGTCCGACGCCAGCTCGTTCTCCAACATGCCAGCCAATTTTGAAGGTGTGCGGCTTCAGCTCGACATAGATGAAAACTGGCGGGCCATTGGCTTTTTCACGGCGCCGGTGATCCGCGACCCGGCAGACCGGCAGGCACTGGCGGATAACCGCATGGGACTTGACTACGCGGACTGGCATACGCGGTTTTACGGCGCCCATCTGTCGCGCAACGGCTTGCCACATGGCCTGCGAGCAGAGGCCTATGTCTTCGCGCTCGACGAGAATGGCGGCGCACGCCTGGTAACCCCGGGCGTGCGTCTGCGCCGCCCTCCGCAAGAGGGGCAGTACGACTTCGATGCCGAGCTAATGCTCCAGACCGGGCACACCATTATCGGCGCCACGCGCCGCGATGTCAGTGCAGCGGCGTTTCAGGCGAATACGGGCTATACGTTCGAGCGCGAAAACCCGGTCCGCCTCTCGGCCCATCTCAGCTATGCCAGTGGTGACCGGCCGCGCAGCGCAAGCTGGAACCGCTTCGATCCGCTGTTCGGCGGACGCGGGTCTGATTACGGCCATACCGGCCTGTTCGGTCCAATAGCGCGGGAAAACCTCATCAGCTACGGCGCGCGCGCCGAGTGGAGCAACGGGCCGGTACGCGCACGCCTCGTCGCCCATGATGTCTATCTTGCCTCACGGACAGATAGCTGGGAGCGTGCACGCCTGCGCGATGGTAGCGGCAATTCGGGTCGTCATATCGGCCAGGTGATCGATACGCGGGTCCAGTGGGACGCCGTTCCCGAGCGCCTGACGGTGGAGTGGGGCGCAGCGGCGCTCATCAAGGGCGACTTCGCCCGCCACGCGCCGGGCGCTCCTGATACTGGCAATTCACTATACAGCTATCTCTCTCTGAGCACACGTTTCTAAGCGCCAACCGCCTGCCTGTGTTGAATAAACGGTCCGGATCGCAAGTGCTGGCAGGCGGTGCTGCGCAAGATGATTAATCGTGAAGTCACGAATTTAAGACCATATCGGCCCATCTTCCCCGTTGGAGCCCGATATGAAACGTCTTGTACTTTCGACCATTCTTTCGTCTGCGGCTGCCTTTGGCGTCGCGCCTGCCTTGCACGCCCAGGCCGGCGATGCAGAGGCTTCCCCTTTCACGCTCTCCGGTTCGGCGCGCATCCGCTATGAATCGATCAGCGACCTGTTTCGCGCAGGAGCAAACGGCTCTGACCAGATGCTCTCTACCCGCGTGCGCATCAAGGGCGAGTATGATGCCGGCCGCGTCGTTTTTGGCGGCGAGTTTCTGGACGCCGGTGCCTGGCTGACCGATAGCGGTTCGGTGATCCCTAACGGCAGTGTCAACGCGGCGGAGTTGCTTCAGGCTTATGTGCGCGTGCCCTTCGAGGGCGGTGAGTTTCAGGCCGGACGCTTCGTGATGAATGTCGGATCCGGCCGTCTGGCGACCGAGCAGGGCTTCCGCAACTCGCCGAACAATTTTGAAGGTGTGCGCGGGCGGTTCACCCCGGCGGAAAACTGGATCGTCGAGGCATTTTTCACCGCGCCGGTGCGTATCGCGCCCGGAGACCGTAATGCGCTGGAAAACAACACGGCCCAGCTCGATGAAGCCGAGTGGGGCACCCATTTCTGGGGTGTTCATGCCACGCGTACCGGCTTGGCCGGCAATCTGCGGGCCGAAGCCTACCTGTTCGGCTTGAATGAAGAAAACGGCGCCGATCTGCTCACTCCGGGATTCCGGATTTCCAGCCCGCGTGCTGCTGGCACCTACGATTTCGAGGTCGAGCTGATGGGCCAGTTTGGCGAGCAGCCGCAGGGCGCCAACACGCTGGACGTGCGCGCTTGGTCGGCCTTTGCAGCCCTTGGCTACAGCTTTGACGCGCCATGGCGTCCGCGTCTGTCAGGGCAGCTGGTCTATGTCAGCGGTGACAGCAATCCTTCGGACGGGGAGTGGAACCGCTTCAACACGCTGTTCGGCCAACGCCGTGGGGATTATGGCACGACGGGCCTGTCCTTCACCCATTTCCGCGAAAATCTGATCGCGTTCGGTCCGCGCCTCGACCTGCGTGATGGTCCGGCAGCGATTACCCTGCAGGTGCAGGAATCCTATCTGGCTTCCGACACCGACCGCTGGCGTGTCGCAAACCTGCGCGATGCCACCGGCCAGTCGGGCAGCCGTATCGGCACGCTCGCCGAAGCGCGCATGAGCTACTGGATCCGCCCCGACAGGCTGCAGATCGAAACGGGCGCCATGGTGCTTTTCCGTGGTGATTTTGCCAAAAACGCGCCTGGCGCGCCGACCGGCGACAACCCGGTCTACGGCTATGTCATGCTGAGCGCACCGTTCTAGCCTGATCTTCTAAGAGTGCGTATGAAGGCCCCGTCCCGGTCAGGACGGGGCCTTTTCGTTCAGCGCTTTGGCTGTGGCCGTCTGCGCCGCCGGGTGAATGTCAGCCCGGTCAGAGCCAGCGCTATCAGGGCGGCGATGACCGCCATCATCAGCGTGTCACGCACATCGCGGCCCAGCGGGTTGGCGAACTGCCATTTGTGAAGCTGGTCAAAGCTGCGCCCCTCCAGTGCCGCAACCGGGCCTGCCTGTCCGGCCTGCGCGAGCAAACCATCTACCGGATCAGCGAACACCGGGCCGCCTTGTGTTTCCACCCGCCAGACCGGCAGACGCTTGCTGGCAAAGCCGTAATCGCCATCGAAGCGGGTCTGCAGAGTGGCCACGCTGTCTGACGTGACCCCGGCAAGGCTGAGCGCTCGCGCTGCATCGTTCAGGGGCAGGTCCGTGCCGTCCCCGGCGAAATAGCGCGCCTCACGGCCCTCTGCCGCGCGCCAGAGCCCGCCTTCAGTGTCCGCCGTGGCCGCCAGATGGGCAAAGCGCCCTTGCGGCACCTCATCAAGGCTGGCGGGCGCAAACAGGGCGGCGCCGGGGCGTTCGGCGGCAAACAGCGATGAGTTCACCCAGGCATGGAAAAGCCCCGACACGGGGAAGGCGAGGGCGGGTAGGGCGAGCGCCAGCCCGGCATAGCGGTGCCAGCGGCGCAGGCCTTTGCCCTTTGCGGTGAACGTAAGGCTTATGCCTGCCAGCACCGTGCTGATGAAGATCAGGGTGAGCGCGGTGATGACCAGCAGGCGCAAGGGTTCGACGGGTTTCAGGAAGGAGAGCGTGTGTACGCTCTGGAAGACACGCAGCATCACCCGGCGTGGCGCATTGGTGACGGCGGCCAGCCGGTCCGAGCCGGTATCGACATAGATGGTAAGCCGGTCTGACGTGTCGAACATCACCGCCGTGACCGGCAGGAGCCGGTTGATGGCCGGATAGTCTGCGCTGAAGGCTGTGATCTCATCCACCGTGAGCACGGGCACATCGGGCAGGGCGGCGTAGTGGCGGGCGAGCGTGACGGCGTGCTCGCGCGCCGCTTCCGGTGCTGGTTCGCCGGTTGCGGCATTGAAGGCGAGGCGGGGCGTATGCGGATCAGTGCGCACTGACCAATAGGCGCCGCCAGGCGAGGGCGCCAGCCGGAGATGGCGAACCTCGGACGGCATGGCGGCGAGGGTGGAGGGGGCCGAAGCCCCATCCGTTTCGATTTCCAGCGCGGGCGGCATCTGGATCGCGGCTCGCGGCGCGGTCCAGCTCATAATGGGATGGAGGAAGCCTGAAAGCCCCCACATCACCACGGCAAGAACCGCGAGTTGCGGCCCCGTCCGGTGCAGCCGCCGGACATCGATCCTCATTGCCCGCCCCCGAAGGCCAGCGTCACGCCCGCATAGACGGCGCGGGTTTCGCCGGGGGTAAACCGGGTAGGGTTGGCCGTAGCGGCATTGGCCACGGTGGAGACCGCTGACACATAGGCTTCGTCAGTCAGATTGCGGCCCTCGACATAGAAGCCGAGGCGGTCATTCACACCATAACGCGCCGAAAGGCCGACCAGCGTGTAACCGGGGAGCTTTTCCGAGTTCATGTAGTCGGTGAAGCCATCCCCGCTCTGCCAGGTAAGGCTGGGCGCAATCTCGAACGGACCGATGCCGTAGCGCAGTTCTGCCACCAGACGGTGACGGCCCACGCCCGGCAGGCGGTTATCGCCATAGGTCGTATCGCCGTCGAAACGGAAATCGCCATAGGTGTAGGCCAGACGCGTGCGCCACGTTCCTGCTTCGCCCTCGTGCAGCAGGGCTTCAGTGCCGAGTTCGAAGCCGGTACGCACCGTGTCATCGGCGTTGAAGATCGCAGCCGGAATGCCCGGTACTACCGTGAAGGCGGTGAACTCGTTATCCAGATGGATGCGGTAGAGCGCAGCCTCGAAGCGGAAACGGTCGTAGGCGCCCCTCAGTCCGATCTCATAGCTCGTGCCTTCCATCGCGCGGATCGGCGTGAAACCGCCCACCCCGCCTTGCGTCACGTCGGAGAAGGTAGGCGGCTCGAAGATCTGGCTGATATTGGCAAACCCGGTCAGCGCGGCATCGAAGCGGTAGAGCGCGCCGATGCGGGCCGTGACGCTGGAGAAGCTGACATCCCCGCCTGCCGCCGGGTTGATCCGGTCCTCGACTTCGCGCCGCGTGGAATTGTTCACGAGGCCTGCCAGCAGGTCGAAGCGCTCAGTCAGCCCCACGCGGGCATCGATAAAGGCGTTCGCGCCTGAGCCCTTCTGGCGTGCGTTACCAATCTGGAAGCCAGCTGTGCCGCCATTATTGAGGAACACGCGTGCGTCCGTTTCACCGCGCCGCAGATCGCCGCCAAGCGTAAACTCCACCGGCAGGCCCGCCAGCTCGGTTTCCTGGCTCCAGCGGGCAAAGAGGCGGTAATCCTCCATGTCCTGATCGACGATGACCGGAACCGGGTGCCAGAGCGTGCGCGTGGTCGCGCTGCCGCCGATGGAGAGCCGGCCCGCACCTGTATCAAAATGGGACACCGTCCAGCCGCGCCAGGCGTTCAGGTCACGGCCATAGCGCTGGGCGATGGCTGCAGGGTCCTGCTGGCGCGGATCGGCGCGCAGCTGGGCGAGCGTCAAATTGCCGGGCATTTCCTGATTGATATCGCTGCCGAGCAGGCCAAAGCGCGTTTCCACCTGATCATTCCAGCGCCAGCCCAGATCGGCATAGATGCGGCCATTGGACTGGTTGGCGTTGGGACGGAAGCCGTCCTGGCGCTGCCAGGTAGCCGCGAGGGCATAGTCCAGATTGCCGTGCGTGCCGCTGGTGCGGCCATGGGTGCGCGTGGTGCCGAACGAGCCGGCTTCGGCGCGGATGCCCGACTGATTGTCCAGAGAGGCGGCGCTAAGCCCCTCAATCTCGATGGAACCGCCCAGCATGGTGGAGCCGGTGCGGAAACCGTTGGCGCCGCGATTGACCGCCATGTGGGAAACGAAGAGCGGATCAAGCTCCTGATAATCGCCAAACCCGTCGGCGTTATTGATCGGTACGCCGTTGAAGATCAGCTCCACACCGCGCAGGTGCATGTTGTTGGCAAGGCCGGAGCCGCGCACGGAGAGTCGCGAATCCTCACCGAATTTGGGCTGGGCCACCACACCGGCGGTGAAGGCCAGCGTATCGGCAAACCCGATCGCGTAGCGCGTGGCGAAGCTTTCCGCGTCGATGATGGAGATATTGCCGGGCTGGCGGGCGGCTTCGGCTGCCGCTTCTTCAGCAGGCGCGGACAAGCGGTAGCCGGTGACGACAACGCGGTCCTGTAGTTCGCCGGTTTCGGCCGTTTCCGCGAAGGCCGGGGCAGACAGGCCGGCAGCGGCCAGCAGAACGAACCCGGCAGTGCGGGCAAGGTATTGGGTTTTCATTGGGATGTCCCCGAAGGCAGATGCTTGAACAGTGGCCCGCAGCCCCGTTCAGCGTCATGCCGAGGGGATCAGGCCGTTTGGAGGTCTGTCAGGCTGTTTGAGGGTGGTCCGCGCTGGCCGGGCAGGGCGATATGACCGGATGCGGATTTGCCTGCTTCTGGCGCGTAAAGACGGTGAAGCGGCAGGGTGTGGCTCAGCCAGGCCGGGCTGTCGGGCATGACCGCAATGGCGGCAAGTCCGGCAAAGGCGCACGGTGCCTCAGGGGTAATGGGATCAGCGCTGTCGGGTGCTACCGCGTTGCCGTCGGCATCGAGAACCAGCTCGCGCATGCCCTCGGATGTACAGATGACAAGGGTGAACTGCCCGTCCGCGCCTGCCTGCGGCATCCACCCCGATGGCACCAGGCCGCTCATGCACGCCGCGACAAGCGCGAGCGTGGCCATGATCTGGCGAAGGCTGGAAAGCCGGGAGGGGCGGGCGTTCAACATGGGTTGATCTGCTAATGCCGGTTTCTGATGCGTGCAACATCGCGAAGCTGCGGCGAAACGCGCAAACAAAAACGCCGCCAGTTGCCCGGCGGCGTTTTCGCGAAGGGGTGTCGCCCGTCCCTTCCGGGGCGGGAAACGGAAAATCCCTTAGATGTCTTTCAGCGCAGACGCCGGGCGGAACGCCAGCGAGGTCTTGGCTTTGGACTTCATTTTTTCGCCCGTACGCGGGTTGCGGACTTCACGCGCTTCGCGGTGCTTGGCGTGGAAGGTGCCGAAACCGGCGAGCTGAACCGTGTCGCCTTTCTTGGCAGAGGCAACGATGGCATCGACGAAGGTGTCGATGGCGTCGCCGGCCTGGGCGCGGGTGAT
>ERZ869909.2965-NODE-2965-length-10379-cov-4.546010_pt1 | contig 10379 bp, 6 predicted proteins | sample MGYA00520892_ERZ869909 | MGnify/ENA primary metagenome ERZ869909 (study PRJEB32215, sample SAMEA104723947) | bioreactor metagenome | biome: bioreactor; feature: anaerobic bioreactor; material: water | place: China | collected 2015-03-12 ... | reverse complement strand
ACGGGCGCGCGACCGGCAGCGATCGCGTCAACGAACTTCGAGATCACCGCCGCGTACGGACCGGAGGGATCCTGGCGCTCCCCATAGACATTGAAGTAGCGCAACGGCACGCACGGCGTGCCCCACTGTCGCGTGAACACCCTGCAGTACTGCTCACCTGCCAGCTTGTGTACCCCGTACGGAGACACGGGCCGCGCCTCCGCGCTCTCGCAGTTGGGCACCGCGGCGTCGTCGCCGTAGACCGCGGCCGAGCTCGCGAACGTCACCCGCCGCACAGCCGCGTCCCGCGCAGCCAGAAACACGGTCAGCGTCCCGTCCACGTTGACGGCGTGGGCCCGCTCTGGCGCCTCGAGGCACTCCACCACGCTCACCGTCGCGGCGTGATGCAGCACCCACCGCGCGCCCGCCACCGCCGCCTGCACACAGGCCCGATCCCGTACGTCGCCCACGACCAGCCGGACGGCGTCGCCCAGACCCTCGAGGTTCCGCCGGTGGCCGGTGCTCAGGTCATCCAGCACCGTCACCGAGCACCCGCGCTCGACCAGCGCGCGAACCAGGTGCGAGCCGATGAATCCGGCGCCGCCAGTCACCACCGCCAGCGGCCGATCCGTCATCATCGTCACGCCTCCTCATCTCCGGTGCGCCTCGCGCGACCGGGCACCTCGCCCGCACGAAGCGGAGCAGCCGTTCCACCGCACCCACCGTCGAGGCAAGCCAGGCCCGCGCGATGTCCGGCCCCGTGACCGGGACACCCGCGGCGCAGGTCCGGGCGCTCCATCAGACCCGCGTGTGCTCGTCCGTGACGTCGCGCACCGGCTCCGCTGGCGTCGACTGGTCCTCGAGGTTCACGTCCGCGTTCAGGTCGTTCATCTCACGCTTGAAGTTCTTGATCCCGCGTCCGAGGTGCCGGCCGACCTCGGGGAGCTTCCCGACGCCGAACACCAGCACCACGATCGCCAGAATGATGAGCAGCTCCGTCGTGCCCAGACCACCGATCAAACCCACGACCGTATTCATGACCCTTCCCCTTCCGTGCGGCAGGCGGAACCATTGAAGCAACGACCTGCCAGTAGTCGTGCATTACGAACGCGCTCGGGCCGCTGTCAAGGGCCGGTTTCGCCGCCGCCGAGCTGCACGACAGACCACACGCCGTCCCGCATCCGCGCCAGCGCGTCCGCCGCCGCCTCCTGCTCAGCGGCCTTGCGCGAGCTGCCGCGACCGGCGCCCAGCAGCTGCTCGTCGAGCCTCACCTCAACGACGAACACCGGCGCGTGATCCGGCCCCTCCCGACCCGCGACCTCGTACGCCGGACGTCGCTGCAGCGCGCCCTGCAGCAGCTCCTGCAGCTCCGTCTTGTGGTCCCGCCTCGCCGTCCCGGCGTGCACGCCGTCCAGCAGCCGCGAGAACATGTGCAGCACGAGCTCACGCGCTGCCTCCAGCCCGCCGTCCAGGTACACGGCCCCGATGACGGCCTCGACCAGGTCCTGGCCCACCCCGCTCCGCGCCCGCGCCGGGTCGGACTGCTCGCTCCGACCAAGCCGAGCACGCGCCAGCAACCCGAAGCGCTCCGACACCACCGCCAGCTGCCGCGCAGAGACCAGCCGGGCCTTCATCCGCGTCAGGCCCCCCTCCGGCACGTCCGGAAACCGGCGGTACAGATGCTCGACGACCACCAGCCCGAGCACTGCGTCGCCCAGGAACTCCAGCCGCTCGTAGTCACCGCCGGCTTGCGCGCTGGCGTGCGACCCGTGCGTCAACGCACGGTCCAGCAACGCCGCGTCCCGCATCCAGCCCCGCAGCCGCTCGACAAGCTGCACGTCCGGCCCGTCGACCGGGACCGCACCGCGCGCCTCGGCAGACGGCGCCCCGCTCGCAGACGACGACCCGCTCACAGGCAACGCTCCACCCAGCCGCCGCCAAGCACCTCGTCGCCGTCGTACAGGACCGTCGCCTGACCCGGCGTCACCCCCCGCTCCGGCTCGATCAACGTCACGACGGCCCGCGTCGGGTCACCCGCGACCGGCTCGACCCGCGCCGGCACCGGCCGGTGCCGATACCGCACCTGCGCCAACGCCTCGAACGACGCCGGCGGCTCCGCCCAGCGCAGCCAGTTGCACCGATCAAGCTCGAACCGGACCACGCCCAGCCCCTCGGCAACATCTACCACGACGTCCCCGCTCTCGGCGTCGATCGACCGCACGTACAGCGGCTCGGGCCACGCGATGCCAAGACCCCGACGCTGCCCCACGGTAAAGCGATGGATCCCCTCATGGCGCCCCAGCTCACGCCCATCCGCAGCCAGCACCAGCCGGCCAGGACGCACCTCGCCGGGCTCGAGCCGCGCCTCCACGAAGTCCGCGTAGCTGCCACCCGCGACGAAGCAGATGTCCTGGCTCTCACGCTTCGCCGCCGTCGGGACGCCGAGCTGATGCGCCAGCTCGCGCACCTCCGGCTTGCGCATCCCACCCAACGGAAACCGCAGCAGCGGCAGCACGTCACGGCTCAACCCGAACAGGAAGTACGACTGGTCCTTGAGCTCGTCCACACCCCGCAACAGCGCCACCCTGCCGTCACGGCGCTCCAGCCGTGCGTAGTGCCCTGTCGCGAGGAACTGCCCGTCCAGCGCCTGCATCCGCTCGAGCAGGATGTCGAACTTCAGGTGGTCATTGCACAGCACGCACGGGCTCGGCGTCCGGCCGCGGCGGTACTCGTCCACAAAGTACTTCACCACGCGCTCCTGGAACGCCTCCTGGTAGTTCGCCACGTAGAACGGAAACCCGAACGTCCCCGCAACCTCTCGCGCATCCAGCAGATCATCCGGCGAGCAGCACGACTTCCCGGGCGTCCCGTGGCGCTGCGCATACAGCCGCATGCTGATCCCGACGACGTCGTACCCCTCCTGCTGCAGCAGCGCACCGACCACCGAGGAGTCAACCCCGCCGGACATCGCGACGACGACCCGCCCCCGGGCGTCCCGCTCGAGGTCCTCCCACGTCACCGCGCCGTCTCCGGGGGCGGCGCACGCCACGTCCACGGCGCCAGCGGTCGCTGCGCCCTCGGGCTCCCTCTCTGTCCCTGTCGTCCTCGTCATCACCGGAGACCTCACGCGTGCCCATGACCCGGGCATCAGTCCTAATCACGGCGGGCGTCAAGCACACCCCCAGCGCCTCGACCAGCGCAAAGGCGCAGCACAGCGAGCACGCACCGCGCAGTTTCGCGCCGGGCTCCGCTGCCTGACCCCTGCGCGTCCGCGCGTCCCCAGACGCCGCGCGCATCGACACCGCAGGCTTGGACACCGCACGCTTCGACGTCGCGGGCCTCAACCTCGAGCACCTCAACGCCCGGCGACACCACGCTGGCGCCCGCCGGCCCCTGACGCTAGCGGGTCGGCCGGCCCAGCACCCGCGAGAACGCCGCGATCACCCGCGCTTCGTCTGCGCCTGCGTACCCAGGCCCAAGCGACAGACGCACGGCGCTCTCCGCGACCTCGCGAGGTACCCCCAGCGCCTCGAGCACCGGCGAGACGTCGATGCTCCCGGCCGTGCACGCCGACCCGCCCGACACCGCCACGCCCTCCAGATCCAGCGCCATGATCAGCTCCTCCGTAGGGTGTCCGGGGAAGCTGATGTTCAGCGTGTTCGGCAACCGCGCGTCGACGTCGCCGTTGACCACCCCACCCCACGCCACAAGCGCGTCCTGCAGCCGATCGCGATGCCCCGCGAGTCCCTGCCACGCGTCCGCCACAGCGCCGCTCAACGTCTGCGCCAACAGGACCGCGGCGGCCACGTCCTCCGTGCCCGCGCGTCGCCCGCGCTCCTGGTGGCCGCCGACCAGCCGCGGCCGGACCCCAACGCCCTCGGCCAACCACAGCGCCCCGACGCCACGCGGACCACCCGCCTTGTGCGCAGACACCGTCACGGAAGTCATCCCCGGCGCCACAACGAACGGCAACCGACCCACGACCTGCGCCGCATCAACGTGAAAACGGCACCCCTCCGCCCGGCACAGCGCCGCGACCTCCGCCACCGGGTTGACGTTCCCCAGCTCGTTGTTCGCGGCCATCAGCGTGACCATCGATGCCCCGCGAATCGACCGCTCGACCTCCGCCAGGGCAATGCGGCCCCGCCCATCATGGTCCAGCCAGCGAACCTCACCGCCACGCTCGGCGAACGCCTCGGCGCAGGCGCGAACGCTCGGGTGCTCGAGCGGCGAGACGACCAGAACATCGCCATCGGCCAGCCCCAGCAGCACGAGGTTGTTCGCCTCCGTCGCTCCCGACACGAACGTCACCGAGCCATCGCTCGCGCCCAGCGCCGCCCGCACCGCACGACGAGCCCGCTCGAGCATCCCTCGCGCAAGCTGCCCCTCCCGATGGAGGCTCCCCGCGTTCGCTGGCGGGTCCATGGCGAGGCTCGCCGTGAGCTCTCGGAGGTCGTCCCGGAGCGGCGAGGTCGCGTTGTGGTCGAGGTACGTGCGCATGCGCGGCGGATGGATCGTTCGCGACGCCGCGTCAAGGTGGTCTCGCCCGGCCTCGCGCTGTGGGCGGGGAATGGCTGGCGGGCGAGGCCACCCGTGCGGCCAGGTTCACCGTCGTGAACCGATGCTTCGCGCCTTCGCCACCCTCGCCGAAACGGGGGGCATGCAGACGGCACGAATAATCGTTACTGTCATCAAATGGTTACGAGCCCGTCTGGGCCGCCTCAGGCGCGACATCCGCACAGTGGCTTCCTTCCTGGCGCGACAGACGGTATCGTGCATGTGCGGTCCCCTCGGGGAGTTGGGTCGGTGACGCATGGTCTCGGAGTGATGTCGCTCCGGGAGCAACGCGATCGGCCGGAGGACGTAGCGACATGCCGGATTCGACACGACATGGACTGGAACAGCACGTGGAACGCCTGCGCCTGCTGGCGCGGTTCGCAGCCGAGTCCGCCTGGTCAACCGGACTTGACGCTGTCGCCGAGCAGGCGCTGACCACGGCGCTGCAGGGGTTCTCGTTCGATCGCGGAGAGATCGTGCTGCTGCAGCCGGGCGCCCCGGATGGGGTGCACGTAACCCTGACCTCGGGCGAGAACGCGACGCAGCACGAGGGCCTGCCGGCGCGGCTGGTCAGCGTCACGCTCGCCGCGCTGACACGGCAGTGGAGCCAGGGCGCTCACGACGGGAGCAGCCCGATGAGCGGCCCACCATCCGCCGAGCTGCTGCGCCTGCTCGGGGAGCACGACCGACGCGAGGACGCGGGTGTCCATGATGTACCCGGCGGCCGACGCGTTCCTGCGAGCGCGGACGACGCTCAGGTGCTGATGCTGCGGGTGCGCGGCGCGATCGTCGGATGCCTCTGGCTGAGTCGCTCCGCCGAGGCCGGACGGCAGGCGCTTGCGGTCAACGGCGCGAGCGCAGAGGCGAACGCCGAGGGCGTGCTCCTGGAGCTGTTTCGCCAGCACGTCGAGGCAGCCGTGGGGCACGCGCTGCTTCACGGAGAGCTCGCCACCCGGATCTCGGAGCTTGAGGAGGCGCGCGACGCCGCCGTGCGCGCCAATCAGTCGAAGAGCACCTTCCTCGCGAACATGAGCCATGAGCTCAGGACGCCGCTCAACGCCGTGATCGGCTACGCCGAGATGCTCATGGAGGAGACCGACGCGATCATGGACGAAGGCGGCCGGCCGGCACGGGCCGTCGCCCAGTTCCCCGCGGACCTCGGGCGAATTCGAAGCGCTGGCAGGCACCTGCTGTCCATCATCAACGACATCCTTGACCTCACCCGCATCGAGAGCGGGAAGCTGGCCTCACGTGTGGAGCTGGTCGACGTCCCGGACCTGATCCACGATCTTCAGACCACCGTGGACCCGCTCGCGGCAGCGAACCGCAACCGGTTCCTGGTCGAGATAGGCCCCAACGTCCGGGTCGCGCGTACTGACGGCGCGATGATGCGGCAGATCCTGTTCAACCTGCTCAGCAACGCGTGCAAGTTCACGCAAGGCGGCGAGGTCAGGCTGCAGGTGCTGCGGCCGCCCGGCTCGGACGACCTGGTCTTCGAAGTGCGGGACACGGGCATCGGGATGGACGAAGCCCAGCTGGCGCGGGTGTTCGACGCGTTCGTCCAGGCAGACGACGCGACGACCCGCGCCTACGGCGGGACCGGGCTCGGGTTGACCCTGACCCGCCACCTGTGTCGGCTGCTCGGTGGGGATGTCGCCGTTCGCTCCACACCCGGGGCGGGCACGACGTTCACGGTCCACCTGGCGGTCGATCTGCAGGCCCAACGCGAGCCCGAGGCGGCCGCGGACACACCCGACTCGATCCGCGTCCCGAAAGGCGGCGCCGCCCATGACGCCGTCGTCACCCACGCCGGGACGGTGCTCGTCGTCGACGATGACCCGGTGATGCGTGACCTGCTGCGGCGGGTCATCGAACGTGAGGGGTTCCATGTCGCCGTGGCCGCCAACGGCTTCGAGGGGATCAAGCTGGCGCGCGAGCTGCGGCCGGTAGCGATCACGCTCGACGTCATGATGCCCGGGATGGACGGGTGGACGCTGCTGCGCCACCTCAAGGAAGACCCGGAGCTGGCGTCGATCCCCGTCGCGATGGTCACGATGGTCGACGAGTCATCGGGTCGCACGGCGCTGGGCGCTGACCACTACCTGATGAAGCCGATCGACCGTGCCGCGCTGTCGCGGGTGCTGGCACGCTACCGGCGCCCCGACACGTCCGCCGCAGGCGTCGTGCTGCTGATCGAGGACGACGAGCCGACCCGCGGGCTCATGCGTCGCGTGCTGACGATCGACGGCTGGCACGTGACCGAGGCGACCAACGGCGTCGAGGCCCTCGCGGCGCTCGAGCGCGTGACCCCGGACATCGTCCTGCTGGATCTGATGATGCCACAGATGGATGGCTTCACGTTCCTCAAGCACTTCCGAGCGGACCCGGCGCACCGAGACATCCCCGTCGTGGTCGTCACGGCGAAGGAGCTCACGGCCGACGAGGAGCGGCGCCTGCGCGGCGACGTGGCCCAGGTGATGGCGAAGCGTGGCGGCACAACAGGCGAGCGCATGCTCGCGGAGCTGCGGACTCTGCTCGCCCGGCTCGTCAGCTCGGGCGCCCGAGGCTGACCACCCGACGAAAGCCGACGAAACCCGGACGGGGCCGCGCGGTACCCGCGTGCCGCGCGGTCCCGTCCGGGACAACGGTCAGAGCTCCAGCTGGTCGGGCTTCTCGTCGCCAGACGTGTCGGGCTTCGCGGCAGCGAAACGGACCGTGACCGACGGCATGCGGGACCAGCGCGCGAGGGACGACGACGCGGCCTGAACGCGGAACAGCGTGCCTTGCTCGTCGTGATCCTCCGCCAGGACAGTGGCGCTGGCACGGAGCTCACCGACGAGCGCCGCGTCGCGCCACGGGATGTGCACGGTCGCCTGCTCGAGGCTGTGTGCCCGGATCGACTCGATCCGGGCACGAAGCCTCGCGACGCTCGCCGGGTCCCGCGCGCTGACGAGCTCCGCCTCGGGAAAGCGCTCGGCCAACGCGGCGCGCTCGTTGTCGTCAAGCGCGTCGACCTTGTTGAACACCTGCAGGACCTCGCGCTCTTCGCTGAGCACCTCGTTGAGGGTCTCGAGGACGCACGCGTACTGCGCCTCGCGTTCGGGGTCAGCCGCGTCGACGACGACGAGCAGCAGGTCTGCCGCCCGTGCCTGCTCGAGCGTGCTGCGGAACGACGCGACCAGCTCGTGGGGGAGGTTCTGGATGAACCCGACGGTGTCGCTGACGAGGATCGGGGGCGAAGCGGGTGGGTCGAGCTGGCGCACCGTCGTACCGAGCGTCGCGAAGAGCTTGTCCTCGGCGAGGACGTCCGCGCCGCTCAGGCTCCGCATGAGCGTCGACTTGCCGGCGTTGGTGTAGCCGGCGAGCGTGACGAGCCAGGCATCTGACCTGCGGGAGCGCCGGTCGTCGTCGCGCCCGTGCAGCTCCTCGAGCTCGGTGTTGAGCTGCGCGATGCGATCGCGAGCGCGCATCTTGGCGAGCTCGACGTTGGTGTGGCCGCGCTCACCGCGTCCGCCGCCGCCTCGGCGATCGTCCGCGCCCCGCTCCTGGCGCATGCGCGGCAGGTCGTGGCGCAGGCGGGCCAGCTCGACCTCGAGGCGCGCCTCGCGGGTCTGCGCGCGCTGCTCGAAGATGCGGAGGATGACGTCAGTCCGGTCCCATACGGGGTGTCCGAGCGCCTGCTCGAGGTGGAGCTGCTGCCTTGGAGTCAGCTGGGCGTCGACGAGCACGGCGTCGAAGCCCGGAGGAGCGGGTTCGGCGAGCTGCTCGGTGAGCTCCGCGAGCCTGCCGGGCCCGATGACGGTGGACGGCGCTCGCCTGCCGCGTCTCGCGCTGGCGTGGCCGACGATCTCGAGGCCGAGTGTGTCAGCCAGCCGCAGCAGCTCCGCACCGGACGGTCCCGGGCCGGTGTCGACGTGGACCGACTCGTCGAGGAAGAGGACGAACATCCGCAGAGCGGCTCGCTGGGAAGGGGTATCGTGCAAGGTACGGGGCATGGTGCCTCCTGGTCGTTCGACCCTCGGGGGTCGTTGCGCGTTCGAGAGGTTGCGCCGCCGCCGGGCCGCGTTCGGGCGACGATCCGAGGGGAGGACACCACGCGCGGTAGCGCGGCGCCCTTCACGGGTACGCGGCGCTTCCGGCAGCTCGATGGCCAATCCTCGTGTTCGCGTGAACCTCGGCCGACGACGTACGTGTCGGGCCGGACCGTGGCCTGCGGTCGCTCAGCCGGGTGCGGCGAGCGGGCAGTCGGTCGTCGCGATCAGGCGAGGGTTGTCATCCACATGGTGTTCACGCTGCGGGTAGTCCCGGAGCCTCGGGTCGCCGCGGCTCCGCGGGCGGCTGATTCCGCCCTGCTCCTTCCGTAGGCGCATCCTTCGTCACGGTCAATGGCTGCGCTGGTCGACTCGGAGGTTCGAACCGGCGGCCGGCTATCGCGAGGCATCACGATGTACGTCGCCCCTTGCAATTGAAAATCATTTTCAATAACGAGGCGCCCATCTGGCACGGATACTGCCAGAATCTCCCCCTCACTCCCGTCCAGGAGAAAACGATGTTCACTATCAGAAAGACCCGGACCCACGCGGCTTTCACCGAGGAGGTTCCCCACGCAGGGTTCCCATGGAGCCGTGCGTTCACTGCCCTGTGTGCGCTGTCCGTGGCGACATCGCTCGCGGCCTGCGACGATGGAGGCCCCGCGGACACCGGGGACGCGGGGCCTGACACGACGAGACCGGATACGGACGTGCCCGATACGTCGGAGCCCGACACGGACGATCCGGACACCGCTGATCCGGACACGGACGATCCCGACCCGCTCGACCCGGAGACGGAGCCGCTGTCCGCAGGCGCATGCCGGACGGTCGTTCCTGCCTCGTCCGCGCCCTCGTACACGGAGCTCTGCGCGCTGGAAGACGGCGTCGTGCAGCACGTGCGGATCGACCGTCTGGTGGCGGGATCCGGCCACACGTCCGCGCAGCTGCTGCTGGGCTACGAGGAGCCACCGGCTGCGAGCCAGGCTCCGGTCGGTCCGGGTCAGTTCCGGCTGATGGTCTACGGGTTCACGCCGTCCCTCGCCTACGCGTACCTGCACGAAGCGTCGGTCGAGTTCGATGGGCCGCACGACTTCTCCTCTGCGTCGACGATCTGCTTCGACATCCACGGTGGGACGTCAGGGGCCGCGCCCGCCATCCTGCTGTGGGTCGACGGCGTCCACGGCGCGGACTGCCGCGACGTCGAGACGTTGACGCTCGACACGGTCTACGGCGCGGACTTCGCGTGGGACGGCGCTGACGCGTGGATCGACAAGGACCTGCCCGGCTGGTTCTACCAGGCTGGCGGGCTGGGCTCCGCCGTCGTGACCCTGTTCCCGACCGGCGCAGCGAGCTGCGAGACGGTGTGGCGCTCGACGACGGACTGGCAGCCGCTGTGCCATCCCCGCGGCGGCGCGGCGCACGTGCGGCTCGACGGTGTTCGCGCGACAGGCAACAATCAGTACGGCTACCTGATCATCGCCGAGGACGACGAGGTCCCGACCGGCAGCCCGTCGGCACCCGCGGGCAGCGGGACGTTCAACCTGGTCTTCGGGCAGTCGAACACCGGCGCAGGGGTGACGTGGGCGATCTTCGACGGCCAGAACACCGGCCAGAGCCCGTCGGTCGTTCGCCACACGTTCGAGACCGACGACGGCGACGAGCTGTACACGGACGTCGCGGGCACGATCTGCGCCGACGTGCACGACGGAGACGAGGGAGCGCGCTTCACGATGTGGGCGACCGGCGCGGGAGGGGTGGACTGCTCGCGTCCGACGACGCTGACGCACGAGAGCGCCCTGCTGAGCGAGGTCT
>ERZ869909.2964-NODE-2964-length-10379-cov-5.053485_pt1 | contig 10379 bp, 10 predicted proteins | sample MGYA00520892_ERZ869909 | MGnify/ENA primary metagenome ERZ869909 (study PRJEB32215, sample SAMEA104723947) | bioreactor metagenome | biome: bioreactor; feature: anaerobic bioreactor; material: water | place: China | collected 2015-03-12 ... | reverse complement strand
TCCTGCGGTTTCGGTTCGATCAGGATGGTGCCCTTGAAGCCGATCTTGTGCTTGTGCTCCACCACCATCGACAGGAAGCGCCCGGCCTGCAGCCGCTCCTGCCGCAGATCGGTGTTCAGCAGCGTCTCGTAGCCCTCGCGCCCACCCCAGAGCACATAATTCTCGCCGTTCAGCCGGTGGGTCAGTTCCAGCACCGCGCGCACCGTGGCGGCACTATAGGCAAAGATATCGGGGTCCGGGTTGGTGGCCGCGCCCGCCATATAACGGCGGTTGGTAAAGAGGTTCGCCGTGCCCCACAGAAGTTTCGGCCCGCCGGCGGCGATCCTTTCGCCCAGCAGATCGCCGATCCGGTCCAGCCGGGCGCGGCTTTCGCGCAGGCTGGCACCCTCGGGGCGGATGTCATGGTCATGGAAGCAGAAATAGGGGGCGCCCAGAATGCGGAAGAAATCGAACGCGGCATTCACCCGGGCCTCGGCCAGCGCCATGGTATCACCGGGAAACCAGGGGCGTTGCAGGGTCTGCCCGCCGAACGGGTCGCCGCCCTCGTAGCAGAAGCTGTGCCACCAGGCGACGGCGAAACGCAGATGATCCTCCATCCGCTTGCCGAGGATCAGCGCATCGGGGTTGTAATGGCGAAAGGCCAGCCCCTCGGCGTCGGGGTCAAAGCGCACCGGGGCGATACCGTCAAAGCCAGCGGTCATGGGGTTCCTCCTTCTGGCCCGTTGGCGGGCGCGTCTTGGGGCAGGTTTTCGCGCAGATAGATCGCCGGGACGATTGCACGGGTTGCCTCTTCGGGGCGGCGGCCATCGGCCAGCGCCTTCATCGCCGCGATGGCCAGAGCCACCTCCTCGGCGGGTTTCTGGTCGATGACGGCATCAATCAGCCCGCGCTCCAGCCCGGCACGGCTGACCGGGGTCAGCTCATGCAGCACCGCCACCGGGCGCGGGGTTTTCAGCCCCTCCAGCACCTCGATCAAGCCGCGGTTGCCAGCGCCGATGGAATAGATCCCGCTGACGCCACCGGGGGCCGCCAGCGCCTCGGCCAGACGGGCGCGCATCAGGGCGGGCTGGTCCTGCACCTCGATGGCGGGGAGCAGTTGCAGGGCAGGGGCAGTGGTGAGGACCTCGGCGGCGCCCTCATGGCGTTCGCGGTGATCGCGGGCTTGAAACGAGCCCAGCACCGGCAGGATGCGCCCTTGCCGCCCGCTATGGGCCAGCGCCAGCAGCCGTGCCGCCGTGCGCCCGGCCATGCGGTTGTCGATCCCGGCATAGGCGGCGCGCAGATCGGGCGCGGCGTCACCGACCAGCGTCACCACCGGCAGGCCACGGGCGCGCAGCTCGGCCAGCGCTGCGGCGATCTCGGGCGCCTCGGTCGCCACCACCGCCACGCAGTCGGTGGCATCGGGAATGGCACGCAGCGCGGCGGCCAGCGCCGGCGGATCAAGCGCCGGAACCTCCTGCACGGCCAGGCTGATGCGATCAGCGCGGCAGGGGGCTTCCTGCGCCTCGACGGCTTCGCGCAGCGCATGAAAGAAGCTGTGGTCGCCGCGCGGCAGAATGAAGGTGAAGCGATAGACCCGCCCGCGCGACAGATTGGCGGCATGCAGGTCGCGCTCATAACCCAGCTCGGCAATTGCCTGCCGCACCCGCCGTGCCGATTTCTCGGCCACGCCGCCGCGTGCGTTCAGCACCCGGTCAGCCGTGGCATAGCTGACCCCGGCCACTCGCGCGACATCGTGAAGCGTTGGCTTGCGCATGCTGAATCACCCCCTCGCGGCACCATGATGCTTGCAATGATAGACGTCAATCATTTAATGATGGACGTATGGCATTTCTCTTTCGGCTGTTTTCCCTGCGGTGTCCGGTTAGTTTGGTTGCACCAGCAGGGAGCCGCCCGGTCCGTGGAACGCGCGTTGAATCAGATGTTGCTCAAGCGCTCACCTGGCAGCGCCACCCTGTTGGTTGGCGGGGCCATTGGCATCGGCATGACCGCCGAGGCCGCGGTGCGTGGCGGCGCCGATTTCCTGCTGGTGCTCAATGCCGGGCGCTACCGGGTGATGGGCGCGGCTTCGCTGGCGGCGCTGTTGCCGCTGAGCAATGCCAACCGCTTCACCGATCAGTTCGCCCGCCGCGAAATCCTCGACAGGGTCTCCGTGCCGGTGCTGTTCGGCGCTTCGTGTTTCGACCCGTCGATGAGCCCCGAACGGCTGGTCGAACATGCGTTGGCGGTGGGCTATCAGGGCATCGCCAATTTCCCCTCGGCGATCCATTTCGATGGCCGCTTTCGCCAGTTGCTGGAGGAAGCCGGGCTGGGTTTCGCCCGCGAGGCGCGCATGCTTGCACTGGCGCAGCAGGCCGGCCTTCTGACCTTCGGCTATGCCAAGACCCGCAGCGAGATTTCGCAGCTGATCGAGGCCGAGGTGGCGATGATCTGTCTGAATTTCGGCTGGAACGCCGGCGGCGTGCAATCGGTGGCGCAGAGCTTCACCATCGCCGAGGCCGCTGACCGCGCGCGCCGCATCTTCACCGCCATCCGCGCCCGCGCACCCTCGACGCTGTGTTTTGTCGAGGGTGGGCCGATCATCAACCCCGATGACATGTTCCGCGTCTGCGACGAGGCCCGCGCCGATGGGTATGTCGGCGGCTCCACGCTGGACCGGGTGCCGCTGGAAACCTCGGTCAGCGAACGGACCTCGGCCTTCAAGGCTTTCGGGTTGCTCAAGCAAAGCGAAAGCCTGCAATCGCGCGAATTGGGGCGGGTTGCGCGTATCGCCGGGGTGGTGGGGCAATCGGAATTCGTGCAGGCGATGCTGGAACAGGCGGCGCGGCTGGCGGGCATGCATATCCCGGCGCTGATCTGCGGCGAGCCGGGGCTGGGCCGGGTGTCGCTGGCGCGGGCGCTGCATGCGCTTTCGGGGCGTCGCGGACCGCTGTTGAGCCTGCGCGCCAATGATCCCGAAAGCGATGCCGAGGCGCTGCTGTTCGGCGCCGGCGGGCGTCATCGCGCCATGTTGACCCAGCCCGAAACGACCGTGCTGATCCGCAACGCCGAAGCGCTGATGCCGGACTTGCAGCACCGGCTGGCCGATTGGCTGGAGCAGGAGGGCACTGCGCGCGACACCGGCGATCCGGGGATGGGCGCGCGACTGGTGCTGGTCTGCGCGCCGCTGCCGGGGGCGGCCAATGCGCTGGTGCCGGCGCTGGCGCGGCGGTTGCAGGCCGGTCGCATCCAGATCCCGCCGCTGCGCGAACGTCCCGAGGATGTGCCGGCACTGGCCCGCCACCGGCTGGGCATGCTGGGGGTAGGCCGGCAGATCTCGGCCGATGGCTACCGGTTGTTACTGGCCCACGCATGGCCGGGAAACAACCCCGAGCTTTTCGCGGCGATCGACCGGGCGGTGCTGGGCAGCGAGAGCGGGGCGATCAGCGCCGCGCAGATCGCGGCGGCGATCGGCTCCGGCGAGGCAGGTGCTCCCGTCGAGGTCAGTACCCCCGCCGCCTCACCGCTCAGCGAGCGCGACTGGTTGATGGATGCCCTGCGCCGCAACCGGTTCCGGCGCGGCGATACCGCAGCCTATCTGGGGATCTCGCGCAAGACGCTCTATAACAAGATGCATCGCTTCGGCCTGCTGGAGTAAGCGGCCGGCGCGGGCTTCAGCGTGGCGTGCCAAGCTGCGCCACCAGATGGCGGCAGAAGGCCCGCGCCGCAGCCGGCATCACGTCATCGGCGCGCGACATGATGCCGACCGCGCCGCTGGTCAGGCTGGTATCGAGCGGCAGCGGCGCCAGCCGGCCCTCGGTGATATCCTGCGCGATCACGCCGCGGCTGATGAACCACACGACATCAGGGTCCGACAGCGTCAGCGCGCGACCAAAGGCCGATGAGGCGGATTCGATGCGCCGGGTGAACAGCGGCACGCCCTGCGCGATCAGAAGCCGTGCGATCAAGGGACGGATGGCCGAATCCTGCGGTGGATAGAGCACCAGGAAGGCATCCAGATCGACGAAGCCGCGCGCCTGCCGGGCCGGGCTGTCCGGCCGCGCCACCACCACCACCTCCTCGCTGTAGAGCTGGCGGAAGGAAAGCCCGTTCATGCTTTCGGGGCGGCCAAGCCGCCCGATCACCAGATCCAGCCCGCCGCTGCGCAGCCGCGCCGTCAGATCCGCATGCGGACCCTCGGAAATCTCGATCAATGTATCGGCATGGTCCTCGGCGAAGCGCCGCGCCGCCGGCGGCAGCAGCGCGGAGGCGACGCTGGGCAGCGCGCCGATGCGCAACCGCCCCAGCGCCGCGCCGGTGCCGCGCAGGCTGCGCAAGCCGTTGCGCAAGGCGGCGGTCGATTGCTCGGCATATTGCAGGAACAGCTCGCCCTCGGGCGTCAGCCGCACGCCGGCGCGCGAACGCTCGGCCAGCTGATGGCCGGTGATGGCCTCCAGTTCCTTGAGGGTCTTGGAAACTGCGGGCTGGGTCAGGTTCAACTGTTCGGCGGCGCGCTTGAGACTGGCCGCGCGGGCCAGCGCCGCGAAGACCTCCAGATGACGAAATTTGATGCTCCGGTCCAATATACTTGCCAGTTTCGATAAGTAAAAAGCCGATATTTCAGTTTTTATAGCGTGTTTGTTGTGCAAAATGGAAGCGGCGAGGAGGAGGTTTCAGTGAAAGCCCAGGTAGCAATCATCGGTGGCGGCCCGTCGGGGCTGTTGTTGTCGCAACTGCTGCACCGGCGCGGCATCGACAGCATCGTGCTGGAGCGCAAGACCAAGGACTATGTTCTGGGCCGTATCCGGGCCGGCGTGATGGAACAGGGGCTGGTGCATCTGCTGGAGGAGGCCGGCTGCGCCGAGCGGCTGCACGCCGAGGGTTATGTGCATGACGGCACATTGATCGCTTTTGGCGATCAGATGTTCCGCATCGATTTCACCCGCCATACCGGCACCCCGGTCATCGTCTATGGCCAGACCGAGGTGACGCGCGACCTCTATGCCGCGCGCGAGGCGGCCGGCGGTGCCATCGAATTCGAGGTCGAGGATGTGGTGATCCACGGTGCCGATAGTGATGTGCCTTTCGTCACTTATACCCGCGACGGCGCGGCGCGGCGCATCGATTGCGATTTCATCGCCGGATGCGACGGGTTCCACGGGGTCAGCCGGCAGGCGATTCCGCTCGGCGTGCGGCGCGAATACGAGAAGGTCTATCCCTTCGGCTGGCTCGGCATTCTCAGCGAGACGCCGCCGCTGCATCATGAGCTGATCTATGCCAATTCGCCACGTGGCTTCGCGCTCTGTTCGATGCGCAACCAGAAGCTCAGCCGCTATTACATCCAGTGCTCGCTGAGCGACAAGCCCGAGGACTGGACGGACGAGGCCTTCTGGCAGGAGCTCAAGCGCCGCATCCCCGCTGAACAGGCCGCAAAGCTTGTCACGGGCCCGTCGATCGAGAAATCCATCGCGCCGCTGCGCTCCTTCGTGACCGAGCCGATGCGCTGGGGCCGGCTGTTCCTGTGCGGCGATGCCGCGCATATCGTGCCGCCGACCGGGGCCAAGGGGCTCAATACCGCTGCTTCGGATGTGCATTACCTCTATCACGGGCTGCGGGATTTCTATGAAAACGCCAGCACGGCGGGGATCGACAGCTATTCGGAAAAGGCGCTCAGCCGGGTCTGGAAGGCCGAGCGCTTCAGCTGGTGGTTCTCGTCGCTGATGCATCGCTACCCGGATCAATCCGAATTCGACCTGAAAATGCAGATCGCCGAGCTGGAGTTTCTGCGCTCGAACGAGGCCGCGCAGCAGGCGATGGCCGAGAATTATGTCGGGCTGCCCTATTGACGCCCCGAAAGCCAGATGAAGGAGCCGCCGATGCCCGAGCGCCATGACGAGGGAATGCGCATCCGCCGCGCGGTGCTGGGTGATGCCCATGTGGACCGTGCCGAGGCGACGAAAACCGCTTTTGACGCGCCGTTTCAGCAGCTTATCACCGAAGCCGCCTGGGGCACCGTCTGGGCCGACGAAACCATCAGCCGCCGTGAACGCTCGATGCTGACCCTGGCGCTGCTGGCCGCGACCGGCAATTTCGAGGAGATTCCCATGCATATCCGCGCTACTGCCAATACCGGCGCCAGCAAGGAAGACGTGATGCAGGCGTTCCTGCATGTCGCGATCTATGCCGGCGTGCCTCGGGCCAATCATGCGATCAAGCTGGCCCGGATGACCTATGATGAAATGGAGGGAGCCCGATGAGCCGGCCGTCAGATTACTATCAGCGCAACCGCTCCCTGCATCCGCCGGCCCTGACGCCGGGCTACAAGACTTCGGTGGCGCGCAGCCCGCGCCAGTCGATGATCGCGCTGGAGCATTCGGCCTCCGAGATCACCGGCCCGGTGTTCGGCCATGCCGATATCGACCCCGGCGACAATGATCTTCTGAGCAACTACGCCCGGCCCGGCGAAAGCCCGATCGGTGAGCGCATCATCCTTCATGGCCGGGTGCTCGACGAAAACGCGCGCCCGGTGCCCAATACCCTGGTGGAAATCTGGCAGGCCAATGCCGGCGGGCGCTACCGCCACCGCAAGGATACCTATCTGGCGCCGATCGATCCCAATTTCGGCGGCTGCGGCCGCACCCTGACCGATGCCAATGGCTATTATGCCTTCCGCACCGTCAAGCCCGGGGCCTATCCCTGGCGCAACATGGTCAACAACTGGCGGCCGGCGCATGTGCATGTCTCGGTCTTTGGCTCGGGTTTCGTGCAGCGGCTGATCACGCAATGCTATTTCGAGGGAGATCCGCTGATCCCGATCTGCCCCATCGTGCAGACCATCCCCGATCCCGATGCCATCGAGCAACTGGTGGCCCGGCTCGACATGAACGCCACCATCCCGCTCGACAGCATTGCCTACAAGTTCGACATCGTGCTGCGCGGGCGCCGCTCGACCCTGTTCGAGAACCGTCTGGAGGGGAACTGACCCATGCCGCAATCGCTTGATTATCTTCGTGAAACCGCATCGCAGACCGCAGGTCCCTATGTCCATATCGGCCTGGCGCCCGGGGCGGCGGGGTTTGACATCTACCGGCGCGAACTCGGCCACGATATCGCCGGCCCCGCGGTTCGAGGCGAGCGTATCCGCATCGAGGGGCAGGTGATCGATGGCACCGGATCGCCGGTCAAGGATGTGCTGATCGAGGTCTGGCAGGCCAATGCCGATGGGCATTATGCCCATCCCGAAGGCGGCGGCGCGGTCGAGGAAGGCTTTCGCGGCTGGGGGCGGGTGATCAGCGATTTCGACACCGGCATCTGGGCGCTCGACACCATCAAGCCGGGGCCGGTGCCCTGGCGCGACGCGCGGATGCAGGCGCCGCACCTGAACCTCTGGATCGTGGCGCGCGGCATCAATCTGGGCCTCAATACGCGGCTTTACTTCGACGATCACGCAGAGGAAAATGCCGCCGACCCGGTACTCAACCTGATCGAATGGGCCAGCCGTCGCCAGACCCTGATCGCCGCCCGCAGCGAGCGTGACGGCCAGACGGTTTATCGCTTCGACATCCGGCTGCAGGGCGAGGGCGAAACCGTATTCTTCGATATCTGAGGCATTCCATGAGCAACCCCTGCATCATCTGCGTCGCCATCACCGGCAGCCTGCCGACCAAGGCCAACAACCCCGCTGTGCCGATCAGCGTCAGCGAACAGATCGAAAGCACGCAGGAAGCCTTCGAGGCCGGGGCGAGCATCGTGCATGCGCATGTGCGCAACGATGATCAGACCCCGTCTTCCGATCCGGAGAAATTCGCCCTGCTCAAGGAGGGGCTGGAAAAGCACTGCCCGGGCATGATCATCCAGTTTTCCACCGGCGGGCGGTCGGGTGCCGGGCAGGCGCGTGGTGCGATGCTGTCGCTTGGCCCGGACATGGCCTCGCTGGCGGTGGGCTCGAACAACTTTCCCACCCGCGTCTATGAAAACCCGCCCGATCTGGTGGACTGGCTGGCCGCCGAGATGCTGGCCCATGACGTCAAGCCCGAGATCGAGGCCTTTGACCTCAGCCATATCCTGAAAGCGCGCGAGATGGCCGACAAGGGCCAGATCAGCGGCACCCCCTATGTGCAATTCGTGATGGGGGTGAAGAACGCCATGCCCGCCGATCGCGATGTGTTCGATTATTACATCCATACCGTGCGCCGGCTCTTCGGCCCTGATGCCCCCTGGTGCGCCGCCGGGATCGGCGCGCAGCAGATCGTGCTCAACGAATGGGCAGTTGCCGCCGGTGGCCATGCCCGCACCGGGCTCGAGGATAATGTGCGCCTTGACCGCGAGCGGCTGGCGCCCTCGAATGCCGCGCTGGTGCAACGGGTGGCCGAGATCTGCGAACGCCATGAACGCCCGGTCGCCAGTTGGCAGGAGGCGCGGCGCATCCTGGGCCTGCGCCCGAACTAGAGCAGGGCGGAAAACGCTGCACGGCGACGGGTGATCCACGGCCGGGACAGGCGCGAGGTCCGTGCCGGTATCGCCTTTGGCCCGCAATTATCTGTGCCACGGTGGCGTCGGCTGAAGCATCTGAATTCACAGAGCATTTACGCATATATGCTAGACGGGAGCTGCTTAACCAGGAGTGCCCGTAATGGCTCATACACATACCTCTGCAGACGTCCTTGGCATTGCCTATCGCTCGATGTCCAGCGCCGAGATCAATCGCATCCACAGCTTCAAGGAGATGGGGATGGAAATGCTGGAACTGATGCGGGAGTCCGGTGATTCCCGCGAACTTTGCCTGGCGCAGAACCGGCTTGAAGAAGCGGTGTTCTGGGCCGTCAAGCATGTCGCTCTGAACGGAGCGGAGGCGCACTGACCCCCGATCCCCGCTCGCGGCATTTCGCGCCGCGGCGTGCAAAACCGCTGCAACGTTGGGCATCGGGCGGGTTCGCGATGCATGGCCCCGATGCATGGCCCGGTGTTTGGCGTTGCACGGTACTGCGGCCTCGGCACCGGTGGCTTGCGCCGGTGCCGGCCGAATTTCATTTGACTGCGCGGGCGCTGACCCTCAGCCCGGCGTGCCGATCCGCTCGATCCCGGCAATCAGCGCTTCGGCATGGCGCAGCGCGGCGCCGGTGGCCTCGGCCATGGCGGGCAGGGTCAGCCATTCGAGCGCCCAGGCGGCGCCGGAACGTTCCTGTTCGTGGATCATCGCCTGCATCAAGATGCCCTGCTGCCCGGCGACATGCCGCGCCAGCGCCACCATGGTCTCGGCCAGCACCGGGTTTTGCTTGTGCGGCATGGCCGAAGAGCCGCCGCCGCCCGTGAGCGCGATCTCGTCCAGGCCCTGCTGCGCCATCAGCGCCACATCCTGGCCGATCTTGCCCAGCGCCCCGGCGGCCAGCCCCAGCCAATGGCCAAGGCTGACCATCGCGCTGCGCTCACCATGCCAGACCGGCGTCAGCCGCAGGCCCAGCGCCTCGGCGACATGCCGGGCAACCGCCTCGTCGCCGGGTGCCTCGCGCTGGCCGATGGCCCCGCCGATCTGCACCTTGCCCAGTTCTTCGCGAAGCGCCGGCAGGCGGCTCATCTGAGCTTGCAGAAGCCGCGCCCAGGCATCGACCCGCAGCGCCACAGTCGCCGGCAGGGCGGCCTGCATCCGGGTGCGCGCCATCAGCGGCGCCATGCCGAAATCAGCCTTCACACCGTCCAGCAGCGCCAGCAGTCTCGCCAGACGTGCCTCCAGCAGCGCCAGAACCGACAGCCCGGCCAGCACCAGCGCCGTGTCGATCACATCCTGGCTGGTGGCGCCGCTATGGATCGCCCGCGCCGGGCCGGTGGCCAGCCCGGCACGCAGTTGTGCAATGAGCGAGGGCACGGCCATGCCATCCCGATCGCTCTGGGGCCGGAAAGCGGCGGCGTCGAAACCGGCCAGCGCGGCCAGCGCGCCCTCGGCCTCCGCCGGGGTGACAATCCCGTTCGCCGCCAGTGCGCCCGTCCAGGCCCGCTCAAAGGCGATCATGTGCCCCAGCAGCGCCTCGGCGCCATATTCCCGCGCAATTTCCGCATCGCGGAACAGATCACCGAAAAGCCCGGTGCAGAGCATCGCATTGGTCATCCGGTTTCCTCATCACCCTCGTTGCGCCGGATCATGCCGCATGCCGCCGGGCTGTGCAAACGCCGGATCAACGGTTAGGGGAAGAGGGATGCAAACGGCCCTTGGGCCGGGCAAAAAGCGGCAAGAATGTGCCCCGCCATCGTTTTCGCCCCAAGGCGATACGGCAGGCAAAAGCCGTTCAGGGCCGAAGCATTGCTGCCATTGAAAGAGGATCTAGAGAATTGGTGGAGCCAAGGGGAGTCGAACCCCTGACCTCTTGAATGCCATTCAAGCGCTCTCCCAACTGAGCTATGGCCCC
>ERZ869909.2963-NODE-2963-length-10382-cov-4.640660_pt1 | contig 10382 bp, 8 predicted proteins | sample MGYA00520892_ERZ869909 | MGnify/ENA primary metagenome ERZ869909 (study PRJEB32215, sample SAMEA104723947) | bioreactor metagenome | biome: bioreactor; feature: anaerobic bioreactor; material: water | place: China | collected 2015-03-12 ... | reverse complement strand
GTCACGCCATCGGCGGGGGCGAAGGATGCCGCCACCTGTTCCTGGTTCTCCCAGTAGGCCTTGGTGAGCTCGTAGACGGTATCGTCGGCCAGGCTGCTGTTGGCGGCCACACCCATGTAGATGCCCATGGTGGTGGCTTCCGGCATGCCGCGGTAGGTTTCGGCGGGCACGACGGTCGGGGCCAGGAAGGGGAGCTCCTCGGTCACCGCGGCGACCTGTTCGTCGGACAGCGACAGCAGGCGCAGTGGGCGTGAGGAGTGGACCTCGGTGAAGGCCGGGATCGGCGGCACGCCGTTGTAGCTGAAGCCCACCAGGCGGCCGTCGATCACGCCCTCGGCGGCGTCATCGATGCGCATGCGCTGGTAGTCGGGCTCCACGCCAAGGATGTCGAACACCAGCTCGGTGATGTATTCGCCGCCACCGCCGATGCTGCTGGGGTTGAAGCGAGCGCCGTTGAGGTCGTCGAAGGTCTCGATGCCGGAATCCTCGCGCACCGCCCAGTGCATGGTGGAGGGAGCGATCCAGTAGATCAGCCGGGCCTCCGGGTTCGGGGTGTCTTCGAAACGACCGATGCCGTTGTACATCTCATAGCCGACCAGCGCTTCGGTGAAGGCCAGGTCCAGCTCACCTCGGCCGAGGCGAATGGCGTTCTCGCGGGTGCCGCCGGTTTCGCGGACAGTGATCTCGTAGTCGGTATTGGCGCTGATCACCCGAGCGCCTTCGGAGATGCCGAAGAACCAGCCGGTGCCGGTTGGCACGGCGCCGATGTTCAACGATGTATTGGCCTGGGCACCGGTAACGGCAAGGCTACCGAGTGCCAGGATAGATGCGGGTAGCAGGTGGCGTGCCTTCATGGAGAAGTGCGTCATTGTTATATCCTCATCCTGTTAGGGAGGTGTTGTTTGAGCCTTTATCCGGTCCGCTTCAGATGCGTTCCCGGCTCGATATGGCGAGCGCATTTCGCCATCTTTCTATTGATACCCCGAGCCATGGCAATTGAATATTGGTGAATCATGAGCCTGCCATCGCGGATGGAGAAGGCAGCCTCTCCTGCTGGGCCGACATATCGACGAGATGATCGACGAACAGTCTGGCCGTCATGGAGAGTCGGTCGACGTCCTTGACGTAGATGCAGAGCTTGCGTCGCGCCCAGGCGTCGCGAATCGATACCACCTTCACGTTCAGCCCGCCTACGTATTGCCGGATGGCACCCCGGGGCACTACACCGACGCCCAGGCCCGCCTGCACCATGATGCACAGGGCGTCATAGCTGGTGACCTGAATGCGCAGCTTGAGCGGTCGGTTGGCCAGGCTGGCCGCCCTGAGCAGCTCGAGATTGATCGCGCTGGAGGTATGCAGCCCGACATAGGCGTGATCGAGACTCTCTCGAAATTCGATGCTCTCCCGCAATGCCAGGGGATGGTCGAGCGGGACGACGAGTACCAGGTCATCCGTGTGGTAGGGAAATTCAGCGAGGTCATAGCCATGGGGAAGCATGGCGCAGATGCCAATATCGGCACCGTTCGCCATGACCTCCCGCGTGATGATGGGACTGACTTTCTCTTCGAGATGAACGTTGATATCCGGATGCATGGCGAAGAAGCTCTGCGTCTCGCCGGGGAGATACTGGGTGATGGCCGACATGTTGGCATAGACGCGAATGCTGCCCCGGGTCCCACTGGCGTACTCCTGCATCTGCAGACCGAGATCCTCCAGGTTATGCAGTATCCCCCGGGAGAGATTGAGCAGGGCATTGCCGGCGGGCGTCAGCTCGACGCCTCGATTGTTGCGCTTCAGCAGCGGCGTCCGGAAGTGAACCTCCAGCTCGCTCAGGCGCTTGCTGACGGCCGAGGGGGCAATGAACTCCGCCTCGGCGGCACCGGTGATAGTGCCTGTCTCGGCCACGCGTACGAACAGCTTGAGGGAAGTGGTATCGAGCTTCATGGCTGACCTCCCGATCAACATGTTGCGAGGGGCCGACTCAGCCCGAAAAACGATATTGTATGCAACTGCCCTCGATTTCTGTGAAATGTAGGCCTATATTGACCGTCAAATCAAATAGTCGTACACAATCTTGATGTCGACCTTAGTCGTGCTGCCACCGGAATCGTCCACGGCTGTCGTTCCTGGTCGGCACACACTCCCCTGGTCGGCACTCACTCCGGCCAGCTGATGTCTCCGTTCGCCGTCCGGCAAATCACAACAAACAGTTTCAGGACTGCTACCGATGACGACGCCCCCACATGTCGATGCTCCCCTCAGCCTTGCCCAGCAGCTGATCCGCGATCACCTGGTTTCCGGCGAGATGACACCGGGTAGCGAGATCGCCCTGCGCATGGACCAGGCGCTGCTTCAGGACGTGCTTGGCACCCTGGTGATGCTCGAGCTCGAGGCGATGGGTCTGGATCGCGTGCACACCGACCCCAGCGTACAGTACATCGATCACGGCCTGATCCAGGCCGACAACCTCAACGCCGAGACCTATCTCTTTCTGAAGAGTGCCTGCGAACGCTTCGGGGTCTGGTACTCCGGCCCCGGCAACGGGATCAGCCACCCGGTGCACATGGAGAACTTCGGCCTGCCCGGGCAGTCGATCGTCGGTTGCGATAGCCACACCACCTCGGCGGGCTCGCTCAGCATGCTGGCCATCGGCGCCGGGGGCATCGAAGTGGCCATGGCCATGGCCGGGGAGCCGCTCTACCTGAGCATGCCGCGTATCTGGGGCATCCGCCTGGAAGGGAGGCTGCCCGACTGGGTATCGGCCAAGGATGCGGTGCTCGAACTGCTGCGTCGTCACGGCGTGGCGGGCGGCAAGGACACGATCATCGAGTATTTCGGACCGGGGCTGGCGAACCTGTCGGCCATGGATCGCCACGTGATGGCCAACATGGGCACCGAGATGGGGGCGACCGCCACGGTATTTCCCAGCGACGACGAAACGCGTCGCTTCCTTGCCGCACGGGGGCGGGAGGTTGACTGGAAGCCGCTCGCCGTCGAGCCGGGGTGTCGCTATGACATCGAGGAGACTCTCGATCTGTCTTCGCTCGAACCGATGATTGCCCTGCCTTCGAGCCCCGACAAGGTGGTGCCGGTGCGCCAGGTGGCCGGGGAGCCGCTGCATCAGGCCTACGTCGGGTCGTCCGGCAACCCGGGCTACCGCGACTTTGCCGTGGTGGCGAGTATCGTCAAGGATCGACAGGTGGCCGATGGGGTGTCGCTGGATATCAATCCTTCGTCCCGGCAGGTGCTGGCCACCCTGATCCGCGACGGCTATCTCGCCGACCTGGTGGCGTGCGGAGGGCGGCTGCACCAGGCAGGCTGCAACGGCTGCATCGGTATGGGGCAGGCGCCGGCGGTCAAGCGCAACAGCCTGCGCACCGTGCCACGCAACTTCCCGGGCCGCTCCGGTACCCGTGAGGACAGCGTCTTCCTGTGCAGCCCGGAAACCGCCGCGGCTTCGGCGCTTGCCGGTGTGATTGCCGACCCCCGCACCCTCGACATGGCCTATCCGCGGATAGAGGAGCCGAGCCAGATGGTGGTGAATCGCGATCTCTTCACGCCCCCGCTGCCCCTCGCCGAAGCACGCCTGAAGCCGCTGCAGAAGACCGACAACACGCCCGCCTTGCCCGAGCTTTCACCGCTGCCCGAGACCCTGGAAGTGCCGGTGTTGCTGGTGGCCGGCGATAATATCTCCACCGATGACATCATGCCGGCAGGCCAGCGGGTGATGCCCTACTGGAGCAGCATCTATGCCTCGGCCCCCTTCACCTTCGAGGCACTCGACAGCGACTACCCTCGCCGCGCCGAAGCGACCCGTGAGCACGGGGGCCACGCCATCGTTGCCGGCCATAACTACGGACAGGGTTCCAGTCGGGAAAACGCCGCCCTGGTGCCGCGCTACCTGGGTCTACAGGTGGTGCTGGCGAAGAGCTTCGCACGGATTCACTGGCAGAACCTGATCTGCTTCGGGGCACTGCCGCTGTGCTTCGTCGACAAGGGCGATATCGCACGCCTCGAACAGGGCGACTGCCTGGCCATTCACGACCTGCACGCCCAACTGGCCGATGGCCCCGAACTCGTTGCCGAAATTGTCGGCAAGGGAGATGTCACGCTGCACCACGGCCTGACCGCACGGCAGCGGGAACTGCTGGCTGCGGGTGGTGTGATCAATCACATCAAGCGCAGACCACAGCCGGAGGAGTTCCGTGGTTCCGGTCATTCCGGTTGAAAGCAGGCAGGGATAATCGATTTTTTCTGTTGACAGATATTTTTTACTTGCCTAGTCTCAATTTCATGTGTACATGGTATACCAAGGTTTCAATTCGGCGCGCCATGGGCCCGAGCCACTGGTAACGCATCGAGAAAACGCATCGAGGTTACCCTGGATATGCCATCCTTGGGAGAGTTCAAGCAAGGCCTGATCAAGGACTACAACGACGTCAACAGCCGCATCTTCGGCATCGGTGTTGTGCGCCAGAAGGTCGATGTCGTTGGCGATAAGCTGATCATCATTGCCCTGCACAAGCGCGTGCCCTCCCTGGCCTATCTGAGTGCACTCAACAGCAATGTCAGCGAACTGGCCGATCACTATCTGATCAAGGGGTTCAAGAACGAATTCAAGCAGCTTCTGGTAGAGAAATATGGTTTCGACGTCATGACGATCTTCAAGGATTACGACGCAGAAGCCGAGCTTTCCGCTACCGTGGTGGTGATGAAAAAGGATGTACGCGACTACCTCTGAGAGCCCGAGCGCTGCAGAGAATAGCCCGTAAATCTGCGACGAGAAATCGTTGACTGGTGATGTGAACTCGCCCTGAAGCGGTGAGTGCTCAATGACCGTCAGCCCAGCCCGAGGCAAGTGCCTCAGGTTGTGCTGGCGGTTTTTTTCGTTATAGGAGAAGAAAAACAATGGCTAACGTAGCTGATATCGTAAACGCACTGAGCGTGATTACCGGGGGCAGGACGGTGTCGTCCATGGAGGAGGTGGAACGTGGCGACCACCCGTTCGTGATCCTCAAGTCATCGGGCATTCACGGGAAGTCCGTACTGGAAATTCCCGGTCTGATCTATGGCGATCCGAACAAGACGATTCGCAAGGTGGCTGTCTGCATGACCATGACCGAACTGGTCATCGAGCTGGCCGGCGCCACGGGGGTGGATGCCGTGGTGGCGCACCATCCCATTGCGGATGCGGCGAGCTGCGGTGGGGTGACCCTGAAGAATTACCTGGACCTCTATGACGTGGCAGGGCTCGAGTGTCACGAAGCCTTCCACGGCCTTCACCCCGGCATACCCTTCCTGCACGGCCACAAGGTGGTCAAGGGAAGCATTGCCTATGGCGGCGTTCACGGCAATATCATGTTCGTCGGCAGGGCACTGCCCGAGGTGAATACCCTCGGCGATATTCTCGACCGGCTGGGAAGCTACATGGCGCTCGACCAGGATCGGGCGCTGCTGGCGGAAGAGCGTCTCGTTAGAGGCATAGAGGCAATACGGGAGACCAGCGTCGAGACCAGTGGATTCATTCATCTCGGCTCACGCGAAAGTCGGGTCGAGAATATCCTGCACATCTTTCCGCATACCGGTTTCTCGCCCGATAACCTGCGGCAGGCAGTGGAGGAGAACCCCGATACCGATACCGTGGTTGCCTCCATCAGCCGTGTCTATGCCGGGCATGAGTTACTTGGGGTCGCCGAGGAGCTGGGCCTGAATTTTGTCGTGGGAAACTGCCATGTCATGGAAATTCTTGAGAATGGCCTGCCTCTGGCCTATGCCCTGGATGAGCTGCTCGAAGGGGTGGAAGTCATGCTGTTCCGGGACCGGGTTACCTCCACGCCCGTGAAGATGGTGGGAAATACCGCCCTGCAGGCCTATGCAAAGGAGATGTCGGCCCGGCACTTGCTGGGCAAGAATGCCATGAGCGACGTGTGACGATTCCGGTTTTTCACAAGCGTTTCAATAACAAGAGACTTGCCATGAAGACTTCCGTTACTACCCCAGATTCGAAGAAAGAAAAACTTCCCGACAGCAAGCGGGCATGGAAGAAGATCGAGGTAGTCGGCATCGTGCTGCTCGGTATCTGCCTGCTGCTGCTGATGTTCTCACCGACGAGCCTGTCGGGCCTGTTCAACTCGATCATGGCGTCGGTTCAGCCCGTGGTCGTCGATGTGTTCCTGACCGGGGTGGTGGGTACGGCCATCATCGTCAGCGTCATCATTGGACGGCTGCTGGAGAGGCTGGGTTTTACCGACGCACTGGTACGCATCTTCGTCCCCGCCATGAAGCTGATCGGGGTGAATCCCGCCGTCATCATTCCCAGCGTCTACAACATCTTCGGCGACATCAATGCGGCCGGGAAGATCTCGGGGCCCATCCTGAAGCGGGCGGGTGCCACCAAGGATGAGCAGAAGCTGGCCGTCGCCACGATGGTGCAGTCGCAGCAATCCTTCTCCACGTTCATGCTGGGGATGATGGCGCTGACCTTTGCCGGCGTGAATGTCTTTGTCGTGGTGCTGCTGGCGGTCTTCATGCCGCTGATTGTCTCGCCGCTGCTGTTGTCGAAGCTGCTCTACCGCGACGTGAAGCGGGTCGAAATCGGCAACCTCCCCACCTTCACCCCGGAGCGCGACTTCCTGCCGACGATGTTCAGCGCCGCCCGGGAGGGGGTGGAGCTGCTGCTGCTGATCCTGATTCCCGCCGTGGCCCTGGTGTTCGCCGTGATCGGTGTGCTGGACTACATCGGCATCTGGACGACGATCGAGTCATCGCTGGGCAGCGTCATGCTGTTCCTGAATATCCATCCGGAAACGGGTGTGCTGTCTATCCTGGTCAGCCCGACCCTTGCCATGGGCCAGCTGCAGGCAATGGCGGCGGAGATCGATCCCTCCCTGGTAGTCGGCTCCTTCGTTCTGGCCTCGTCGGGGCTGCCCCTGTCGGCGGTATTCGGCCAGGTGCCGGTAGTCTGGGCGGAATGCTCCGACCTGAGCGAACGTGAGGCCATGGGCGCCGCCGTGCTGGGGATCACGATGCGTCTGGCGACGGCATTCCTTATCGCCTTCTTCGTGACGCCGCTGGTGGTTTGATAGTGGCTTGACTACTTCATGGCCAGCGATTGGCGTACACGCGAACGGCTCAGCAACTGGTCGGCCAGGTCGTGGAAATCGTTGGCCACGTAGTCGAAGCTCGGGTCTATGGTCAGGTCGGGCCTGGCTTGTGGCCCGAATTCCAGTGGCCGCATCACGAAGGCGGTTCGCAGCCCCTCGCTGTGGGCGGCCTTGAGATCGTCCTGGTGGGCGGCCACCATCATGATCTGCTGAGGGCTCAGGTCCAGTAGCCGGGCGGCCATACGGTAGACCTCGGGGTCTCGCTTATAGTGTCGGGCCAGCTCGGCCGACAGGACGCAATCCCATGGCAGGCCGGCCTGCTTGGCCATATTGACCAGCAGCGACATGTTACCATTGGAGAGTGGGGTGAGGATGAACCGCTCGCGCAGACGGTGCATACCGTCCACGGCATCCGACCATGGCTTGAGCCGGTGCCAGGCCCGGTTGAAATTGGCCTTGTCGGCTTCCGACAGCTCAGTGATACCGAAATCCTCGAGCAGGCGGTCGAGCGTCATGCGATGCAGCTGGTCCAGCGATGTCCAGGAGAGGCGCCCCTGTCGGACCCGGTTCATCGAGGGAGCGTAGCCCTCGCGCCAGGCATCGGCAAAGGCGGCCCAGTCTACGTCCAGCCCACGGGCCCGTCCGAGGGCCTCCCCTTCGCGTATCACGCTGCTTCGCCAGTCGACCACCGTGCCGAAGACATCGAAGGCCAGGCAGCGAATGTCGGCGAGTTGTGGCGGGGTCAGGCTCATGCATCACATCCTTGTCAGACGCTAGTCCACACTATAATTGTATGCAATTCGACTCGATTTCCGCCAAATGTAGGCCTACAGTGCTTTTCATGCAAATAGTTGTGCACGATTTTTTTGCAATCTTGTTCGACAACCGGCAGGAAGCCGGATCGACCAGGCGCCTCGGGCCGCGCTTCACTGCAAGGAGCCAGTCAATGACTGCTGCCGACCGCGTTTACCAGATCATCAGGAAACGTATTCTCGACGGACAATACCCCGCTGGAAGCTATGTGCGCGAAGCGGCCATCGGCCAGGAGCTGGAGCTCAGCCGCACGCCGATTCGTGAAGCCTTGAGGCGGCTGGTGTCGGATGGCTGGGTGGAGGCGATTCCCCACCATGGTGCCCAGGTGGTCTCCTGGACTCAGCGAGACGTTGAAGAGGTATTCGAGCTGAGAGTCCTGCTCGAACCTCAAGTGGCGCGCCGGGCGGCTTCCCGCATTGAGCGTAGCCAGCTTGACAAGCTCGAGTCGCTGGCCGTGCAGATGGAAGACCTGTGTCGGGAAGAGGGGGAGAGTGCCATCGAAGAGATAGCCGTTCTGAACGACGACTACCATGCCCGGCTGATGGCGGCGGCGGGGAGCCCGCGTCTACAGCGCCTGCTTGAAACCATCGTCCAGGTGCCGGTCTCGCGTCGCAGCTATCACCACTATACCCGGGAGGAGCTGGTCGGCAGCATGCACCATCACCGTGAATTGCTGCGGGCGCTGGGCGCAGGGGATGGGGACTGGGCGGCGTCGGTGATGCGAGCCCACCTGCTGGCGGCACGGGCAGCGCAGCTGAGATTTGCAGCCTGTGTGGAGGAGAGGCCCAAGGGCGTCAGGAGCCGAGCCGCTTCGACACCTCGTGGATCCTAGACCCTGCCTGGTCCTGTGGCACCTGACGCAGCTGGGCCGCAGGGAATGTTATCCCCGGTGCCGTGTCTCATCCGAGTGAACCCCATCGTTACGTGCCCAGTCGCAATTCGGAGCCGCCATGTTTCCCCCGTTCACCCTTCGCTATTCCCGCCTGCCCGAGCGTTTCTTCGCGCCCTTCGATCCCGTGCCCGTCGCGTCTCCCCGACTGGTGGCCTTCAACCGTCCTCTGGCCGAGGAGCTGGGCTTCGACCTGGAAACGTTCGATAGGGATGAGGCCGCCGTGTGGTTCGCCGGCAACGTGGTGCCGCCTGGTGCCAAGCCCTTGGCCCAGGCGTATGCCGGGCACCAATTCGGCGGTTTCGTGCCCCGGCTGGGGGATGGCCGGGCCGTGCTGCTGGGTGAGGTGACGGACAGGGAAGGGAGGCTGCGTGATATCCAGCTCAAGGGGGCTGGCTGTACGCCGTTCTCCCGAGGGGGGGACGGGCGTGCGCCGCTGGGGCCGGTGCTGAGGGAGTACCTGGTCAGCGAGGCCATGCAGGCCATGGGTATACCCACTACCCGGGCCCTGGCGGCGGTGACCACCGGCGAGCGGGTGGTCCGTGGCATTCCCGAGCCCGGCGCCATCCTTACCCGTGTGGCCGCCAGCCATATCCGGGTCGGCACCTTCCAGTACTTTGCCGCCCGTGGCGATACCGATGCCGTGCGTGAACTGGCCGACCATGTGGTGTCACGACACTATCCCGAGCTTGGCAGCCTGTCTGGCAATGAGCGCTACCTGGCTCTGATCGAGGCGATCCAGGCCCGCCAGGCGGCACTGGTGGCGCGGTGGATGGGGGTGGGTTTCATCCATGGCGTCATGAACACGGACAACACCACCGTGTCGGGGGAGACCATCGACTACGGCCCCTGCGCCTTCATGGAAAGCTACGATCCCAAGACCGTCTTCAGCTCCATCGACGAGGGTGGGCGTTATGCCTATTCCAACCAGCCCTGGATAGCCCAGTGGAACCTGGCGCGGCTGGCCGAGACCCTGCTGCCGCTGATCGACAGCGACCAGGAGCGGGCGGTGGAGCGGGCCACCGAGTTGATACAGGCCTATCCGGCGCAGTACGAGGCCGAATGGCTCACCGTGATGCGCGCCAAGCTGGGCCTGATCCGGGAGGATGGAGGCGACCAGCGACTGGTCGAGGCGCTGCTGGAAGCCATGCACCAGGGGCATGCCGACTTCACCCTGACCTTCCGTCAGCTCTGTGAGTGCGCACACTCCTCGGCAGGTGACGCGGCGCTGCTCGAACTTTTCGAGCGTCCGGAGAGCATCGAAGCCTGGCTCGAACGCTGGCGCGAACGCCTGGCCCAGGAGCCGGCCACGCCCGCCGAGCGTGCCCGGCAGATGCGGCTCGTCAATCCCCACTATATTCCGCGTAATCATCAGGTTCAGAAGGCGTTGACAGCAGCCATCGACGAGGACGACTTCGCCCCCTTCGAAGCGCTGCTCGCGGTGGTCACCCGGCCATTCGAGGAGCAGCCCGGCCACGAGGCTTACACCCTGCCGGCATCGCCTCGCGAGCGTGTCTTCCGCACCTTCTGCGGGACCTGAGAGTCAGCCATGTAGAGCTGAACCGCAACGGGCCCTG
>ERZ869909.2962-NODE-2962-length-10383-cov-5.578595_pt1 | contig 10383 bp, 9 predicted proteins | sample MGYA00520892_ERZ869909 | MGnify/ENA primary metagenome ERZ869909 (study PRJEB32215, sample SAMEA104723947) | bioreactor metagenome | biome: bioreactor; feature: anaerobic bioreactor; material: water | place: China | collected 2015-03-12 ... | reverse complement strand
AAGCGCAGGGCGGTCGTCTACATCCGGCAGTCGACGCCCCATCAGGTGGTGAGCAATCAGGAGAGCCTGCGGCTCCAGTACGCGCTGCGCCAGCGCGCGCGCGAACTCGGATGGCATGAAGCCGATATCGACGTGATCGACGCTGATCTCGGCCTGAGCGGGGCGTCCGCCGCGCATCGCGGCGGCTTCAAGGAACTCGTCGGCCGTGTCGGGCTCAGCGAAGTCGGGCTGATCCTGTCAATCGACGTGACACGGCTCGCGCGCAACTGTTCCGACTGGTATCCTCTGCTGGACATCTGCGGGCTGCGCGGGTGTCTCATCGCCGACCGCGACGGCGTCTACGACCCCGGAAGCCCCAATGGGCGCCTGTTGCTCGGCCTCAAGGGAACCATATCCGAGCTCGAACTGCATACGATCCGCAGCCGCCTGACGGCCGGCCTGATCGCGAAGGCCACACGCGGCGAACTTGCGCTTACCCTGCCGGTCGGTCTGGTGCGCGACCCGAGCGGCGTGGTGCTCAAGGATCCGGACATCGCCGTTCAGGACCGGCTCAGCCTTGTATTCCAGCTCTTTCTGAAGGTTCGCACCGTCGCGGCGGTCATGCGCATGTTGAACGACCGCGGCCTCGATCTGCCGCGCCGGGACCGGCATGGCGAACTGTGCTGGACGCGCGCGACGGTCTCGGCTGTTTCGAGCATCCTGAAGAACCCCGCTTACGCAGGGGCCTTCGTCTACGGCCGGACCCGGATCCGCGCCGCCATCCGCGAAGATCGCTCTCCGGCAAAGGTGGCGCGGCCGATCGACGACTGGCGCATCGTCGTCAAGGATCGGTATCCAGCCTACATCGATTGGCCGAGTTATGAGAAGATCCGCAGCATCGTGAGCGACAACCGGGCCGAATACATGCGCATCAAGACGAGAGGCGCGCCCCGCGACGGCGAACTCCTGCTGCACGGCATCGCCTGGTGTGCGCGGTGCGGTCACAAGATGTACGTCCGTTACAAGGGCGGCGGCGAGTATGTCTGCAACCACTTGCGCTCGCATGCGGGCTTGCCCACCTGCCAGCACATTCGGGCCGCACGTGTGGACGCCGCCGTGGCCGACGCCCTCCTGACCGCGCTGGCCCCCGCCGAGCTCGATGCCCTGTCGCGCGCCCGGCGTGCCCAGAGCCAGATCGACTCGGCGCTGCGGGTCAACGCCGAACGCGAGGTCGAGCGCACGCGATACGCCGCCGCTCTGGCTCAGCGGCAGTTCAATCGCGTCGATCCGGACAACCGCCTCGTCGCAGCCGAACTGGAGCGTCGCTGGGAATGCGCGCTCATGGAGGTTCGGGCGGCCGAGGCAGCGCTTGCCGAGCAGGCCGCGCCGCGAACGGCCTCACAGGATACGATGGGCAAGGCTTTCAAGAGCAAGGTCGTTGCCCTTGCCGGCCGTCTTCCCCGGATCTGGACCGATCCAGCCGCCACGGATGCTCATCGCAAGGCATTGCTGCGCTGCCTTGTCGAGAAGGTGGTCCTTGACCGGGGGGCGCACGACATCACGCTGGCCCGGATCGTCTGGCGGGGCGGCGCAGTGACCGATCTCGAAGTGAAGATGAGGGTGAACTCGGTCGCAAAGCTCAGCCGCGGCAACGAGATGCGCGACCGGGTGCTCGAACTCGCGCAGGCCGGGATGCCCGACCACGAGATCGCCAGCGTCCTCACTGACGAGGGGCACCGCTCGCCAGACAGCGCCGACAAGGTGTTGCCGATCACCATACAGCGGATCCGCCTGGCCGCGGGCATCAAGGTGGCAGTCCAGCGCAACAAATGGCGCCACGGTCCCGACCTCCTCAGCGCAAACGAAGTCGCCAGCAGGCTCGGCATCCCCGTCAACTGGCTTTATGTGCAGATCCGGAAAGGACGCCTGCTGATCGATCGCCAGCCAAGCGGCGCTCACCTGTTTCCCAACTCGCCATCTGTGCTGGAGGCGGTCCGCGACCTGCGAAAACACACCATCCCCAGCCTCGACCTGAGAATCAATCAGCCTGACAAGGAGGGGCATCAACATGGGTGATCGTGGGAGGGCATCGACTGGCGTCGACCGGACTGGGGCGCGCCACCGGCCCGGGTGGGGTAATTTATCCGCCTGAAATCCCTTGTTTTTATGGTGCTTCCGGGTGGGGCGTGGTAAATGATGGCATGTCCAGCGACGCGCCTGTTCTTCCCGAAGATCCCGCCATTCTGAAGGCGATGATTGCCGCCTTGCAGGCGGAAAACGCGAAGATGTCGGCGACGATCCGGGCGCATGATCAGCTCATCCAGACGCTCCGACTGCGGATCGCGAAGCTGAAAAAGCAGGCCTTCGGCAAGTCCTCGGAAAAGATCGAGCGCGAGATCGAACAGCTCGAACTGGCGCTCGAGGACCTGCTCATCGCCAGCGCCGAAAGCGCCACCACCCCGGCGGACGACGACGAGGCGGATGCCGCCCTTGAGGTCGCGACCGACGACATCGACGCGGGCAAGCCCCGCCGTCGTCCCCGTGTGTCGGCAACCACCCCGCGCGAGCGGCGGGAGCTCGATCCCGGCAGCTGCTGCCCGGATTGCGGCGGCGATCTGCGCCTCGTGGGCGAGGACATGAGCGAGATGCTCGACCTTGTCGCGGCACAGCTGAAGGTCCTGCAGATCGCGCGGCTGAAGAAGTCCTGCCGCCGTTGTGAGAAGATGGTGCAGGCGCCCGCGCCCAGCCGTCCGATCCCCGGCAGCATGGCGAGCGCGGCGCTTTTGGCCTGGATCCTCGTGTCCAAGTTCGATGACCATCTTCCTTTGTATCGTCAGGCCGAGATCTTCGCCCGCATGGGGGCAAACATCCCGGACAGCACGCTGGTCGACTGGTGTGGGCGCGCCATGAAGGTGTTGGCGCCGCTGGTCGATCGGCTCGAGGCCGATGTGATGGCCAGCGACCTTCTCCACGCCGATGACACCCCCATCCGGGTGCTGGACCGGTCCCTCAAGGACCGCGGCCTCGGCAAGGGGGTGAAGCAAGGCCGGATCTGGGCCTATGTCCGCGATCCGCGACCCTGGGCAGGCACAGCGCCACCCGGGGCGGTCTACCGCTTCGCCCCGGACTGGAAGCAAGAGCATGTCCATGGGCATCTGGCCCAGACCCGCGGCATCCTGCAGGCCGATGGCTACAAGGGCTATGCCAAGCTTTACGAACCCGACCCACACGGCACGCCCCGTCTGCAGGAGGCGTCATGCTGGGCGCATCTGCGGCGCGACTTCCACGACGAATGGGCCAAGACGAAATCCGCCATCGCGCGCGAGGCGCTCGACCGCATCGGCGCGCTCTACGACATCGAGCGCGAGATCAACGGGCAGCCTGCCGAGATCCGCGTTGCCGCGCGCCAGAAGCTCAGCGCGCCGAAGGTCGAAGCCTTCTTCGCCTGGTCCGAGAGCCAGCTCACGCGGATCCCCGGCAAGGGGGATCTGGCCCGCGCGTTCCGCTATGGGCTGGCCCGCCGGGCGTCGTTCAGCCTCTTCCTCACCGACGGCCGCGTCGCCATCGACAACAATCCGGCCGAGCGCGCCCTGCGCCCGATCGGCATCGGCCGGAAGAACTGGCTCTTCGCGGGCGCCGACACCGGCGGCGAAACGCTGGCCCGCGCCATGACGATCATCGAGACCGCCAAGCTGAACGGCCTCGATCCGCAGGCCTATATCGCTGACGTGCTCGACCGGATCCACGACCACAAGATCAATCGTCTCGATGAACTGCTCCCGTGGAACTGGACACCGGTCGCCGTCGCTCAGGCCGAGGTCGCCTGATCAACCGCGGTGCCAACCGGGCGGTTACGAAGTTCCTGATAGTGCCGAGTTTGATCAGCGCGGTTGATCAGGCGGCCTCGGCCTGATTTGCCGCGCTTTGCGTCCAGTTCCACGGCAAGGGCTCGTCGAGCAGGTTGATCTTATGGTCGTGGATCCGGTCGAGCACATCGGCGAGATAGGCCTGCGGATAGAGGCAGTTAAGCTTTTCCGTCTCGATTATCGTCATTGCGCGGGCCAGCGTTTCGCCACCGGTGCCGGCGCTCGCGAAGAGCCAGCTCTTCCGGTCAATGCCAATCGGGTGCAGGGCGCGTTCTGCCGGATTGTCGTCGATGGCCACGCGACCATCGGAGAGGAAGAGGCTGAATGAGGCGCGGCGAGCCAGCCACGGTCGTGTCGCGAATGCTGTGGAAATTCCCTGGCGGCGCGCTCCGAGCATGTGAAGGCTCGGTTTTTCAGGCAGCGAGGTCATGGTGAGGATGAAGCGAGAACGCACCCGTTCGAGGCCGCGATAGACGGTCTGGGTCATGCCGCCGACGGTTTTGGTCCAGCCGAAAGCCTCTTCGATCCGTTTGCGGTGCTTGATCGACAGCGTGTAGACCTTGTGCCGGGTCGTGCGGCCGTCGATCGCTGAATATCTCGATTTCTGTGCGACATGAGGCGTGACGCAGGCTTGCCGCAGGTCGACGACGAACTCAGCGGCATCGAAGCCCTTGTCGGCACCCAGCGTCAGCCGTCGGGTCGAGCCGGGGGAGTGGAGGTGGATCATTTCCAGTGCGGCGCGCCGCTCCGCGTGACCGTTGGCCTGCGTCAGATCGCCCTGCACGATCAGGCCGGAACGGTTCTCCATCAGCGCGTCGTTCACCACCTGCCTGATCTTGCGCAGCGGATGCCGCGCCGGGACGCGCGCCTCAAGATCGGCATAGCTGAACAGCGACCCGATCGCCTCGTCCGTCCCGCGCATCATCACCTCCGCAGTTACAGTGCCGAGGGTGAATCATGTTCCGCAAACGGGGGCGAGGGCCGACTTCTTCAGCAATCTGTTCTAAACCCCATTCAGCACGGATTGGCCCTGACGGGCCAAAGCATCCGGGCAACCGCCAGCCATATGACAAGTGCGGCTGCCCGGTTGCTGGCGCTCGTCTAGGCAGTAATTATCCCAACCCAATGTGGCAAAATTCTGCACTGCCCTTTGGCTTATTTTTACTCTGCCGCTGCCAACACCGGCGAGAATAGGGCCCTGCAGCATCGAGGAGCAGATCCCATAGGCGCGCTTCCATCGTACACTTGAGACCGGGGACGCTGGGTGCCTGATAGCTCTTGTAGCGCCAATTTTCGTGCCTATGTCAATTATATAGGCACGAAAATCGCAAAGGAGATTGCCATGTCGCTCGAATCCCGCCTGTCCGAGTTGCGCCGAAAGCACAGCGAGCTTTCTGAGGCAGTCGAGCGCGAGCAGCGCAGTCCAGGCAGTGATGGCCAGACGATCGCCGCGATGAAGAAGCGCAAGCTTCAGCTAAAGGAGGAAATCGCACGGATCGAGGATGAAATCGCTCCCGAAGAGAGGTAACCCCTTATAAGGCTCGCAGGAGGGGGTCAGCCTTTCGCTTGGCGACCGGCTGTCAGTTCCCACGGAGCGGGATAGGGGGCAAGGCGACTGCGTCATCAGTGCCCCCTATTCAACGTCCCGGCTTCGCCGATCGCGAACTTCAGCGATCACGCGGGTCCAGGACATCGCGCAGCGCATCCCCGAACCGGTTGATCCCCAGAACCGCGACAAAAATGGCCAGTCCGGGTCAGAAGGCGATCCAGGGCGCTTCATGCATATAATTCGATCCGATTTGCAGCATTGAACCCCGGCTGGACCTTGGCGGCTGCACGCCAAGGTCGAGAAAGCTGAGCGCGCTCTCCACCAGAATTGCCGTGGCCATTCTAATCGACATCTGAATGATCAGCGGGCTGGCGATATCGGGCAGCACATGCTTGCGCGGAGGGCTTGAGCGCGCGGGCGGCGGCTAAGCATCTCAACATTTCGCGCCAAAAGTGGCCCAGTTTTGCGCCACCCCGTGGCCCAATTTTACTCCGGCGTTGACAGCCCGCCCTTTGTGACTGCCGAGATTGTCCATGATTACCACATCACCCGGGCGTATCGTTGGGACGAGAGCTGACTCGACATAGGCTTGAAGGGACGCGCCAGTGGCCGTGCGGTGCACGCCTGGCCAGGCGCTCCCCTTTTGGGGGCCCAGCCGCGTAGCGGTGTCATGTTGGGTTTGGCCCAAGTTCCATCGATGAGCACCAGGCGGGAGGGAGCGATCCAACCCTGATACCACATCCACCGGGGCGCGGCTACGGTTTACGTTCGGGCGATTCTTCTCCTCGGCGAACTGCGTTTTCTTTGAACGAATACCCCGCGCGATGCACGACAGACTAGACCGTGCGGTAGTCGACGCGCAGACAGCGCCCGAACAATTTGATCGCCAGACCGCGCAGAGTGAAGGGCGTCTTGACCCGTTCCATTATCCAAGCCTCATGCACACCAGCAATCTTGCGCGGGGGAGACCGAGCGCGCGATGCAGGGTCGTCGGCGACTGCATTTCTTGTACAGGCTTGTCTCTGCGATTTCCTCTGTGCCCAATATGCGACGCCTCAGGGTTAATCCCCGCATTTTCACCGTCGGCTTTGACTTCCTCGGGCCAGGTTCCTAACTTCATGAGCATGTCAATCTGTGCTCCTCTCGATTGCAGGTTCTGGATCAATGCCGGTTCCCTGCTGACGCGCTTTCTGCCCCGGGCAGAGGCGCTCGTCTTCTGACGCCTTTTCCCGGGGTTAACACACCCAGCAAAAGCAATTGCCAGATTCACGGGCAAAGCCCGTTGAGGAGTTCTTCATGTATTGCAACCGCGACACCCGCGGCCCGGTTGGGTTTGGCGGGATTATCGATGAACACGAGTCTAACACTCAAAATACGCCCCAGGCAGGCGATATCGCTGCTCTGCGTCCGATCCGATCTGTCCTGAGCTCTCACGACTACTGGCAACTGCAGGAGCACCGACGCCGATGCAATGATCTTGGGGGCGCCCTGTTTGGGCGCCTTGCTCAGCTCATCTATGCGAAGATGGTGGATGCGCATGTGCCCGGCACAGTGGACCTACCGCCGAATGCCGTTACCGGGGGTAGTCGGGTGTGTTTTGTCGTCAGCGGTGAGCGCACGCAGACCCGCACACTTTATCACTGGGGCTATCCGGATCGCGAGCGTAACCGCCTGCCAGTTGGCACCTTTCTGGGGATCACGTTGATCGGCATGACCGAAGGGCAGCGCGCCGTGCTCCTCGATGCCGAGGGCATTGCGGGTGAGGTCTCGGTTCTTGCCGTCCATCATCGGCCCGAAGACGACCTCGCGCGCCACAATTGAACGCGTACCCCAGTTCACACATCATCCCAGAAGGATATTATGTCGCAATATCCGCACCCTGTGCGCGTCACTCTCGATGCCGGGCTTGTCGAATGCCTCGAATCGTTGGCCAACGCAGCCATGGAGCGCTTCCCTGAAGCCGCCCATCCCCTTGTCACCAAGCTAAGCCGCGCCCGGATGGTCGCGGCCAGCAGGTTGCCTGACGACTGCGTGACCATCGATAGTAACGTCAGCTATCAGGACGAACGCACTGGGCGCACGCAACAGGTGACATTGGTGCTGCCTGAACAGGCGGATATCAGCCGAGGGCTTGTCTCGGTCCTAACACCGATCAGAGTGGCGCTTCTGGGGCTGCGCCCCAGCAACCGCGTGCGCTGGAAAACCCGCGCAGGTGAAGAGCGCGCACTCAGTGTTCTGACGGTTGCAAGCGATACTGCTACGGTCTGAATGATGCGCGGGTGGTGCCGCTGGGGGGCTGCACGCGAGATTGTCGCAACTTTTCGTGGCAATGGTGGTGGCGGCGCAGAATTCCCTCAGCTCAGCCATTATTTCCATATCCTACGCGGCAATGCCGTTGATCAAACGCTAAAAGATCACCTGAAGGAGGCCACAGCAATGGAGGTCGAGATGACAAGCGGAGCCCACTGTGAACCGGATCCGATAATCTTCATCAATGCTGACCATCAGGCGAGGATTGAGGCGCTTGTGGAGCGGGCGATGGAGCGCAATCCGACGATGGCCAATCGCCTCTTCGATGAAATCTCGCGCGCCCGAATTGTTGCTCCGGAGGATTTTCCACCCTTCGCCGTCGATATCGGCAGCCGCGTGAGCTACATTGACGAGACGGCCAGACTGCAAAGAGAGGTGGTGCTGGTGTTCCCGGAAGATTCCGACGTCGCACGTCAGCGCGTGTCAGTGATGACGCCGCTAGGTGTGGCGCTCCTGGGGCTTCAGAAAGGGCAGGCTTTCTGCTGGGACGCCAACGCCATTCCACGGTGGAAGCTTACGGTCACTAATGTCGAGTCTCCGCAACGGGCGAAGGAAAGGAAGAGGTAATGTCGTGGAACCAAGCTGGCGCATCATATCGTCTACGCAGATAACTTGGGCCGAAAATCAGGGGATTGCCCTGACCTAAATTCAGCCCGGCAAGGGTCGTGTCGCGAATGCTGTGGAAATTCCCTAGCGGCGCGCTTAGGGCATGTGAAGGCTCGGTTTTTCAGGCAGCGAAGTCAAGGGGTATCGGCTCGATGGGCTGAGAGAGGGTCTCCCATCCGTCGACCTTGCGCATCTGGATTTGGCCGGATGCGAGCAACGCCCAGGCGAGCAATTTGTGTTTGCGTGGACACTGTCGTAAAACTTCTGTGAAGCCCACAGGGCAACGCAAGATCGAGAGCAAAATGATAAGTCGGCAGTTGGGGAAGCTTGTTGGTCCACTCTCGGTTCCCTGCCTTTTGCTTGGCCTGTTGTTTTTCTCGGCTTCCCTGACGCCCTCGCTCATCCCGCGAGGACCTGCAGTGCAAGGTATTCTTGGCGGGCTTGTCATGGCAATCGGATACTTGATTGGCCAGATCGTCGGACTGGTCTGGCGCGCAGCAGATTTCCCTGTTCTTTCAGGATGGCCGGCAAAGATGCTGACCGCTTTACTTTCAATACCGCTTATCGCGTTTTTTCTCTGGGTACTTGGATCAAGTTTGATCTGGCAGAACGACCTCCGCAAGCTGATGGGAATGGAGGAGGTCGAGGCACTCAATCTCGGAACGATCCTGCTTCTCGCCTTCGCAACCTTCGCGATCGCATATGCGGCAGGCCGCTTCGTTGCGTCGTTTTTCCGCCTGGTTCGATCACGGCTTTTGCGGGTGATGCCTGCACGGCGCGCAAATGTGCTGGGCGTTGTTCTGGTCGTGTTGATCCTGTTCGTGATCACCCGGGACGGCATCGCTGATCGCGTTGTGACGGGGCTTGATGAAAGCTATGAGGTGGCACAGGAGCTTTTCCAGAACGCTCCGCCCCGTCCTGACGATCCGCGCATGACGGGGAGTGCGGAGTCGTTGATCGACTGGGCGGCAATGGGTAGCCCAGGACGCGACTTCATCACTTCAGGCCCCTCTGCCGAGGATATCGCGGCCTTTACTGGCCAAGCTGCGCTGCACCCGATCCGGGTCTATGTCGGGCGCGCCAATGGCGAGACGCCTCGGGGAAGGGCCGAATTGGCCTTGGCCGAACTGATCCGGCAGGGCGCGTTCGAACGTGAGATACTGATTATTGCCAGCCCCACGGGGACAGGCTGGGTGGACCCGGGCGCGCAGGATCCCGTCGAGTACATGCATGGCGGGGACATTGCCACAGTCGTGGCTCAATATTCCTATATGCAATCGCCGCTGGCGCTCATCTTTGAGACGAATACCGGCCTCGAACAGGCAACAGCGCTTCAGGACGTCGTGCACGGCTACTGGAAAACGCTGCCCGCCGATGCCCGCCCCCGTCTTTACGTCCATGGATTAAGCCTCGGTGCCTGGTCGTCGATGCATGCCACGAACATGTTCCGGCTCCTTGACGATCCGATCGACGGCGCGTTCTGGGCCGGACCGCCATTTCCCTCGGCCTTCTGGAATTATGTCCAGAACCGTCGCAACCCGGGCACGCCCTGGGTCCTGCCGGAGATTGGAGACGGATCGCTGGTCCGTTATGCCTCGAACACGGCCGATGCGTCAGAGGCCGAGACAGGATGGGGCAACATGCGCATCGTTTTCCTTCAGTATTCCAGTGATCCGGTTGCCTTCTATGATCCGCGTTCACTATGGCGCGCGCCGCCCTGGATGCGAGACCCACCGGCCGAAGACATGACGCGCCATTTCATCTTCATGCCCGTTGTGACGCAGTTCCAGCTGGCGCTCGACATGGCGCTGTCTTTCGGTGCGCCGCCTGGCCATGGCCATGCCTATCATGCTCAGGATTACATCGGACCATGGGTGCAGGTCACGGCGCCGACGGGGTGGTCAGAGGAAGACACCCTGCGCCTGAAGGCGCACTGCGATCTGGGTTTTCAGCAGGGATGCTTGAACAACGTGCAATAGGCGGCTGCACGGCTGCGGTGAGCTACCCCCCAACACTTGGACAGTTTCCGGGGTGATTTAAGCTACTGCCTGCACCTGCTGATCGGTTTCAATG
>ERZ869909.2961-NODE-2961-length-10385-cov-3.119519_pt1 | contig 10385 bp, 7 predicted proteins | sample MGYA00520892_ERZ869909 | MGnify/ENA primary metagenome ERZ869909 (study PRJEB32215, sample SAMEA104723947) | bioreactor metagenome | biome: bioreactor; feature: anaerobic bioreactor; material: water | place: China | collected 2015-03-12 ... | reverse complement strand
AATTTCGTAAATTCGAATCAATTTCGTAAATTCGAATCAATTTCGTAAATTCGAATCAATTTCGTAAATTCGAATCAATTTCGTAAATTCGAATCAGACTTTCTACAAAGTGCAACGTTTTAGAAAAATATCGGCCATCCTGCTTTCCATATTGGTGCTGCTCAGTTCCACGAGCTTCACCTTTGGTATGCATTTTTGCATGGGGCAGTTGGAGAGCATTGCACTTTTTTCCGGGGCTGAGCCCTGCGAAATGGCCACACAGAAATCACCTTGTGCCACGGATAAGCATGATCCAGATTGCGAACATCAGCAGGTCACTAAAAAGGGTTGTTGCGAAGACCAGACTGTAGTAATGGAAGGACATGAAGACCTTACCCAAGTGTCCAAAGTGGCGGTTCCTGACTTTCAAATGATCGCAGTTCTCTACGCTGTGGTATCGTTTCTTTTCAGCGCCCCTGCGGTTGACTACTACACGTTTAACGACTATTCCCCTCCTTTGATTGAGCGTGATATACCTGTGCTCGTTCAGTCCTTCCTTATTTGATTTTTGATGATCTGAATCTCCGATGATGCGGTTATCGGCCAGGTTCAACTATGCTTCATGGTATGTTGGATTTACTCCATCAGGCCATCAAACCATTGTATTCATCAAAAAATCAAAATATGCTCAATTCCATCATCAAATTCTTTCTCGAGAATAAGCTCGTTACTGTTCTCGCATTGCTACTCATTGTAGCCTGGGGCATTGTTACAGCCCCGTTCAACTGGGAGGTGGACTTCCTCCCTCGTGATCCTGTGCCTGTAGATGCCATCCCGGATATTGGAGAAAACCAGCAAATCGTTTTTACCGAATGGATGGGGCGGTCTCCGCAGGATGTGGAAGACCAGATCACCTATCCGCTCACCACGGCTTTGCTGGGCCTTCCCGGTGTAAAAAGTGTGCGGAGTAGTTCAGCTTTTGGCTTTTCCAGCATCTACATCATTTTTAATGAAGACATTGAGTTCTACTGGAGCCGGTCACGGGTGCTGGAAAAACTCAACTCTTTACCGGCAGGTTTGCTTCCACCGGATGTGCAGCCAAAACTTGGCCCTGATGCTACCGCCCTGGGGCAGGTGTATTGGTACACGCTGGAAGGCCGGGACAAAGACGGAAACCCTACCGGAGGTTGGGATCTCCACGAACTGCGCACCATCCAGGACTATTACATACGCTACGCCCTCACTGCAGTGGAAGGGGTGGCAGAGGTGGCTTCTGTGGGTGGATATGTCAAAGAATACCAGGTAGATGTTGACCCTGCCGCACTGAAAGCGCATGGGGTTAGCCTCATGGATGTGATGCAGGCCGTAAGAAACAGCAATATCGATGTGGGAGCCAACACCATTGAAGTAAACCGGGTGGATTATTTCGTAAGAGGCCTGGGTTATGTAGAAGAGCTGGCTGATCTGGACAAGGCTGTAGTAAAAGTAACGGACAATGTCCCGATCCGGGTAAAAGATGTTGCCAAGGTAAACATTGGCCCCCAACCAAGAAACATGAGCGGCATCCTGGACAAATCAGGAGCCGAAGCAGTGGGCGGTGTGGTCATTGCCCGCTACGGTGACAACCCCTTGAAAATCATCAATGCGACAAAAGCGGAAATTGAAAAAATAGCCGATGGACTTCCGTCCAAAACACTGGCAGACGGCACGGTTTCTAAAGTAACGATAGTACCCTTCTATGATCGCACCGGCTTGATTTACGAAACCCTTGGTACCTTGTATGAAGCCATCAGCCTGCAAATATTGATTACCATCATTGTGATCATTGTGATGGTGTACAACCTGCGGGCATCTATCCTCATTTCAGCGCTTTTGCCACTGGCGGTACTCATGTGCTTCATATTCATGAAATACTTCGGAGTAGATGCCAACATTGTAGCCCTGTCCGGTATTGCCATTGCCATCGGCACCATGGTCGATCTTGGTATTATCCTCAATGAAAACATTCTCCGGCACCTGGAAATTGCCCCGGAAGGCCAGTCCAAGTTAAAAACTGTCTATGATGCCACTACAGAGGTAGCTTCCGCCATTGTTACCGCAGTGAGTACCACCATTGTCAGTTTTTTACCAGTTTTCACCTTGCAGGCAGCTGAGGGTAAGCTCTTCGGGCCATTGGCCTACACCAAAACCTTTGCTTTGGTTGCTGCTCTGATATTTACCCTCATCATCATGCCTGCCTTTTCTCACTGGATATTCTCCATGAAAAAAGGCAAAGGCAAAACAAGTCTGTACCTGAATTACCTGTTACTCATTGCCGGCCCGGTAATAGCCTTCACCGTCTGGTCTTGGGCAGGATGGTTGCTGTTTGGTTTTGGTTTGATCAATGTGCTGCTGCATCATTTTCCTGAAAGATTAGGTAAGTACCGTGACCTGATGATGGTAGGAGTTACAGTGGTTGCGGTTGCTTGGCTGTTGGCCACCGAATGGGTTCCGCTGGGTGTGTCCAACAGCTTGCTGGTCAACTTCCTGTTCATTGCGGCCATACTGGGTTTTGTGCTGGGCACATTTGCCTTATTTCTGCGCCTGTATCCTAAAATCCTCATGTGGTGCCTGGATAACAAAGGGCTTTTTCTTATTACTCCTGTAATCATTATTCTGATAGGTGCGAATGTGTGGCTGGGCTTTGACCGGGTTTTTGGTATCATCCCAAAGACCACAGAAAAACTTGGTTGGAACCTGAGGGAAACTTCCGGATGGACGGCAGCATCAGAGGTTTTCCCCGGTTTGGGGAAAGAATTCATGCCTTCGCTCAATGAAGGTTCATTCTTGTTGATGCCTACATCCATGCCACACTCCGGCATTGAAGTGAACCGGGAAGTATTACAAAAACTGGACATGATGGTCACCGCCATTCCTGAGGTGGAAATGGTGGTGGGTAAGGCAGGCAGGGCAGAAACGGCTATCGATCCTGCACCCATTTCGATGTTCGAAAACACCATTAACTACAAAAGCGAATACGTATCCGATATCAATGGAAACAAGCTGCGGTTTAAAGTAAATGATAATGGTCACTTTGAACTGAAAGATGGAACCACCTATGACCCAGAGACCATGTCCCCTGAACAAATTGACGTCAAGCAACTCATTGAAGACCGCAGTGGCGAGTATTTCCGCCAGTGGCGGGATCACATCAAAACACCGGATGACATTTGGGACGAAATTGTTGGTGTCGTCAATATTCCGGGCGTAACCTCCTCTCCCAAATTACAGCCTATTGAGACACGCCTGGTGATGTTGCAAACGGGTATGCGGGCCCCTATGGGTATTAAGGTGTATGGACCTGATTTGAAGACCATTGAAGAATTCGGCCTTCAACTCGAGAAATACCTGAAAGAAGTGCCATCGGTAAAAAGTGAAGCTGTCTTTGCTGACCGGATTGTGGGAAAACCTTATTTGGAGATTGACATAGACCGGGATCAGATTTCCCGCTACGGATTGAACGTACGGGACGTGCAAGACTATATAGAAACGGCTATTGGCGGAATGCAAATCAGCACCACGGTGGAAGGCCGGGAACGCTTCCCGATCAGAGTCCGCTATGCCCGTGAGTACAGGGATGACCCTTCGGCCATAGAGTCCATGCAAGTACCTACGCCACTGGGCAATTATATCCCACTTGGGCAGCTTGCAGACATCACCTACCGGCCTGGGCCCGAAATGATCAGGGGGGAAAATAGCTTTTTGGTGGGGTATGTACTCCTGGACAGGCTCCCGGAATTTGCGGAGGTAACAGTAGTGGAAGATGCGCAACGCCACCTTCGCGAGAAAATTGATTCGGGCGAACTCATTGTACCGGCAGGCGTTCGCTACGAATTCTCAGGAAGCTACGAAAACCAGGTAAGGGCCGAAAAGCGATTGGCCATAGTTGTTCCGCTTTGCTTGATGACCATCTTCCTGATACTGTACTTCCAGTTCAGGGCCGTTTCCACCACCTTATTTGTATTCTCAGGCATTGCTATGGCTTTTTCAGGTGGGTTCTTGATGCTCTGGCTGTATAGTCAGGGTTGGTTCATGGATTTTTCGGTCTTTGACACCAATATGAGAGAACTCTTCCAGATGAAGACCTACAACCTGAGTGTGGCCGTCTGGGTAGGCTTCATAGCACTGTTTGGAATCGCTACCGATGATGGCGTAGTGGTGGCTACTTACCTCAAGCAAAGCTTTGAGAAACGGAAACCTGAAAACGTGAAGGAGGTTCGCAAAGCTGTATTGGAGGCTGGTCAAAAGCGGGTACTCCCGGCCATGATGACCACCGCCACCACTTTACTGGCCCTCTTACCTGTACTCACATCTTCCGGGCGAGGATCCGACATTATGATACCCATGGCCATTCCTTCATTCGGGGGCATGATCATCGAAATTATGACGGTTCTGCTGGTGCCAGTCCTATACTGTTGGTGGGCAGAGCGCAAGATTAAACGCAATCCCGAAGTATTTACTAAATCATAAATAGAGGAAGATGAAAAAAATAGCAATCATATTCCTGTTGTTTTTAGGAGTTCAGTCCACAAGCTTTTCACAAAGCCTGGATGAATACCTGAAAGTAGCAGCAGAAAACAACCCGGAGTTAAAAGCCTACTTCAATGAATATCTGGCCTCTTTGGAAAAAGTACCTCAGGTGGGAGCACTTCCTGATCCTGAACTGACCATGGGTTTCTTCTTTCAACCAATGGAGCGGTTCATGGGCAACCAGCAAGCCGACATCCAGTTGATGCAGATGTTTCCCTGGTTCGGCATGCTGAAAACCCAAAAGGATGAAGCAAACAAAATGGCACTGGCGCAGTACGAAGTGTTTCAGGATGCCAAATACCGCTTGTTTTATCAGGTAAAAAACACCTGGTATCAACTGTATCGGCTAGAAGAGGAAATCCGCATTACGGAGGAAAACCTTGAGATTCTTAAACAGTATGAGCGGCTGGCGCTCATTCGTTTTCAGAGTGCAGATATAGGAACCGGTTCCGGCCCTAGCAATATGCAGCAAGCTACAAGCATGAACAGCGGTTCCTCCACCTCATCAGCATCGTCAATGGGTGGAATGAGCGGTGGAATGACCAGTGGCACTTCCGGTAAAAGCAGTTCAAAAGGTGGTTCTTCAATGGGTACTTCCTCATCAATGAACGGGGGCGGGTCAGGCATGAGTGATGTGCTCAGGGTAAGGATTCAGATCAAGGAACTGGAAAACACACTTGCCTTGCTTGAAGACTCCCGACTGCCCATTAAAGCCGAATTCAATCAGTTGCTTAACCGGGATATCAATGAAGTGGTAAGCATAGCCGATTCATTGAGCGGATCAGTAGTCTCTTGGGAGCGCCAGGCTTTGCTGGACAGCATTATGCAGAACAATCCCATGTTGAAAATGCTGGATGCCGAGGAAGAAGCCTATGAGGCACAGAAAAAGATGGCTCGGCTGGAAGGCAGGCCTATGTTGGGGGCAGGCGTCAACTATATGCCCTTTAGTCCAAGGACAGAAAATGGAATGCCGATGGGCGGCAATGACATGGTGATGCCCATGTTGAGGCTGACTATACCCATCTATCGGAAAAAGTACAATGCTTTACAGAAAGAGGCGGAATTGAAACAATTGGCCGTTCAGCAGCGCAGGGAAAACACCGTCAATCAGTTGACCACCCGATGGTCAACCGCCTTGCGGGATTTGGACGATGCAACCAGAAGGACAAAGCTGTACCGGGAGCAAACCGACCTGGCCAGGCAAACTCTGAACCTGCTGATGACCAGCTACGCTACTAACGGACGGGATTTCGAGGAAGTGCTGCGGGTACAACAGCAATTGCTCGATTATCAACTCAAGCTGATCACTTCAATAGTAGATCAGCACGTCACCATTGCCATGCTGGAAAACCTGGCAGCAACAGAACTGAATTAATTGATCTAAAAAGTTAAAACGATGAAAGAAATATTTAAAAATAAAAAACTCCTACTGATCGTGCTCGTAGCGCTGACATTGGGAGGCGTACTCGGCTGGATGGTAAAACCATCTTCAGGTCATCAGGAGACGGAAGCAGCTGTGCATAACCATGATGAAGGTAATGAGGTTTGGACCTGTTCTATGCACCCGCAGATCAGGCAATCGGAACCCGGCCAATGTCCCATTTGCGGAATGGACCTGATACCAGCTTCCACTAAACGGTCATCAGCCAGTTCGAATCCATTGATTCATGAGATGACCCCTGAAGCGGTGGCCATGGCCAATATCCATACCTCCAGAGTTACAGGAGTGTCACCTGAAGGTGAGCTTTTCCTTACCGGTAAAGTGAAGGCCGATGAACGCCAGTTGGCTTCCGTTACGGCAAAATTTCCCGGGCGAATAGAGCAGCTCTTTGTAAACTTCACAGGGCAGGTGGTAAGAACCGGGGAACGATTGGCCACCATTTATTCGCCTGAGTTGGTTACAGCCCAAAAGGAACTTTTGGAGGCTGCTTCTACCAAATCCACCTATCCCGAACTTTATCAGGCAGCCAGGAAAAAACTGCGCTTATGGAAACTTAATGAGAAGCAAATTGACGATCTTGAAGGTTCTGGAAAAGTGCAGGATCAATTTGATGTGCTGGCCGACAAAAGTGGTATTGTAACCCAGCGGAATATTTCAGTTGGTGATTATGTGAACACTGGATCAGTTTTATTTGATATAGTTGACCTGAACCGGGTATGGATAATGATTGATGCGTATGAATCCGATCTCCCATTTGTAAAAATCGGTGATGAGGTAAGCTTTACGGCTGCCGGGATCCCCGGACAAACATTCACAGCAAAGGTCACTTACATAGACCCGGTGATTAATCCAAATACACGGGCGGCTTCTGTTCGTGCAGAAGCTTATAACAGAAGTGGGGAACTACGGCCTGAAATGTTTGTCAATGCACAGGTTAAAACCACACTTCGACAAGGACAATCATCCCTGGCCATACCCCGTACCGCTTTGCTCTGGTCGGGCAAGCGTTCAATCGTGTATGTAAAAGTACCTGATACTGAATTTCCAACTTACGAAATGCGTGAAATCACCATAGGCCCCCGAATGGGTGAAATGTGGTTGGTGGAGGCAGGACTGGAAGCTGGCGAAGAGATAGTGACCAATGGAGTATTTGCCATCGATGCGGCTGCACAACTTTCCGGAAACTACAGTATGCTCATGCGTCCGGATGTGAAAACCATGGACGTACCACAGGCTTTCAGGGAACAAATCACAGCGCTGGCCGATGCTTATTTCAAAGTAAAGAATGGTTTGGTCGCTGATGATCCAAAGGCTACACAATCCGCATTGGAACAGTTGGAGGCAGCTTTGGACCAGATTGACATGGCCGGGCTGAAAGGCCAGGCACACGATCACTGGATGGCTTTGAAACAGAAGTTTTCAGAAGCAACTAAAATGATGCAGGCTGAAGAAAGCCTGGATGGCCTGCGGCAACACTTCTCAATGCTTTCTGAAAATATGCTGGAGATGACCGAATCTTTCGGACTGGAAAAGGACAAAGTGTACAAAGATTTCTGCCCGATGGCATTTGACAATAAGGGCGCATTTTGGCTCAGTGAAACGGAAGAGATTCTCAACCCCTACTTCGGTGAGGCCATGCTTTCCTGTGGGGAGGTGAAAGAGACGTATCTCAAAGGCCAAAAAGTCTTTGAGGAAGGAGAGCCAGCCAAGCAAGTAGCTGGTGGGCATAATCACTAAAGCAATGAAATCTTGCTGCAAAACAGGAGATGAAAAAGCTCCTTCAACAATAAAAAAATGGGTCAGCCGGATGGTCTGGGGAGTAGTCATTCTTCTGGTCACTGGTTTAGCCCTGATTCAAGTATTTAACCTTTAAACAAATAGAAAAATGAAAAAAACAATGATCATGCTATACCTGGCTTTAGTAAGCTGGGGAGCAACCGCACAACATGACCATGCAGCGCATGGAGCACAAACGAGCAGTCAAAAGATGGAACCAATGTTCAAAGACAAGGCATTAGGTTCTTCCTACACACACTACATCACTTTGAAGAATGCTTTGGTGGCGTCTGATTTTCAGAAAGCAAAATCTGCTTCTGAATCTTTGGTGAAAGCCATTCACAATGTAAAAGGCAGTGATAAAGTCCATACAGAGGCGGCCAAAGTTGCGCAGGCGGGTTCACTGGAAAACCAGCGAAAGGCTTTTACTGCCTTAAGCAATGAGATGGCCACTTTGGTGAAGGGCGCTGATATCAGCATGGGTGAACTCTACCTGGAATACTGCCCGATGGCCAACGGCAACACAGGAGGCTATTGGCTATCCAATGAAAAGGAGATCCGCAACCCATACTTCGGTGACAAAATGCTGAAGTGCGGGAGCGTGAAAGAGACGATCAATTGAATCAAAGACCTGTATGAATCGGATGGAATGGACTTTTGTACTACTCCCTCCTTTTCATGCGTGTGCTACACACTGTTTCTTCTTGGAACAGGAAATGAAAAAAGAGGAAGATAAGTAAAAAAGTAAAGCCCTGTTGGAGAGTGGCCCTTGTGTAGGTTGTCATGCATACAATCCTGCCGCCACTCTTCCATCAGGCACCAAACGGAAAAGTCATGAAGAAGAAAAGCAACAAGGACAACCCTAAGACATCTACCCGGAATCTGGTGTATGCCTACCTGACCATTGCGGCATTATTAGTGACAGCCACAGCATTGGTGTATTGGATTAACCATCAGCACCTAAAGCCTTCTGTGAGCTATAGGCCGGATGAAATTGAGCGACCGATTGACCCAAGCTTAGTATGTATGGTCAATGACGCCTATATGGGTGTAGCCCAAATCCCTGTACCGGTCAATGGCAAAACCTATTATGGTTGCTGCGAAATGTGCGTGGATAAGCTCAACAATATAGAAAGTGCAAGGATCGCCATCGACCCTTTTAGTGGCAATCAGGTAGATAAATCGGAAGCATTTATTGTAGTGACTAACACGCAAGGCGCAGTTGCATACTTTGAATCAGAGGCTAATTACAGCGCATTTAAGAAAAACTAAAAACAATCCTGTAACCCCAAATCTATGAAATTGACAATGAAAAATACTCTAAAAGCAGTTGTACTGGTACTATTTGCTACAGCAACCGTATCGGCTCATGACGGCCACAAAAGCAAACAAGACAGTACCGCCCAACAAGCGGATACCGTGATGAATGCTCATTCCACCGAGGAAGGGCATAAAGACCACACCCATACCAGCGAGGCAGACAGCCATGATGCGCATCCACAAGATGCACACCACGAAAAAAAGGTTAAGGCTGACCTTGCGGACTTTCCCACAATTCATCCGTTAATTGTGCATTTCGCTATTGTATTGCTGATTGTGGGAGCCATTCTGGCGGTCGTCAACATCTTTTTCATCAAAAGGGAATTGGCGTGGACAGCATTCGCTATGGTGCTGGTAGGTTTTGTAGCTGCCTACTTAGCTGGCAGATACTTCCATCCGCATACTCACGGACTAACAGAACATGCCAAGCTCGTATTGGAACAACACGACTTCTGGGCTGACTGGACAATCAATCTTGGGTTTATCGGCCTGCTGTTACAAGGGATCAATCTATTTATTTTCAAATCGAAAAGATGGGCAATGGCTATTGTGGCAGTTGTGCTATTGAGCGCAGCGTATGCTGTAGCACAGGCAGGGCATTACGGAGCACAATTGGTACACATAGAAGGTGTAGGGCCGGAAGGTAAATTTTTGGAACTGGAGCATGACCATTAATTGACTTGAAATTACCAGTATGCCTGGGCTATTTTTTGATTCGGTACTTACCTGTCCGGTATGCGGCCAGAATCAGGTTTGTAGAATACCTTATAACGTGCGGTCGGATAGCTTCATTTGTAAGGGATGTGAATGCGAAATTACAGTTCCAGGCGATCAGTGCTGCATTTTTTGTGCATTCGGCTCTCATAAATGCTTAGTCAGCCAAGGCTGGGAGAAATTAGAACAAAAACAATTAAGAGAAAAAATGAAAAATCAGGAACATAAAGTTGAGAAGGAATTCATTCCTGCTTTAGGCTATAATTTCCTTACCGGCCTCTATGACACCACCATAAGGCTGACCATGCCTGAAAAGAAATTCAGGAACCAGCTGATACAGAAGCTGGATCCTCAAGCGGATGAAACGATACTCGAATTTGGTTTTGGTTCAGGAGCCAATCTGGCGATTGCCTCTTCACGGTCTCCCAACACTTCATTTTTCGGATTAGACATTGACCCGAAGGTAAGGGAGATAGCCTTTTCAAAGCTCAAAAACAAAGACATTCTGGTTGAACTCCAACTCTACAATGGGGGCATTTTTCCGTATGATGATGCTGTTTTTGACAAGGCATATAGTTGTCTGGTA
>ERZ869909.2960-NODE-2960-length-10386-cov-2.475798_pt1 | contig 10386 bp, 8 predicted proteins | sample MGYA00520892_ERZ869909 | MGnify/ENA primary metagenome ERZ869909 (study PRJEB32215, sample SAMEA104723947) | bioreactor metagenome | biome: bioreactor; feature: anaerobic bioreactor; material: water | place: China | collected 2015-03-12 ... | reverse complement strand
ATATAAGTATTACTCTGCCCAGGTTTTCTCCACCCGACGAAGCAAGCGATTGCTGTTGTGCCATACGCTATTGACCTTAATTTTGTTCTTGGTTACGAATCGCCAGCGGATTAACACCACGAGCGGCTCAATGAATCACATTACATGTTGTCGCACAAATACACAAAAAAAACGCAAGTGTCAAACCAGTTCGATCTAGTTATAACACTTCGTATCATATTTTGACATCACATCAGATGTGAACGAACCTCAAATGGCGCATTCACATCTGTCGAAGTATGATGCGAACACACTTCGTATGTAGAAGACCGCTGTAAACCCCAAACCCCCTATGGAGTAATTAAAATTACTTACTCAAATAGAGATTTTTGAACTCATAAGGTCGTCTGAAATGCTCATCGTCAAAGTCTTCCAGGAAGTAGATGGTCTCACCTGTTGATTTCATCTCCGGACCCAACTCTTTCTTGACTTCCGGGAATTTATCGAATGGGAACACAGGTTCTTTGATGGCGTAACAAGTCAGCTTCGAACTCAGATCAAATTCTGAAAGCTTTTTGCCAAGCATCACCTTGACACCGATGGCCGACTCCGCACGACCAGTTGCCTTGGCGATGAAAGGAATGGTGCGGGTGGCACGTGGATTCGCCTCGAGTACATAGACAACATCTTCTTTGATGGCGTATTGCACGTTGATGAAACCACGTACATTTAGCGCTTTTGCAATCCGTAACTGATAGTCTTCCATAGTCTTGATTATCTCCTCACTCAGACTATACGGAGGGAGAACAGCCGTCGAGTCACCTGAGTGGACCCCGGCAGGTTCAATATGCTGCATTATGCCACTGATGTGCAGTTGATCTCCGTCGTAGATTGAGTCAAAGTCTACCTCAATGGCTTTATCAAGGTAATGATCAATGAGGAAAACATTCTCCGGATGAGTAGTAAGTAATTCCTCTACATATTCTTTAAGTTCTTCCGGTTTGACCGCAATACGCATACCCTGTCCACCGAGAACATAGCTTGGGCGGATTAACACCGGATAATTCACGATTTCCGCTTGCTCAAGTGCCCCTTTTACATCCATAGCCGTTCCGAATCGCGGAAACGGAATGCCACACTGGATCAAAACCTCAGAAAATTTTCCCCGGTCTTCTGCCAGATCCATCATTTCATACTCGGTTCCAAAAATTTTGATCCCCGCAGCCTGGAAGTGCTTAGCCAACTTGAGCGCCGTCTGGCCACCAACCTGTAAAATCACACCTTCCGGCTTTTCATGTTCAAAAATGTCCAGAACACGCTCCCAATACACGGGCTCAAAGTACAATTTATCGGCTATATCGAAATCGGTGGACACAGTCTCGGGATTACAGTTCACCATGATGGTCTCGAATCCCTCTTGCTTGGCAGCGATCACTGCATGCGTGCAAGAATAATCAAACTCGATTCCCTGACCAATTCTGTTCGGTCCACTGCCCAGGATCATAATCTTTTTCTTCTCCGTGACGACACTTTCATTCTCGCCCTCGTATGCCGAATAATAGTACGGTGTCTGAGCCGGGAATTCAGCCGCGCAGGTATCTACTAACTTGAACGATGGCTTAAGTCCCATCGATAAGCGCTTGGCTCTGACCTGAGCCTCTTTAACTGGCTCCGAGCTCTGTGATAGTAACCATGCAATCTGTTTGTCAGAAAATCCAGCTTGTTTTGCCTCGAATAAATCCTCTCTGGAAATCGTTTCTAATGACTGTCCTTCCAAATGATTTTCAAGCGTTACCATGTATCTTATCTGTTGTAAAAACCAATGGTCTACTTTGGTCACATCGTGAATCTCTTCGATCGAAGCACCCATTTTGAACGCATTGCGAATCTGGAGACATCGGTCCCAGTAAGGTTTCATAAGACGCTCACGGACCTTATGTCGATCCAAAACTTCGTATCCGTCAGCACCCAGTCCAGCACGACCAATCTCCAATGATTGCCATGCCTTGTTCAAGGCTTCGGGGAAATTCCGTCCGATAGCCATAACCTCACCAACAGCTTTCATCTGGGTACCAAGCATCTCATCAACACCTGGAAATTTCTCAAAATTAAACCTTGGTACCTTCACAACTACATAGTCGATACTTGGTTCAAAGCATGCTGATGTAGTCCCTGTTATCTGGTTTTTCAGTTCATCAAGTCGGTATCCAACGGCAAGTTTAGATGCAATTTTGGCAATAGGATATCCTGTAGCTTTGGATGCCAATGCTGATGAACGACTTACTCTTGGGTTGATTTCAATGGCAACAAACCGATCAGTACCAGGTTCTACTGCGAATTGAACGTTACACCCTCCGGCAAATGTACCAATAGATCGCATCATTCTGATCGCGGCATTTCTCAGGATCTGAAACTGCTTGTCGGTTAGAGTCTGCGCAGGCGCAACTGTTACAGAGTCACCGGTGTGGACCCCCATAGGATCCAGATTTTCGATACCGCAAATGATCACTACGTTGTCATTGTCATCACGCAATAGCTCTAACTCATATTCTTTCCAGCCTACGATTGATTCTTCCAACAGAATTTCATGAATGGGGCTTAGTTCAAGTCCACGCAAGACCTTACGTTCGAACTCGTCCTCTTCCCAGATGATCCCTCCACCCATTCCACCAAGAGTGAAAGAAGGTCTGATAACCAGTGGGAATCCTCCCAGTTTCACAGCGATTTCTTTGGCATCGAGAAGTGATTTAGCCACAAAACTGCGGCATTGTTCGATGCCGATAGAGTCCATAAGATCACGAAACTGCTGACGATCTTCTGTTATATCGATGGCATCGATATCGACACCTATGATCTTGATATTATTCTTCTCCCAGTATCCTTGATGGTGCAGATCACGAGCCAGATTCAATGCCGTCTGACCACCCATTGTGGGTAGTACTGCATCCACTTTTTCCTTGGCACAAATCTCTTTGATGGACTGGGTTGTGAGAGGTTTCAGGTATATGGCATCGGCCATCATGGGGTCGGTCATGATTGTAGCCGGATTCGAATTGATAAGTACCACTCTGTAGCCTTCTTCCCGCAATGAGCGGCAAGCCTGGGTACCTGAATAATCGAATTCACAAGCCTGACCAATGATGATAGGTCCGGAACCAATGAGTAATATCGTCTTTATGTCATCTCTACGTGGCATATTTGCAGGATTTAAAAGTCTGGTTGTTAATTCGATTTAGATTGTTTGAGTCTTTCGATAAATTCATCGAACAGATAACGGGAATCTTGTGGACCCGGAGATGCTTCCGGGTGATACTGCACACTGAAACCATTGAAGTTCTTGAACTCAAGGCCTTCGACTGTACCATCATTGAGATTCATGTGACTAACTTCAGCAACGGCTGCATCCACGGAGTCGGGATCGACCGAGAACCCATGATTCTGAGTAGTAATTTCGACCAGTCCAGTTTTCATGTTTTTGACCGGATGATTGGCACCACGGTGTCCCACAAACATTTTGGACACATGAATTCCCTCAGAAAGAGCCATGAGTTGGTGTCCAAGGCAAATTCCAAACAACGGTTTACCTGTTTTTTTAGCTTTGTTTACAGTTTCGATGGCATAATCCATCGGATTCGGGTCGCCGGGACCATTCGAGAAGAAAAATCCATCCGGATTCCATTCCATTACCTCTTCAAATGATGCTTTGGCAGGAAATACCCTCAGACTACACCCTCTGTCGGCTAAGCTGTTGATGATATTCTGCTTTATCCCAAAATCAAAGGCCGCTACTTTATATTGGTGCCCCTCATGTGAAATAGTCTGAGCTTCATTTCTGGTCACCTTGGACGCAAGTTCGAGACCGTTCATGTCGACCCAGTCCTTCGCCATTTGCACCAGCTGATCAGCATCCAGGTTTTCACTGGATATAACTGCGTTCATGACCCCTTTTTCACGGATATGTCGAACCAATTTACGGGTGTCGATACCTGTTATTCCTACGATTTTATGCCTTTTCAGATAAGCATTCAAGCTCTCATCGGCCATCGGGTTACTATAATCATAAGAAAATGCCCGAACCACGATACCGGAAACCATCACTTTTGGAGCTTCGTCATCGCGGGAAGATGCACCATAATTTCCAATATGCGGATAGGTCATCATCATTAATTGTCCGTAATAACTGGGATCGGTAAAGATTTCCTGATACCCGTACATACTGGTATTGAAACACAATTCCCCTCCGGTTGTCCCGTAGTGCCCGACAGCATAGCCGTATTCAACTGTTCCGTCGGAAAGCGCAATTATAGCACGTGATCGTTCTTGCATGGATAAAATGTATGTGTGTTTGGTGATGTCACAGATAGGATGAGTGACAGATTCCCAATCGGAATCATATCAATGCCACTGGTACGTAACGGCAAAAAAAAACCGACTACCCATTTAACTGAGAGTCGGATTTTTTTGAAATTTCTTGGAAAGTGGATCACTTTTCAGAATAATGCGTAAATGAATGGTGCGATAGCCGTGTTACCCGTTACAATAATCAACAGACCTAACAATAAGAGAATAAATACAATCGGCGCTAACCAAAGTTTCTTTCTTACTTTGAGAAACAACCAGAACTCTTTAAGTATGCCGATTTTACTCACAATGATTACCTGTTAATTTCAGCTAAATTACTAATTCATCAGCTAAAAAAAAAGTTATTCCTAAAATTCTCTACCAATTAACTTTTTGATCCACGCTTTGAACTTGTACATGGGTGTATTGGATATGATTTCGTATCGGAGATCCTCCTCAATTCGGACAAGGCGTTTGTTCAAGGATACAAGTCCCTTGGAAAGGTTCAATGCAACAGCTTCGACCGACAACCCCTGATAGTTTTGCTGTTCACCCGAATAATCATCCGGGAATAATCGCTCAGTTTTTAGATTCAGGAACTCACTTGCAATGCGTGCATTCGATTCTTCATAATCCGACATGAAATCCATGCGCTCATTTGCCCCAAAATATGCATACGATTCAAATGGTTGCTTGGAATTCGTTTCCTGAAAAATACTCCTGAGTAAATACTGATCTGCCTGATTCAGATGGCTGTTTGTTATCCTTGTGATTTCCAATGCATCCCGTGAGAGTCCACGATTTCTTGGATTTGTGGACGTAAATGACCTAAGAGTCTCACTTTCAAGAATTTCTCCCATTTGATGAATCAGACTATCATTGGATGGCAAGAATGATTTATGATATCGGCGGACAATGATATTCTCCTTCCCAAATACTTCAGCATATAAACTCAGGAACGTATACCAATCAAATGCCTTTTTCTCATATCCACTCAGAAACTCCTCAAAGGTTTTTGTCCCCCCCAGGTGTATACTCTGAGTATACATCGATTCAATAAAATCATCTTGCCTCCGAAGATATACTATGATCTTGATATCCAAATCCAGATCACGCGTGATTTCAAACAAGTTGCGAGCAACTTCACCGGCATTATCAAAAGCAGTAAATGGATCACCACTAAACTCCTCCGCACTGGCAATAAATCGCATCGCGCGATTGTTTTTGCGCTTTGATTCAATGATCGATTTCAACTTAGAACGAGATGCATTTATGTAGTCCCACTCCAAGGATCTGAATCCACGGATGATCTCGTCATCGATCACCATTTTGTCACCTTTAGACATATAAAACAAGCCCTCTTCTTCGAGCCTTGACTTCACCGTATGCAAATTGAATTGAATGGTGGATGAACCTGTTTTCCAGGTCCCAATATGTATAAAAAAAGGTGTCTTTGGCATATTATATTCAATCGTTAATCGTCCAAAGATACAATTTTCATCATTTGATTACGTAATAAGGTTCGCAGGCAATATTTAAACAGGATAATACGTTAGGTTTATTTAATTTAATCTGAACGTTATTGCATTTATGTCTGATATAGAGCTATTATCAGGTATGAATAATTACAATGCCCAGCAGAACACTTAACACAAAATTCAGCCCCATTTCCAAGATCGATGAACAAGTTCCTCACAAAGCTATCAAAAGAGAGATCAAGGCAGGGACTTTATGAGTTTCTGGATGCTGAATTCAGTCAGATCAAATCAGGCGAGAATGTATTGACAATTGGCTCTGGTGGTGAAATCAATCGGCTGTTATATAAACATGCCGAAATGAATTCATTTCATGTGACATCTTTTGATATCGACAGTCATCGCAATCCGGATGTTCAAGGCGATATATGCACGTTTGATTTCGGAAATACTAGGTTTGATCACGTAGCAATATGTGAGGTGTTAGAACATGTCCATTCACCACATCTGGCAATAAATAACATCTTTAGTGTGCTGAAATCAGGTGGAAGTCTAATACTTACAACTCCCTTCATGCTCCCGATTCATGAAGCCCCCATCGATTATTATCGCTTTACGAAATATGGTCTGATGCACCTACTCCAAAATTTCGACCGGGTAGAAGTCAGAGAGCGTAACAACTATTTCGAAGCGATAGATGTTTTTTACATGAGGATCCTACAGACCAATCATCCACGAACCAACATGGTTTCTTGGATTGTACTACCATGGGTGTATTATTTGGGTAGAATTCGCACAAAATTGCTTTACAAGTTGCTTCCTGTACGTGACATGACCACGGGTTACACGGTTACGGCCATCAAACCCTGATCACTCCTGTCCCATCCATCTCTTTCCAATTCGATTTAATCTAAGTCCCATTAGGTATTTGATCGATCCAACATACCCTTTTTGTGCTATCAGGTTTTTAAAAAACTCTTTGCGCCCTGGAATGGGGGTTAAAATATCACCGGGCTTCTGATCATCCGGTACCGGACCCACTCTGTTCAACACTTCATTGACTAATTGCTCCATCTGCAAATAATCGGAGGGAGTATCTTTTTCTGTTAAGCTCAAGTCTATCATTGCTTGGGAAGCAAGATCGGAAAACAATCGTTTGTCGATCGAGATATGTGTATCCATTGTCAGGCCGTCATATAACGCCCTGAGCGCTACACGAAAGTCTGTATCATTTAGATTACTTTGCCAATATGATATCAATCCACCGACCCAATCCCGATGTTTACGGGCATGGACAAAACACTTTCGATACACATCTTCATAGAATTGCTCGAAATCATGGATTCCATATATGGTGGAGGTCTCTCTGGAAAGGTGTCCGGCATCAGCCATTCGGTTCACAGTTGTAAACTCAGGCCTGATTTCAGAGCCAAGTTCCGGTATCAAATCGAGAGCTTTCCCAAGCATTGAAGTACGGTACATACGATGACCGGCCTTACGGTATCGACCGGTTAGCTTGTCATAAATCAAACCTTCCGTATGAAAAAAATGATCAGGAAGTTGCTCTGCCTCAGACAAAAAATCCTGAATTGCACCCATACGTAACAACACATCGGCGTCAATCGTCATCATCCACTTGGCATCAGAATTACCTCCAATAGTGTAACTCGCTCTCAACGTGGACTCAAAGGGGAATTGTCGAACAACATGAACACGGTCAGCCGATATCTCTCTCAAAACAAGTTTTCGACACATCTCTTCGGTGCGTTCACCAGAGGAGCGTATCACCACAATCAGATCCCGGTCCAGGTTACTCATAAGATTGAATTAAGGGATATAATACGTAGGAGCCTCCGGTCCAACAGGTAATCCAAAACCAAAAACCCAAATATAAAACAATGCTATCCACCCAATCAGGAAAAACAAAGTATAGGGTAGCATGGTAGAAATGATGGTCCCGATGCCCAGTTTCCTATCATATCTGGTCGCAAAGGCCAATATCAACCCGAAATAACTCATCATGGGTGTTATGATATTGGTGGTTGAGTCGCCAATACGATAGGCAGCTTGAATCACCTCCGGGCTATACCCGATCAACATCAGCATAGGCACGAAGATGGGTGCTGTAATGGCCCACTGAGCGGAGGCTGACCCTAACATCAGATTGACAAAACAACACATCAGAATAAACGGTACAAACACCATTGGACCGGTGAGATTAATTGCGATCAATAAGTCAGCGCCCTTAACGGCAATAATCGGCCCAAGATTACTCCATCCAAAAAAAGCCACAAACTGTGCCGCGAAGAAAACAAGGACAATGTACAATCCAAGAGAACTCATAGATTTAGCCATACCGTCGATTACATCGCGATCGGATTTCATAGTACCCGTTACTCGACCATAAACATAGCCGGGGATCAAGAAAAACACAAAAATGAGGGTTACCATACCACGGAGAAAAGGTGAATTGAGCACATCTCCAGTATCCGGATTTCGCAATACTCCCCATTCAGGAAAAACGGACAAAAAGATCAGGGCACTAACCCCAAGTACAGAGAAACCAGCCCAGAGCAAACCTTTTCGTTCGATCGGAGTCAATGGATCCATGTTTGAATCTTCCGACAAATCCTCACTGGCGATTTTAGGATTATACTTGCCAAGTTTTGGCTCTACTATCTTGAGTGTGACCCAGCTACCGACGATCGTGATCAGAAATGTACTGATGATCATAAAATACCAATTCACAGCCGGGTGTACCATATAACCAGGATCGATCAATCGGGCGGCTTCCTCAGTGATACCGGCCAAAAGAGGATCCACTGTTCCGATCAAAAGATTGGCGCTGTATCCTCCCGACACCCCGGAAAATGCAGCGGCTAGCCCCGCCAGTGGATGTCGACCAAGGGCGTAGAAGACAACAGCAGCAAGAGGTACCAAAACTACATATCCCATTTCAGAGGCCGTGTTGGATATTACACCGGCAAATACGATCGTGACCGTAACTAAAATCTTGGGTGTAAGAATGAAATTCGCAACTCGTTGAAAGAAAATGACAAGATCTAAAAAAAGATTCCCAATGAAGCGGGTGGAAAGTAACGGATACTTCGACCTATCCAAATAAGATGGCTTGAAAGATGCCGCTTTCAGAACAAGTCCACGGATTGCTGCACTTATAAGCCCAGAATGTTCCGCCACCCCAACCCCAAGTAATGCTACGAGCACAGTACCCAAGGGAACGAATCCGGTGAAATTAGTCACCAGATTCTCAACAATTCGTCTCAGACCGTCACCATTCATCAAACTGATGGACATGATAATTCCATCAGGTGAACGACCACGGGCACCCTCAGGACGTGGATCAATAGCACTCCATTCGAAATATCCGGCGATACCACTCATCACCACCACACCAAACGCAAAAAGCGCAAATAGAGTAACTGGATGTGGGAGTAAATTTCCCAACCATTCAACGGCATCTAAAAATCTTGTAAACGCCGTCCTTTTTCCAGACTCCTGCGGCGTAGGAGGTGTATTTAAGCTCGTATTTTCCATAGCCGCCAAAATAATAAAATTTCAATGAACCACATCAAAAAGTTGAAACTCATGTAGAAGTCATAATTAACAGATTAAATACACAAAATTAAAATAATTGTATTATCAATATGTAATTACCGAATAAATAGCCTACAACAGATACTACGTTAAGTTGATAAATATCAAAATAATAAATCTATAATCATAAATTTGGTCATATTTATTATTATGTTGTTGATGCCTGTTTTAGTACAATCAATAAATTCAAAATACATATACAATAAAGTGCGTTTTGAATTGAATTTTATCACCCATTCAACACCACATGCATTAACATTTTGTCCAAAAATAGAGAGTGGGTGTGCGAAGATTATGGAAATGAATCCGATTGTGAATCAGCGGCTTGTTCAGGCTCTAATTGTAATCCGTAAATATTATGACAAAATTCTCATTGATTCTAAGCTTGATTTTTACAGTATACTTAAGTGGTATAGTTGAAGCTCCGAATTCAAGCCCACTTTCGTCAGCAGTTACACAAGTTGAAGAAATCGTCATTAAAAACCAGCTGATTGGTCAAATAACAAAAATTCACAAACTAGGGGATAACCGTTTTGTCGTTTTTGATCGGTCCATTAACGCAGTAAAGATAATTGACCACGACGGTATCATTATAAAGACCGTCACAAGGACCGGGCGTGGTCCGGGGGAGTCACAACGCATAGGTGACATAGCAATTAGTAGATCACATATTTATATTTTTGATATAACAAACCGAAAACTATTGATATTCGATCATCAAGGGAATTATGTAAATGAGATTCCGCACAATTCAACATCGTTTCATATGGCTGGTGACGACCGTGCTGTCTATTTATATGATTCAATAAATATAAACATCCAAAAGAATCTCTTATCAACTCTTGATATAGCAGATCAATCAACCGATGAGCTTCCATCAATGCCATCCGAGTTTTTGAAGAGGATGCAAATCGGAACCTCGGGCATCAATAAAAACCTTGCAATTAATGGCAATTTGATTTGTTATGTTCATCCA
>ERZ869909.2959-NODE-2959-length-10396-cov-5.178699_pt1 | contig 10396 bp, 6 predicted proteins | sample MGYA00520892_ERZ869909 | MGnify/ENA primary metagenome ERZ869909 (study PRJEB32215, sample SAMEA104723947) | bioreactor metagenome | biome: bioreactor; feature: anaerobic bioreactor; material: water | place: China | collected 2015-03-12 ... | reverse complement strand
GGCGAGATCAAGAAGCCGGAAACCATCAACTACCGCACCTTCAAGCCCGAGCGCGACGGGCTGTTCTGTGCCCGCATCTTCGGGCCGATCAAGGACTACGAATGCCTGTGCGGCAAATACAAGCGCATGAAATACCGCGGCGTCGTCTGCGAGAAATGCGGCGTCGAGGTGACGCTGCAGAAGGTCCGGCGCGAGCGCATGGGCCATATCGAACTGGCTGCGCCGGTGGCGCATATCTGGTTCCTGAAATCGCTGCCCAGCCGCATCGGCCTGATGCTGGACATGACGCTGCGCGATCTGGAGCGGGTGCTCTATTTCGAGAACTACGTGGTGATCGAGCCCGGCCTGACCGAGCTGCATTACGGCCAGCTGATGACCGAGGAAGAATACCTCGACGCGCAGGACCAGTATGGCGCTGACGCCTTCACCGCCAATATCGGCGCCGAGGCGATCCGCGAGATGCTGGCCAATATCGACCTGCAGGCCGAGGCCGACAAGCTGCGCGAGGAGCTGAAGGAAGCCACCGGCGAGCTGAAGCCCAAGAAGATCATCAAGCGGCTGAAGGTCGTGGAAAGCTTCCTGGAATCGGGCAACCGTCCCGAATGGATGGTGCTGACGGTGATCCCGGTCATCCCGCCGGAACTGCGTCCGCTGGTGCCGCTGGACGGCGGCCGCTTCGCCACGTCCGACCTGAACGACCTGTATCGCCGGGTCATCAACCGCAACAACCGCCTGAAGCGGCTGATCGAGCTGCGCGCGCCCGATATCATCGTGCGCAACGAAAAGCGCATGCTGCAGGAATCGGTCGATGCGCTGTTCGACAACGGCCGTCGCGGCCGGGTCATCACCGGCAACAACAAGCGGCCGCTGAAATCGCTCTCCGATATGCTCAAGGGCAAGCAGGGCCGGTTCCGTCAGAACCTGCTCGGCAAGCGCGTGGACTTCTCGGGCCGCTCGGTCATCGTGACCGGGCCGGAGCTGAAGCTGCATCAGTGTGGTCTGCCCAAGAAGATGGCGCTGGAGCTGTTCAAGCCGTTCATCTATTCGCGGCTTGAGGCGAAGGGGCTTTCGAGCACCGTCAAACAGGCCAAGAAACTGGTGGAGAAAGAGCGCCCCGAGGTCTGGGACATCCTCGATGAGGTGATCCGCGAACATCCGGTGCTGCTGAACCGTGCGCCGACCCTGCACCGTCTGGGTATCCAGGCCTTCGAGCCGATCCTGATCGAGGGCAAGGCGATCCAGCTTCACCCGCTGGTCTGCTCGGCTTTCAACGCCGATTTCGACGGCGACCAGATGGCCGTGCATGTGCCCCTCTCGCTGGAAGCCCAGCTTGAGGCGCGGGTGCTGATGATGTCCACCAACAACGTGCTGTCGCCGGCCAATGGTTCGCCGATCATCGTGCCGTCGCAGGACATGGTGCTGGGCCTCTATTACACCACGATGCAGCGCGAGGGCATGAAGGGCGAGGGCATGGTCTTCGCCGATATCGACGAGGTCGAGCATGCCCTGGCCGCCGGCGAGGTGCATCTGCATGCCCGCATCCAGGCGCGGATCAAGCAGATCGGCGAGGATGGCAGCGAGATCCTGAAGCGCTACGAGACCACCCCGGGCCGCATGCGGCTGGGCGCGCTGCTGCCGCTCAATGCCAAGGCTCCGTTCGAGCTGGTCAACCGGCTGCTGCGCAAGAAGGACGTGCAGAACGTCATCGACACCGTCTATCGCTACTGCGGTCAGAAGGAATCGGTGATCTTCTGTGACCAGATCATGGGGCTGGGTTTCCGCGAGGCTTTCAAGGCCGGTATCTCGTTCGGCAAGGACGACATGCTGATCCCGGAAGCCAAATGGGAATTCGTCAACCAGACCCGCGATCAGGTGAAGGAATTCGAACAGCAGTATCTGGACGGTCTGATCACCCAGGGCGAGAAATACAACAAGGTCGTCGATGCCTGGTCGAAATGCTCGGACGCCGTGGCGAATGCCATGATGGGCGAGATCTCGGCCGTGCGCCATGACGAGGAGGGCCGCGAGCTTGAGCCCAACTCGGTCTATATGATGTCGCATTCGGGCGCGCGGGGTTCGCCGGCGCAGATGAAGCAGCTCGGCGGGATGCGCGGGTTGATGGCCAAGCCTTCGGGCGAGATCATCGAAACGCCGATCATCTCGAACTTCAAGGAAGGCCTGACCGTGCTGGAGTATTTCAACTCCACCCACGGCGCGCGGAAGGGTCTGGCCGATACCGCGCTGAAGACCGCCAACTCGGGCTATCTGACGCGGCGTCTGGTCGATGTGGCGCAGGATTGCATCGTGCGCATCGACGATTGCGGCACCGATCGCTTCATCACCGCCTCGGCGGCGGTGAACGATGGCGAGGTGGTTTCCAGCCTTGGCGAGCGTGTGCTGGGCCGGGTGACCGCCGAGGATGTGCTGCATCCGGCGACCGGCGAAGTGCTGGTGGCGCGCAACGTGCTCATCGACGAGCGCGATGCCGACATGATCGAGGCCGCGGGCATTGCCACGGTCAAGATCCGCTCGCCGCTGACCTGCGAGGCCGAGGAAGCCGTCTGCGCGCGCTGCTACGGGCGCGATCTGGCGCGCGGCACGCTGGTCAACAAGGGCGAGGCGGTGGGCATCATCGCCGCGCAGTCGATCGGCGAGCCGGGCACCCAGCTGACCATGCGGACCTTCCACATCGGGGGCATCGCGCAGGGTGGCAGCCAGTCCTTCCAGGACGCCGGGCAGAACGGGACCATCGAGTTCCGCAATACCAACGTGCTGGAAAACGCCTCGGGCGAGCTGATCGTTCTGGGCCGCAACATGCAGATCGCCATCATCGACGAGAACGGGGTGGAGCGGGCCAGCCACAAGCTGACCTACGGCACCAAGCTCTTCGTGCGCGAGGGTGCGGTGGTGAAGCGGGGCGACAAGCTCTATGAATGGGACCCCTATACCCTGCCGATCATCGCCGAGAAGGCCGGTAAGGCCAAGTTCGTCGATCTGATCGCCGGGCTTTCGGTGCGCGACGAGACCGACGATGCCACCGGCATGACGCAGAAGATCGTCACCGACTGGCGTTCGGTGCCCAAGGGCGGTGATCTCAAGCCCGAGATCATCATCATGGATGCCGAGACCGGCGAGCCGATGCGCAACGAGGCCGGCAATCCGGTGACCTATCCGATGTCGGTGGATGCGGTTCTGTCGGTCGAGGATGGCCAGGAGGTCAAGCAGGGCGACGTGGTGGCGCGTATTCCGCGCGAAGGTGCCAAGACCAAGGACATCACCGGCGGTCTGCCGCGGGTGGCGGAACTGTTCGAGGCACGCCGGCCCAAGGATCACGCGATCATCTGCGAGATCGACGGTTATGTGCGCTTCGGCAAGGACTACAAGAACAAGCGCCGCATCACCATCGAGCCGGTGGACGACAATGTCGAGCCCGTCGAATACATGGTGCCCAAGGGCAAGCATATCCCGGTGCAGGAGGGCGATTTCGTCCAGCGCGGGGATTACATCATGGACGGCAACCCGGCGCCGCATGATATCTTGCGCATTCTCGGCATCGAGGCGCTGGCGAACTACCTCATCGACGAGGTTCAGGACGTCTATCGCCTGCAGGGCGTGAAGATCAACGACAAGCATATCGAAGTGATCGTTCGCCAGATGCTGCAGAAATACGAGATCCTCGACAGCGGCGAGACGACGCTGCTCAAGGGCGAGACCGTGGACAAATACGAGTTCGACGAGATCAACGATAAAGCCAGTGCGGCGGGTCTGCGCCCGGCGCGTGGCGAGCCGATCCTGCTGGGTATCACCAAGGCCAGCCTGCAGACGCGTTCGTTCATCTCGGCCGCCTCGTTCCAGGAGACCACCCGCGTGCTGACCGAGGCTTCGGTTCAGGGCAAGCGCGACAAGCTGGTGGGCCTGAAAGAGAACGTCATCGTCGGCCGGCTGATCCCGGCGGGCACCGGCGGTGTGGCCACCGCGACCCGCCGCATTGCCGGCGATCGCGACAACAAGGTGATCGAGGCGCGCCGCGCCGAAGCCGAGGCTGCCGCCGCGCTGGCGGCGCCGATGGACGACGCGCTCGAGGCCGATACCGGTTTCGAGCCGGCCGGCAACGACGACAACGCGCTCTGATCTGCCTCGGCGCCCCTGGGCACCGTTCAAGACACCGACCCTTCCGCGCCCGTCGCGGGAGGGTCTTTTCATGCCGGCTTCCCTTCCGGCGCGGCTTGCGCCACTCTGCCGCCGGGGCGGGGCCGTCAGCGGAGCGACAATGCACAACCAGATCAGCCTGCTGATCCGTTTTTCCTATCCGGCACAATCGGGCTTTCGCGCGGCGCGGGCCGGGATCGATGAGGCGCGGGCGCTGCTCTATGATCCGGCGCGGCTGGAGCGGCGTTTCCGGTTGTTCGAGACGCTCACGCTGCCCTCGCTGCTGGCCCAGAGCCACCGCGATTTCACCACTATCCTGCTGGTGGGCAAGGACATGCCGCGCCCGGCCCGCGAACGGCTGGAGGCGCTGCTGGCGCCCTTGCCGGGCGCGCAGGTCATCGCCCTGCCACCGCTGCCGATGTTCGGCGCCACGCGGCGCGCCTTTGACCGGGTGCTTGATCCCGCCGCGACGCATCTGACCAGCGTGCGCCTGGATGACGATGACGCCATCAGCACCGATCTGGTGGCGCGCCTTCAGGCCCTGGCGCCGCGTGCCGCCGCCCTGTTCGGCGCCCAGGAGCCGGTGGTGCTGAGCCATCAGCGGGGCTGCTTTCTGGAACTCGCCCCCGGCGGCAACCGGCTCTATGGTGTCGTCGAGCGCACGCCGCTGGGGATCGGGCTGGCGATGGTGGCCCCGGTCGCGCGGCGCGATACGATCTATTCGCGCAACCACCGGCTGCTGGGGCAGTTCTATAATTGTGTCGCGGATGCCGAGACCCCGGCCTTCATCCGCAGCGTGCACCGCGACAATGACGCCGATCCGCATGCCTCGGGGCAGGTGTTCGATCTGCCCGACAGCGAGGCCGAGGCGCTGCTGCGCGGCCGTTTCGCGGTTTCACTCGATACGCTGCGCGCGCTGCCCGCCTGAGAAGCCGCCCGAACCGTCAAGGCCCGACCGATGCAATCCGACAATACCCGCGGCGCGCTGATGATGATGGCCGGCATGGCCGCCTTCACGCTCAACGATACGCTGATGAAGCTGCTATCGGCCGAACTGCCTCTGTTTCAGGCGCTGTTCCTGCGCGGGGTCTTCACCACGCTGGCCTTCTATCTGATCGCCCGGCGCATGGGCGTCTTGCGGCTGCACCTGGCCGGGCGGGACCGCTGGCTGATCGCGCTCAGGGTGCTGGCCGAGGCCGCCGCCGCCTGGTTCTTCCTGACCGCGCTGTTCAACATGCCGCTGGCCAATCTGACCGCGATCCTGCAGGCGCTGCCCTTGACCATCACCCTGGCCGGGGCGCTGTTTCTGGGCGAGAAGGTCGGCTGGCAGCGGTTGCTGGCGATCGTGGTAGGCTTTAGCGGGGTGTTGCTGATCGTGCGCCCCGGCGCCGACGGGTTTGACACCTACGCCATTCTGGCGCTGATCTCGGTGGCGTTCGTCACCCTGCGCGACCTGGTGACACGGCGCATGTCGCGTGAGGTGCCCTCGATGACGGTGGCGCTGTTCACCGCCGGGGGCGTGACGCTCTTTGCCGCCATCGGTTCGCTGGGCGAGGATTGGGTGCGCCCCTCGGCCGGCGGCTGGGGGCTGATCGCCGGGGCGGTGGTGTTCATCATCGGCGGCTATCTTCTGAGCATCATGGCGGTGCGGGTGGGCGAATTGAGCGTGGTCTCGCCGTTTCGCTATACCGGGCTGATCTGGGCGCTGATGCTGGGGCTGCTGGTGTTCGGCGAATGGCCCGATCCGCTGACCATGGCCGGCGCCGGGCTGATCGTTGCGACCGGGCTTTTCACCTTCTACCGCGAGGCGCGCCGGGCCCGGCGGGCGGCGCGTCAGGCGGCCCAGACCACGGCGCGCTAGCCGCCCGGGGCATGGATCTGCCGGACCCGCTCGGCGCAGATGCCGAAAGCGGCGCGAAAATACGCCTCGCCCGCCTCATCGAGCAGGGTCAGCGGCGTATTGCGGTGAAAGGCCGAATCGCTCGTTTCGCTGATGCCACGCAGGAACATGTCGGGCTCGGGGAAGGTCAGCGTCGGCATGCTGTGCCAAAGCCGGGCATGGTTGAAGTTCATCACGGTCAGCCGCACCCAGGGGCCGGCCAGCACCGCCAGCCCCGGCGCCCAATAGGCGCGCTTCACCGGCGCGCTATGCAGCCCCTCGGGCCCGGGGCGCACGACATGGCCATGGTTGAAATCGATCGCCAGCAGCCGGTGCCGGGCCGCCAGTGGCCTTGCGTCCTGCGCCGCCGCGCGCAACCGCTCGACGAACCGGCAGTTCACCGCATCGTCGTCATCAAGCCGGAACTGCAGGCAGCGCCGCACCGGCCCAAGGCGCAGGCTGTTGATTGCCGCCTGCATCACCTGCCGATGCGCGCCGCCCGGCGGATGGGCCTGCAACACCGCCTGCGGCAGGTCGGCCAGCAGGGCCTCGAGCCGGGCGCGCGCCCAACCCGGCAGATCGCTGCCGATCACCACCAGAAAACTGAAATCGGGGTCGGACTGCGCGCGCAGGCAGGGCAGGGTCAGGGCCTCGAACGAGCGCAACCGCGCCTCCAGCCGCGCCGGATCATAGAGAAACCTTGCCCGTTCCTCGGCGCTGGAATGGTTGATTTGAAACCCGCCCGCCGCCGGATAGGAGAATCGGCAAAGCCCGATCACCTGCACCGGCCGGTCCTCGGCCCGATGCTCGGTGGCGGGCGGTTCGGGCTGCCGGTTTTTCCATCTCGCGAAGAGCGACACCCGGGCCTCCATGGCGGTGAGTTGCGGCAAAATCACCGGCCCCCGGGGCCGCGTGGCGCGAGCCTAGCAACCCGGCCGGTTCCGGCCAAGCCCCCGTTGACAACCCCGGCGACTCCCCCTATACGGCGGGCACCCTGATCAGGCTTGGCGACAGGCCGGGGCAGGGGCTTTAGTGATCTAGTGGTCATGATCCGGGCCTTCGCGCTCCGATCCTCTGGAATTCCACCGCGGCGTTTCCGAACAGGGCAACGCATGCGGTTTTGTGTTTTGCGGACGCGCAAGGCGCTACATGACGAAATGCCCCCGGAAACCTCGCTGACGAGCGGTGGATGAACGGGTTGCAAGATAGGGCGAATCGAATGCCGACGATCCAACAGCTGATCCGCAAGCCGCGGCAGCCGAAAGTGAAACGCTCCAAGTCCATGCACCTGGAGCAGTGCCCGCAGAAGCGTGGCGTTTGCACCCGCGTCTATACCACGACGCCGAAAAAGCCGAACTCGGCTATGCGGAAGGTCGCCAAGGTGCGCCTGACCAACGGTTTCGAGGTGATCAGCTATATTCCCGGCGAAAAGCACAACCTGCAGGAGCACTCGGTGGTGCTGATCCGCGGTGGCCGGGTGAAAGACCTTCCCGGTGTGCGTTACCACATTCTGCGCGGCGTTCTCGACACCCAGGGTGTCAAGGATCGTCGTCAGCGTCGTTCGAAATACGGCGCGAAGCGTCCGAAGTAAGGAGAGACCAGCATGTCGCGTCGTCACGCTGCCGAAAAGCGCGAAGTCCTGCCTGATGCCAAGTTCGGCGACAAGGTTCTGACGAAGTTCATGAACAACCTGATGGTTGACGGCAAGAAATCGGTTGCCGAATCGATCGTCTATAACGCGCTTGATCGCGTCGAGAAGAAGCTCAAGCGGGCACCGATCGAGGTGTTCCACGAGGCGCTCGACAACATCAAGCCCTCGGTCGAGGTTCGCTCGCGCCGGGTTGGCGGTGCCACCTATCAGGTGCCCGTCGAAGTGCGCGTGGAGCGCCGCGAGGCGCTGGCCATCCGCTGGCTGATCACCGCCGCCCGCAAGCGCAACGAGAACACCATGGAAGAGCGCCTGGCTGGCGAGCTGGCCGATGCGGTGAACAACCGCGGCACCGCGGTGAAGAAGCGCGAAGACACGCACAAGATGGCCGATGCCAACAAGGCATTCAGCCACTACCGCTGGTAAGGAACCAGGATCATGGCACGCGAATACCCGCTTAACCTCTACCGCAACTTCGGGATCATGGCGCATATCGACGCCGGCAAGACCACCACGACCGAGCGGATCCTCTACTACACCGGCAAGTCGCACAAGATCGGCGAAGTGCACGACGGCGCTGCGACCATGGACTGGATGGAGCAGGAGCAGGAGCGTGGCATCACCATCACCTCGGCGGCGACCACCACCTTCTGGGAAAAGACCGAGGACGGCACCAACGCGCTGACCCCGAAGCACCGCTTCAACATCATCGACACCCCGGGCCACGTCGATTTCACCATCGAGGTGGAGCGTTCGCTGGCGGTGCTCGACGGCGCGATCTGTCTGCTCGATGCCAATGCCGGCGTCGAGCCGCAGACCGAAACCGTCTGGCGTCAGGCTGACCGCTACAAGGTTCCGCGCATCGTGTTCGTCAACAAGATGGACAAGATCGGCGCCGATTTCTTCAACTGCGTGAAGATGATCAAGGACCGCACCGGCGCCACCCCGCTGCCGATCGCGCTGCCGATCGGCGCCGAGGACAAGCTGGAAGGCATCGTCGATCTGATCAAGATGGAAGAATGGACCTGGAAGGGCGAGGATCTCGGCGCCTCCTGGACCCGTCAGCCCATCCGTGACGAGCTGAAGGATCTGGCCGACGAATGGCGCTCGAAGATGATCGAGCTGGCCGTCGAGCAGGACGACGACGCGATGGAGGCCTATCTGGAGGGCAACGAGCCCGACGAGGACACCCTGCGCGCGCTGATCCGCAAGGGCACGCTGGCGCTGGCCTTCGTGCCGGTTGCCGCCGGTTCGGCCTTCAAGAACAAGGGCGTGCAGCCGCTGCTGAACGCGGTGATCGACTTCCTGCCTTCGCCGCTGGACGTGCCGGCCTATCTGGGCTTTGCCCCGGGTGACGAGACCGAGACCCGCAACATCGAGCGTTCGGCCGATGATGCGCAGCCGTTCTCGGCGCTGGCCTTCAAGATCATGAACGACCCGTTCGTCGGCTCGCTGACCTTCACGCGGATCTACTCCGGCGTCCTGAAAAAGGGCGACCAGATGCTGAACGCGACCAAGGGCAAGAAAGAGCGCGTCGGCCGCATGATGATGATGCATGCGATCAACCGCGAAGAGATCGATGAAGCCTTTGCCGGCGACATCATCGCGCTGGCCGGTCTGAAGGAAACCACCACCGGCGATACGCTCTGCGATCCGTCGAAACCGGTGGTTCTGGAAACCATGACCTTCCCCGAGCCGGTGATCGAGATCGCCGTCGAGCCGAAGTCGAAGGCCGACCAGGAGAAGATGGGCATCGCGCTGGCGCGTCTGGCGGCCGAAGACCCCTCGTTCCGTGTGGAAACCGATTTCGAATCGGGCCAGACGATCATGAAGGGCATGGGCGAACTTCACCTCGACATCCTCGTGGACCGCATGAAGCGCGAGTTCAAGGTCGAGGCGAATATCGGCGCCCCGCAGGTAGCGTACCGCGAAACCATCAGCCACAAGGCCGAGGTCGATTACACGCACAAGAAGCAAACCGGTGGCACCGGCCAGTTCGCCCGCGTCAAGCTGGTGATCGAGCCGACCGAACCGGGTGAGGGCTATTCCTTCGACAACAAGATCGTCGGCGGCGTGGTGCCCAAGGAATACATCCCGGGCGTGGAAAAAGGCATCAAGTCGGTGATGGATTCGGGCCCGCTGGCCGGCTTCCCGGTGATCGACTTCAAGGTGGCGCTGATCGACGGTGCCTACCATGATGTTGACTCGTCGGTCCTGGCCTTCGAAATCGCCGCCCGCGCTGGTATGCGCGAGGGGCTGAAGAAGGCCGGCGCCAAGCTGCTGGAGCCGATCATGAAGGTCGAGGTTGTGACGCCGGAAGAATATACCGGTTCGATCATCGGCGATCTGACCAGCCGTCGCGGCATGGTGCAGGGCCAGGATACCCGCGGCAACGCCAACGTGATCAACGCGATGGTGCCGCTGGCCAACATGTTCGGCTATATCAACAACCTGCGCTCGATGTCCTCGGGCCGCGCGGTGTTCTCGATGCATTTCGACCACTATGACGCGGTGCCGCAGAACATCTCGGACGAGATCCAGAAGAAATACGCCTAACCGGTGTGGCGGGGAGCACCCCGCCCTACCAACCCCCGTAGGGCGGGCCACCCGCCGCAACCGACATTCGAATGAGGAGATGCCACCATGGCGAAGGCAAAGTTTGAACGGACCAAACCGCATGTGAACATCGGGACCATTGGTCACGTTGACCACGGCAAGAC
>ERZ869909.2958-NODE-2958-length-10398-cov-3.304525_pt1 | contig 10398 bp, 7 predicted proteins | sample MGYA00520892_ERZ869909 | MGnify/ENA primary metagenome ERZ869909 (study PRJEB32215, sample SAMEA104723947) | bioreactor metagenome | biome: bioreactor; feature: anaerobic bioreactor; material: water | place: China | collected 2015-03-12 ... | reverse complement strand
CTCGGAACCCCAGTAGGTGTCCTTCTCCGGATGCCAGATGTCCGCGCGACCGAAGCCGAAGCCGAAGGTCTTGAGGCCCATGGACTCGTAGGCGACGTTGCCGGCCAGCAGCATCAGGTCGGCCCAGGAAATCCGGTTGCCGTACTTCTTCTTGATCGGCCACAGCAGGCGCCGCGCCTTGTCGAGGTTGGCGTTGTCCGGCCAGGAATTCAGCGGCGCGAAACGCTGGTTGCCCGTCCCGCCGCCGCCACGGCCGTCGGCCGTACGATAGGAACCGGCCGCGTGCCACGCCATGCGGATCATCAGCCCGCCGTAGTGGCCCCAGTCCGCCGGCCACCACTCCTGGCTGTCGGTCATCAACGCGGCCAGGTCCTTCTTCAGCGCCGCGAAGTCGAGCTTCTTCACTTCCTCGCGGTAGTCGAAGCCCGCGCCCATCGGGCTGGTCTTGCGGTCGTGCTGGTGCAGGATGTCGAGGTTCAGCGCGTTCGGCCACCACTCGGTGTTCGACGTGCCGGCCTTGGTCATCGCGCCGTGTGCCACCGGGCACTTCGCTTCGCTTGCCATGATCAGGTCCTTCCTTGATGTGTGACTGTATGGCCCAGACTCTAGTCAGCACGGGCCGATTGTTCCAATCGATTCGGCGGATGGTTTCCATAGACTCCGTCTATGGAGGGTTCAGTCACCCGCTCGCGCCGTGTGCCGGGCGAGGAACTCCAGCAGCTCGGTGTAGTACTTCAGCCGGTTGCCGGGATCGGCGATGCCGTGCGCCTCGTCGTCGAACACCAGTTCGCGATGCGGGATGCGCGCCGCTTCAAGGGCGCGCAACAGCGCCTCGTACTGCGCGATGGGCACCAGCCCGTCGGCGCGGCCGTGGGCGACGAAGAGCGGTGTCTTGATGCGGTTGACCCGCTGCAACGGCGAGCGCGCGGCAATGTCCTCGGCGTCGTCCTCGCGGTCGCCCAGCGTCTGCCGAAGCAGCGCCCGGCCCTGCGGTGTCTGCGCCAGCTCACCCTGTTCGAACAGCGCATCGAGGTCGTAGATGCCGCCATAGGCGAAGGCACAGGCGTACAGGTCGGGTTCCCGGGTGATCCCGGCCAGCACCGCGTACCCGCCGTAGCCCGCGCCATAGATGCAGACCCGGTCGCGTGCAGCCACGCCCTCGTCGATGAGCCACATGGTGGCGTCGGTGAGGTCGTCCTGCATCGCGGTGCCCCAGCGTCGATGGCCGGCCTGCTCGAACTGTTCGCCGAATCCCCCCGAGCCGCGGTAATTCAGCTGCAGCACGGCGTAGCCGCGGCTGGCCAGCAGTTGCGCCTCGAGGTCGTATTGCCAGTGGTCGTGCACGCCGTGCGGCCCGCCATGCACCAGGATGACGGCCGGCAGGTCCTCTTCGCGGCCATCCGGCGGCAGGGTGAGGTACCCCGTCATGGTCATCCCGTCCCGGACGCGCAACACGAACGGCTCGCGCTCCGACATGCGCGAGGGAGAGATCCAGGGCATCGACGCGACCAGGAAACGCAGCTCCAGCGTCTGGGTGTCGAGCAGGTGCCAGGACACCGGGGCACGATCGCTGCCGGCGGCCACCACCGCCAGCCGGCCGTCGCTCGAGTGGCTCTCGATGCGCACCTCGCGGCCGGGGAAGGACTGCGCCACCCGCGCCAGCAGCGCCTTCGCAGGGTGCTCCGGGTCGAACAGCTCGAGGCGCGGATAGTCCGGCTCGAACACGGCGCCGATGACCTCGCCGCGGGAGCGGCCATGGATGACCCTGCGCACCTCGGAGCGCGGGTCCAGCAATACGGGTGAGCGCTCGCCCGATGGCCCGTGGACGCGCCACACGCCGAGTTCGCCCTGCCAGTCGGACTGGACCAGGACCGACTCACCGCCCGCCTCGAAAGCCAGCGGCTCGACTTCGCCCGGAAACGGGCTCGGCCGCTCGATCCACGACGCGTCCTCGTCCGGCCGCCAGGCGAAGCGGCGCTCGCCCGTCGCCGTCGTTCCCGTGGCAAAGCGCACGCGGCCCTGGGCATCGGCCAGCACCGTGCCGCCCGCCAGCGGGCTCTCGAGCACCAGGGTGGCCTCACCGGTGTTCACGTCGACGCGCTCCACGCGAGTACGCAGCCTTTGCCCGCCGGCCGCCACCGGCGTGGTCGCCACCAGCACCCGTGCGTCGTCATCCGCCAGTTCGTCGAGGATGCGGGCATCCGCCACGGCCGGGTCGTCCGAGCCGATGACGGGCCCGTACACCAGGCGGCCACCGGTGCCGTCGACATCGACCGCGTGGATCCGCCCGCTGCGCACCGGTGCGGCAAAATTGCCCAGCGACCGGCCGGTGGCGAACACCACGCGGTCCTTGCCGGCCCAGCGCAACTCGCCGGGCAGCAGCGTCTCTCCGCCGATCGGGCACTCCCGATGGGTCAGGCCGATCTCGGGGAGGTCCTCGATCTTGAGGATCGCCAGGCAGTCGAGCGCGCCGCTGCGGATGGCCGCCGCGAGGTGGCGGCCGTCGGGCGAAATCACGACCTGGCTGACCTCCGGCAGGAGCACCCGGTCCAGCGCCGGGGCGGCCGCCCGGCCCCCCGGCGCAGCCAGGAAAAGCGTGAGCAGGAGCGCTGCAGATCGGTGCATGGGCGGAGAACCTCGTCGGCCGGTGCGCCGGGCGCGCCGCGGCCTCGACACCGCGGCCTCTCGGGAATCTGGCTGGGGAGTTTATCATCTGCCCATGTTCGACCCGACTCGACCACGCCCCGCGCAGCCATGACGCTGGAACAGGGGCTCATCCTCACCATCCTTGCGGCCATGATCGCGATGTTCCTGCTGGGCCGCTGGCGGCACGACATGGTCGCGCTCGGCGCGCTGCTGGCCTGCGTGCTGGCCGGCCTGGTGCCGTCGGCCGGCGCTTTCGCGGGCTTCGGCCATCCGGCGGTCATCACGGTGGCCTGCGTCCTGGTGCTGAGCCGCGCACTGCAGGTTTCCGGCGCCGTGGACCTCGTGGTGCGCAAGGTCATGCCGGCGAGCGCCGGCGCGATGCTGACCATCGGGGCATTGACCGCCATCGGCGCCGTGCTGTCGGGCTTCATGAACAACGTCGGCGCGCTGGCGCTCCTGATGCCGGTCGCGCTGCAGGTCGCCGCCCGGCAGCAACTGCCGCCGGGCCAGGTGCTGATGCCGCTGGCCTTCGGCTCCATTCTCGGCGGCATGACCACCATGGTGGGCACGCCGCCCAACCTGATCGTGTCGGGCTTCCGCGCGGAGGCAGGCCTGGACAGCTTCGGCATGTTCGACTACACGCCGGTCGGCGTGGCGGTCGCCGCGACCGGCATCGTCTTCATCGCCCTGGCCGCCCGCTGGCTCGTGCCGGCCCGCGAGCGCAGCGGCGCGGAGGAGTTCGAGACCGGCGCCTACATCACGGAAGTCAGGGTCCCCGCGGACAGCGGCGCCGCCGGCCTGCGACTGGTGGAGATCGAGCGCGAGCTGGAGCAGCACGACACCCAGCTGCTCAGCATGGTGCGCAACAACGTGCGCGTGAATGCCCCGCGCGGCAACCGGGTGATCCGGGCCGACGACATCCTGGTGCTGGAGGCCGAGGCAGACGGGCTCGCCGCCTCCCTGGCTGCGCTGGGATTGAAGCTGGAAGAGGACAAGCCCGCCGAGGAATCCGCCTCGGGCCGGAAGAACGCTGTGACCGGCGGGGACGAGGACGATGCACGGCCGGGGGCCGCGGAGGAAGTCTCGCTGGTCGAGATCACGGTGCTGCCGCAATCCAGCCTGGTGGACCGCTCCGCGCTGCAACTCCGGCTCCGCCACCGCTACGGCATCAACCTGCTCGCCATCTCGCGCCGCGGCCGGCGCTCATTGGCGCGGCTGCGCACCATGAGCCTCAAGGCCGGCGACGTGTTGCTGCTGCAGGGCCCGGAGGATGCGATCGCGGAGTTCGCCGCCGAGACCGGCTGCGTGCCTCTGGCCGCGCGCACGCTGCGCCTGCCGGATCGGCGCAAGGTCCTGCTGTCCTCGCTGATCCTGCTCGGCGCGGTCGGCGGGGCCGCCTTCGGCCTGCTGCCGGCCGCCATTTCCTTCGCCGCCGGCGTGCTGGCGACCATGGCGCTGCGCACCCTGCCGCTGCGCGCCATCTACGAGTCCATCGACTGGCCGGTGATCGTGCTGCTCGGCGCGCTCATCCCGGTGGCTGCGGCAATGGAGTCCACCGGCACCGCCGATCTCGTCGCGCAGGTGTTGCTCGACAACCTGGCCCAGGGTCACGCGATCGCCGGGCTCGTCGTCCTGCTGGTCGTGACCATGACCTTGTCCGACCTGATGAACAACGCCGCCACGGCGGCGGTGATGTGCCCCATCGCAATCGGCGCCGCGAGCCAGCTCGGCGTCAGCCCCGATCCTTACCTGATGGCGGTGGCCGTCGGCGCGTCCTGCGCCTTCCTCACTCCCATCGGACACCAGAACAACACCTTGATCCTCGGTCCCGGCGGCTTCCGCTTCGGTGACTACTGGCGTCTCGGCCTGCCGCTGGAATTGCTGGTGATCGCGGTCAGCGTCCCGATGCTGCTTTGGGTGTGGCCGTTGTGACCGCGGGCGACGGCGCGTGAGAGTCCTTGCCGTCATCGTGCTGTGCCTGTTGCTGGGCACCTGCAGCCCGCACCTCAACGTGCTCGAGCAGGTGCAGAACGCGGGCGTGATCAAGGTGGTCACCCGCAACGCGCCGACCACCTTCTACCAGGGGCCGGAAGGCCCGGTCGGACCGGAATACGAACTGGCACGCGGCTTCGCCGAGTTCCTCGGCGTCGAACTGGAGATCTACACGCTGGACGGCGCGGCGCCCCTGTTGCCGGAGGTAGCCGCCGGCCGGGCGGACGTGGCCGCCGCGGGGCTCATCGTCACGCCGGCACGCCAGTCCAGGCTCAGCTTCGGCCCGGTGTATCGCAGGGTCACCCCGCAGCTGGTCTATCGCCAGGGCACGCCCATGCCGCGCAGCCTCGAACAGGTGCTGGGTGGGCGGCTCGAAGTGGCGGCGGACAGCAGCCACGCGGAGATGCTCGAGGAAATGCGGCTCACCCTGCCGGGGCTCACCTGGCTGGAGCGTCCCGCCGCGGACGTGCAGGAGTTGCTCGCCCGCGTGGCCGGCGGCGAGACCGATTACACGCTCGCCGACTCCACCGCGGTGCTCATCAATCGCTTTTTCTACCCCGACATTCGCCCCGCTTTCGATCTTGGGGAGCCTCAGCCGGTCGCCTGGGCGTTCCGTACCCAGGACCGCAGCCTGCTGGATGCTGCGGAAAGGTACTTTGACGAGGTGATCGCAAGCGGCCGGCTGGCGGAGATCATGGACCGGTATTTCGGTCACACCGAGCGTTTCGACTACGTCGGCACGCGCACGTTCCTGCAGCACGTCGAGGTCCGGCTGCCGCGCTACCGCGCGTGGTTCGAGACGGCCGCGGCAGAGCACGGGCTCGACTGGCGGCTCCTGGCCGCGCTGAGTTACCAGGAATCGCACTGGAACCCGCGTGCGGTCTCGCCCACCGGCGTGCGCGGCATGATGATGCTCACCCAGCGCACGGCCGAATCCATGGGGGTGGACGACCGCGAGGATCCGGAGCAGAGCATCCGCGGCGGTGCGCGCTACCTGCGCAAGGTCATCGAGCGCATCCCCGAGCGCATCCCCGAGCCCGACCGGACCTGGATGGCGCTGGCGGCCTACAACGTCGGCTACGGCCACCTCGAGGACGCACGGCGCATCACCCAGGGCCGCGGTCTCGATCCCGACCGCTGGCCGCACGTACGCGACAGCCTGCCGCTGCTCACCCAGGAACGCTGGTACCGGCACACGCGCTTCGGCTACACCCGCGGCTGGGAGCCGGTGCGCTTCGTCGACAACATCCGCCGCTACTACGAGGTGATGGCCTGGATCACGGCCGACCCGACGGGAACCGCCGGCGCGGCGGGTCCATAGGCGGCGCGCTCAGGTCGGGTTGCGGCGGGCGCGAAAGAAGGCCTGCAATTGCGCGCCGCACTCGGCGCCGAGTACGCCGCCGGTGACCTCCACCTGGTGGTTCAGCGCGGGTGCCCGCACCAGGTCGAAGACGCTGCCGGCCGCACCGGTCTTCGGATCGCTCGCACCGAAGACCAGGCGCGCGATGCGCGCGTGCACCATGGCTCCCGCGCACATCGCGCAGGGCTCGAGCGTCACGTACAGCGTCGTGCCGGGCAGCCGGTAGTTTCCCATCGCAAGCCCGCCGGCTCGCAATGCGAGCATCTCCGCGTGCGCGCCGGGATCGTGCGTCGAGATGGGCTGGTTCCAGCCCTCGGCCAGCACCTCGCCATCGGCGCCGACCAGCACCGCACCGACCGGCACTTCGCCGGCGGCCTCCGCACGGCTCGCCAGCGCGAGCGCGCGGCGCATGTGGATTTCGTCGGTGTCCTGCATCGGGGTCGAACCTGTGCGCCGGGTGCCTGGGGCATGCGACGAGGCGAGGGCCGGGGCTACTCCCACTCGATCGTCGCCGGCGGCTTGCCGGAGATGTCGTAGGTGACGCGCGAAATCCCGGCAATCTCGTTGATGATGCGCCGGCCGACGAGGTCGAGGAAATCGTAGGACAGGTGCGCCCAACGCGCCGTCATGAAATCGATGGTCTCGACGGCACGCAGCGCGATGACGTAGTCGTAGCGCCGGCCGTCGCCCATCACGCCGACCGAGCGCACCGGCAGGAACACGGCGAAGGCCTGGCTGACCTTGTCGTAGAGGTCGTGATTGCGCAGCTCGCTGATGAAGACGTGGTCCGCCTGGCGCAAAAGCTCGGCGTATTCCTTCTTCACCTCGCCGAGGATGCGCACGCCGAGGCCGGGGCCGGGGAAGGGATGGCGATAGACCATGTCCCAGGGCAGGCCGAGTTCCAGCCCGATCTTGCGCACCTCGTCCTTGAACAGCTCGCGCAAGGGCTCGACCAGCTTCATGCGCATGCGTTCGGGCAGGCCCCCGACGTTGTGGTGCGACTTGATGACGTGGGCCTTGCCGGTGCTGGCGCCCGCCGACTCGATGACGTCGGGATAGATCGTGCCCTGCGCCAGCCAGTCGATGTCCTTGAGCTGCTGCGCCTGTTCCTCGAACACCTCGATGAACAGCCGGCCGATGATCTTGCGCTTCTCTTCGGGGTCGGTGACGCCGGCGAGCGCGGCGAGGAACCGCTCTTCCGCATCCACGCGGATGACGCGGATGCCCATGTGCTTCGCGAAGGTCGCCATCACCTGGTCGCCCTCGCCGAGCCGCAGCAGGCCATGGTCGACGAACACGCAGGTGAGCTGGTCGCCGATGGCCCGGTGCAGCAGCGCGGCCACCACCGAGGAATCGACGCCGCCGGACAGCGCCAGCAGCACCTTGTCGCCACTGACCTGGGCGCGGATCCGCGCGATGCTGTCCTCGACGATGTTGCCGGCGTTCCAGTCGCTGGCGCAGCCGCAGATTTCGTGCACGAAGCGCGACAGGATGCGCTCGCCCTGGCGGGTGTGCGTGACCTCGGGGTGAAACTGCAGGCCGTAAAAACGGCGGCCGTCGTCGGCCATGCCGGCGAGTGGCGCGCTGGCGGTGCCGGCGATGGCGATGAAGCCGGGCGGCAGCACCTCGACGCGATCGCCGTGACTCATCCACACGTCGAGCTGCGGCACGCCGGCCGCGTCCTCGTGGTCCTCGATGTCGTCGAGCAGGCTCGAGCCCGCGGTGACCGAGACCCGTGCATAGCCGAACTCGCGGTGTGCCGAGCCGGCGACTTCGCCGCCGAGCTGGGCGGCCATGGTCTGCATGCCGTAGCAGATGCCGAGCACCGGCACGCCGAGCTCGAACACGGCCTCCGACGCCCGCGGACCTTCCTGGAAGGTCACGGACTCGGGTCCGCCGGAGAGGATGATGCCGGCCGGGGCGAAGGCGCGGATGTCCTCCGCCGGGCAGTCCCAGGCGCGGATCTCGCTGTAGACGCCCGCCTCGCGCACGCGCCGCGCGATCAGCTGCGTGTACTGCGAGCCGAAGTCGAGGATGAGGATGCGCTGGGCGTGAATGTCAGTGGTCATCGGGGCCTTCGCTCAGTCCACGCGGTAATTCGGCGCTTCCTTGGTGATGGTGACGTCGTGCACGTGGCTCTCGCGCACGCCGGCGTTGGTGATGCGCACGAACTTCGGCCGGGTGCGCATCTCCTCGATGTTCTGGCAGCCGGTGTAGCCCATGGCGGCGCGCAGCCCGCCGGCGAGCTGGTGCACGATCTGCAGCAGGCTGCCCTTGTAGGGCACGCGCCCCTCGATGCCCTCCGGAACGAGTTTCTCGATCTCGTCGATGGCGTCCTGGAAGTAGCGGTCGCTGGAGCCGTGGCGCTGCGACATTGCGCCGAGCGAGCCCATGCCCCGGTAGGCCTTGTAGGAACGGCCCTGGTAGAGCTCGACCTCGCCGGGTGATTCCTCGGTGCCGGCCAGCAGGCTGCCGACCATGATGCTGTGCGCGCCGGCGGCGATGGCCTTCGCCAGGTCGCCGGAATAGCGGATGCCGCCGTCGGCAATCAAGGGCACCCCGGTGCCCTCCAGCGCCGCGGCGACGTTGGCGACGGCGCTGACCTGCGGTACGCCGACTCCGGCGACGATCCGCGTGGTGCAGATGCTGCCCGGTCCGATGCCGACCTTGACGCCGTCGGCGCCCGCCTCGACCAGCGCCCTGGCCGCATCGCCGGTGACGATGTTGCCGCCGATGACCTGGATGTGCGGGAAGGCCTGCTTGACCCGGCGGACGTTGTCCAGCACGCCGCGGGAGTGGCCGTGCGCGGTGTCGACGACGATCACGTCGACGCCGGCGGCCACCAGCGCCTCGACGCGCTCCGCCGTATCCGGGCTGCCGCCCACCGCGGCCGCCACGCGCAACGCGCCGTGCTCGTCCTTGCTGGCGCGCGGGAAGTCCGTGGCCTTCTGGAAGTCCTTGGCGGTGATCATGCCCTTGAGGCGATCCGCATCATCGACGATCAGCACTTTCTCGATGCGGTGCCGGTGCAACAGCTGCAGCACTTCTTCCTTGGCCGCGCCCTCGCGCACCGTGACCAGCCGATCGCGCGGGGTCATGACCTGGGAAACGAGGAGGTCGAGCCGGGTCTCGAAGCGCAGGTCGCGATTGGTGACGATGCCGACCACGCGCTCCCCCTGCACCACCGGCATCCCGGAAATGCCGCGGGCCCGGGTCAACTCCAGCACCTCGCGGATGGTCTTGTCCGGCGTCACCGTGATGGGGTCGTTGACGATGCCGCTTTCGTACTTCTTCACCCGGCGCACTTCGCGCGCCTGGGACTCGGCGGTCATGTTCTTGTGGATGACGCCGATACCGCCTTCCTGCGCCAGCGCGATGGCGAGACGCGCCTCGGTGACGGTGTCCATGGCGGCGGAAACGATGGGCAGCTCGAGGAAGATCTCCCTCGTGAGCCGGGTCCGCAGGCTGACTTCCCGCGGCAGTACTTCCGAGTAGGCGGGCTCGAGGAGGACGTCGTCGAAGGTGAGGGCTTCCTGGATCAGGCGCATGGCGGGCCCCTCGGAGCGGCAAGCGTGAAACCAGCCATTGTACGCGTGGCCCCGTCGCGGGTAAATCTCGCGGTATCATCGGCCCATGCCAGCCACGGAATTCGAGCTGCCGGAACGCGACGTCTGGACGGTATCGCGCCTGAACCGCGAGGTGCGGCTGCTGGTGGAGTCCGGGCTGCCCGCATTGTGGCTGGAAGGCGAGGTCTCGAACCTCTCCCGCCCGGCCTCCGGCCATCTCTATTTTTCGCTCAAGGACGAGGCGGCCCAGGTGCGCTGCGCGCTGTGGCGCACGGCGGCGCTGCGGCTGGCCTTCACGCCGCGCAACGGCATGCAGTTGCTGGTCCGTGCGCGGGTGAGCGTCTACGAGCCGCGCGGCGAGTACCAGCTCATCGTCGAGCATGCCGAGGATCGTGACCCCGGGCAGTTCGGAGATCCCCTTCATCATCGAGCCGAACGCTTTCCAGACTGGACCGATCTCGGAGAACGGCAACTCGAAAAAGGTCTGCTGGACGGCAATGCAGAACAGCACGCGGATGGGTTTCTGGTCGGTCATCCTGATTGGTCTCCTTAAGGATAGCCTGGGGGTGTCGACTGGCTGAGCAACGCCGCGCCGGCGGAGGTCCAGGTGCCGGCACCGAGGAAGGCATGCTGCGCCACGGCAGCCGCGTCGATCATGCAACGCGATACGAGATGTCCCTTGCGAAGGGCCTCGGTTCCGGCCATCACGAACGCCATTCGGGTCGCTTCCGAGCCCGCATGCGCCGCCTCGGTGGCGCTCAGACGCAGGCGGACATGGGTGCCGCGATCGAGCTCCCGACCGGCGACGACGTCTTCCCACGCCTCTTCGATCGC
>ERZ869909.2957-NODE-2957-length-10403-cov-5.236490_pt1 | contig 10403 bp, 9 predicted proteins | sample MGYA00520892_ERZ869909 | MGnify/ENA primary metagenome ERZ869909 (study PRJEB32215, sample SAMEA104723947) | bioreactor metagenome | biome: bioreactor; feature: anaerobic bioreactor; material: water | place: China | collected 2015-03-12 ... | reverse complement strand
AACCAGCTCTGGGGCGGTCGCGGCAATGATACGATCTATGCCGGCGATGGCGGCGATTCGCTGGGCGGCAATGCCGGCGATGACGTGCTGATCGGTGGTGCCGGCAACGATACGCTTTTCGGCGGCGCCGGCAATGACACGCTCTATGGCGGCGGCGGCAATGATGTCTTCGTCTTCTTCCGCCAGTATGACCACAACCGGATCATGGATTTCGGCGCCGGCGATCGGCTGGAGCTGGCGCAGGGGTTGTGGCGCGGGCAAAGCCTGAGCGTGCAGCAGGTGATCGAACGGTTCGCCCATGTCAACGCCGCCGGCAATATCGTGCTGGATTTCGCCGAAGCCTCGACCGTGATCGAACTGGAGGGTTTCAGCAATCTTGGCGCGCTGGGCGGGCAGATCAACATCATCTGAGCATGAAAAGGGGCCGGCGAACCGGCCCCCCCAGTCGTGACAGGTGACGATTATTCGCGCGTCAGCAGATGCCAGGCGCCATCGCGCACCACCGAGATGGTGACCTCGTTCGCGCCCTGATGGTTCTCGGCCGAATAGTTGATCTGCACATCGAGCAGTTCGTCATAGAAATCGAGCGAATACATGCCCTGCATGAAGCTCTCGACATTCAGATCCGGCCCGGCGGCTTCGAGCGCCAGATGCAGGTTGCGCGCGGCGGTGTAGCCCAGCATCGCGAAGCCCCCCGCCGGATGGCCGAAGGCGGCCTCATAGGCGGCCATGAACTCGGCCGGTGCCTCGTCTTCGGCGCGGGCCAGCAGGTCCACCCAGCCAGCGGCGGCATAGAGCCCGTCGGTCACCCCGCCCGGCACCTGCGCCACGGCTTCCAGGAACCCGGCCGAGGAGGTCAGGAAGATCGCGTCATCCCAACCCAGCCGCTTGGCGGTGCCGACAACGGTGATGCCGGCGCGAACGCCCAGCGCCTGGGTGATGATCTGGCAGCCTTCCGAGCGCAGCCGGGTCAGGGCGCCCACGAAATCCTGCTCATCGGGACGATGGGTGGTTTCGGCGACGAAGTTCATGCCCAGCATCTCGGCGCCTTCGCGCGTGGCCAGCGCGATTTCCTCGCCGAAATCGGTCGGCAGATACATCGTGCAGGCATTGGTCACGCCTTCGTTCTGCTCCTGAAGATAGCGCAGACCGGCAACCATCTGGTCATAATAGCTGGAGAAGGTGGTGAAGTTCAGCCCCGGCGGCTCGGGCAGGATGGCGCGCGCCGCGGTCAGCGGGCTGATATTGGGCACCTGACGGCGCTCCATCAGCGGGTAATGCGCCAGGTTGTGCGGCGTGCCCAGGTTGAGCAGCATGGCGAAGACCTGATCGCGCTCGATCAGCTTGTTATAGGCCTGGGTCGCGCGGGGCAGCTGATAGCCGTGATCCTCGACGATATAGCGGATCTGGCGCCCATGCACCCCGCCCTCGGCATTGAGCCGGTCGAAATAGAGGTTGGCGCCGTTGACGGCCGGCGTGCTGACCGCCGCGAACACGCCCGACAGGTCATGCGCACCGCCGATGCGGATTTCGCTGTCGGTAACGCCACGGGTCTGGGCCTGGGCCCCCGCGGCCAGCGCCACGGTTGCCGTTGCGGCAAGCAGGGTCTTGAAGTGCTTCATGGTTTCCTCCCCATTGTGGGCCAGCTGGCCCGGATCAATACATATCATCAATCAACGCCTTGTGGCGTTTTTCAACTGTCGCGCGCTTGAGTTTCATGGTCGCGGTCAGTTCCTCGTCTTCGGCGGTCAGCAGCACGTCGATCAACCGGAAATCCTTGATCTGCTCGACCCGCGCGAAATCGTGGTTCACGGCCTCGACCTCGCGCCGGATCAGGTCCACCACCTCGGTGGCGCGGCACAGCGAGCGGAAATCCGAGAACGGCACCTTGTGATCCTGGGCGAATTTCTCGACATTCTCCTGGTCGATCATGATCAGGCAGGTCAGGAACTTGCGCTTGTCGCCGATCACCACCGCATCCGAAATGTAATGGCTGAACTTCAGCCGGCTTTCGATCTCGGCCGGGGTGATGTTCTTGCCGCCGGCGGTGATGATGATGTCCTTCATGCGCCCGGTGATGGTCAGGAAGCAGTCATCAACCCGGCCGACATCGCCGGTCCTGAGCCAGCCATCCTCGGTGAAGGTCTCGGCGGTCTTGTCGGGCTTGTTGAGATAGCCGGCGAAGATATTGAGCCCCTTGAGCTGGATCTCGCCATCCTCGGCGATGCGCAGCTCGGTGCCCGGCACCGCCCGCCCGACCGAGCCGGTGCGATTGGCCTCGAAATTGTTGATGGTTGCCACGCCGGTGGTTTCGGACATGCCGAAACCCTCAAACAGCGGCACGCCGATGGAATGATACCAGCGCAGCAATTCGGGCGAGATCGGCGCGGCGCCGGTCAGCCCGCAGAGCAGCCGGTCCATGCCCAGCATGCGGCGCAGGTTGCGCAGCACCAGGAAATCCCACAGCAGGAACCAGGCCTGGGTGGCCAGCGGCACCGGCCGTCCCTCCAGCACATGCGCGGCCCGTTTGCGCCCGGCCGAGAGCGCCGCGCCGAAGGCCATGCGGCCGATCCAGGTGGATTCCTGCGCCATCAGCAGCACGCGCGAATAGATCTTCTCCCAGACCCGCGGCACGGCGACGAAACCATGCGGCGAGACCTCGCGGATATTGTCGAAGACGGTTTCCGGGCTTTCGGCGAAATTCACCGTGCAGGACAGGATCAACGGCGTATAGAGCGAGACCAGCCGCTCCAGGATATGGCACAGCGGCAGGAAGCAAAGCTGCTCGGCGCCGCGTTCGAAGGGCAGGCCATAGAGGCTGGCCTCCATGCCGGCCATGATGTTTTCCTGCGTCAGCATCACGCCCTTGGGATCGCCCGTGGTGCCCGAGGTATAGATCAGCACCGCCAGATCCTCGGGGCGGGCCTTGTCGATCTCGGCATCGAACAGCGCCGGGTCGTCATTGGCGCGGCCCAGATCATAGAGCGCGCTGAGGAACATGCACTTGGGGTGGCTGAAATTGTGCAGCCCTTCCGGGTCGAAGATCACCACCTTTTCCAGCCCCGGCATCTGCGCCTCGACCTCAAGGAACTTGTCGAGCTGTTCCTCGTTCTCGACGAAGAGGAAACGGGTGCCGGAATCATTGACCAGATAGGCCAGCTGCCGCGCGCTGTCGGTGGTATAGACCCCCGAGGATACCGCCCCCATGCATTGCGCGGCCATGTCGCAATACATCCATTCCTTGTTGTCTTCCGACAGGATCGAGATGACATCGCCGCGCTTGAGGCCAAGTGCCCGCAGCCCCATGCCGACCAGCCGCACATTCTCCAGATAGTCGTTCCAGCTGTGCGCCTGCCAGATGCCCAGCTCTTTCTCGCGATGCGCGGTATTGGGGCCGTTTTCGCGGCAGCGGGCGCGCAGCAGCGACGGCACCGTGACATGGCCATCGATCCGCATGGGCCGCTGGCCCGGCACGGCATTGACGCGCACGCCCTTGACGGTGGTTTCCTCAGGCCCTGCTGCGTCTTTCATCACCGCCATGTCTTCCTCTTCTTCCAGCGCCGCTCACCGCGCGAGCCCTCGTTGGCATGGCCCAGATAGAAGCTCTGGATATCCTCCGATGCTGCCAGCCGTTCGGCGGTATCGGACATCACGATCCGCCCCAGTTCCATCACATAGCCATGATCCGCCAGATCGAGCGCCACGGCGGCATTCTGTTCCACCAGCATCATCGTCACCCCCTCGTCGCGGTTGAGGCGGCGCAGGATGGTGAAGATCTCCTGCGTCAGCAGCGGCGACAGGCCGAGGCTGGGTTCATCGAGCAACATGATGCGCGGCCGCAGCATCAGCCCGCGCCCGATGGCCAGCATCTGCTGCTGCCCGCCCGAAAGCGTGCCGGCTTCCTGCAGGCGGCGTTCGGCGAGGATGGGGAAATAGCTGAACACCAGATCGCGGTCGCGGGCGATCTCGGCGCGGTCCGAGCGCGTATAGGCCCCCAGCGCCAGATTTTCCTCGACGGTCAGCAGCGGGAAGACCTCGCGGCCCTCGGGCACCTGCACGATGCCGCGCTGCACGATCTGATGCGGCTCGCGGCCCTGAATCTCCTGACCGTCGAACAGCACCTTGCCCTTTTCCGGGTCCATGATGCCCGAAATGGTTTTCAGCAGCGTCGTCTTGCCGGCGCCATTCGCGCCCAGCACGGTGACCACCTGCCCCTGATGCACCTCAAGGCTGACGCCGCGAATCGCCATGATCGGGCCGTAGAAGGTTTCCAGATTGCGGATTTCCAGAAGCGCGCTCATACCCGCTCCCCCTTGGCATTGGCGGTTTTCGAGATCGCGCCGGTGCCCAGATAGGCCTCGATCACCTTGGGATGCGCCTGCACTTCGGCCGGCGTGCCCTCGGCCAGCTTGCGCCCGCCATCGAGCGCCAGCACCCGGTCCGAGACCTTGCCCACCAGCCCCATGTCATGCTCGACCATCAGCACCGTGCAACCCATCTGGCGGCGGATATCGTCGATCCACCAGCGCATGTCCTGGGTTTCCTCGACCGAAAGCCCCGAGGCCGGTTCATCGAGCAGCAGAAGCCGTGGCCTGGTGGAAAGCGCGCGCGCCAGTTCCACCACCTTGCGCACGCCGTAGGGCAGGCCGGCGATCATCTTGTCACGGTAGGGCTGAAGGTCCAGAAATTCGATGACCTCCTCCACGGCATGGCGATGCGCGCGTTCCTGCGCGCGCGCCCGGCCGATGAAGAACATCTCCTCGACCAGCGTGGTCTGGCGGTGCCGGTGACGGCCGACCAGCAGGTTCTGCAGCACCGTCGCGCGCTCGAAAAGCTCGATATTCTGGAAGGTCCGGGCGATGCCCAGCCGCGGCACCTCATGGGGCTTGAGCTTCAGCAGATCCTGCCCGTCAAAGATGATCGAGCCCGAAACCGGCGTATAGAAGCGCGAGATCATGTTGAACACGGTGGATTTGCCGGCGCCATTGGGCCCCACCAGCGCGAAGACCTCGCCCTCGTTGACGCTCATCGACAGGTCGTTGACCGCCGTCACGCCGCCGAATTTGAGCGTGACATTCTTCAGCTCAAGCAGGCTCATCTCAGGCGCTCCGTCTTCTGGTAGCTTTTCTGGCGGCGGAACATGTCGCGGCGCGCGAAGGGAAACAGCTCCAGCCAGATGCGCAGCTTCAGCCATCGCCCGTAAAGCCCCATCGGCTCGAACATGATGAAGGCAATCAGGATCAGCCCGAACACCCCGATCTCCAGCCCCGGAATGGCGGCGCCGCGCCCCAGCATATCGGTGCCGATGGACAGTGCCTGCGGCAGGAAAGCCACCACCGCCGCACCCAGAAACGCGCCATGGATGAAGCCCAGCCCGCCAATGACGATCATCATCAGGAGCTGGATGGCGATGAGGAAGTTGAAGGTCTCGTTGTTGAAGGCGCCGGCAAACAGGCCCATCAGCGCCCCGCCCAGCCCGGTGATGGCGCAGGACAGGCCAAAGGCCATGGTCTTGGTGCGCGCGATATCGACACCCATCGCCTGGGCCGAGATTTCGCTGTCGCGCACCGCGGCGAAGGCGCGGCCCAGCGGCGAGCGCAGCAGGTTGCGGTAGATCAGCGTCACCACCACCACCACCGCCAGCGCCAGGTAATACCAGGCTTCGGGGTTGACCCAGCGGTTGATCTCGAAGCCGAAGATCACCAGATCGGGGGCGAATTTGCCGTTCACGCCGCCGGTCCATTTGGACAGGATGACGATGATGTCATCGGCCAGAATCGCCAGCGCCAGCGTGGCGATCGCCAGATAGACGCCATGCAGCTTGAGCGCCGGAATGGCGATCAGCGCCCCGATGACGCCGGTGATGATGCCGCAAAGCACGAAGGCCACCACGAAGGGCACGCCCGCTTCCATCAGGATCACGCAGCTGTAGCACCCCAGCGCCATGAAGGCCGAGTGCCCCAGGCTGACCTGGCCGGTCTGGCCGGTCAGCAGCATCAGCCCCAGCCCGGCCACCGCCCAGATCAGGACATTGGTCACCTCGCCCAGATAGAAGCTGTTGATCAGCAGCGGCAGCAGCAGCATGAAACCCAGCAGCGCCGCATAGAGGCTGAAGTTCCACCAATCGGGGAACAGGCGGATGTCATGGTCGTAGCTGGTCTTGAAATGAAAGCGCATGGGGTCAGACCTTCTTGCTGCGCACTTGCGCGAACAGGCCGTGCGGGCGGAAGATCAGCACCAGGATGAGCAGCGCATAGGGTGCGATCTGGCTGTAGCCGGCAGGCAGGTAGCGCGCCGCGAAGGGTTCGATCACCCCCACGATCAGCCCGCCCATCAGCGCCCCCGGCAACGAGCCGAAGCCGCCGATCACTGCCGCCGCGAAAGCCTTGATGCCGATGAACCCGGCCGAGATGTCGAGCGCGCCCTTCGAGGCATAGAGAATGCCCGCCACGCAGGCCACCACCCCGGCCAGCGCCCAGACCGCGCCCTGCACCCGTTTCACCGGAATGCCCATGTAATAGGCGGCCATCTGGTTCTGGCTGGCGGCCTGCATCGCCAGGCCCAGCTTGGTGCGCTGGAAGAACTGCCACAGCAGCATGGTCATGATCAACGTGACGATGATCACCGCGATATCGGCCAGGCTGAGCACCACGCCGAAGGCGCGGATATCGCCCAGCGCCAGCGGCGAATGCAGGTTGACCGGCTCATGGCCCCAGATCACCCCGGCGACGAAGCGGATCACGAAACCCAGCGCGATGGTCAGGATGACGATGGCGGTCTGGCTCTGGCCGAACATGTGGCGCAGCATCGTCAGGTCGAACAGATAGCCGATCAGCGCCATGATCAGGAGCGCCACCGGCACCGCCAGCCAGAAATTCATGCCCAGGTAGGTGGGGTTGACCAGGCCCAGCATCACGAAGGCGCCGAGCATCATGAAATCGCCCTGTGCGAAATTGACCGCCTCGGTCGCCTTGTAGATCAGCACGAAGCCCAGCGCGACCAGACCATACACACAGCCGTTGGCGAGACCGCTCAACAGCAGTTGAAGAAATTCCATGAATGCCCTCCCAAGCCGGCGCCCGACTGGGGGTCAATCGCTTGACGCCCCGCCGCTTCTCTCGGCGCACAGCTTGAGGATTGCCGCATCCAACCCCTGTTTCAACCATTTTCCGGCACCCCGGCATGGCCCGGACGTAACGGAAATCGGGCCCGGTGCGGCAATTTGGCAATTTTGCGGCAAAAAACTGTGCAGAATGGGGCAGAAATTTCTTCTTAGTTTTGTCTGGTGGCGTTAACCTTCGGTCATCCGAACCGGCAGAAGCGGAAAAACCATAATTTCCGTCGTGGTTTGGCCAGGCAAGAAACAAGATCCGAGGGAACCAAGATGACGCTCAATTCTGCGCAAGTGATCAACCCAGAATTGCTGACCCAATTTTCAGACTCAACTTTGGGTCTCTATCTGGATGAGGTGGCGCCGACGATCTGCGCCATGGGGACGGTGCGCCAGTTGCAGCCGGGCGAGGCTTTCGCCGCGACCAACCCGCTGGCGCTGCATGTGCTGCTGGATGGGCGGTTGCTTGACGGGCGCGAGTGGTATGGCCCCGGCAACCATTTCTCAGGCGCGGTGGAGGGCATGCCGGCGCTCGAAAACCCCGCCACCGTCTGGACGCTCGATCTGAGCGCGCCTGAATGGGTGAGCACCTCCAACCGGGCGACGCGGCGCGCGCTGACCCATGCGCTGATCGCCGCCGATGCCGCCGAGACGGCGGCCATCGCCCCCGCCGATCTGCCCGATCCGGCCACGCTTTGCGACGTCGATCACCCCGAAATCCGCCGCCGGGCGATTCGGTTGCGCCGTGCCACCCCGGCGAGCACCGCCGAGGCGATCATGCGCTTCGTTCAGGCCATGCCCTATCGCTTCGGCACCTGGCAGGAGCGCGCCTCGGAGACGCTGGCGCGCGGGATCGGCATGTGCACCACCAAGGCCAATCTGCAGGTGGCGCTGATGCGTGCCTCGGGGCTGGAGGCCGGTTTCGTGGAGATCCCCATGCAGATCGCCGTGCTGGGGCAGCTGATGCCGCGCGCCTGGCGGCCGCTGATGCGCTCGCAGGTCAAGCATTACTTCGCCGCCGTCAAGCTGGACGGGCGCTGGCATGCGGCGGATGCCTCCTATACCGACGATGCGATGCGCGTCTATGGGCAGGAATTCCCCATTGCCTTCAGCTTCATTCCCGCCACCCTGGCCGAGGGGAAACCCTACAGCCCCTGCCATGGCCATGCCGGCACCGATCCGTTCGAGATCGAGGTTCATCACGAGATCAACGAGATCATGGGCAAGAAAAGCCGCTTCCTGCCGCGCCATTTCGAGGCGCTGAACGTGCGGCTGGACATGGCGCAGGGGTCGCACCGGCATTGGGGGCGTGTGGCGCAGGAACAGCTTGAGCGCGAAAGCGGGGCGCGTGCATGAGCCAATACGACTGGAATTTCGCCGCGCCGACCCCCTCGGCGATGGGCGATCACGATGTGCCGATGGTGTCGCAGCGGCTGGCCGGGCGGCGCATTGCGCTCCTGGTCACCGGCGGGATCGCGGCGATGAAGACGCCGCAGATCGCCCGCGGTCTGCGGCGGCACGGGGCGCAGGTGGTGGCCTTCGCCAGCGAGGATGCGCTGCGCTATGTCGCGCGTGAGGCGCTGGAATGGGCCACGCTGGGCCCGGTGATCACCGGTCTGACCTGGCGCGCCGAGCATCTGTCGGATGATGCGCCCTTTGATGCCTATCTGGTCGCGCCGGCCACCCATTCGACCATCGCCAAGATGGCGCATGGCATTGGCGATACGGTGGTCACCTCGGCGCTGATCTCGGCGCTGGGGCGGCTGGCGCAGCGCCGGGCGCAGGTGCTGGTGGCGCCGACCATGCATGGCACGATGCACAATGCGCAGCTGGTGGACAATGCCCGCCGGCTGGCGGCGCAGGGTGTGCGGCTGATCGCGCCGCGTGATGCCTATGGCAAGCACAACCTGCCCGATACCGAGGTGCTGTGCATCGCCGTCGGTCGGGCGCTGAGCAGCTCGCCGCTGGCGGGCAAGCGCATCATGGTCACCGCCGGGCCGACGCCGGTGCCGATCGACGGGGTGCGGCGCATCGTCAACCGTTTCCGTGGCCGTCTGGGCGCGCGGGTGGCCGAGGAACTGATCTGGCGCGGCGCCGAGGCCGAGCTGATTCTGGGCGATGGTGCCTGGCGGCCCTCGGCGCCGATTCCGCTGACCGTCACCCGCACGTTCGATGACTACCGTGATACCGTGGTGGCGCGGGCCGGCAGCGGGCTGTTCGCCGGGGTGTTTTCCGCCGGGGTCGCCGATTACCGGCCCAAGGCGGTGGTGCAGGGCAAGATCACCTCGGGGCAGGCCAGCCTGATGCTGGAGCTGGAACCGACCGAGAAGGTGATCGACCTGGCCTGCGCCGCCGATCCGGCGATGCATTGCGTGGCGTTCAAGTATCTGGAAGGCGTCAGCGACGAGCATCTGGCCAGCGTGGCGGCGCGGCGGCTGGATCGTGCCGGGCTGGTGGTCGCGACCAAGGGCGAGGATACCCGCGGCAGCGAACAGCGCGCACTGATGGTGCGGCGCGAGGGGGTGAGCGAGCTCGACAACAAGCGCGCCATCGCCGGTGCCATCGCCGATCACCTTGAGGCGCTGGCCGGCAACAGCCGGCCGATCCGGGCGGCTGCCGAATAGGCGCCGGCCGAGCCTGGCCGATCAGCGGCGGCTGATCGTGGCCTGCATGCTGCGGGTGTCATAGGTGCAGCGAACGCTATAGCTTTCGCCGCGCCGGCTGACCTGCAAGATCACGCTCTCGCCCACCACCCGCGCGCGCCGGCCCATGATCGGCGTCGGATCGCTGCTGGCGCGCACCTCCAGAAGCTGGCGCTCGGCCTGAGCGATGCAGGCGCGCTCGGCGGCACTGCGCGCCGCGATGCCCGGTTCGTTGGGGCGAAACCCGGGGGTCGTGGGTTCACAGGCGGCCAGCGCGGCGGTGGCAACAAGGGCCATGGCAGCCGTTTTTCTGATCATCGCTTGGCCTCCCCCGCTTGAACCTGACGCCCAGCATGCGCCGGAAGCGCGGGCGGGATCAACGCACGAAAGCTTGAGCCGCGCGGGCGGTGTTCAGCTCCAGGGGCCGGTGGGTTGATTGCCGGGCCGGTCGCGCCCGACACGGGGCATCGCCGATTGCCGCATCTGCCCGCCGCTTTCGCCGGCCATGCGCTCCAGCGCGGCGATGCGGTTATCGGTCGAGGGATGGGTTGAAAACAGCTTGTCATGCTTGAAGGCATGCAGCGGGTTGATGATGAACATATGCGCGGTGGCCGGGTTGCGCTCGGCGGCATTGTTGTCGATGCGCGAAG
>ERZ869909.2956-NODE-2956-length-10409-cov-4.248451_pt1 | contig 10409 bp, 10 predicted proteins | sample MGYA00520892_ERZ869909 | MGnify/ENA primary metagenome ERZ869909 (study PRJEB32215, sample SAMEA104723947) | bioreactor metagenome | biome: bioreactor; feature: anaerobic bioreactor; material: water | place: China | collected 2015-03-12 ... | reverse complement strand
AATCAGTGAGTACGACGTCCACTTGCTGAGCCGCCGGCCAGGCCGGCTGCATCCAAACCTGATCATAGGTGTCGGGATCAAGCAATTGACAGGTTGCTCGACCATCTCGATCCGCACACTCTTCCGCCCAAACTGCAGTAATTAAACGTCCACAAAAACGCACTTCTGCGTCCTCATGAGTATACAAATTCTGAGTGGTTTCTAACCAAGACTGACTAGACGGAAGATCGTCTAAACGACCAAAGAAATTCAGCAAAACGTCACAGTGTGGCGCGGGTAGTTGCACCGGAACTTGCTTGCTAAAAGCGGCGATAGTTTGCGGTGATGATTCTTTTTTCTGTAACCAGCTTTGCCATTGATCGGAACTGCTGGCCCACCAGACAAAAGAGGCAGCACCTAATGCTACCCCTAGCATGGGCCAAACAAATGCGCGACTAGTCTTCGAGTTGCTGGCGGAGTTTTTGAATTTCAGTTCGCGCATAACGATGTTCTAAGTAGCTGTAAGCGTTGGTCGCTAAGGCCAGCTTGAAATAATTAATCGCAGCAAAGGTTTGCCCACGTGTCGCAGCCATTTTTCCCATATAGAAGTATGCTTCGCATAAATAATGATTCAACTCTTCTTGATCATTGCTGCGTTCAAATGCACTGCGAATTAACTCTTCTTCATTTTTTTCGCCAAGAATATAAGCAATAATCTCTTGGCCCCAAGGATTCTCCGTCGCAGCTGGCCAATGTTCACGGAGCTGAGTCTCGGCGCGGCCACTATCGAGCTCGCGACCAGCAAAGTAATACCAAATCACTCGAAATGGGTCGGCAGGATTTTGAAAGTAGAAGTCGGCAAAATCAGTGTGAGCGAGGAAATACTGGCCATTGTAGTACGCAGCTAAACCGCGATTCAGATAGACATAATCATGATCTGGCGCCAGTTCAATTGTGCTATCAAATGCTTCGAACGCGGATTGGTAATCGCCCATTGCGGTCAAATAAATCCCCATGACATGATACGCATCGACCAAGTCTGGCTTTAATTCGAGTGCTTGATTTGCATCCACCAACGCAAGTGTACGCAAACCAAGTTGATCGTGTGTCACCGCACGCCGTTGCAGTAAATACGCTCGTTGCTCATCATCGAGGTTGCCGGAGCTGAGCAATTCGTTTAACTGAAGCAGTTCAATCTCAACACTTCGGTTAACGGGCAGAGGCTCAACCAAGTATAAATTTGGTTCGTAACCGGCCATAGAGTCTGACACACGCTCAACCGGTTGCTGTTCCCCGTTTAAGCCCGCACTACTGGTACAACCGCTGATCAATATCAATCCTAGAACAACACCAACTATACGCAATATTTTCACCGTACTCTCCGCCATTCAAGCATGAATTCTCATTTAATCACATCCACAGCGGAGCGCCTAGAGGCGCGGGGAATTTTAAACAAAACCTAACAATAAAACTCCAGCATGCTTTAATCTTGTTGGCGCAAACGTATCCGCTCTTCCTCTAGCGACAATGATGGTCCAGCTCCTAGCTCTCGCAATACATCGTCAAGAACTCTCGCAGCAGAAGCTGTTCGATACTCCTCGCCCGATTGAGTCGTGAGTGTCACAGAAGCGATGACTTGCCATCCAGTCTGCTGACGACAAGCTATCTCCTGGCGAACTTGGCGGGCTGGCTGTACTTGCTCCACTTCATAACTGCGACAGACGCGGTTATCCCCTGCAACAAATGAAAACTGTGGCCGAAGTATGGCTCCGGAGGCTAAATCCAGAATTTCACCACTGGGCAGTGAATCTAATCCGTCACTAACTTGTGTCCATTGAGTGGCAGCCGAATCAGTTTGTTCCGGCCAAAATTGAAACACACCAAGAGCAAGCAAGATAGTTACGCTCGCAGCGACCGCGAAATGCTGGCGAGTCCGTTGCCAGAACGACAGACTGACAACATTGTTGCCTCTATTCGACCGTTCGTGGTTAGCGAAAAGTAAGCCCTGGAGCTCCGGAGCTAACTGTTGTGAATCGATTTGGCGAGCAAACTTCTGAACATCCGCATCCACCTGGCTTAACATAGCGAGCCGATCTGCCAGTTCGGGATTCTCGGCAATTTCATCTCGAATGGCCGCTAACTCGACCGCTGATAACTCTTGATCTAGAAACGCTGATAATTTCGCATCACTGATTTTCATTGCAAAATCCCCTCTGCTTGATCATTGCCTGCGGCACCATAAAGCTGACTCGCAAGTGCCGCGCGTGCTCTGGCTAAGCGACTCATTACCGTCCCAATTGGAATTTCTAATGTCTCTGCTACTTCTCGATAAGACATGCCTTGTACCGCCACTAACGTTAAGATTGTATGTTGATCTTCGGGCAGCGTTCGCATTGCGGTACCGACTGCGGATAACTCAATTTGTTGCTCAATATCGCGAGCGCCATCAAATTCTTGAGCTTCCTGTAGTTCCGTATCAAATACTGCATTCGCACGCACTTTACGTGCTCGATACTCATCGATCCATAAATTACGGCAGACCCGAAATGCCCATTTCAATAACTCCACATCACTTGGGATTGGTCGCGTTAATAATCGCTCAACTGTCTGTTGTACTAGGTCATCGGCATCGGCCATCGCCGTCGTCAATGAAAACGCAAACCGACGTAACGACGGTAAAATGCTAGCAATTTGAGCGTGAAGAGCACGATTGCTCGTCATGACAAGTTCCTCGTTGAAAGGCTAGTATCGAATTTTCTTGATTACCATGGTGACGAATCATGAGGCTATTTATTCCAATTAATTTGCAATTTTTGAAATAGATTTGGGTCTCGAACGTTAGTATAGTGAAGGCACAAAAACCGAAACTTAACTATGGGTGTATTTAAATGCGTTGTAAACACACATGCTTGGCGAGCTTGGTAATTTTTCTCAGTTTTAGCTGGCTGTTTCCGGTGTCCGCACAACAAAATCCCAATATACCTAACCTGCCAGTGAATCCAGCTGAGCGCCAAATCGAACGCCAGATCGAACGCGTCACTCGTCAGGTTGCGCGCATGGAACGTGCGCCTGCCGAAACCATTCAGCAACGAGCTATCGACAGTGTTCTGAATGCCAGTGAACGAGCCAGCGAGCGAGCGCTGAATGGAACTTTAATGAATGGCTTACCCGAGCTGCCGCCGCGTTTAAGTATTACCAATCAACTTGGGGTTGAGCGCTTTGTTGAAGTCGAAGTTGAGCCTGGTCGGCGGGCAATTGAGCGCGAGTGGGTTTTACTGGTAACCGAGCAGGAAATAGAAGAGTTACAAAATGTCGCAACAGAGCTTTGGACTTACTTGAGTGAAAAGTCTGAACTTGGTGGTTTACAACAGGTTATGCTGTTGTTTACAGTGCCGCGCCATCTCGACAATCCTGCCGGTATGATGCGACTTTTACCAACCCATTTCCATGCTGCACTCGATCGCAATTACGTTTATCAAGCAAACAGCGCTTCATCGCTCACCGCCGAACATGCCGCCACAGTCGGTCGCGCGTCGCTGCTACCATTACCTACTCAGCTACCAGCTATTTGTCATGCCCCCGTGCGAATTGGTGTCGTCGATACCGCGCTCGAATACACGCACAGTGGTTTTGCCCGTGCTCGTGAACAACAGCGCTTAGTGCGCCGCAGTTTCCTTGCTGCCGACCTTAAGCAACCCAGCGCTCATGGTACAGCGGTTACCAGTTTACTTGTCGGCGAATATGACGTTTTCTTAGGCCTAACGCCACAGGCAACTGTCTATCACGCTGAAGTTTTTTATCAGCAATCGGACAGCCATCAAGGTGCACCATTAAGCAGCGTGTTACAAGCGCTGAATTGGCAAGTAGAACAACAGGTACAAGTCATTAATTTAAGCTTAACTGGTCCGCATAATCGAATTCTCGAGGAGACGGTGAGAGCCATCAGCCGTCGGAACATCAGCATTGTTGCCGCTGCTGGAAACGCGGGGCCGTTTGCTGAACCGCTCTTTCCTGCTGCTTACGAAGAGGTGATTGCGGTGACCGCAGTGGACGCAAATGGTGAGGTATATCGTTGGGCTAATCAAGGTGAGTATATTGAGTTCGCAGCCTACGGTGTTGGCGTTCAAAGCGCTCAACTTAATTCAACTTGGGGCCCAGAGTCGGGTACTTCAATTGCTGCACCAATTGTTACCGCATTTGCTGCATGTAACCAGCAATCAACACCGAATGAAACCCGGGCTGTGTTGCAAAGATTAGCGATTGACTTAGGTGAAGAAGGCCGCGACCAACAATATGGCCACGGCCTTTTACATCCCTTTTAGAAGCTGAAGCGCAATCCTAACGAAACGCGGGTTTCATCATAATCTGCACTGTCTAAGTTCGACCGATAGTCGCCCCGTTCAACTAAACTAATTACACTCAGTTTATCCAGAACTGGCACTTCCAAACGGGCTTCTAACACTTGATGACGGTCATCGCGACGCTGTTCGATAGCTGGGGTGATACCTTGGTAATCTCTGTCTTGCCAGCGATAACCTAATTGTATGCGAGCATCACGACGCCATAAATTGAACCGGTGAGAATATCGTAATCGCAGCGAATTCCCTTGATATGAAAAGGCATCATTGCGAGCATCTTCATCATCATAATTCGCACCAATTAAAAAGAAGCTGCGGCCTTCGTTGAAGAAATAAAAAGCATCAATGCTATAACCTAAAGTGTCTGCATTGCGCTCACCGAGCGTGGCAAAGATCTTTTCACTTTGCGTCACTGCTGCTCGCACATACCAAGCGTCAGCAAATAAACGAGCCGCGTAAAGTGAACGCTGATGCAACTTCATAAAGCCTTCACCGCCAAGTTCGGCGTCGGCAAAGTAGTAGTTAGCACCCACCGTATAGTGACTAAAATCGTAGCTAACGTCACCGTAAAGTAGGTGCATAGCCAAATCGAATTCACTGAACTCACGATAACGGCGATCACTGTAGTTGTAACCAAAATCAACACTCATCGCTGTTTTTGGTTTCCAGTGCGCATCAACTGCAAAATCCAATACCAACGCCCGATCCGACTCACCGGTGGCTTGTTCTAGTTCGCTCACGCTGACATTACTGTTGTGCTCACTCGCGGCATCAACTCTTACCGACACTTCAAAATCATCGTTTGCGGCGGCAATATACGGCCAGCCGATGACAACAGCCATACCCAACGCAAATGTCACTGATCGCTTTGAATTCATGTTCATCGTTCAACCCCAATCGTTGATCTAAAAAAGGGGGGAAAGTCCCCCCTGCTATTCAACTGTTCGAGTAATACTCGTTAGCCACCATTTGGCCGCCCAGTCGGGATTCGTCCACGCAGATTTTCACGAACCGTATCGCGTACTGAGTCATTGACGTTCGCACGGACATTCGCAGAAACCGTTGCGCCGACTTGACCAGCGATTTCAGCACTCACTGCTGCGCCAATATTTGCGCCAGCTTCCGAACGTACGACTTCACCAATCGCTGCTCGGCCTTCAGAAGCAGCATTCATTGCCACATCCGCAACACCGCGACCGCGCTCTGCAGCATCTTCTGCTTCTTCACGACCGCGCTCCGCGCCAGCTTCTAGAGCCGCAAGTACTGCTGCTGAAACTGACGAGCCTTCTTCTTGAGCTTGTTGTGCTGCACCGGCAACACTCAAACCAAGTTCAGCATTTGCATTAGCGTTCGCATTGCCACGGGCTTCTGTACGTACTTCTTCGCCAGTATCGTCTTCGTCTGCCATAACCATTGGCGCTGAAAGACCTAACGTCATAACTACTGATAATGCAAGTAAAGTTGGTTTGTTCCAAGTTGCTTGTAAGTTTTTCATCGTCATTACCTCCAGTTATTGCGAATGACACTGATATAACGACTCAGATCACACTCCTATTCCGTCAAGATTTTGTAAACATAGCAAAAACCCAAAAAAAAGCCCCGAGCATCATGCTCAGGGCTATTTCATTTCACCTATTCGATGAATTACTCGGCTTGGTCGCCAGTTGCTTCCGCACTGTCTGTCGACTCTTGCGCTTCTTTCATACTCAAACGCACGCGGCCTTGACGGTCAATTTCAAGAACCTTGACCTTCACGACTTCGCCAACTGACAAGTAGTCGTTCACATCTTCAACGCGCTTGTCGCTGATTTGCGAAATGTGAACTAAACCGTCTTTACCTGGTAATACGGTTACAAACGCACCGAAGTCGACGATACGTGCAACTTTACCTTCATAAATACGACCTACTTCGACTTCAGCAGTAAGCGCTTCGATGCGTTTCACAGCCGCTTGTGCAGCAGCTTCGTCAGTCGCAGCAATCTTAATGGTGCCGTCGTCGTCGATTTCAATGCTCGTACCGGTTGACTCGGTCAACTCGCGAATAACCGCGCCGCCTTTACCGATAACATCACGAATCTTCTCTGGGTTGATCTTCATGATGTGGAAACGTGGAGCAAAGTCAGAGACATCGTCACGCGCCGAGCTAATTGCTTGGTCCATCACCGACAAAATGTGTAAACGGGCAGCTTTTGCTTGTGCCAACGCTTTTTCCATAATGTCTTTGGTAATCCCTTCGATTTTGATGTCCATCTGTAATGCAGTCACACCGGTCGCACTACCAGCAACTTTAAAGTCCATGTCACCAAGGTGGTCTTCGTCACCAAGGATATCAGAAAGAACAACGAAGTCGTCGCCTTCCTTAACAAGGCCCATAGCGATACCAGCAACTGAAGCTTTAATTGGCACACCAGCGTCCATCAACGCCAATGAGGTACCACAGACTGAAGCCATTGAGCTTGAGCCGTTTGATTCAGTGATTTCAGACACCACACGAATGGTGTACGGGAATTCTTCTGGGCTTGGCATAACCGCTAACACACCGCGTTTTGCTAAACGGCCGTGACCAATTTCACGACGCTTCGGTGAACCGACCATACCCGTTTCACCAACACAGTACGGAGGGAAGTTGTAGTGCAACATGAAGCGATCCGTGCGCGCACCCATAATCTCGTCGATATTCTGTGCATCACGCTCAGTACCTAAGGTAGCTGCAACGATTGCTTGAGTTTCACCACGAGTAAAGACTGCTGAACCGTGAACGCGCGGTAACACGCCGGTCGCTACGTCAAGTGCACGAACCATGTCTGGTTCACGACCGTCGATGCGCGGCTCACCCGCGATAACGCGACGACGCACCACTTGTGATTCGAATTCGTGGAAGATGTCACCCACTTCTTTTTCATTCAGTTCTGCGTCGTCCGCTTTCAGTGCTTCAATCACTTCTTTCAGTGCCACACCTAAAGCGTTTTTACGCTCAACTTTATCGGTGATGCGGTAAGCTTCGCCGATTTTGCTCTCAGCCAATTCTTTGATTTTTGCAATCAGTGGTTCATTTTTAGCAGCCGGTACCCAATCCCACTTCGGAGCATTGACTTCGGCAGCAAACTCATTAATCGCTGAAACGACTGTCTGCATTTGCTCATGACCGTAAACCACAGCGCCTAACATCACTTCTTCGCTGAGTAAGTTCGCTTCTGACTCAACCATTAATACGGCAGCTTCAGTACCGGCAACAACGAGGTCAAGTGCTGATGACTCAAGCTCAGTCTTCGTTGGGTTCAAAGCGTATTCATTGTTGATGACACCAACCCGCGCTGCGCCGATTGGACCATTGAATGGAATACCAGAGATTGTCAATGCGGCAGACGCACCAATCAAAGCAACGATATCTGGGTTAACTTCAGGGTTTAGCGACATAACTGTTGCAATCACCTGAACTTCATTAAAGAAACCTTCTGGAAACAGCGGACGAATTGGACGGTCAATAAGGCGACTCGTTAATGTTTCGTTCTCTGAAGGGCGGCCTTCACGCTTGAAGAAACCACCTGGAATTTTACCCGCAGCGTAAGTACGCTCTTGGTAGTTAACGGTCAGCGGAAAGAAATCAGCGTCTGGACGCGCTTCTTTTTTACCAACAACAGTGACTAATACCGTTGTGTCGTCCATGCTTGCCATAACAGCGGCTGTCGCTTGACGAGCAATTGCGCCCGTCTCGAGAGTGACAGTATGCTGACCATATTGGAATTGCTTAATAATCGGATTCACGTTTTGTTTTTCCTTTACTTACTTAATTTCGCCCCTACTTTTCCCGGGCCCTGTGCTTTTTTAACTACTTTCAACGCTGCATTATAACGGAATAAGCTCACCTAAAGAAAGCAAGTGCGCAATCTTTAAGCAAAAACCTGACCATAAACCACAATTCAAACGCCAAAAATAACAAAGGGGCCCTGAGGCCCCTTTGCATGTAAACTGTTAGCGACGTAATTCTAGACGCTTAATCAGGTCTACATAGCGCTCTTCATTTTTACGCTTCAAGTAGTCCAACAACTTACGACGTTGGCTTACCATGCGCAGCAGACCACGACGTGAGTGGTGATCGTGCTTGTGCTCTTTGAAGTGACCTTGCAAGTGGTTGATTTGCGCAGTTAACAAAGCTACCTGAACTTCAGGTGAACCTGTGTCGCCTTCGCCACGTGCGTAGTCGGCTACGATTTGTGCTTTTTGAGCAGCTGTTAGTGACATAATGTTACTCCAATTTTGATGATGCCCGAGCCGATCACTAATTCAGCCCAAGCGGGAGCGCGAATTATACGCGCGTTACTAGCCGATTACAACACCACAACGCGCTTTGGCCAGTATAAACCGTCGCTTTCTCGGCGCTCGCCGACGCCAAGAAAAACTCCGTCACTGGCACGACGCACACGTAATAATGGCGTTGTTGTCTCCGCGGCGACCGGTTGGCCGTGCAAGAAACCACCCGCGGCTTTGTCAGACACCTTTACTTCTGCAAGTTGCTGCACCGGAGCATCAATGGGGAGCAAAAAAGCGTCAAGCGTCGAATAATCAAACTCAGCCGGATCGTCACGATCCGCGACCAGCGCTTGCAACTCTTCCAAAGAATGCATTGCGTCAGCTGGATAGTCGCCAACGCGCGTACGATGCAAGCTTTTAACATAGGCGCCACAGCCTAACGCTTGGCCAAGATCATCCACTAGAGAGCGAATATAAGTGCCTTTGCTACAGTGTACATCGAGCGTGACAAAAGGAAGCTCAATAGCGACAACGTCTATCGAGTAAATTGTAATTGGACGGGCTTTGCGCTCGACTTCAATACCGCGACGAGCATAATCGTAAAGTGGTTTACCTTCATGCTTAAGGGCAGAAAACATCGACGGCACTTGCAGAATATCGCCTATAAATGGTGTGATCGCAGCGCGTACCTGCTCGGGCGTAACCGTCACGTCATGACGCTCAACAACTTCGCCATCGGCGTCACTCGTGTTGGTGCGAATACCTAGCTCCGCAACCACTCGATAGCCTTTATCAGCGTCGAGCAAAAACTGAGCAAACTTAGTTGATTCACCAAGACACACCGGTAGCATGCCCGTTGCTAATGGATCTAATGCACCTGTGTGTCCTGCTTTCTGGGCGTAGAACGCTCGTTTTACTTGTTGCAGTATCCGATTAGAAGATTCCCCTGACGGCTTATCCACCAGGATCACACCATCGACTAATCGACCACGTGTTCGTCTCGCCACAGCTTATTCCTGTTCGTCGTCCGGATTGTTCTTCGCTCGCTCTTCGTCGCGCTCACGTGCTTCACGTACTAGGCTCGCCATGCGAATCCCTTCAAGCAAACTTACATCATGCACAAAGCGTAGCTCTGGCGTCACCCGCGATTTAATTCGCTTACCGAGCAACGAACGAATATAACCCGCCGCTTCGTTAAGCACACCTAGTGCTGTTTTGACCTGCTCTGGGTCATCCTGTAAGAAAGTCACAAACACTTTGGCATAGCCAAGGTCTTTCGACACTTCCACATCGTTAACAGTCGGCATTAAAACTCGCGGGTCTTTAATTTCACGCTGCAGAATCATCGCAATCTCGCGCTGCATCTGCTGCGAAAACCGATCGGTCCGACTAAATTGCTTCTTCATAAATACTCCTCAATCCTGCTCAGTGCTGCCCTAGCTCAGTGCCGGGTCGATTGACCTGCGCTTGCGAATCAGTTAACCGATACCGATAATCTTTCGACTACTACAGGTATACACCATCAGCGTTGAACGATAAAACTCAAACAGATTAAAAAAGTGGCATGCGTATAATCAGCTGAACGGTTATAGCTACCGAGCATGGAGAGATAAGCAGTTTGGCAAAGTGTCTGAGCCAAGGATGGCGAAGACAAGCCCCCATGGAGGGTTCACGGCGTCTTTGCCAAACTGCTTGTCTTGCAGTGCGTAAGTAGCGTAATACTCGATCTAAATTATACGCATGCCACTTTTAAAAGCGAGGCAGCGCAAGCGCTGCCTCAACATTTTACAGTGTGCGTTCGACTTGGATGGTTTCGAAGAC
>ERZ869909.2955-NODE-2955-length-10411-cov-2.831140_pt1 | contig 10411 bp, 11 predicted proteins | sample MGYA00520892_ERZ869909 | MGnify/ENA primary metagenome ERZ869909 (study PRJEB32215, sample SAMEA104723947) | bioreactor metagenome | biome: bioreactor; feature: anaerobic bioreactor; material: water | place: China | collected 2015-03-12 ... | reverse complement strand
CCCTGAGCAATTATCCGGTTTTGTCTATGGCAGGAGTGAAGACCTTACACGTTTTGTCCAGACCCTTGTGAATACGTCCCACGCAGCTGACCTTGTGCTGGGCAATTTTAACATTATTTCTATGGGATTCACAAAAAGTGGATCATCCGACAAACTTAACTGGATAACTCGTACATATCGGGTTGAAACAACGATTCAACCGTATGAGGATCGTTGGCTGGTGAGGCTGGATGGCACTGAGCTCGTTGCTCCGCCAACACTTTCTAATATCGGCGGAAGTAGCCGGAATGAAATACTTGCAGCAACCAGAGGTGGAACCATTATTGCCATAGCAGCTGATGGGACACAGGTTTTCAGAGTCAACACGGGAGCTGATGTCCCGATTGGTGCCCCAATTACCTACGATTGGTATGCAAACAACCAGATCGCAATATTACAGGGTGCAGGTAACAAGATCTATGGCTGGAGCAGTAATGGCACGCTTCTGCCGGGATTTCCCATCGTTTTGAATGAAAATCTGAGCTCACCCATTTTGATTACGGATGTGAACCGAAACGGATTGGCTGAGATCGTAGCGGCCACTTCCGATCGGCAGATCCATGTGCTCGATCAACGAGGAAACAATATCAATGGTTGGCCACAGTCTGTGAATGCTGTCATTCGAACCAAACCTGTGTTCGAAACCTGGAATGGACGAACTTCTATCATTGCCTACGCAGAAAATGTATTGTTCGCCTGGGAAACCAATGGGATTTTAAAACCCGGATTCCCGATGTTCAATAGAGCTCCGTTCCGTGGACCTGTTCTCATGCATAATGATCACTTGATCGTCGGGTCGGCTGATGGTACCATAATTTCTGCCGGACGCACACTCCTGTTTCCACAAAGTCAGGCACCTGTGATAACTTCAGGAAATTTGACTGCAGGAGAGATGACCATCCAAGGCATAAGAATCGCTGAAGGTGGCATTTTGATCAGACCCGAGATCAGCTCTCATTCGATCAGATTGTCAGATGAAACCAATGTCACTGAACCTGTACTTTTTGCTATGTCTGATGCGGGATCCATTTTTGCTGTAAATATGGATGGATCTTTGAGATTTAGCCAATCATTGGGGCAACCAAGTATGCAGAATCAACCACCTATGGTAGTAGATGTTAATCGAGACGGCAATGCTGAAGTCATCGGAATCGCCGGATTTGGCCGAATGTATGCTTGGCAATTGAATACGGGTCAGAGATATTATGACCTGCCTACGACCAGTATGGTACATCCTGTATTTTCGGACATCAATGGAAACGGTAGGTTCGAATTAATCGCTGGTACAAGTGAGGGGCTCAGAAGCTGGACGATAAACAGGTAGGTCTCAAAGCAATGTGACCTTTCAAATGGATACCTTAAAGTGTGCATTTGAAACTTTAGCCGGGCATATGAGGCAAATGTATAATCAGTGATCTAAAATTGATTTCAGAGCTGGTTTTACATCTGTATAACGAAACTTGTATCCGGCTTTTATCAATTTGTCGGGCATGGCACGCATGCTGGCTGTTATCGCCTCTGAAGCATCACCTACTGCAATTTTGAGTGCAAATGAAGGTACTCTGAACCAGGAGGGACGTTTCATGACCTCACCAAGTGTCTTTGCAAACTCATCCATCGTGACGGGATTTGGCGCAGATAAATTGATCGGACCTTCAATTGATGGGGTATCGATCGCGAAAAGCAGACCTCCGATTAAATCATCCATGTGGATCCAAGGATAGTACTGTGAACCATTACCGAGAGGACCGCCACCATATAACTTGAACGGTAGTAACATTTTCTGTAGGGCACCATCGTCCTTCTGTTGGACAATACCTATTCGAGCGATCACAAGACGGACACCTGCTACGTTAAGTTTTTTTGCTTCAGTTTCCCAGGCTACACATACTTTGGCAAGAAAATCTTGTCCACTTGGTTGTTCTTCGGTGAGTATGTCCGACCCACGTGTACCATAATAGCCCGTTGCAGAACCAGATATGAGTACCTTTGGTTTTTTAGATGCGCTTTGGATAGCCTTTACAATGGTAGATGTAGCGTCAATTCTGCTTTTTAGTATGGTTTTTCTGACACTCTCGGTCCATCGTTGATCGAATAGATTACTACCGGCAAGGTTAATGACGGCATCACATGTTGAAATAATTTCTGCAAGGTTGTCATCCCATACAACATGAGTGATGCCGTTACCATCATCAAGTCTTCTACGTCTGGATACGATCACGATTTCGTCACCACGCTTTAAAAGCGCCTGTGTGAGATAAGAACCAATGAATCCTGTTCCGCCTGTAAGAAGTACTTTCATTTTTTATCTCCAATCAACGCCGAGTCCGGGTTTATCGGGTAGATAGACTTTAAGGGAATCATCAAATTTGAGCCCAGTAAAAGGGTCATCCGATATCAGGAGATGTCCGTCGAGGTCGGCATAATCGCACCAAAGACTCACAAGAGCTGCTGCCGTATTCGCCAAAGAACTCTCGATCATACAACCGATCATAATGTTCAGTCCCGCATTTCTACCCGCGTGAATTATTTGCATGGCTCTACGGATGGATCCTGTTTTCATGAGCTTAATATTGATTCCATGAAAACAGGATGCCAGTTCTTGTACAGACTCTCGTCCAGTGAAGCTTTCATCGGCCATGGTTATAATAGGAGAATTTCTTTTTAGCTCCGAAAGTTCCATTTTCATACTCGATGGCATCGGTTGTTCGATCATGTGTACATTCTTGTCGGCCAGAAAACTAACCATTTGCTTTGCTCGATCCAGTGTTTTCCATCCTTCGTTGGCATCAACCCACAGGGGTTTGTCGGTTACCGTTCGGATTGTATTGATGATTTCTTCATCCCTGTCGGTTCCAAGTTTAATCTTTAGAACTGGATATTTATCGGCTTCCAAAACTCTTGCCGGAAGTTTTTCAGTGGCATCAATCCCTACGGTGAAACATGTTTGGGGACCAAATCTGGATGGCGCGTTCCATAGATCATACAAGGGAATTTGCAGTTTTTTTCCAATCCAATCATAAAGAGCCATTTCGAGGGCCACCCTGGCGGCGTATTCTCCGGGTCCAGTGGCATCCATCGCCTGAATGACAGCTTCGACATCAAATGGATTTTTCAGTGCTGAAAGGTCAAATCGATTTAACCATGCCATACATGATTCCTGAGATTCATTATATCGGGCATTGGGGGCGGCTTCTCCAAAACCTGTGATGCCATCGGCATCCAACTCGACCAATACATTTGCGGCGATATCACGGGACCACCTTGAGATGGTGAATGTATGACGTAATGTTAGATTAAGTGGTTTACAACCAAGTTTGAACGTGAACATAGTGATGATAAACAGGTTTTTTAAATGAAATATCGAACGTATAAAAACAATACAGGAGCAGATAACAAAAGTGAGTCAAAACGATCCAATACCCCTCCATGTCCGGGGATGAGATTTGATGTGTCTTTGACCCCGGCAGCTCGTTTGAGTTTGCTTGCTGCAAGATCTCCGACAGGTCCGACAAGACTGATGATAATAATCAGTGGCCAGAAGGTATTGAAGGACAGATATCCATCAGGTGCGAGTTCTATGGCTACCCAGAGTCCGAGCGCTGATCCGGCAAACCCACCTACGAAACCTTCCCAGGTTTTCTTCGGACTGAGTGCAGGTGCCATGAGTCTTTTGCCGAAATTTTTGCCGACAAAAAAAGCTAATGAGTCATTTCCCCAGATCATAAATAACAATACCAGCAGATACGCAAATCCGGCGGATTCGGTGTAACCAGACATGCGTAGTGCCATGAAACTGAGTACCCCAAGGGCGGGATAAATCGTGCAGTAGAAGGTACTCATGGTTCGGTACATCTCACGGCGCCGATTGTCGAGCGTATCGGCAATAATTTGAATTACTGCAGCTCCAATGAATGATGCCGCAAGGTATTCCTGAAATACAACTCCTGCAGACAGTATGACCATTGAAATGTATGCAACTGTGGCATTTGGACGAAATCCTTGCAGATCCATGAGCCGGATCATTTCTCGTTGGATCAATAATCCGACGAGCAGCATGAACCCAATAAAAAAGTAGCCACCAACCCAAATAATGGCAATAAACAGGGGTGCTGCAATAGCAGCAACTGCGACTCTTTTCGCAAGTTCACTCAAAATCAGCCTCCGTCAGTGGGTTCGTCGTCGATATTGAGTATCCCATTTTTCCAATCGTCCAGGGCTTTGAGTGCCTGTGCTTCCAGTTCGGAAGGCACATACAAATAAACCATCGACATTTGTCCGATATTCATATTGTAGGCCGAATCCCTCTTTGACAGAATCTGACTATGAATATCCTGGTCGGCAAAATAGCTTTTGACCATTTGAGCATCATACTCGGTTCCGGTTTCATAAACACAAACCCATCCGTCAATGTTATCCGCTTTCGGGTCGTTGAACATAGGTAGCCCCCTCATCTGATTGCGCGTTGATTCTTTGGAATGCCTGTATAATAAAATAAGTAACGATGATACTCAATCCAACCAGATATAAAGGTGGCATGGTGCCTTTGAGTGATTCGTCTAATGCGATTTCAGGGAAGTAGGTTGCAAATAGCGTACTTCCGGCATTGTTCACAAAATGTGCCATAATTGCCGGCCATAGACTACCTGTACGGATTGTCATCCATGCCAGTAACATTCCGAGAAGGGCCAAAGGAATGACTTGTGTAAGCCTGACGTGAAATAGTCCGAATATGAGCCCGGAAAGGATAATAGCCGTTATTGGCAACATGGATCGTTCAAAATTGCGGAGTATGTATCCTCTGAACAGAACTTCTTCACAGAACGCTGGCACTACGGCGATATGAAAGAGCGTAAGTAAGAGGACGTGATCGCCGGTGAGGTAATTTTCCAGAATTTTTAGCTGAGCTGATTCGAATGCGAGGTAGCTTTCACTGAATGGGAACTGCAGATTGAGCCAGGAGAAAAAGTAAATCAATGGTTGAATCGCCAGCAATAAGATGAAAGCGAGCCCAACATTTTTCATCGTTGCAGAATCTGATTTCAATCTAAGAAATCCACTGATCTGTCCGGGGCGGGCAGATAGCTTTGTGATTACAATGGTAAGGATACCCAGAAAGAGGATCTGACCAATAGAATTACTGATAAAAAGGACATCCAGGTTCTCAAAAAGTGCATTTTCATTGAAATTTTCAAGAGTCAGGCGACCTGTCGAGATAAGGATTACGACAGCAAGTATTCCAGCTACGATCTGAAATAGAGCGAATGAGCCAATGGCCCATCCCAGACCCATAACCCAGCCGGGAAAACCGTTTCGGTCTGCCCAGGGCTGGTTATTGGTTGTTAAAGGCGTGTGCGGTTGATCGGATATTTGCATGTATTATAATGCGTCAGTATCGGCAGGTTTAGGTGCGAAAAATTTAACACCTAATATACCGGTAATTGCATTCAATGCACCCATCACCAATAAATTAATTCCGAGTGACTTCGCTTGTCCGGCAAACGTTTTAGCACTTTGAAATTGCTCGTAAATGGCGTCGACCTGGGCTTCAGCACCTGGAATTGATTCCATGCTTCTTACCATTGCTTCCATGAGTTTATCTGTGAAAGCCGGATCGATAAGCATCCAGAGGAGGCTGATGGCCGTTGCAAAGATAGCAACGAATGCACCGGCGGTAAGGCCGATAACAGCACCTCTACCCATTGCCAATGGTTGATTGAACATTTTCACATGGTGACGTACTGCAAACATACCTGCAAAAATACCAATAAGGCATGATACAAGTCCGACAGCCGACATCATGATCATGGTACTTGTACCAGGTTCACTTCCGATAACGGAATAACTCAAGAATAGGGATGCAGCACTACTGATTATCGCAATGATAAACCCCACGATGAGTGCAGACGAAATGAAAGGATTATTTTGTTCCATGTTTGATTAGCTCCTTGGTTTGTTTTGGGCGTTCTGTTCCGAGCAATAAGGCAGCGAATGTCCCAATGGAACATCCGGTTAAAAATCGGGATGTTAAAGTATTTTCCCAAATATGAAATGCATAAGCAACAGAATCGACGACGTTAATGGTTACCGCCATCAATACGAGAGGTATGATCCATTTGTTTCGAAAATCTGATTGTGGTATCAGGGGGATGAACAACAGGGTTAGGGCAAAGGATGCATAAATTCCAAAGCATCGACTGCAGACAGCCATAGGTACCCCGCTGAGGTGTATCGATCGGTTCGTTTGCTGATGACATAACATATCAAATACCTGTTTTTGCCAACTCATATACCATTCTCCTAAAGATATTTCGGCATATAGTCCCGGACCGGTTGCCACAATAACGACCAACACACTGATAGTTAGAACGATCAGGTAAAGGGGATCCTTGTAATCGGATAGTTGGTTAGCCAAAACTGCTCCTTAGTGGTCGAACAGAAGCGAAATATCCACTGCTTTGACCGAGTGCGTGATCGCACCGATGGATATCTGATCCACTCCGGTTTCGGCAATAGACAAGATAGTTTCTTCTGAAACATTGCCTGAAGCCTCAAGTACTTTGTGCCCATTGTTCAGCTTGACTGCCTCATACATCATTTCTGGGCTCATATTATCCAACATGATATATGTTACCGCTTCAAAAGATGATGCAAGAACAAATTCATCAAGATTAGTGACTTCTATTTCAATTTCACGTGGGGCGTTTTCTGACGCGTTTCTGTGATCAACACACGATTGGATCGCTTTTTCGATGCTTCCGGCAACACGGATGTGATTTTCCTTGATGAGATACCGGTCGTAAAGTCCGTGTCTGTGATTCTGACCTCCTCCGATTGAAACCGCCCATTTGTCAATTATACGATTCCCGGGGACCGTTTTGCGGGTATCAAGTACGACCGCTTTGGTGTTGGATATAATATCCATGTAGCGACGTACTTGAGTTGCAATCCCACTCATCCGTTGCATAAAATTCAACATGGTCCGTTCGGCTGAGAGGATGGTTCCGGCTGAGCCCTCAATAGTGGCAATCACGTCACCATGTTGGATTCTTGCCCCATCTTGCATCAATGCATTAAATTTCAAACCGGGATCAAGCGTGGTGGCGACCAACTCGGCAACCCGAACTCCAGCCAATACGCCATCCTGTTTTGCTATAAATCTCGCACGCCCTTCTTCATTTCCTTTGTATACCGCCTGTGTAGTGATATCACCTGACCGGATATCTTCGGAAAGTGCCAGCTCAATGATCTTACTAAGTTCTTCCAGGTCTTCTTTATTCATTTTTTGAACCTAAAAATCAATGGGAGGTGTTCATCATAGCATCAATGAAATTTTTGGGACACCTGATCGGACGTCGTGTATTCAGATCGGTGAATACTAATGTGACCCGGCCAAGTGTATGCATTCGCGAACGATCGGCCGTCCATATGCGATAAAATGTATCCAAACGCACGGATGGAACATCGAACACAAGTACTTCAATTTCCATGAGTTCATCATAAAAAATCGGTTCCTTGTACACGATTTCGGAGTGGATCACAGGCAACATGATTCCATGCTCTTCAAGTTCACGATAAGAGAGACCAAAACTGCGGATCATTTCCGTCCGTGCCGTTTCAAAGTACTCTAAATACCTACCGTAGTATACATAACCCATTTTATCAGTTTCACCATAGCGGCTTCGTAACTGATGAAAATACCTGACCAATGGTTCTTTGTCGGGTATCATCATTGGATCAAACCGTTGCTGTCGTGTCAATCCACTGACCCATTTTGCTATACTTCTCAATGCGTTGGTCAATCAGCTCATCTGAACTCAATTTTCCAAGTCTGTTGAGTGATTCAACAATTTGCGATTTTAAGGAGGTCGCTGATGTTGCATAATCCCTGTGAGCGCCACCAATGGGTTCAGGTATGATGCCGTCGATGATTCCAAGTTCGAGCAAGTCCTGTGCGGTAAGTTTGAGTGCATTGGCGGCCTGTTCCTTGAAATCCCATGTTTTCCAAAGAATGGATGAACAGGACTCAGGTGATATCACTGAATACCACGTGTTTTCCATCATGTAAACTTCATTGCCCATCCCGATACCCAATGCTCCACCACTGGCGCCTTCCCCAATGACCACGGTAACGATGGGGACTTTTAATACGGCCATTTCCCTGAGATTGCGGGCGATGGCTTCGGCCTGTCCACGCTCCTCGGCTTCGAGCCCGGGAAAGGCTCCCGGAGTATCAAGTAAGGTGATAACTGGAATGTTGAATTTTTCGGCCAACTTCATCAGTCGAAGTGCTTTTCTGTACCCCTCAGGCGCAGGCATACCGAAATTTCGGTACTGACGGGTCTTAGTATCGCGTCCTTTTTGTTGACCAATAATCATAACCGATTGATTGTCAATAGTCCCGAGACCTCCTACAATGGCTTTATCATCACCGAAATATCGGTCGCCATGTAGTTCCATAAAATGTTCGACAAACTTGTCGATATAATCGAGAGTATATGGTCGATCGGGATGTCGCGCTAACTGGACCCGTTGCCATCGGGTCAGATTTTTGAAAATACTGACACGCAGTTCTTCCAGACGAAGCTGCAATCGTTCGATTTCCGGAGTGAGTATATCATTCCCACCAATGGATATCTGTTTGAGTTCTTCGATCTTTTTTTCGAGATCCAGTATTGGTTTTTCAAAGTCCAGGTAATTCATCCTGCTACAATTGGTTAATAAATTGGGACCTTCAATATACGAATTTTGACTACAAACGCCCGAGCCAACTTCTGAGTTTGAGCGCCCAGACCATCCAGATCGCTTCCCAAACAATGGCCTTCGACATTTTGGACACCCCTTCAATACGCTCTCTGAATATTACAGAAACCTCCTGTATCCTGAAACCTTTTTTGAATGCCCGGAAGTGCATTTCAATCTGAAACGAATATCCGTTTGATTTTATACGGTCCAGATCGAGAGATTCCAACACATTACGATGAAAACATTTGAAGCCGGCAGTGGTATCAAAGACCTTCATCCCTGTTATGGTACGCGCATAGACATTGGCTGTATATGACAAAATAAGCCGGGATAATGGCCAGTTTATGATGCTGATTCCTTCATTGTATCTGGAACCTATGGCAAGATCTGCCTCCCCCGATCTCACCATTTTGACTAATCGAGGTACATCTTTTGGGTCATGTGAAAAATCGGCATCCATCTCACATATATAGGTATAGTGCCTGGTAAGGGCAAATTTGAATCCCTCTACATATGCGGTTCCAAGTCCAAGTTTACCCGGACGCTGGAGCAGATGCACTCGACCATCGTATTCATGTTGCATGTGTTTTACAACATCAGCTGTTCCGTCAGGTGAACCATCGTCAACCACGAGTACATCCACTTGCAATGAGGCTAATCCCATAAGAGTTGGGATCATTTTGGCTATGTTGGACTTCTCGTTGTAAGTCGGAATAATAATTAAAGTATCAGATTTCATCAGGATACGGCTTATTGCCCTTTTCCGGCAATGACAGTGAATATCGTATTGATCAGGATTTTGAAATCCATTCTCAGCGACATGTTCTCTACGTAGAACAGATCGTATTTTGTTTTTTCTTTAACGTCTTCGATCGATTCGTCGTATTTCCATTTTACCTGGGCCCAACCGGTAATTCCGGGACGCACTCGTAATCGGCGGGTATACAGTGGGATTTCCTTCTTGAACTGGTCCACAAAAAATTGCCGTTCCGGTCTTGGTCCAACCAAACTCATATCACCTTTAAGTACATTGAACAGCTGGGGGATTTCATCGAGTCGAAGTTTTCTCAGCCAATAACCCACAGGAGTGATGCGTGGATCGTTCTCTTTGGCCCATACCGGACCACTTCTTGTTTCGGCATCCTGATACATTGTTCTGAACTTGTACATTGTAAACGGATTGCCGTAGAGTCCCACACGTTCCTGTTTGAATACGGCCGGCCCACTGGAGGTTAGTCTGACGATAAACACAAGTATAACGAACAATGGTAGTGTGAGTATCAAAATGATCAGTGATATCACGATGTCGAATAATCGTTTGGTGAATTTTTCCCATGATGGCATCGGATCGGGCATCACTTCAATCAGGGGGAGTCCGAATATCTGGTTGGTTCGGTTCAACCCGGAGATAAGATGTATGAAACCAGGAACTATTTTTACTGAGACATCCGTAATATCGATATCGTCAACGATGCGGATCAGTTTTTCGGTGTCTTCATGTTCAAGAGCAACGATTACATCTTTAACTTTGTACTGGAGTATGATATCACGAATCTGATCGAGATGACCTATCACGGGCACTCCATCAATTTCTTTGGGCACTTTCTTTTTACCGTTTTCTGTCACA
>ERZ869909.2954-NODE-2954-length-10413-cov-4.230166_pt1 | contig 10413 bp, 9 predicted proteins | sample MGYA00520892_ERZ869909 | MGnify/ENA primary metagenome ERZ869909 (study PRJEB32215, sample SAMEA104723947) | bioreactor metagenome | biome: bioreactor; feature: anaerobic bioreactor; material: water | place: China | collected 2015-03-12 ... | reverse complement strand
AACCAGGACACCATGGCGGTCGAGCTGGAAGACCCCTACCTGCTGCTGGTCGACAAGAAGATCTCCAACATCCGCGAGCTGCTGCCGGTGCTGGAAGCCGTCGCCAAGGCCGGCAAGCCGCTGGCGATCATCGCCGAGGACATCGAAGGCGAAGCGCTGGCCACCCTGGTGGTGAACACCATGCGCGGCATTGTCAAGGTTGCTGCTGCCAAGGCGCCCGGCTTCGGTGACCGTCGCAAGGCCATGCTGCAGGATATCGCCATCCTGACCAACGGCACCGTGATCTCCGAGGAAGTGGGTCTGACCCTCGAGCAGGCCACACTGGATCACCTGGGCAGCGCCAAGCGCATCACCATGTCCAAGGAAAACACCACCATCATCGATGGTGATGGCGGCGAGGGTGACATCGAAGCTCGCGTCAACCAGATCCGCGCCCAGATCGAAGATACCTCCTCCGACTATGATCGCGAGAAGCTTCAGGAGCGTGTCGCCAAGCTGGCCGGCGGCGTTGCCGTCATCCGCGTCGGTGCCGCAACTGAATTGGAAATGAAGGAGAAGAAGGCCCGCGTCGAAGACGCCCTGCACTCCACTCGCGCCGCCGTCGAGGAAGGCGTTGTACCTGGCGGTGGTACCGCTCTGGTCCGCGTGCTGACCAAGATCAAGGACCTCCAGGGCGACAACGTCGACCAGACCCACGGTATCGCCATCGCCCTGCGCGCCATGGAGTCACCGCTGCGTCAGATCGTGACCAACGCCGGTCAGGAAGCCTCCGTGATCCTCAACGAGGTGAAGGCAGGCGAAGGAAACTTCGGCTACAACGCTCAGACCGGTGAGTACGGCGACCTGTTCGAGATGGGTGTCCTGGACCCGGCCAAGGTGACCCGTTCGGCCCTGCAGTCCGCCGGCTCCGTGGCAGGCTTGATGATCACCACCGAGTGCATGATCGCCGACGATCCGGAAGAGAAAGACTCTGGTTCGGACATGGGCGGCATGGGTGGTATGGGCGGCATGGGCGGCATGATGTAAGCAGCCCCACCCTCAAGGCCTTCCCGGCCTGCAAGACTGAGCAAGCCCCGCCACGTGCGGGGCTTGTTTTTTGGTACCATCGCCGTTTTCCTGCTTCCTATTTCCGCGGCCACTCTCATGCTTGCCAACATTCGTATCGTGCTGGTCCAGACCTTCCACCCCGGCAATATCGGCGCCTCGGCACGGGCCATGAAGACCATGGGCCTGACCGAGCTGGTTCTGGTCAACCCGCGCTGCTTTCCTGACCCTGAGGCCTCACGCCTGGCCGCCGGTGCCGAAGACGTCATCGACAATGCCCGGATCGTGGGCTCACTCGCCGAAGCGGTCAGTGATTGCGCCCAGGTGGTCGGAGCCAGCGCCCGGCTGCGCAGTCTGCCGCTGCCCCACTATGACGAGCCCGAGGCGATGGCACGCGAGCTGGTCGCCAACGCCGACGACCCGGTGGCGATGGTCTTCGGCCGTGAGCGCTTCGGGCTGACCAATGACGAGATCCGCTGCTGCAGTCACCAGGTGAGCATCCCCGCCAACCCCGACTACGGTATCCTCAATCTCGCACAGGCAGTGCAGGTACTGGCCTACGAGACGTTCAAGGCCTGGCGCATGCAGCCCGACAGCCGCTACCGTCACCCCCGCCCCGCCGAGGAGCGCCAACCCACCCGCGAGCAGCTGCAGCATTTTCATGACCATCTGAGCCGTGTCATGCAGCAAAGCGGTTTTCTCAACCAGCCCCATGCCCGTACCGAAACCCAGCTTCAGGCACTGTTCGCGCGCGCCCAGCCCAGCCGCAAGGAACTCTCGCTGCTGCGCGGCCTGCTCAAGTCACTGGAACCGGACGCAACCGATTCCTCTGACCGGAGCTGAAGCCACTCCTCCAGCGGCGTGGCACCGTTGGTGGAAAGTGTCATTGTTGGAGCGCTGCTCTGCATCGCGACTGGCGCCGATAGGCGCCCGGCGGAGGCTGATACGTGGGAGATGTTCGCAAACGTTGGCAACACCGCGGTCGCGAACTAAAGCTACCTCCGACAGCGACACTGTCTTGCGTAGTGGCATGGCTGATCCGGAGTCGTCAGCTGACGCCTCCTCCGACAGAGTGGTAATTATCTGACATGGCGGGAAAAACAGCTGTTGGAGCGCTGCTCTGCATCGCGACTGGCGCCGCCAGGCGCCCGGCGGAGGCTGATACGTCAGTGATGTTCGCGAACGTTGGCAACACCCCGGTCGCAAGCTAAAGCTTCCCCGACAGCGACACTGTCTTGCGTAGTGGCATGGCTGATCAAAGAAATAAGCGAAGCGGCACAGCCTTGACGTCGCGCCAACGCCGACCGACGCCTAAACTTGCTATGGCTGGCATCACACACCTTTCATCTCCTTGTTGCTGCTTTGTCATCCAGGTGAGTGATATTGGCTGTGTTCCCTGACCGGGGACGGGCAATGGACACTGCTGAGTGATGCGACACGGATGCGAGCGGGCAGGAAGCCTGCAAGGGAGAATACGGCATCGAGAGGATGCCCAGGGAGGATATACGCCACGGGCTTTCCCGTGGCGCTCTTTATATTGGCACGCTACTTTTTTGCGAACCACTATCTTGCGCGCATGATTTCACCAAGACTCTTGCCTCATTCAGTGTCGGCTATCACATCCCCCGGCTCTGTCCTCCTGCTCTGGCATCGCCTCCCACCCCGGCACACCATGGCGAATCCGACGCGAGAACAATGGATCGTCATGGGCCGTGCGTGCCCGCTCGACAATGTTGCCCCGCCCTTGCAATTCGTTCAACGAGTGCCCGCTCCATAGCCCACCGAGCCTGAAGGCGTATTCGGGCAGCCTGTCAGTGGCGAGCATACGGTAATCCAGTGGTAGCCCGGCACCGATGCGGCGCGCCATGGCAAACACCAGGGTACTGCAGTTGGCGGTGATCGTATTGTAGAAGCGGGGAAAATCGTGCAGGTGATTGGCTTCATCGACGTAGGCCAGCAGCAGCGAACGCATGGTGTGTTGCGGCATGGCGATACGAAACAGTCTCACCTGTTCACCACGGACATTGCTGCGTAGACGTACCGCATCACGCTCATCGCTGGCCACGATCGCCAGCTCGTACTGTCGGAAAAAACCACCGACTTCGGAGAAGCGCTCGCCCCGCTGGCGCCGTACCTCCACCGAGAAGACCACGAAGTCATCGCCTCCGAAGCCGAAGGAGACCATCACGTGGGCAATCCCCGGACGCCCCCAACTCGAGACGATCATGTCCACGGAGTCCAGCCGGTCGAGATCATAGTCACGCCGCTCCCAGCTAACCGTGGCATCGTCGCGGGTTCGCCAGTCGAAGTTACGGACATGATGCAGAGTCAAGCGGTTACCCGCGACGTTGCCGGTGGCCAGATGCACCACATCGTCTGCCCAGGGGCGATCGTGGGAAGGTCGCAGCCGAAACCACCAGGTCATCAGCACCGCCAGCAGCAGAAGCTGTCCGAACGGGGCTGACCAGCCGCGGCCCGCCGTCACGGAATCCTCCAGCCCCAGCACGACCAGGCCAAGGGTCAGGAGGCCCCATAAGCCGAGGGTAACCTGGCGCCACGGCGAGGGCAGCTCGAGCCGAAACCAGAGGGCTGCCATACCCCAGAGCATGCCCAGCGTCAGTAGCGTGAAGAGCGCGATCCATACGATTGCCTGTGCCATCTCGGTCCATCTTGTTCAGGTAGTCGCAAGGTAGCACGTTACACACTGAATGGAATCGCCACAGCGTCCCAGACTAACGCCGACGGACTATTCAGGCTCCGTTCAGGCCGGGGTCAGCCAATCGCACAGGAACTGCATATCCTCGCCCAGTTCCCCGCGAGTGGCTCGCCGGTAAAGCCGCTGCAGTCGGGCGGTGAGGGAGTCATCAGCAATCGGCATGCCCGGCTTCGGCGCGCCGACCCTGCCTCCGATATGGCGTCCATCGAGTTCACGCAGTGGCAGGATCTCGGCGGCGGTGCCGGTGACAAATGCCTCATCGGCGGTATAAAGCTCGTCACGGGTGATACGGCGCTCGCGCACCTCGATGCCCAGCACCTCACGAGCCAGCCGGATCACGCTGTCCCGGGTGATGCCCTGCAGGCAGGAGGTGATTTCCGGGGTATGCAGCACACCGTCGCGCAGCAGGAAGACATTGGCCGCCGAGGCCTCTGCGACATAACCCTCGGGGTCCAGCATGATCGCTTCGTCGAAGCCAGCCTTCACCGCCGTATTCAGCGCCAGCATCGAATTGACGTAATGCCCGTTGGTCTTGGCGCGACAGAGGCTGATGTTGACGTGATGTCGTGCCCAGGAGGAGGTCAGCGCACGCAGGCCAATAGAGGCGGCTTCCGGCGAGATATAGTCGCCCAGGTCCCAGGCCGCCACCATCACGTGTACCGTCAGTCCCTTGGCTCGCAGCCCCAGCCCCTCCGCGCCGAAATACACCGTTGGCTTGAGGTAGGCGTTGGCCAGGCCGTTGCGGGTCAGGCACTGACGCTGTGCCTCGATCAAATCCGCATCGGTGAATGGCATCTCCATGTCCAGCGAGTGGGCGCTGTCCAGCAGTCGCCGGGTGTGCTCGGCGACACGGAACAGGTTCGTGCCACCGGGGCCCTGGTAGGCGCGCACCCCCTCGAAGCAACCCATACCGTAATGCAGGGTGTGGGTGAGCATGTGGATGCGTGCGTCGCGCCAGGACAGCCACTCGCCGTCATGCCAGAGCCAGCCGTCACGGTCGTATAGGGGGATCATAGTGGTGCCGCCTCCATCCAGCCTTCTCGCCAGCTATCGATCAGCGCTCGCTGATGCGGCTGCAAGGACTGATAACCCCAGGCGGCAATCTCGTCGTTCTGGGGGTCAGGTACCGAGATCCGGCTGCCCGCAAGCGCCTGGATAACGGCATGACCGCACAGTGGCGCGTAGCCTTCCGAATAGCCCCCTTCGTGGATCATCACCAGTCGGTTACCGCTGATGCGGGAGGCAAGTGCACAGACCTGCTGTGTCATGGCAGCGAATGCCGAGCTGTTGAGCAGCATCTTGCCCAGCGGGTCCTTGCCGCAAGCATCAAAGCCGCAGGCCACCACGATCAGGTCCGGGGCGAAACCGCCGATTGCGGGCAGCACCAGCTCCTGCATGGCATAGCGGTAGGCGCCGATACCGGAACCGGGAGGCATCGGCAGGTTCAGGTTGGCGCCGTGTCCGGCCCCCTCCCCCAGTTCCTCGAAGAAGCCGGTGTCGAGCGGGTAGTTTCCGGCCTGGTGGATCGATATGGTGAGCACGTCCGGATCGTCGTAGAAGGCCGCCTGCTGCCCGTTGCCGTGGTGCACATCCCAGTCGAGTATCGCCACACGCTGCACCTGCCCCAGGGCGCGGGCACGCATCACCGCCACCGGAATGTTACCCAGCAGACAGAAGCCGCGCCCGCGGTCCGCCTCGGCGTGATGCCCGGGGGGGCGACACAGCGCATAGGCATTGGTCAGCTCACCTGTCGCCACCGCCTCCACTGCGGCGATAGCCAACCCAGCCGATTGCTGCGCCGCTGCCAGGCTACCCGGCATATAGGGAGCGGCTTCGCCGGCATCGCCGCCCTGGGACCGATCGCCTTGCTCAAGCTCGTCGAGGTAGCGTCCGGTATGAAATCGCGCCAAGTCCTCCCAGGAAGCCGCCGGCGGCTTGCGCACCTCGAGTTCATCGATCAGGCCCGACACCTCGAGCAGGTTCTTCAGCCGCCGCTTGCTCTCGGGGCTCTCCGATGCCGGCTGAGGCTGTAGGTACTCGCCCCGAGACGAGAAGACACCGATAGGCCCCGGATCATGCCAGAAACAACGTTCATGCCAGAAAAAGCCCGTACCGTATCCTGTGCTACTGCCTGCGCTCATGCCCGCGCCTCCAACTGCTCCCAGACCTCGATGGCAGCGGCCAGATCCTCAAGCGAGGCCCCCACCGACTTGAACACCGTGATGGCCTTGTCGGAGGAGCGTCCAGGCTCCTTGGCCAGCAGCAGCTCGGCCAGATCGGCACGTATCTCGTCGAAGGAGAAAGCCCCCTCGTCAACGGCCTGGTGAATATCGCCGGCCTCGCCCCTGGCGCCAGCGAAGGTGTCCACGAAAACCTCGCCGCGGCGCAGGCACTCCCCATCGGTTTCCCGCATGCTTGAACGGAAGGCACCGATCAGATCCAGATGGGTGCCTTCAGCAAGCCACTCTCCGCGAATCAGCGGCTCTGTGGAGAGCGTCACGCAGCTGATGAGGTCCGCCTCGCGGGCCGCCGCTTCCAGGTCGGTCACCGCCTGGGTCTCGAACCGATCGCCATATTCCGCAGCCAGCTGCTGCGCCTTCTCGGGGTTACGCCCCCAGATGCGCACCCGCGTGATCGGCCTGACTGCGGCATGGGCTTCGATCACCATGGGTGCCAGCTTTCCGGTACCCACCACCAGCAGGGTCGAGGCATCCTGGCGGGCCAATTCCCGTGCGGCAAGGGCCGAGGCGGCGGCTGTGCGACGTCGCGTCAGCTCACTGCCGTCCATGCAGGCCAGCGGCCGCCCGTGGGTGCCCTCACTGAGGAAATAGACACCTGAAATGGCGGGTAGGCCGTGGTCGGCGTTCTGGGGAAAGACATTGACCATCTTTACCCCAATATAACCGTCCCGCTCCCAGGCAGGCATCAACAGCATGGTGGCCTCACCATCGGGCCGGTACATGGCGTGATGGTGGCGAGGCGGCGACTCCACACCAGCACGAAAAGTCGTCGCCAGACGCTCCACCAGCGCCGGCCAAGGCAGCGCAGCAGCCACCTCTTCAGCGGATACGATGCGCATCTCAGGCCTCCGGCAGCGCCGCCACGACCATGATCTCCACCTTCCACTCGGGCTTGGCCAGCTTGGCCTCCAGGGCGGCACGGACCGGCGGCCGGCCGGGCACCACCCAGGCGTCCCAGGCGGCGTTCATCTGGTCGAACTCGGCCATGCTGGTCACCCAGATCTGGGCCGAGAGCAGGTTCTCCTTGGAGGTGCCGGCCTGGGCCAGCAGTTCGTCGATGCGCGCCAGCACCTGCTCCGTCTGGCCGCGCATATCGGCACTGGCGTCCCGGGGCACCTGGCCGGCCAGGTAGACGGTACCGTTGTGAATAGTGGCCTGGCTCATGCGGGTGTTGCTGTCGTGATAGCTGATGCTCATGTCATTTCTCTCTCGTTTCGTCTTCGTATGGTGGTCGGTTTTTCGTTCCTATCGCCGTCGGCTTTTCGCCAATAGCGTGCCGTCAGCTCAGCCGCCGGTAAAGCCGGTCATGAAGGCGGCCAGGTTGTCGCCCAGGTGCTCGGTTGGATAGCCCCCTTCCTGCACCAGTACGGTGGGCAAGGCAAGTGCAGCCAGGCGCCGCCCAATGGCATGGAAATCGTCGGTCTGCAGTGCCATGCCGGCCAGGGGGTCGTCGCGATGGGCGTCGAGGCCCAACGCCACGACAAGCGCCTCGGGTCGAAATTCGTTCATCCGCTCGGTCAGTTCGTCGAGGGTGTCGAGAAAAGCCTGGCCCTCGCTGCCCAGCGGCAGCGGCAGGTTGACGTTGGCACCCAGGCCCTCCCCCATGCCCTCCTCGTTGGCACCGCCCCAGAAGAAGGGGTAGAAATCGGCGGGGTCGACATGCAGCGATCCGGTCCAGACATCGCCACGGTAGTAGAAGATGTCCTGGGTACCGTTGCCGTGATGGAGGTCGACATCCAGGATGGCCACCCTGGAAAAGTGCTCGCGCAGTACAGTAGCTGCGAGCGCCGAGTTGTTAAGAAAGCAGAAACCTCCGGCCCGGTCCGGGCCGGCATGGTGGCCAGGGGGTCGACAAAGCGCGTAGGTGGTGCCGTGTCCGCTCAGTAGCGCTTCGGCGGCCGCCTGCGCCGTGGCGGCACTGGCCAGGATACCGGCAAAGCTGTCGGCACCGACCGGGCAGGCCATGTCATGCAGGTGCCAGCCGGCCTGACCCACCGGATGACGTGGGTAATGATGCCCGCCGCCGCAGGGATGGACGTTGGGCAATACCAGATCCGAGGCCCCTGGTAGCTCGCGCCAGCGCACGTGAATGGTTTCGAGGAATGACAGGTAGCGCGGTGTATGCACCTTGGCCAGGCGGCTGCGCAGCGTCGGGCTGTCGCTCTCGGCCGGGGCGGTCAATGAAAGCCCTACCGTCGCCAGACCGCTGGCCAGCAGTTCGGCACGTATCGGCCCCTCAGGCGACGGGGTCGGCTGGCCACGCAGCAGGAAGGTCGACGGGGCATGACGCTCCTGGTCAGGATGATAGAAAAACTTCATCTTGGAATCCTTGGTGAAGCAGATGCCAGGCACGGATGTCGCCCCGCCCTGGTCCAGAACGGGGATAGTGATGCTTTCTCTGTGAGATTAGAACGTGTGGACGGGCACTGCTTGCCCGAGACTACCGAAGATTTGCCCCAGGCTCTTCAGTTACGCTCTTGCTTGGCTCTGTCATCCGGGTGTCCGGTCAGTTGGCACTGCGGGTACGGCGCACGGCGGAAGGAGTGACATCGAAATGCCGCCGATAGGCGCGACTAAAGCTCCCCTGGTCGCGAAAACCCACCAGAGAGGCGATATGCCCCAGGCTCAGGCTGCTGTGCTGGACCAGCGTGCGGGCATGCTCAAGCCGACGCTGCTGCACGTGGGCCTGCGGCGTGGTGCCAAAGGTGTCGCGAAAACGGGCATGGAAGTGGCCGGGGCTGAGGGCACAGAGACCAGCCAGATCCTCGACCCGGATATCGTCGGCAAGATGACGATCGATCCACGCATTGAGGCGGCCAAGGTCGATCCGCTCACTGCCCAGGCGCCTTGGCGGCTCGCCGACACATGTACCAGCCGAGCCCTGCTCCCGATGACGGCCCCTGTGAAGGTCCAGGCGAAGATCAAGGTGAAGATAGAGTGCTCTCAGCAGCAGCGCAGCGATCTCGCTGTGCAGAGCCGGGAACTGTTCGAGCTGCACCATCAGCGTTCCCGCCAGCTGATTGAGGCGGGTCGGGACGGTAAAGAACTGTGGACGCTCGAAGAGCCGCTGCATGGCATCGCCGTCACGCAGCGGCTCCAGGTCGTCCAGGGCCACATCCAGCACCAGGGTACGGTTGAGGCCATCGCCCTCGTACTCATGATGATAGGAGGAGGGGATCAGGCAGCCACGGCCGCCGGTCACGCGGCCTCCGGCCCCCTCGACTTCCAATTCGGTAACGCCGCAGGTTGCGAGAATCAGCTGGTGATGCGTATGGGCATGGGCAACATGTTCATGCCCAAGCGTACAAGCACGCAGGTCGAGAATAGCCATGACGGTTTCTTGCGGTCCGTTTCATCGGGGATCTTAGCTTACCTTACCCCCCGGCAACGCAATGCGAAACCGTCCCGTCCTATTCTCGGCTCACGCCGAAGCCAACTTCAGCAGCGGCCCTGCTTGGCTAGCCCCGGAGGACAGAACCGTGAGCCATGGGGAGAACCGCCATGGCCGTCGTCGATGACCACCAGAGGCTGAGGCTGGATACGCGCCGGCTGATAGCTACAGCCGGCCACCATCAGAGATGCTATCAGCACGATGAAAAGCGTCAGTAGTGCACGGGACATGGGGCTTCCTTATTGAGTTCATTATGAAGTTCATTCGAGAGCCCTATTCTAGCGAAGCATTTTCGACGCGATAGATGTGGTGCATTGGCAACAGGCTTGTCGCGAAATTGAGACTGGCAAGGCGCCGCAAGAACGGCGATAGTGCCATTTCATTAGTCTGCAAACAGGCATTTGCGATGGACGCCCTTCGTCGTCACTCCCTGCTGATCATTGTCATTGGAAGCCTGGTCATCTCCCTGGCCATGGGTCTGCGCCATGGTTTCGGTCTGTTCCTGGAGCCGATGAGCAGCGAACTGGGCTGGGGTCGTGAGGTATTTGCCTTCGCCCTGGCACTGCAGAACCTGATCTGGGGGCTGGCTCAGCCCTTCACCGGGGCGCTGGCCGACCGCTTCGGCGCCGCCCGCGTGGTGGTGACCGGCGGCCTGCTCTATGCGCTGGGGCTGGCGTTCATGGGACTATCAGAGACGGCGCTGGGCATGTCGCTGTCCGCCGGGCTATTGATCGGCCTGGGGCTTTCCGGGACCACCTTCTCGGTGATCCTCGGCGCCGTGGGCCGAGCCGTGGCACCCGAGAAACGCAGCATGGCCATGGGAATCGTCAGCGCCGCCGGCTCCTTCGGGCAGTTCGCCATGCTACCGGGCACCCTCGGCCTGCTGGGCTGGCTCGGCTGGTCTGCCGCGCTGCTGGCCATGGGCGCGCTGGCTGCCTTGATGGTGCCGCTGGGCGGCATGCTGCGCGACCGCCCCTCAGCCCGCCTGAGCAGCGACCTCTCGCTACGCGACGCCCTGGACG